>Ga0247757_10001237_pt1 | contig 17965 bp, 15 predicted proteins | sample UWRJL126311R4_FD_180929 | JGI IMG/M metagenome (GOLD analysis project Ga0247757, IMG submission 180929) | Plant litter microbial communities from Arlington Agricultural Research Station in Wisconsin, United States - UWRJ-L126-311R-4 | ecosystem: Environmental > Terrestrial > Plant litter >... | reverse complement strand
CCAGATCGGCTACCCGGTCGCGGTCAAGGCGGCGGGCGGCGGCGGCGGCAAGGGCTTCCGCGTCGCGCTGACCGAGGACAAGCTCGAGGAGGCCTTCGAGGGCGCCTCCCGCGAGGGCGAGAAGTTCTTCTCCGACGGCCGCGTCTACCTGGAGCGCTACCTCCCGGACCCGCGCCACGTCGAGGTCCAGATCATCGCCGACAAGCACGGCAACGTGATCCACCTGGGCGAGCGCGACTGCTCCATCCAGCGCCGCCACCAGAAGCTGATCGAGGAGGCTCCGGCCCCCGTCGTGGACGCCGAGATGCGCGCCCGGATCGGCGAGATCGGCATCAACGCGGCCAAGGCGGTCGACTACGTCGGCGCCGGCACGATCGAGGGCCTCTTCCAGGACGGCGAGTACTTCTTCCTGGAGATGAACACCCGCGTGCAGGTCGAGCACTGCGTGACCGAGATGGTCACCGGCATCGACATCGTCAAGGAGGGCATCCGCGCGGCCGCCGGCCTGCCGCTCTCCTACGCCCAGGAGGACGTCATCCTGCGCGGGCACGCGATCGAGTGCCGCATCAACGCCGAGGACGCGGCGCGCAACTTCGCCCCGGCCCCGGGTGCCATCGGCGCGTACAAGGAGCCCACGGGCCCCGGCGTGCGCGTCGACTCCGGCGTCGGCCAGAACGGCGTCGTCAGCCCGATGTACGACCCGATGGTGGCCAAGCTCATCGTCTGGGACGCCGATCGCGAGCAGGCGACCAAGCGCATGATCCGCGCGCTGGGCGAGTACGAGATCGAGGGCCTCAAGACCCTCATCCCGTTCCACACCGCGATCATGAAGACCGACCAGTGGGGCAACGCGGAGACGTGTCGCGACCTGGTCGAGGACAAGGCGTGGTTGAAGACCCTCGCGGTCGACGTGCCGATCGTCGACACGGACGACGGGGAGAAGGCCGAGCGCGAGTACACCGTCGAGGTGTCCGGCAAGCGCTTCGACGTCAAGGTCATCGGCGAGGCGTTCGCGCCCTCCGGCGCCGTCGCCGCCGCACCGGGCAACGGCGGGGCCAAGAAGCCGGGCCGCAGCGAGCGCAAGAAGAGCGCCGGCGGCGGGGCCGACGCGCTGCCCTCCCCGATGCAGGGCAACATGTGGAAGGTCAAGGTGGCGCTCGGCGACACGGTCGAGGAGGGCCAGCTGCTGTGCATCATCGAGGCGATGAAGATGGAGAACGAGATCACCGCGCACAAGGCGGGCGTGATCAAGGAGCTCCCGATCACCGAGGGCGCCCCGATCTCCGCCGGTGACCTGATCGCCGTCATCGCCGCACCTGCCGCCGACGCGTAGGGACCCACCTGCCGCTTCGCGGCAGGTGCGGTTGCCCCCGCCGCGGAGTAGCCGAGGAGTCAGCGGCCCTCCGGGGCCGCCGCGGCGGGTGCGACCGCACCCGTCGCCGCCCGCTCCCGCCCCGGCAGCAGCAACGCCGGGAGGAACGCCAGCACGCTGAGGCCCAGCGTCCAGGCGAACGCGTCGCCGAACGCGGCGGCGAGGCCGTCGATGCCGGGCGCGTGGGCGGTCGTCTGGTGCTGGAGGATCACCACGAGCAGCGCGGTGCCGATCGAGCCGCCGATCTGCTGGAAGATCCGCACGGCCGTGGTCGCCCCGGCGTACTGCTCCTGCCGGAGCCCGTGGTAGCTGGTGCCGAGGACCGGGACCAGCGCGGCGCCCAGCCCCGCGCCGCGGACGAACAGGGCGGCGGCGAGCAGGACGTCGCTGGTGTGCGCGTCGACGAGCGCGAACGGCACGGTCCCGACGATCGTGAGGCCCACGCCGATCAGGACCGCCGTGCGCGCTCCCACCCGCTCGACGTTGCGGCCCACGAGCACGAGGGCCAGCATCGTCCCCGCGCCCTGCGGCGCGAGCATCAGGCCCGCCTCCAGCGCGCTGGCTCCACGGACCTGCTGGTAGTACAGCGGCAGCAGCAGCATGGCGCCGAAGAGGGTGAAGCCGAACAGGAACATCAGCGCGGCGGAGCCCGTGAACGGCCCGGACCGGAACAGGCGCAGGTCGATGAGCGGCGCCTGACGACGGCGCAGGACGTGGACGGTGAACGCGGCGAGCAGCGCGGACCCGATCGCGAGGCAGACGAGCACGGTCGTCTCGCCGAAGCCCCCGTGCGTGCTGGCCCGGGAGCAGCCGTAGAGCAGGACGGCCAGGCCCGGCGAGAGGAGGGCGAGGCCGAGCCCGTCGAGCGCGTCGTGGCGCTCGCGGAGGACGACGGGCAGCTCGCGCCAGGCGAGCACGAGGCCCAGCAGGCAGATCGGCACGTTGACCAGGAAGATCCAGCGCCAGCTCGCCTGGTCGACGAGCACGCCGCCGATGACGGGCCCGAGGATCGGCGCGAGCATCGCGGGCACCGCGACGATGGCCATCAGCCGCATCATCCGCTGCGGTCCCGCCGCCCGGGCCAGGATGGTCGTCATCAACGGGATGAGCAGCCCTCCGCCGAGGCCCTGCACGACGCGGAAGGCGACGAGGCTGCCCGACGACCACGCGAGCCCGCACAGCACGGAGCCCAGGAGGAAGAGGCTGAGGGCGAACAGCCACAGGTTGCGCGCGCCGAAGCGGTCGGTGGCCCAGCCGGAGATGGGGAGCACGATGGCGTAGGCGAGCAGGTAGCCGGTGCTCACCCACTGGATGGTCCCGAGCGAGGCGTGGAGGTCGCGGGCCATGACGTCGATACCGACGTTGACCATCGTGAGGTCGAGCTGGGCGACCACGGCGCCGAACAGCACGATGATCGCGAGGCGGATCAGGGCGGGGTCGAGGCGGGCTTCGGAGGAGGTCATGCGATACACCGTATCGCATTACCGATACGACGTATCGGTTCATCCGATACGACGTCTCGCTAGGCTGCCCTCGTGCCCCCTCGCCCCACCCCGGACGGCCCCATCTGGACGCGCCCCGCCACGCCGCCCGCCCGCTCGACGCTCACGCGGGAGGCGATCGTCGCGGCCGCGGTCGCGCTCGCCGACGAGCAGGGCCTCGACGCGGTCACGATCCGGGGCGTGGCCGCCGCGCTCGACGCTCGCCCCATGAGCCTGTACCCACGCATCGGCAGCAAGGACGACCTCTTCGACCTGATGGTCGACGCCGTCGCCGGGGAGGTGCTGCTCGACGAGGTCCCCGACGACTGGCGCACGGCCCTGCGCGAGATCGCCGAGCGCACCCGGGCCGCCGGCCTGCGCCACCCGTGGATGACCGCGAGCTTCGGCCGGCGCCCCTCCTACGGACCGAACGCGCTGCGGCACGTGGAGCAGTCCCTGGCCGCGGTCGACGGCCTCGACCTCCCGGTCGTCGCGACCCGGGCGCTGCTCGTGGCCCTCGACACGTTCACGATGGGGCACGTGACGACGGAGCTGTCCCTGGAGGGCCGGGGCCTGCCCGACCCCGACGCGTGGCGCGCGTCCGCCGCCGCCTACCTGGAGGAGACCACGACCTCCGGCACGTACCCGCACCTCGCGGCCCGCGGATCCGCCGTGGTCCTGGCCGAGGTCGACCACGACGCCGTCTTCGACGCGGGCCTGACCTGGCTGCTGGACGGCTTCGCCGCCTCGCTCGAGCGCTGAGCGAGGCGACCCGCCGTCGCGACCCCTAGGCCCGCAGCTCGACCTGCGGGTTCGCCGGGTCGTGCTCGACCTGGCCGTGCGGGGAGCCGTAGGCGGCCAGCAGCTCCAGGAACGGAACCGCGTCGAACGCCTCCGGGCCGAGCACGCCCGCGCCCGACCACCGGCCGGTGGCCAGCAGCTCCATGGCGATCACGGGGTTGATCGCCGTCTGCCACACCACCGCCTGGGAGTTGTCCAGCGCCATCGTGTCCGCGTTGTCGACCAGGTGGTAGAGGTAGGTGGCCCGTGGCGCGCCGTCCTTGCCGATGCCGGTCACCAGCGTGCCCGCGCAGGTGCGGCCGGACATCTTGTCGCCCAGCGTCGCGGGGTCCGGGAGCACGGCGGCGACCACGTCGCGCGGCGACACCTCGTGGCCCCGCACCTTCACGGGCGTGGTGGAGTCCAGCCCGAGCTTGTGCAGCGTCTCCAGCACGCCGATGAACTCGTCGCCCAGCCCGTACTTGAACGTCGCCCGCTTGCACGCGACCCAGCGGGGGATGAGCACGACCTCCTCGTGCTCCACGTTGACGCACTCGATCGGCCCGATGCCCTCGGGGAACTCGAAGGTCTCCTTGCCCGAGAACGGCTCGGTGGTGAAGAACCCGCGCTCCTTCTCCCAGATCAGCGGCGGGTTGAGGCACTCCTCGATCGTCGTCCAGATCGAGAACGTGGGCGCGAAGTCGTAGCCCTCCACGACCAGGTCGGCCCCGTCGCGGACGCCGACCTCATCGATCTCGCTGAACAGGTGGTCGGCGGCGTAGCGCGCGAAGACGTCGGAGGCGCCCGGCTCGATCCCGATGCCCACCAGGGCCAGGCGGCCGGCCTGCTCCCACCGCTCGGCGTCGGCGAACTGGGCGTCGCCGAGCATCACCCCGGTCTGCGTGAAGGGATGCTCGGGATGGCGCTCCGACAGCGTCATCGCCATGTCGAGGTATGTGGCCCCGGCCGCGAACGCGCCCGCGAAGATCTGCGGGTTGAAGCGCGGGTCGCAGGCGTTGAGGATCACGTCGATCTCGTGCTCGCGGGCCAGCGCCGTGATCGACTCGGCGTCCGAGGCGTCGGCGGCCGCGGCGACGTAGCGCGGGTCCCCCGCGGCCTCCACGGCGCGCGCGGCGCGGTCGGGATCCAGATCGGCGAGGACCAGGAGCTCGAAGAAGTCACGGCGGCGGGCGATGGCGGCGGCCGCGGCGCCGACGCCGCCCGCCCCGACGATGAGAATGCGCATGGGCGGACGCTATCGGACCCCGGCGCGCCAGCCCGGAAGCCGCTCCCACACGGGCGGGTAGGCTCCCGGCATGGACTACGAAGCGATCCGGGGCGGCATCGAGCTGGCCATCCCCTACAACGCGCATCTCGGCCTCCAGGTGGTCGAGGTCGGTCCGGGGCGCGCGGTCGTCCGCCTGCCCGACGACGCGCGCCTGCGCAACCACGTGCGGTCCCAGCACAACAGCGCGCTGTTCTCCGCCGGGGAGCTGGCGTCCGGCGCCGCGTTCGCGGGGGCCTTCGTGGACGTCATCTCCGAGCTGACGCCGCTGGCCATCTCCGGGGAGATCGCCTACCGCGAGATCGCCCTGGGCCCGATCGACGCGACCGGCGAGATCGACGGCGACCTCGACGCGCTGCGGGCCACCCTCGACGCCGAGGGCGAGGTCCGCTTCCCCGTCCGCGTTTCGCTCGTCAACGCGGCGGGGACGACGGTGGCAGACATGACCGTCCAATGGAACGTCGCCCGCACGGAGGTCGCCGATGCCTGATCCCACCGAGCAGCAGCCCGCCACCCAGGCCCGCGCCTGGATCGCCGAGCACCACGAGGCCGAGGCCGTCGCCCGCCTCATCCGCGGCTTCCGCGACCACTACGGCCGGACGGCGCCGAGCGACAACGCGATCCTCGCCGGCGTCGAGCGCCTCATGGACCAGACCGACACCGAGTTCCTGCTCTCGGCCCCCGACGACGACTCCCCGCCGCTCGGCGTGGCCCAGCTGCGCTTCCGCTTCTGCATCTGGACGGCCTCCCCCGACTGCTGGCTGGAGGACCTCTTCGTGGAGGCCGCGGCACGCCGCCGCGGCGTGGGCGAGTCGCTCGTCGAGCTGACGTTCGAGCGCGCCCGCAAGCGCGGCGCCCGGCGCATCGAGCTCGACACCTGGGAGACCAACGACGCGGCACTGGCCCTCTACCGGCGCCACGGCTTCAGCGAGCGCTCCAAGGACAACGACGGGCGGGACCTGCTGCTCGGCGTGGCCCTCCCCCGCGCGGACGCCTGAGCGGCGCGGCGCCGGCGGCCTCAGGCCTCGACGGGGGCGAGCGCCCGCTCGATCCGCCCGGCGCCGACCCCCAGCGCGCCCACCCACCGCTCCACGTCGTCGGCGGGATCCAGCCCGGGGACGAACGCGGTGAGCGCGTAGGCCGTCTCGCCGTCGAAGGCGGGGACGAGCACCGGGACGGCGATCGCGGCGGCGTCCCCGTCCCCGTCCCCGTCGTGCGGGCCGACCGCGTAGCCGTGCTCGCGGATCGTCGCGCACGTGTGCTCGATCGCCGCGCGGCGCTCCCGCGCCGCCGGGCCGTCGTCGGGGATGCGCGTCTCGAGCGCCCAGGTGCGCCGCGAGCCGGCGATGTGGGCGAGCAGGAGCTGCCCGATCGCCCCCTGCTCCAGCGGCCCAGAGCGACCGCGCTCGTGCTCCACCGCGTCGCGCCCCGGGCCGCGCGCCTCGTGCACGCAGATCCACCAGGCGCCGGAGACGACGCTGAGGGCCACAGTGGCGCCGAGCTCGTCCCGCAGCGCCTCCACCGGGCCGGTGGCCGCGGCCAGGAGCGGCGTCTCGGTGACGTACGCGCGGGCCAGGGCGAGCACGACGGGCCCCAGCGAGTAGCCGCTGCCCTCGTCGCGGTCGACCCACCCGCACTGCTCGAGGTCGCGGAGCACGCGCAGCGCGGAGGGCCGGGGCATCCGCAGGGCGTCGGCGACCTGCGCCAGCGACTGCCCCGGCCCCTGCGCGACCTGCAGCAGCATCGGCAGCGCGCGGTCGTTTCCCGGAATCCGCCCGACCCGGCCGTTCGTCTTCACCCCTTCACCCTAGGAGCGCGGGGCCGCCCTCCCCATGGCCGCGCGGTCCGCACGCAGGCGGCTGCGGTTGGCCGCACGGTCGGGGGGTGAAATCCTCGTGGCGCGCGGGCGCTACCGGCGGATCGTCAGCTTCCTGGTCAGGGTCGCCGAGGTCCGGCCCGTGGCGCTGCCGGTGACCTTCAGCGTGAGCGGGACGTCGCGCCGGGTCCGGGCGATCGTCGCGCGGGCCTTGGCGGTCAGCTTCACCTTCACCTTGTAGCCGACGCGGCCCTTCTTCGCCGTCGCCTTCCCGGTGCCGACCTTCAGCGTCTTGGCCCGCTTGGCGATCTTCAGGTGCAGCCGCTTGGCGGTCGCGCGGGAGATCGTGACGGTGGCGGCGCACCGGCCGGGCACGTCGAGCGTGCACCGCAGCGCGACCGCCCGCGCCTTGCGGATCGCCTTCCAGGACTGCTTGGGGACCGTGACGCCGAGCGTGACCTGCTTCTTCGGGGTGCTCCCGCCTCCGGGCGTGCCGCCCCCGCCCGGGGTGCCGCCTGCGCCGGGCGTGTCGCCTCCACCGGGGAAACCTCCGCCTCCTCCGCCGCCGCCGGGAACCCCGCCTCCGCCACCGGGCGGGAGGACGGCGGTCACGTCCACCACGCGCGTCTGCGTCACGGCGTTGCCCACGCCGTCCGTTGCGGTGATGGTCACCGTGTGCGGGCCGGCCGCGGCGTAGGCGTGCACGACGTCCGTGCCCGTCGCGGTCGTGCCGTCGCCGAAGTCCCAGGCGATCGACGGCGGTCCCGACCAGGCGTCGCTCGCCGCGACGCCCATCGCGGCGCCCTCGCCGGCCGCGACGCTCGCGGGCACGGCGATCCCCGCCACCACCGGCGCGGTCACGTCGTCCACCGCCACCGCGGTGCGGGCCCCGCCGCCGCTGCCGCTGTCCTGCCAGACCGCGACCGCGTTGCCGGCCGCGTCGGCCGTCACCTGCGGCGTCTCGGCGCTGTGGGCGGGATCGGAGACCAGGTCGGGCGGCCCGAACGTGCCGGCGCCCACGCGCCGGGCGGCCTCGACCACCCGGTGGGCGGCCCCGTTGGCCCGCCACACGGCGGTCGCGCCACCGCTCCAGGCCGCGAGCTGCGGCTCGCTCAGGTCGATGAAGCTGGTGGAGAGGAACACCGGGGCCGACCACGCCGAGTTGACCGCCGTCGACGTGGAGGCCTGGACGCGGAAGATGCCCGCACCGCTGTGGAAGCTGCGCCAGACGGCGGAGCCGCGGCCGCTGCCGTCGATCGCGACCTGCGGCACCTCGACGTTCGTGGTCCCGTCCGTCGCCGAATGCAGGTCGCCGGTGCCGAGGGCGCCGCCGCCCCAGCCCGTGCCGGATCCCCACATCGTCTGGAAGCTGGTGAGCGTGGACGCCGCGGGCGCGCTGCTCGGCAGGTGGATGGCCCAGGCGGTGGCGCGCGCGTTGCTGTCGTTCGCGGCGATCTGCGGGTCGTCCTGGACGACCGGCCCGGTCGACGTGGGTGCGGGCGTGAGGCTCTGCGGGGTGGCGCCCCACGCGGCGCCCCCGGTGCGGCCGAGCGTCTCGACGCTCGACCGGCCGCCGCTCCCCAGGTCGCTGCGCCAGAGCACCGTCTGACGGCCGCCCGGGGCGACGACGAGGTCGACCGAGCGCGCGTCGGTCCCCAGGGGCGTCACCCGCAGCGCGGTGCCCCAGGTGCCCGCGGCGCCCGCGGACCGCTGCGCCGACCAGATCGTCGACCCGCTCAGCCACACCGCCGTGGCCACGCCGGCGCCGTCCATGCCGACGTGGACGTCGGTGCCGCCGGCGGCACCCGGCAGCTCGATCGAGCTCTGCCACGAGCCGCCGGCCGCCCGGTAGGCCGCGCGGATCGTGCCCGGGGTGTCGCAGTCGCCCGCCACCACGGCCGCCCCGCCGGCGTTCACCGCGAGCTGCGGGTCGTGGCAGTCCGCGGAGCCCGCGGTGCGGTTGAACGACTCCTCCCAGACGCCGCCGGCTGGCCGGAAGGCCGACCGGATCGTCCGCGGCGACGAGCCCGCGGTCCACACCACGGTGGCGTTGCCGCCGCCGTCGACCGCGACCTGCGGCTGCGTGGCCCCCGTGCCCTCCGGCGAGATCTCCTGCGGGTCGGTCCACTCCGCCCCCGCGCCGGGCGCGCCCACGAGCCCGCCGGTCAGGGCCAGGACGGCGCCGAGGGCGAGCCGCATCTGCACACGCATACGGAGCATGGTGCTCCTCCGCGCCCCCGCGGTCCAGTCCCAGATCCGTCCGACCGTGGAGGGGCGGCCTGAGTGTCGCTGCGTGGTTGCCCCGCAACCACTGGGCGACACTCACCGGGCGAGGGGTGAGGCCAGGCCGGTCAGGCGCCGGCGCGCTCGCGGTTCTCCGCGTCGATCCGCTTCTGCTCGGCGGTGCGCCGGGCCAGCGGCAGCTTCCACGTCTCCAGGTACGTGACGTCCTCGCGCAGGATGGCCAGGGCGCGCTGAGCGTCGATCGGACCGCCGTGGCCGGGCACGACCCAGTCGGCCTCCTCCACCCGCGCGCGCAGGCGCTCCAGCGTGGCCAGGTAGGCGTCGCGCGAGCCGCCCTCGCTGATCATGGGGATCTCCACCGGCGACAGGTAGTCGCCGACGACCAGGACGCGGGCCCAGGGGATCCACACCGCGGTGCCGTCGGCGGTGTGGCCGTCGGCCGGCTCGAGGATCAGCTCCTCGTCGCCCACCTCCAGCACGCCGGGCACCGGCAGGGCCTGGACCTGGCCGAGCGACAGCGTCGTCTCGCGCTCGACGTAGTGCTGCTCGTCGAAGGCGCGCAGGCCGCGCGCGGCCGCGCCGGGCTCACCGGCCAGGCGGGCGGCCGTCGTCTCCCCGACGCCGAGCGCCGCGCCCGGGAAGGCCATGCGGGCGAGCAGGTGATCCCAGTCCGCGTGGGTGGCGAGCAGGCCCGTGCAGGGGAAGCCGGCCTGGTCGAGCAGCGCCGGCAGCACGTCGAGCTCGTCCGGGAAGACCGGCGAGTCGATCACGAACGCCTCGGCGGCGACGACCTCGTCGCCCGCCGCGTCGGTGACCGCCTCCCGCCGCCGGCCGCGCACCACCGTGCAGGTGGTGGCGTAGACCCGGCTGGTGGCGACGAGGACGTCGGCGTGGAGCCCGACGACCTTCACGGCCGGCTAGAGGCCCAGGAGGCGGGTGGCCTCGAGCAGCGTCTTGACCTCGGCGGTGGGCTTCTTCTGGCCCGCCTCGAGCGTCTCCTTGTTGCGGTTGAGCCAGATCACGGGGATCTTCTGCGCCAGGCACGGCTCGACGTCGTGGTAGTAGCTCGACCCGATGTGGACCCAGCCCTTCTTGGTCCCCATGCGGCGCTGGCACTCCTTGAAGTGCGCGGGATCCGGCTTGTAGGAGCGGACCTGCTGCGCGGTGACCACCAGGTCGAAGTCGGCCGGCAGGTGCCGGCGCGTCTCGCCCAGGAGCTTGTCGTCGATGTTGGAGATCAGCGCCGTCTCGAACGCGCCCGTGAACTTCTTGAGCTGCGTGTTGGTCTCCTTGAAGGGCATCCACCGCTTGAGCGAGTCGGGCAGGAACCCGGCGCGCGACGGCTCCAGCGGCCAGCCGATCCGCTCGGCGATCTGCACCGCGGTGCGGCGCAGGACCTCGGCGTACAGCTCGTAGGACCCGCCCTCGACCTCCTTGGAGATCTCGTGGAAGAGCGGGAGGATCTCCTTGCGGTCGATCGTGAACCCGTCCCGGACCGCCTCGCGCTCGAAGGCGGACGCAATGCCGCTCTCCCAGTCGATCAGCGTCCCGTAGACGTCGAAGGTGACCCAGGTGACTTTGCTCGGTAGTGGCATGCGGTGCGCATCTTCGCACGTTCGTTATTCTGCGCGCCCGCTCATAGCGCGCGGGTTGCGGCGGACCGCACCGCCACCGGTGGCCTTATAGCATCGCCGCCGCTATGGATCTCCTCGAATATCAGGGCAAGCAGCTCTTCGGCCGGCACGGTCTCGCCGTGTCCGACGGCCAGGCTGTCACCACCGTCGACGACGCCGTCGCCGCCGCCAACGCGATCGGCTATCCGGTCGTCGTCAAGGCGCAGGTGCTCATCGGCGGCCGCGGCAAGGCGGGCGGCGTCAAGCTCGCCTCCGACGAGGCCGAGGCGCGCGAGCACGCGGCCAACATCCTCGGGCTCGACATCAAGGGCCACATCGTGCGCACCCTGTGGATCGAGCACGCCTCGGACATCGCGACCGAGTACTACGCCTCGGTGCTGCTCGACCGCTCGGCCAAGAAGCCGCTCGTCATGTTCAGCGTCGAGGGCGGCGTGGACATCGAGGAGGTCGCCGAGAACACGCCGGAGAAGCTCATCCGCGAGAACGTCGACCCGCTGGTCGGCCTCAGCCGCGAGCAGGCCGTCGACATCGCCACCCGCGGCGGCGCCGACGCCGACGTGATCGAGGGCGTCGCCGACGCGCTCGTCGCGCTCTACACCGTGTGGATCGAGGAGGACGCCAGCCTCGCCGAGATCAACCCGCTGATCGTCACGCCGGACCGCGAGGTCAAGGCGCTCGACGCGAAGGTCACGCTCGACGACAACGCGCTGTTCCGCCACCCGGAGAACGCCGACCTCGGCGACTCGGCCAACGCCGATCCGATCGAGCTGAAGGCCAAGGAGCAGGGCGTCATCTACGTCAAGCTCGACGGCGACATCGGCATCATGGGCAACGGCGCCGGCCTGGTCATGTCCACCCTGGACGTCGTCAAGGGCGCGGGCGGCGAGCCCGCGAACTTCCTGGACGCCGGCGGAGGGTCCGACGCCGCCAAGGTCACGCAGGCGATCGAGCTGATCCTCAGCAACGAGAACGTCAACGCGGTGCTGCTGAACATCTTCGGCGGCATCACCCGCTGCGACGAGGTCGCCAACGGCCTGGTCGCCGCGTTCGGGGCGCTGAAGCCCTCCGTGCCGTTCGTGGTGCGCCTGGACGGGACGAACGACGTCGAGGGTCGCCGGATCCTCGAGGAGGCGGCGCTGCCCAACGTGCACGCCGCGACGACGATGGACGGGGCGGCCGCACAGGTCGTCGCGCTCGCGAAGGAGAACCGCTAGATGTCCATCCTGGTCGGGAACGACACCAAGCTGGCCGTGGCCGGCATCACGGGCCGTGAGGGCTCGTTCCACACGCTGAACAACCGCGCCTACGGCACGAACGTCGTCGGCGGGGTCAACCCCAAGAAGGCCGGCGAGGACGTCGAGGGCATCCCGGTCTTCGCCAACTGGGAGGACACCGTCAAGGAGTCCGGCGCCAACACGGCGATGATCTTCGTGCCGCCGCCGTTCGCGGCCGCCTCGGCCCTGGAGGCCGCCCAGGCCGGCGTCGAGCTCGTGGTGATCATCACCGAGGGCATCCCCGCCCACGACGAGCTCAAGCTCTACAACACGATCAAGCGCGACCACCCGGGCACCCGGGTCGTCGGGCCGAACTGCCCGGGCATCCTGTCGCCGGGCAAGGCGAACGTGGGCATCATCCCCGCGTCGTTCTTCAAGCCGGGCAACGTCGGCGTGGTCTCCCGCTCCGGCACGCTCACCTACCAGGTGGGCAACGAGCTGGCCCTGCGCGGCTTCGGCAACTCGTCGATCGTCGGCATCGGCGGCGACCCGGTCCCCGGGTCCAGCTTCATCGACGTGATCGCGCTGTTCGAGGCCGATCCTGAGACCGAGCTCATCGTGATGAGCGGCGAGATCGGCGGCTCGGCCGAGGAGGAGGCCGCGGACTACATCGCGGCCAACGTGACGAAGCCGGTCGTCGGCTACATCGCGGGCTTCACCGCCCCCGAGGGCAAGACGATGGGCCACGCCGGCGCGATCGTCTCCGGCTCCGCCGGCACCGCGGCCGCCAAGGCCGAGGCGCTGGAGTCCCAGGGCGTGCGCGTCGGTCGCACCCCCACGCAGGTCGCCGACATCGCCATCGAGATCCTCGGCGGCTAGGCAGACGTCCCGCGGTTCCTGGGGCCGGAAGGTCCCAGGAACCTCACAGGGTCGGGCGGCATGATCCGTCGGACCGCCTCGGTGTTCGCGGCAACTGGGAGGGGGTCATCCACCCCTCCAAGCCGACTGACTGACAGGTATCCGCCCAGGACGCTGGTACCGTCTGCGTGTACCGTGGTGCAATTGGCACCCTTTACAACTACTCTCCTCACCTTGGCCACCTCAGGCAACCCCGGCGACGTCTCCTCCTCCCTCGGCGAGCTCGAGCGGAAGCTGCGCGAGCTGGAGCAGGAGCTGGCCCGCGTCGGCCACCCGGCCGCCACGCCGGTCGAGCCGCTCGTCCCGCCGCCGCCGACCCCGATCGCCCCCGCGCCCGTGACGCCGCCGAGCGGCCTCCACGCCGCACCGCCGCTGGCCCCGGAGCCCGTCGCGGCCCCGCCCGTGCCCGCGCCCGACGGCGTGATCGACCGGACCGCGACCGACGCCCGCCTCACCGCCCTCGAGGAGCAGCTCGACGCGCTGCGCAGCTACGGCGCGGAGCTCCAGGACTCCGCCAGCCGGCTGCTCGACGCCTACCGCAGCGCGCTCACCGAGGCCGAGCGGCCCGCCGCCGAGGCCGTCGCCCCGCCCGCGGCGGTGCCCGTCGCCCCCGCGCCCATCGCCGTCCCGGCCGTCCCGCCCGTTCCCGCGGCCTCCGAGGGCCCTCCCGTCAGCGCACCGATCCACGACGAGCGGGCCCAGGACGAGATCATGGCCCGCTTCGTCGCCGCGCAGGCCGCCGCGGCCGCCGCGAGCCCGCCCGCCGGCCCCGAGGCCCCGCTTCCCCCCGCCGCCGCCGTCCCCCCGCCGGTCGCCCCGCCCGCGCCCGCCCCCGGCATCCCCGCCGGCCAGCCGCCGGCTCAGCCCGCGCCGGCCGCCGTCGCCCCCGACGCGGTGGGCGCCGTCGAGCAGCGCTACGTCGGCGCGGTGACCGTCGACGCCGGCCCGTTCACCGACATCGCCTCGCTCAGCGCCTTCGAGCAGGGCATCGCCCGGGTCCCCGGCGTGCGCGACGTGTACGTGCGCGGCTTCCAGGGCCAGCGCGCCGTCATCGACGTGGACTTCGGCACGCCGACCGCGCTCGTGCCCGAGCTCGCCGCGGTCACCACCGTCCCCTTCATCGTCGAGCGCGCCGATGCGACCGGCCTCGTCGTCACAATCCCCACGGTGAGCCCCGATGCCTCCTGAGATCCAGCAGGGCCGCTCCGACGACGGGTACAAGCCGTTCCAGCTGATCGGCGTGATCGTCATCGCCCTGCTCGGCTTCGCGGTGTTCTTCCTGTCCTTCCTGCTCGCCCCGCTGGCGATCCTCGCGCTGTTCTACGTCGGCTTCGCCACCTCGGACCGCAACAAGCGCGACGGGAACGGGAACGGCAAGGACCACGACGACGGCGCCCCGCACGTCGTGGTCGTCGAGCAGGAGCCGGCTCCCGTCGTCGTCCGCACCGACACCGCGCCGCTCGTCCGCCCTCCGGGCGCCCCCGTGGAGCCGCGCCCCGTTCCTCCGATCATGGTCTCTCCGGGACCGAACCCCCGTTGAGCGAGCGACGCGACGTGCGACCGCGCACCGAGGAGCGGAGCGTTCCGTTGGTGCGGCGCGCTACCCTCGGCGCGCCTGCGGCATCGGTGACGACCGTCGCCCGGGCCCATCCACGAACCTCAGGACCTCGCACGTGAACGCCCCGACGGCCACCGAGCACAGTCGCCGTTTCGCGCGGCAGCTCGCCGCGGACTCCGGCCTGCCGTTCGTCACGATCGACCCGGCCGGCGCCGACCCCGACGACTACCTCGCGGTCAACCCGCTCGCCGCGCGCCTGCTCTCCGAGCAGGTCTGCCGCCACTTCACGATGCTGCCCGTGTCCTACGCCGACGGCGTGGTGACGATCGTCTGCGCCCACGTGCCCGACGCGGTCGCCCAGGACATCGCGGCCTCGCTCACCGGCCGGCGCGTGGAGTTCGCGATCGCCCCGGAGCCCGAGGTCCAGTGGGCCATCCAGGACACGTTCGCGGCGTGGCCCAGCAGCGACCCGGCCAACCCGGCCGACGCCACCTTCACCGGCCCCGCGCCGGTCACGCACCCCGGCTACCCCACCCGCGTCGGCGACCTGCTCGTCGCCCGCGGCTACGCGACCGACGAGGACGTGGCCAACGGCCTGGCCGAGCAGGAGCGCACCGGCAGCCGGCTCGGCGACATCCTCGTCAGCCACGGCGTCATCTCCGAGGCCGACCTCGTCGCCGTCCTCGCCGAGCAGTTCCAGCTCCCGGTCGTCGACCTCACGGACTACGAGCCCGATCCCGCGGCGCTCGACCTGCTGCCCGAGCCGCTCACGCGCCACCTGCGCGTCGTGCCGCTCGCCGTCGACCAGACCACGCTCTACGTGGCGATGGCCGACGTGCTGGACGACGAGACCGTCGCCTCCCTGCGCGAGCACACCAACCTCGAGCTGCGCGGGTTCCTGGCCAGCCGCAACGCGATCGACCTGCTGCTGCAGCGCGTCCACGGCGGCGAGTACGTGGCGGTCGCCAAGTCCGAGCTGCTCTCCCGCTTCCCGGACGAGAGCGCCAACCGCGTGATCACGGGCGCCCAGAAGGCGTTCTTCATCATCGTGCTGCTCGTCCTGATCGTCTGCCTGATCCTGTGGCTGAAGACGACGGCGATCGTCGTGATGGCGATCTGCTCGCTCTTCTACCTGACGACGTCCTTCTACAAGTTCTGGCTGACCTACGACGCGCTCGGCCACACGTACGAGATCGACGTGACGCCGGAGGAGCTCGACGCGATCGACGAGCGCGACCTGCCGATGTACACGATCCTCGTGCCGCTCTACCGCGAGGCCGCGGTCATCCCGCGCCTGGTCGGCGGCATCGGCGGACTGGACTACCCGAAGACCAAGCTCGACGTGCGCCTGCTCTGCGAGGAGGACGACGACGAGACCGTCCCGGCCATCCTCGCGATGAACCTGCCGCCCCACTTCAAGCTCGTCGTGGTGCCGGACGCGCAGCCCAAGACGAAGCCGAAGGCGTGCAACTACGGCCTGCTGCAGGCCGACGGCGAGTACGTCGTGATCTACGACGCCGAGGACCGGCCCGATCCCGACCAGCTCAAGAAGGTCGTCGCCGCGTTCCGCAAGTCGGACCAGGCGATCACCTGCATCCAGGCGAAGCTCAACTACTTCAACGCGGACCAGAACCTCCTGACCCGCTGGTTCACCACCGAGTACTCGATGTGGTTCGACCTGATGCTGCCCGGCCTGGACGCCCAGGGCGTGCCGATCCCGCTCGGCGGCACCTCCAACCACTTCATCACCGACCGGCTGATCGACCTGGCCGCGTGGGATCCCTTCAACGTGACCGAGGACGCCGACCTGGGCATCCGCCTCCACAAGGCGGGCTACAAGACGGCGATGATCGACTCGACCACGTACGAGGAGGCCAACTCGGACCTCCAGAACTGGATCAACCAGCGCTCCCGCTGGATCAAGGGCTACATCCAGACGTGGCTCGTCCACATGCGCAACCCGGCCAAGCTGGCCGGGCAGGTCGGCCCGAAGAGCTGGTTCTCCTTCCAGATGATGGTCGGCGGCACGTTCATCTTCCTGCTCAACCCGATCTTCTGGGGCCTCACGACGCTGTTCCTCATCACCCAGGCCGGGTGGATCGAGGAGCTGTTCCCGCCGCTCGTGTTCTACCTCGCGGCGTTCCAGCTGTTCATCGGCAACTTCATCTTCATGTACCTCAACGTCGCCGGCTGCGTGCAGCGCGGGTACTTCGAGCTGGCCAAGTGGGCCCTGCTCTCACCGCTCTACTGGGGTCTCATGTCGCTCGCCGCGTGGAAGGGCTTCATCCAGCTGTTCACCAACCCGTTCTACTGGGAGAAGACGGTGCACGGCCTGGACTCCGGGGACCATCCCCCGGCCGCCGCGCCGCCGCCGCGCCCGGCGCCCGCGCCCGTCACCGCCCGAGAGGCGGCGTAGCCCGTGGCCATCTCCGTCGAACAGCCGCGCCGCTACCGGCCGCCGCACTCCGCTGGCACCTCGCTCGACACCGAGGAGCACGGCCCCGGCGTCGCGGCGCCCCGCGCGCTCTACACCGTCCTCATCGTCCTGGTCCTGTGGGTCCTGTACTCGCTGCTCGGGTACCAGACGACGGTCAACGCCCACGTGGTGGTCTTCGACGCGCTCGACCGTCTGAGCCGCGCGTTCCTGGTCTGGCACAACGACCCGCAGAAGCTCGCGGCCGTCGGCTTCTCCTACCCGCCGCTCACCACGATGGTGCTGCTGCCGTCGGCCATCGTGAAGCCGGTCGCCACGGGGCTCATCGCGCTGCCCGTCACCTCGGCGTTCTTCGCGGCGCTGACCGTCGGGATGCTCGACCGCACGATGGCGCGCTGCGACATGCCGCTGATGCTGCGCGCGCCGCTCGTCCTGGCCTTCGCGGTCAACCCGCTGTGGCTCTTCTACAGCGGCAACGGCATGTCGGAGGCGGTGTACAGCGCCTTCCTGGCCGTCGCGCTCTACTTCTTCATCAGCTGGTACGTCACCAGCGAGCCGCGCTTCCTGATCGGCTCCGGGCTGACGCTCGCGGTGCTCGTCCTCACCCGCTACGGCTTCATCGTGTGGGCGTTCCTCCTCTGCATCCTCATCGGCGTCGCGCTGGCCCGCCGCCAGGCCCGCAAGATCGAGATCGAGGGCTCGGTGATCGCCTTCGCGGCCCCCGTCATCTATGTCCTGGCGATCTGGATCCTGTTCAACGCCTCATCGTCGGGGACCCGTTCGGCTGGGTGAACGGCGCGACGTCCACCCAGGCCGTCAACTCCGCCGGGGTCAACGAACTCAGCCAGCTCGACTTCAACGACGTCGCCAAGCGCCTGCTGCAGCTCAACGTGGCGGTGTTCCCGCTCGCGTTCCTCGCGGTGCCAGGGCTCGTGGTGGCCTTCGTGACCCAGCGCAACGACATGGCGCTGTGGCTCTCCAGCTTCATCGTCATCGGCATCGTGATCATGGGCGCCGACGCGCTGATCAACGACCGGGAGGGCCTGCTCACGCTGCGCGACTCCTTCCCGATGATGATCACCGCGTTCGTCGGCGCGGGCTGGCTCTACCGAAGTTTCGTGGGCGCCCGCCTGATCCTGTGGATCCTCACGCTCGTGATCCTCGTGGTCGGCTGCTACACGGCCTGGATGGGGATGAAGGACTACCCGTTCCAGTCGCTGGAGCAGGCC
>Ga0247757_10001236_pt1 | contig 17979 bp, 11 predicted proteins | sample UWRJL126311R4_FD_180929 | JGI IMG/M metagenome (GOLD analysis project Ga0247757, IMG submission 180929) | Plant litter microbial communities from Arlington Agricultural Research Station in Wisconsin, United States - UWRJ-L126-311R-4 | ecosystem: Environmental > Terrestrial > Plant litter >... | reverse complement strand
CAAAGAGAGAGAGAGAGAAGAGGTAGACAGTCGGGCTGCTGCTGTTGCGGAATGCAGACTGTCGAGTTCCCTCACCCAGACGATACTCCATGTCCAGATCCATTCCAGAGACAAAGAGAAAAAAGAAAAAGGTCCTGCTGAGAGAGAAAAGAGAAAGGGGTATCGTGTCACTCTATCCAAAAGACCGCGCCAAATTAACCTCGCCTCGTTGTGGAGCGAGGGAACCCAAAACCCCGGATTAAAATGCAGGAGGAGAGAAAAAAATAGACTCGATCTTGACTGAGAAAAACCATTCCATGCGGAGATTAATAGAGGAGAGCATGAGACAGTGGCAAGGGAAAGTGGGGAAAGGCATGCAAAACATTCGGTCCGAGCAGCCGCAAACGAATTCTCGGTTCATTTTCTCTTTTTTTTTCTTTTCTTGCAGAGGTATCCTTTGACATGGGTTGGTACATACCGATATTAGGACCGGTTCTAACGAGCTTTGTGCGATTTTTCCGCGTTACACCGTTTGAATGCAGAATTCTCGAGATGTAGTCGAAAGGGTCGTGGTTCGTTATCGTGGTTGTAAGATCGATGCGTGTTGTTCCAAGTAAAGAATGGCTGCTTGATGACGGTTCCAATCATGATAAGGACGAGAAGTTAGGACTCAAGGTACTCATTGATGGCGTCGAGGAGGCCCTTGTTGATGAGCTTGGGAATGACCACTTCCTCGATCTCGTCCACGGGAAGGTAAATGTCTTCCATGGTGGGGACGCAGTGCACTTGGTCCAAGGGGTACTGCTCGAGGACCTGCAGCTGACCCCACTGGAGGCCAGGAGCGCCGGGCTCACGAGGAAGAGCGAGGAAACGTCCACAGTTGGTCTTAGCGCGGTCATCACCCTCCCACTTCATCTCGGCGAACGTGGGCCAGGGCGCGATCTCGTCTTTGCCATCGATCCAGTTGACGCACCAGATGGTCTTCATGCCAAGGACGCGTGAGAGGTTGCCCTCCATTCCAAGGTTCTGGTATCCGGGAAGAAGCTGGCTAAGAGAACCAAGCAGCTGGGGATCCTCTTGAACCTCCCTCAACTCACGCTCCAGCTCCTTCTGAGCGACCGACTTGGCAAGAGCTGCCTTTTGAGAGGCCACCATAGCTTCGCGATGCGCAATGTAATCAGGGAGCTTCCACTTTGCTACCTCTGAATGCTTGAAGAGACGACGCATGGAGTTACGGACGATAGTGAACTCCTGTTGGTACTGAGTGTCTGGCGAGACCCAAGTGCGCGAGCTACGAAAGCCACCGGGTACGCCATAGAGCGAGGAGTTGCCGGTGCGAGGCCTAACTGCGCGCATAGGTTCGCGGGGAGCCAGCGAGCTTGAACGCTCCGACTCAGCTGCCTGATAGCCTTGGACCGAGGTGTTCGAGTAGTTAGTGCGACGAACTTGACGAGGCATGAAGAAACGGTGGTTGAGAATCATTCCCATCCCGTCAGGAGAGCTGAACGACGACGTGATATCGCCGGCATCCGGTTCTTGTGGCATGTCACTAGGAACACGGGCGTGCAGCGCATCAGATCCAGCAGAGGACGGTGGGTTTGGAGACTTTGCGACTCGCATCTTTCCGCCACTGCTACCACCGCCAATGTTCAGCAGTGTGCTGCCAGTGTTGTTCGGGTACGCCATTGGAAGATGGATGTTTGCGATAATAGGGGAGGTGTCTGAAGAGGGAACGTTAGAAACGCGCGAAGAAGCACACGCTGTTATCTTCTCTTACTGATGGTAGACAGTGCTCAGCAGGCTTTCTTAAGAGGTCGGATGTAGACGCGTTGAGTGAGGACTCGGGGGTCGGCTTGATGCTTCGAGGGAGTGTTGAAGATCTGCACGCTTTGCCACGAATTAGTAACGTTCTTAAGAGATAACAGGATGTCGCGTAGTGCGACAAGTAAAGGTGAGAAGTGGAGTGGAGAAGGTTCGAAGCCAAACGGCGGTCAGTATAAGTATGGCCAGAGTGGCAAATCAAGAGTAGTAGTGAAAGAGCGGTCGGGAGGACTGGCAAACAAACACCGAAGGGCTGGCCGGCCGTCAAGGGAGATGGTTGTGAAATATCTCCCAAGTGAACCGGTCGCCTGGCTAAGAGGGCAAGTGTTTGGCAGAAATCTTGTGCACGTATTCGAGAGAGGATGTAAACTGGTAGGCAACGCAAGAAGACTTACCGCTGCGGAAAGACTGCCGGCTGTCGATGCTTGGTACTTGCTTTCTCTTGACTGTTGATGGCACAAGTAGCGACTAGGGGTAAGAGTGCTGGATGGGAAGTTAATATACTCCTGTACGGGCGACAATCGCCAACAATGATAGAGAATAGCGACAATAACAAGGACAAACGCTCTGCTGCTAGCCCTCAAGGCAGCTACCCTTATGAATGATGGAGACGTACCAGTATCTCAGGCGGCAGTTTGACAATAGTATTGATCCCCAGTGACAGCGCGCCCAAAAGGTTCCACAATACAAAGCTCTATCTATATCCAAGACGAGGCGACGACGGGAAGAAATACAAAGAAGCGCGATGGTGATTGCCGTGAACTGCGATTGGGTGGTGTAAGAAGATAGTGAGCTGGTTGAATGCGTCGAAAGCGGATGCAATATGATGTACGATAGACTGGCTGAGTGGGTTCTTATAAACTGGCGACCGGCCGCCTGTGGAAATACGCCAGAGTAGAAGATGGGTGGAGGTAGTTAGGGAAACTATCGTAACGTTGGGCACGGTTGTTCCTAGCAACTGTTCGCATTTAAGAGTTGGACCTTGCACCGGTCTGAGTAACCTAAGTGCGGGCGGGATAAGCCTGACTGGCTACCCAACAAGCAACCGGATAGGGATACTACTAGTAATGATATGCATTGAATCTGACTACGAAGTACGGATAAAGGAGAAGGCTAGTAGGACATGAGTCAAAGGTTTGGAACAACAAATCCAACGTATACATGAAAGTCGTCAAGCGTAGAAAAGGGAAGCAGGCCGAATAGCGGATGAGCCGAAAAGAGAACAGACGCTGGAAATAAGAGTGGGACTGAGAAAAACAGGACGAGGCTGCAGAGCGCAAAGACAGTAGACCACTTTGACGATGATTCGCACAGGCAGCTTCGTGTCGGCGCCCGCTCTGTTGGTTTGGTCAGACCCATCCTCAAAAGTGACTGTTGAGGATGGAAAAAAGAGCACGACACAAAGAAAATTCTCTCTGCTTCTGGACAGACACAAGCCTACTTCCAGAAAGAGACTATGAGAAGGTGTTGGGAGTCGGAGGCGGAGGAACGGTATTCCGGGGGATAAGGGTGTGGCGGGGATATGTGACGTAGGGCGCGTGAGTGTGGAGTTGACATGGGGAAAGCCATGGGGTGGTGGACGAGGAAAGCAGAGGGGACGAGCAAATGAAATGGATATCAACTGGGCTATCCAGCTGTTTGAGGCAGACAGCAAGCCAATGTCATGCCATCTCTTAACTGCAGACATGTGAAATGAAGAGCAAAGAGCACGCCACTCCCTGCGACATGTTGACCGGCGCTGTGGGCCCGGAGGTGTTGAAGCTCCGAGCGGCACGAGAATAAGGCTTGATGAAGCTGAAATAGCAGGCGGCTGGTAGACATGGGCGACGAGGTGGGTCGAAGGTGGATGAGATGAAGTCGCGATGCCATGTCTGGAAGCGACACAGGCAGAGGCGCTTGATTGGCTGGGGGTGACTGCACGACGCGCCTTGACCCCTGTCCAGCGCTACGTCGCAGCCAGACAGCCACACGCGCCTTCCCTTGGCGGACGTGCTTCGTTGCGCCTGCCCGCTCCAGCGTCACGCAGAGCGGGCAAAGCGGGGCCCTCGGGCGTCGCTTCCTGGGGAGCCCAAGCAGCGCGTCCGTCATGGCAGGAGCGTCTCCCTGTAGCAACACCATGGAAAAGTGAAAAGTGAAAAGCGTCCATAGAGCCATCGCCATCGAGGTGGACAACACGACGCGACGGGGATCCGAGGCTAAGATGACGTCGGATGCAACATGCAGCCCGCCAGAAACAGGGAACCCAGCGCCCCGGCCACCGCAGCGGCCCAGCGGCGAAGTCTGCGGGCGAGCCTACAAAATGGCCACATCCGCCATGTTTTGCAGAGTGAGCCGCCTCTGCCTGCGACCGACCCCCAGAGGCGTGTTCCCTTGCGCTCGCTCATCGACAATCTCTCGCGAAGCCTGGCAACACGCGCCAGCTACCGCAGCCCGAGCGCAAGCCGTGCACAACGAAACGCCTGTGAACGACGCACGACACCCACTCGTCGAGGACAAAGCGACTGAAAATAACCACCGCCTCTCGAAGGTGGCCCTGGCGCTTTGTTTGGCCGCCCGCACCCTGACTGCCTGCAATGCTAACGAGTGGCCGCTAGAGCCTCGTCCACTTCATCCCGGCGCTTATTTGGGCCGCCCACCTAACCAAATCCCATCCGCTGCAGAGCAGAGCCGCAACGCACCAGATGGCCTGTTGAAACGCCCAGGTCGCGCAGACCCGTTGTGCAGCGCCATTGGCGCGAGCCTGTGGCCTGCACTTCTGTGTTGTCTAGTGGTACGTCGTCTCCAGTCACCAGAAATAGTCAATCACCTAAAACCACGCCTGCCCCGCCCTCTCTTTGATTCATACTGCATCTTCACACCTGCATTCACCGTTTCCTTTGTTGCATTGTGCGGAGCGTTGGGGCGCTGCTTATTGTTCTGTTGTCTTATACTTGTTTCTTATTGTCTCCTCCACAGCCTAATCCCCACCCTCTATTCCACTTCACAAACACCTTGTCTCGGGCAGACATACACATTGCCTTCTTAAACACTCACTCTACGTTCTACTTCGACGTTCAAAACCCCTGGTGCTGGCTGCCGAACACGCCTAATACTCTTCTCAGACCTTGTTTTGCAGCCATCTGTGTTCGCTATGGCTTCCGCGGCGAACCAACAGCAACCCTTCCCGGCTGTACCTCCTTCTCTGTCCGCTGGCGATCATGAGATGCGAGACTACTACGCCCCACAGGAATCACCACGACCTCCTCCAAACCAAACATCATACCTCAAACCATACCTCGGCCTTCGAGCTAGGCTCTCACAGATATGGATCAACCGTTGGACTATCCTCCTCCTTCTTGTCCTCGTCCGCCTCCTCTTTGCCATCGCGAGCACTGACTCAAGCCTTGCATCCGCCCGAAGGGAAGCGCTCAGCGCGTGCACCCAAGTCGAGAAACTGGGCAGCTCCATGGCATCCATGCCTCACTTCATGGCCAAGGGCGTCAACGAAATGACTTCAAGCGGCGTCGAAAAGGCTGTTAACGGCCTCATGAAGATGTTGGAACTAAGCGTCACCGGAGTCGAAGAGATGGTCATCTTCGTCATTCACATGATGACAAGCACCTACCTTTGCCTCATCACCCTTGCCATCAGCGGTAGTCTCCACGCCGTCGTCTCCATTGGAGAAGAAGTTAGCAAACAACTCAACGAGACTATCGAAGATGTGACAAACGGCATAGGCGATGCCACGAAGAAAGTGACGGACGGCATCAACGGCCTGCTCGATAAGATCAACTTCTTACCTGGCGTGGATTTCGAAAAACCAAGCATCGACCTGAATCCCCAGATCGAGAAGTTGAAATCTCTCGAAGCACCCCCAGAAATGGAAGCAGGCCTACAGAAGCTGAACGCGTCCATCCCCACTTTCGAAGAAGTCCAAAACTTCACCGACAATCTCATCCGCATTCCATTCGAAGAAGTCAAGAAACTGATCCAAGGCATGGACAACTTTACTTTCGACCGAGAGCTCCTCCCCATCCCACAGAAAGAGCAGCTCGACTTCTGCTCCGAAGGCAACTCAATCAACACCTTCTTCAATGACCTCATTACTATGGTCTATCAAGCCAAGAAGATTGCTCTCGGTGTTCTCATTGTCCTCGCCATCCTAGTCATTGTCCCGATGGCTTACATGGAGATCCGTCGCTATCGTCGAATGGAAGAACGTTCCAGTTACTTCAATAAAGGCTACGCTCCCATGGATGTCGTCTATCTGGCCTCGCGCCCAACCTCTTCTGGACTTGGTGTCTGGTTCGGCCACTTTTTCGGTCCCAAACGCCGTCAGGATGCTATACGTTGGGCCTGGGCTTACGCCACTTCTGTTCCCATGCTGTTCTTGCTCTCACTAGCCATCGCAGGACTCTTTTCCTGCTTTTGCCAATACCTTCTAGTGAGAGGTATGCAGAAGAAGGTGCCAGAGCTCACGGACCAGGTCGCCGACTTTGCCGAAAAAGTCGTCACATCGCTGAATAACGCGTCCATGTCGTGGGCTGGTGGTGTGAATGGCGCTATGGGCTCCCTCGATTCCAAGATCAACGATGACATCTTTGGCTGGGTGAATAAGACAACCGATGCCATCAATGGTACCCTCAACGGCTTCGTCGACAAGATGTCCAGCACACTCAATGACACCTTTGGTGGCACAATCCTTTATGACCCGATCAAAGAAGTTCTCAACTGTCTGATTGGCCTGAAGATTGCTGGAATTCAGAAGGGGCTCCAGTGGGTGGAAGATCACGCCCATGTCAACTTCCCTGGCGTGCAGAACGATACTTTATCACTCGGAGCTCTTGCCAAAGTGAGCGACTCCAGCTCCGCTTCTGAACTGCTGGCCGATCCCAATGGTAAAGCTAAAGATGAAGTTACTGAGGCCATCGACTTTGTCATCCAAAAACTCCTCAGTGGCATCCGTACCGAAGCCCTTATCTCCCTCACCATTCTGTTGATCTGGCTAGTCATTGCTCTTGGCGGTCTCATCTACGCTTGCACACATCTAGCTCGCCGTCAATCCCCACAGAGCACAGCTTATGTCGTAGATCCCACCATGGACGCCCCTGGGTCCCGCGAATATCCAGCGGAATCTGCGCCACCGTACGAGTACCCCGTCAACAAAGCAGCTCCATACACCCTGCAGCCTCGGCCGTTTGTGGCATATGGAGTGAACGGTGCCGACCCCGAGCCTGAAAAGGTCGGCCAAGTGGAAACTCGTACTGTGAATGATTCTGCTCACCCTGGCCATTATCGCACAAGCAGCCATGGACAATTCGCAGATCCGTCCCCTATCAACGAGAAGCAAGACCCATTTGCGGACTATCAATCCCGCAAGAAGAATCCGTTCTCCAACTCGCATTCATAGTGTCGATGATTCGTGCTCTTCCCTGACCTTTTCGCTTGCGTTCTGAGTCTACGAAGTAGCGCGAGTTGCTATGTCGACCTGTGATGAGACGTAATTGCTCAGGTTACGTATCTTGGACCTTGAGGTCTGTACCCTCAGATGATGCTTTGCTCTCTGGGGGCTTCCTGCCAGGTTGACGGAGCTTTGCTTCTCTCTGGCAGGAAGAAACTCAAACTGATGTTTTTGAAATGCATTTCCCTTCATTTCCCTGACTTTTCCGCATCTGTTTTGACGTGCTTGCACTCGACGGTCAGGAAGCGTCTTAATGTATATTTCTTTTGGTTTGGAGAGTTATGTGTCAGTGCTCTGACCTTGTGTTGGTGTTGGATTGATATCCCCTCATTGCATTTTTAAGTCATTCCCAAAGCATGATTCTGGCAAAGTTTTTCTTCAATCAACAAGAATATCTCCGTTTTCCTCAAGAGACTTTCAAAGAACTTTATCCATTGTCACTCTGTCGAAATGATTTCTTTCCTTTCCTTTCTTTCCCTGCTTTTAGGAGAAAGTCGAGAGCAATGAGTCGTGTGCATATCTCCTTTGGTATGTCTGTTCCCGAGGCCCTTTCCCTCCCGTCCTCTCCCGAACCCCACAAACACCCTCCTTTCCCTTCTGCTGTACTTCCCCGACCCCCGTGCCGCGTCTCCCCGCCCTTCCCCGCCCTTCCCACCGTCCGACCCGCGGCTTGCCCGGTCAGATCTGTGTGTGTGGAAGGGCTGCGTTTGGCCGCGAGACCCCGCGCGTTGCTTGTCCGGTGCGAAGCGAGCAGTCAAGGACGCAAGAAGACCGTTTGCTGTGCGTTGTTTTTCGGTGACGGCCGGACATATTGGGCATGATCGCTCTAAATTATACAATTCGCCTCTCTCGCTCCTGTTTTTCTTTCCTACTTTCCGTTTGTACTGGGTCCGTCTTCCTGCCTGATTGGTTGTATCCTTTGGACCCGCTAGCGGGGGCGCCTAGGAGGAGGTTGGAAATGGGGAGCGCGATTGAGTGCTTGAGTTGTTTTTGGTAACAAGCGTTTGTATATTTCCCTCCTCCTTCACGCTGCTTCTTCTTCTACGAGGGGCGGCGGCGTGGAGGAGTCGAGCTGGAAGTCGACGGATGAAGTGCTTGCGTTGGCTGGTTGTTAAGGAATCCTCGTCCCTAGGATGAAGGGTTGGTTTTTGCGCTTCCTTTGAAGCGCCGTCTTGCGTTGAATTCTCTCGAAGATCTGTCTTTTCTGTAGCGTGTTGCTGGGATTCTGGCCAAGCGGAGAAATTGTAGTGGGTGGATCGGGTTCTTTCCTTTGTCGGTCGTTTCCAAGCGGGCGATGGAAGAGCGCATTATACTTTTTTTGGGAGGGAGATGGCGCTCCTGAGATTGTCATATTGGAGGCTGTCGATGGGATCTAGACAATGATATTCCCCTCTCATACATGGTTCTTTTATGCATGTGATGTGCTTTGCGCTCAAGGAGACGAGCACCGTATAACTGCGTTACTAGTGCTCGGTAGGTATGAAGTGCCTGGTAGCCCTATGTAAGATTCTATTGCTGTCAAGAGAGGAGAAGTGGAGCATATGACTTATTATGCATTATGGTTTTTACTTGGGAAAGCGTATATCAGACTAAAAGGACAGAATCCCTCTATCGAACGATTCTTCATTACTACCATAAAAACACAACCCAAAGAATCGATCTAAGTCCTTCATGACCGTCCCTGTCCCTGGGGCACAAACTCGGGCAAGTCGTTGACGTCAACATTTGGATTTTGTCCATAAGCGGATACAGACTTCGGCTCCTGTTGCGCGGCAAGTGTATAATCTGGAGAGCCTTCATGTTCATAGGGCGGCGGCTTCCTTGCCTTCCTGCTCCTGAGCAAAAAGAAGCCGATAAGTAGGCCGGCAAGCACTATGACTGGTATGCAGACCCCGATACCAATCTTCGCGCCGGTTGACAACCGGTGGTTTGACGGGCTGTTTGACTGAATGCTGGTGGCAGTAGGTAAGGCCGTACCGGCATCCCCGTGGGTTGTCGAGCTGTTTGACTGAGGAGTGCTGGTGGGAGCAAGTAAGGTCGTACTGGTTTCTTGCCAAAAGACTACCATCCCGTCGGCCATCGGATAGGTGGTCGATGTAGGGGTAACTGCAAGAAATGAGTCAGAAACCTAGCAGGAAGGGGCTACCGAATCATACAAGATTCTATACTCCCTCGAGTCCAAAACCCTTCAGAAGATGTAGGGTGTATGTAAGTAAACACCTGTCCAGATTCAATAGTGCTAAGGCATAAGTGGCCGTCTGTATAGGAGGAGTAGCCGCTTTGGTTGTTAAGGATCTTCTATCACATAAGGAGGGGATAAACCTACGAAGGGCAGCATAGAGCAGCTGTTGTACCGGAACCCAGTAACACTACATAACCTTGGCCTATAGTAACATAGTTTGTGTACGTTGTTGCCTCCCAGCTGCTCGGACACACGGCAGGGCTATCTGCATAGACGTGAGGACTCCAGCTTAAGATATCGATAGGCAGTCGGCCTACAGTAGTAGTTATCCCAATTTTGAGACTCTAAATTTTTTTGCGTCCCAACAGGAATACAAGAAGAGTCAAAATAACCTGTGTAATGATGCCCATAATATAGTGCCGAAGCACCATACGTAAGTGTTGCCGTGCACGAGGCTGGGATGTCGACGGTTGTTGTTACGGGGCCGCGATTGAATTGCGAGATCAGACTGAGGTTTGAGACAGTTTTTAAAGCAGTAGAAGTCGTAGAATCTATATCAACCATAGTATAAGAAGTATAAATCGTATTATCTACAATAGTAAAAGTCGGAAGATTAAGGACGACCATTATGACAGCGAAAATGGAGAAGGATGATGGAGAAGTTTGAGCAGGCTGAGATTGAATAGGACGAGAAGATGCCCATCAAAAGCAATGGTCACATTTAGATAAGGGAATTAACTTGCCTGGTTTGGAGTTCATGCCGCAAGAGGCACCCAATGGGAGTGCTTTGGAGGCGAGGGCCATGAGCGGCAGTGCAAGGCTGAGATTTGTATCCAATTTACTAAGTTTAGGTTTGTCCCCAAGGGGTGATCAATCGGCTGCCGGGTCCGGGAGCCAAATTGTGATTAGGATACAAGTGATTATTAGATTTAGATATTGGCATGCAAAGATATCAGATGCAACTGGCGTACTGGATGGCATCACGGTGAGCCAAAGATTTATATGGTTTAGCTTGCTATAAACTTCTCGAGCGTCTAAGCTACAAGTATTTTGAAAAGCAGCACAAGTTAAAATTTTCTGGTTTAAATGGTGACAGCATTGGTAGGGAATTATTCTGAGAATGGGCGTTGTAGATGGACTGTTGGTGCACAGTGAAGATGTTACACGTGGTTGAAGCTCGCACGGACCCAGCGCACCCAAGCGGCAATGACGATGCAAGACCGCCGAGCTTCTACAGCTTTGTGGAGCTCTCGCCAGCACAGACGCAATCACCTAGCTATGGGAACCTAACGGCATGATTCTCTTGACCCTGCTCTTTCCAACATGCTGTCCGCTTTCACGGCTCGACCCATCATCGAACTGAAACAGCGCGACAAGTCCAGGATTGAATCCCTTCTCGCCTATAGTATGCTGTTGTCTACGGTTGAAAGAGCATCTTCACTAACGGTGGACAGGCGACAGGGTATTAGTAGGCCTGAACACAGGATGCTTACGCATATACCGTGTAAACGAGACCACCGAAGATGATGAACAACCTCCGCAAAATGGCGAACAAAACGGCGAGCAGGGTGAAGTGCAGGCACCCAAAGCCAGACCGGTAGACCTCCTCCGCGAAGAGGAGAAGTTCGCACGCCGCCCCATACAACAACTAGCCTTCATCAAGGAAGCGAATATCCTCTTGTCGCTGTCAGACAACCATGTGTCGGTCCACGACCTGACTACCTATGCGCTGCAGGAGAAGCTGGAGAGGACGAAAGGCGCTACAACCTTCGCAGTCACAAGAAATGTCATTAAGGACCCTAGTACTGGCATTATGTCAATCGTCAGTAGATTGGCCGTGGCTGTGAAGCGGAGGATTATCCTTTGGACGTGGCAGGATACCGAGTTGACAGGCGACGTGGCGGAAATCACATTGGTTGCATCCGTCAAGAGTCTGACCTGGGCAACAGGTACCAAGATCGTTGCCGGCATGGATCCGGGATTCGCCATGGTGGATGTTGAGAGCCAAGAAGTTCAAGATATCGTTAAACCGGCTGCGCTCGGTGAGGCTGGAGGACAGGGCGGTACGCGCTTCGGAGCCGTCTCATCGTCAGGTATGGGGTATATGGGAATGGGCAGTTGGGTCCCGAAACCGCTCGCGACACCGCTAAAAGAGGGGGAAATGTTGTTGGTGAAAGACGTTAATAGCTTGTTCATCGACACCGACGGCAATGCGTTCGACAAGCGACAGGTCCCATGGCCATCCGCTCCAGAAAGCCTCGCCTACTCATACCCATACATGCTCGCACTGCAACCGCCAGCGAAAGGCGGACTAGAAGTCAGGAATCCGGACACTCTTAACTTGTTGCAGACAATTGCTCTTCCTAATGCAAACTTCTTACATATACCACAACCCAATATCAGCTTGGCTCATACTGGCAAAGGTTTCCTGGTGGGAAGCGATCGGTGTATTTGGAGGATGGGAGCACAGAGCTATGAATCGCAGATCGACGAACTTGTCAGCAACGGCCGCTACGATGAAGCTCTCAGTTTGCTCAACATGCTTGAAGACACGTTACTCCAGGATAAAGAGGGTAGGATGAGAGAGATTACAATGCTTAAAGCTCAAGCTTTGTTTGACCTGCGCAAGTTCCGCGAAGCCATGGATCTATTTACAGACGCCAAAGCGCCACCCGAGCGAGTAATCGCGCTGTATCCAAGGTCTATTGCTGGTGATTACTCCTCAGTAGAGAGCGTCAAGGATACCGAAAGTATTGTAGAAGAAGACATGGGACGTAATGGAGAAAAGACGCCTGCGGAGAACAAGGAAGTTATTCCGGCACCAGTATCTACTATTGGACGATCGATGATGGATAGGCTAGTGGGACATAAAAAAGGGGATTCAGATACTGCCTCTATCAGATCCACGGCCAAAGACTTGAAGGATGATGCGACTGATACAGCTAGTATTAAGGGAAAGACATCGGAAACCATCGTGCCAGAGAAGCACCTCGAAGGAAAAGAACTCAAGGTTGCTGTTCATGCGCTGCAGTCTTTTCTAGCACAATGCCGTGTTCAGATTAAGCGATACATTGACATCGACGGCACTCTCAAGGAGCCTATTCAGCAACCAAGTGAAAGCCAAGCAGAAGAATATAAACCACCTTTTAGCGACTTTATACAGGTTTCTGGGCCTCTGGCACATGTCGACTGGGCCGCCGAGCTCCTGAAAGTAGCTCAGTTGGTCGATACCACACTATTCCGTGCATACATGCTTGCAAGCCCCGGACTTGCAGGACCACTATTTCGCCTTCCTAACTTCTGTGAACCTAATGTTGTCCAGGAGAAACTATACGAGACGGGTCGGTACGCTGACTTGATTGATTTCTTACATGGTAAAAAACTTCACCGACAGGCGCTAGAGCTACTAGAGAAATTTGGGAAGAATGAAGCAGATGAAGAAGTCTCGCCAGCTCTGCAAGGACCTCAACGAACGGTTGGATACTTGCAGCAACTTCCGCCGGAAATGATCGATCTCATACTTGAATTTGCCGAGTGGCCTTTGCAGACTGATCCAAAGCTAGGCATGGAGGTATTTCTAGCAGACACCGAGAACGCTGAAACGCTGCCTCGTGGGCAAGTCGTAGCGTTCCTTGAACGGATCGATCCCAACCTCGCCGTAAAGTACCTTGAACACATAATTGAAGAGCTCAATGAGCAGGAACCAGACTTCCATCAAAAATTAGTAGACTTGTTCTTGGAGCGGCTTAGGAAGGGCGATTTCGAAAGCGACGAGCAACGGGAGCAATGGAGACAGCGGCTGCAGACGTTCCTTAAGACGAGCGCGAACTACAACCATGTGCGTGTGTTTAGGCAACTACCGGCGGACAACGCGGATTATTATGAGGCACGGGCTATTGTGCTGAGCAAGATGGGCCAGCATCGGCAAGCATTGCAGATCTACGTCTTCGACATGAAAGATTATCAGAAGGCAGAAGAGTAAGTTCAACATTAAGTCTCATCCAGATTTTGTTAACCATGCTAGGTATTGCAATCAAACCTATCTCTCCACAGCGCAACCTTCGTCTCCGACAAGACCGGCTTCTCCGACCAAAGCTCGTTCTGGAGCAGCTGATAGCGATGAACCGTCCATTTACCATGTTCTGCTCTCATTGTATCTTGCCCCGCCTCCACCACACCAACCCAATTGGCCACCCGCGCTCGACCTCCTTAGCCGCCACGGCGCTCGACTGCCGGCCAGCACTACACTCGACTTGGTCCCGCCAACGCTTCCCGTCAAGGAATTGGAATCGTACTTCCGCGGACGTATACGTAACGCGAACTCGACAATGAACGAGGAGCGAATTGTCGCACGACTGCGCGCTGTTGAGAAGGTAGAAATTGAGGCTGCAGTTTTGCTGGGCGACGGTAGGGTAGATGCGCATGGCAGGCACGTTCCGGGCGGATTGAATAGAAGAGTGGTCATCGACGAGGACAGGCACTGTGCAGTGTGCCATAAGCGATTCGGAGGGAGTGCTATTCGGGTATATCCGGACAACAGCGTAGTGCATTCGGGATGCTTAAGGGGAAGTGTAGGGCGGAAGGCAACGAGTTCATGGAGGTAGAGTGTTGGTGACTTTGCATTGTATGATATTGGAAACTTTTGAAGGCGATCGCGTTGTGTAATAGAGTTGGCTTGATACCCATAGTAGGTTACGCATCGATTCAAGCTTGCTGCTCGGGCTGCATAGCTACTGTTGCGTCGGTTTTTAGGGCTTGGATGCGCGCCTCGTGGTCGCACAACGGACATCGGCCCCGTCGCCCGCCTGGCTTTCCCGTTGTTTCCTTGAGCAAAGATTACGGGTTCCAGGAGCGACTCCTGGTCATGAACGTGACTCAGTCTGTGTCCGCAACCTCCTCACCATAATTCTCTTCCTCGGCAACATCTGCCATCTTCTCGGCACCCGCTGCCTTCTCCTCGTCCATTTTACGTGTCAGGAATGTGTTTATGTCGGCCTGCAGGACCCTGATAGAAGTCTGGAGGGCCGAGAGGGAGGCGGTGCGGTCGGCGGTCGAGGGCTCGGAGGACAGTGTAGGCAGGGCGTGAGAGAAGGTCTGCGGGCTTTCAGAGCTGCTGGTCGGGGGTGTGTAGGTCGCCGTGAGTTCGGGCATGGCGGCGGGGGGATCTGTGTGTATGTGGAGGAGTGGGATAGAAGGAGAAGATGGTGGTGGTGGTGGAGGGGTCAGGTGTAGCGGGGAAGTGCGGCCTTCGTTGCTGGTTCGCCTGCCCCAGCCGTCGATCATCCAGCAGCCTATCACCCAGCGCCGACATGGCTTGCATGTCTCGCACCCTTCGCATCTCTCTCGTGCTCAACCTTCCATTTGCTCGGTCATGCTGGCCATGATCGACCGCCTCTACACCACCCGCCTGACGCTTGTGTCCTAGTCCAGCTGCAGCCACCGCACTGTGCGACCCCAATCGACGTTACATCAAGAAAGGCCCGCCTGCCATGCAATCGACGTCTCCTCCCCCGCAGACGCCCGTCGTCCAGCGGCCAGACCCTTTCGACGATTCAGATAGTGACAGCTCGCAAGCGACCCTGCAGCGCCGCTCTCCCTTGCCTCCGCAGCCTGTCAAATCACCCTCGACCGCCGAAGCCCCTCCTCAGAACTACTCCCGCCCGGTACCCATCCGCGACGGCCATGCTGCCCAGGCTCAGGCCATCATCGGCGCACAGCTAGGCCACCGCCCGCGCCAGCGCTCTCAGGGCTACTTCGAACCCAGCCTGCCTTCCAACCAGGCGAGCATGTCGGCCCTCGACGCCTCGCGCATCGCAGCACAGACGGCAATGCACGCTCAGAACTCCCAGCATATGCGTAAACGCTCAACGACCATCCCCGAGCCGGGAGCATCGGGGCCCGGGGGACGCGGGAATGGCGCCTCGAGCCCTCCTCCCATCCCAGGACAGCATACTGTGACCTTCAAGACCAACGGCATGACATATCAGAACGGTCTGGTGGGCGGGAGCAGGATGGCGGCGACCTCAGCAGCAAATGCTGCCTATCCACGAAGTCCCCTCCATTCGCCGGGTATACAGCAGCCGCCAGAGCTCGGGTCGCCCAAGCCGTCGACGCCTGAGCCCTCACAGTTCGCGAAGACGAAGGAGAAGAGCAAAATGAAGCTCTTTTCGAAGCCGAAGAACATCAAAACAGACAGGACCTTAGATGCCAAGCACCAGGCATTGCCATCACCAGGAAAGATTGGTATTGGGATGCATAGCTCACAAGCGCTGAATAGGATGATGATGAACCAATCGACAACGAGCCTGGTGGAACCGAGTAACAGCGGCAACGCATCATTGTACTCTTCGGCTAATTGTTCGACCTCGACCCTGGTTCCCCGGAACGATTCATACCTGCCAGCAGTCCAGGAGAAAGATAAACACAAGCACCACTTTCTGTCGCGCCAGAAACACAAACTCAAGGACAGGGACGACCATAGTCTTCCACTCTCCTCCGCTAGCAGTACGTCTCGACCGGTCGATCCAAGTGCGCCTCAACCCCTGTATTCGTTCGCTGCGCCGGCATCGCCTGGGCATTCGAGTACCTTTGCTGGATCTGTGACTGGGTTGGATCTTAGACATGGCGGACGCCACTTGAGAAGAGCCAAAAAAGAGGAAAAGGCTGCTACCTACTTAGATACCCAGCTTGAACCCGCTTTCAGAGATCGCAAGCAGTCTTTCAGCACCGACAGATCAGAATGGCCTTCCGCCGCCAGCATGGGGGCCACGCCAATCAGTGCTCTTGGACCTTCACCAGGCTCGGTGTTGACGCATGGTAGTGAGGGCATCTCGAACATAGGCAGTTCATTTGGCTTGTCGGGGATGTCACCTGATGATGCCTGGCCCTTACTTAAGGCGAGAGTGCTGTTGATATTTGAGGGGGAGGACCCACGGCCACCAGTGGAGGATTTCAACGCCCTGGTCACAGTTCATATCAAGCGCTGCATACAGAAGCGCTCACCAATCATACTCATCGAGGACTTAAATGAACTACTTACTACAGGATTTAGTTCGCTAGATCAGACGCTAAGACACGTACCAGACGAGCGCCTCGTCCCACATTTGGTCGAAATGTGGATCGTAGTCTTTACTACTATCCTTCCCTTCATACAAGCCGTATTTCTACCACTGGACCTTGAGTTTCGCGGTTCTGGTATCATGTCGTCAACTGCGGCGGCCGACTTCTGGGGTGTTCTTCTCCCCGACGAAATGAATACCAAGTCCCCCGAGAATAAGAACATCCCTATCTTGGGCGAACTTGAAGTTCGACGCATCACGCTCCTCATGTTCCGAGACATCGTCATCCTCCCTCGTTACGATACCCTCATGGCCATCTTCTCACGCCTCTCCCTTGAAAACCTGAATGCAGGCCTCGAATCACCCTCCCCGATCCCCGATGCCCGGCCCGGCACAGCAGGATCCCAAGATACCATGCCCCTTCCCTTGGGCAGCCTACAATCCACCTCCCAAAGCAGCTCCGGCGGCTACCTAGAATCCACAACGAGCATGACGTCGTCAACATTCGCATCGACCCGCTCCCGCGCCACATCCAATACATCAGCTGGCTCCTTCTCTGCCCACTCGGTCCACTCGAATCCTTCAACCCTCCTGCACGCGGGCGCGCACCTCCCCCCTACCCTTCGCGCGCAGCCCATGGATTCAGCAAAGGTCACTGAGACGGTCGGTAGGATGCTGCAATGCGTCAGCGTACTAGTCAGTCTGCAGAGCAGCGACGAGGCGCAGGAGAAGATGGGGCGGCTGACGCGGGAGTTGAAGTATAACTGGCTGGGTCGAGGCCGCACGGGCAGGCAAAGGCAAGGTTTCGTGGGCGCGAGGAGAGGGGGCGCGGGGCTGAATCTAGGGCAGGGTATAGGTGCGTTGGGGGTTGGGGCGTAGTGCAGGTGGGTGTTCGATGTTGGTGTCGTATGTTGTTTTTCGAAGGTTACAGCAAGCCCTGCGTGAGAGAGGGGTGTTTGAGAAGATCTTTCGGTGTGTATGTTTTTGTGTGTAGGACCTTTTTGTGGGATAGGCAGGGCGGGGTATGATGTAGACGGCTGTTTTACTTTTGGTTGTGGGGCATGGATCGGGAGGGATGCAGAACTGGGTTTGTGAGATATAGCCATCAAATCTTTATGTTGTTTGTGCGAGTGGTCTTGGTGTTGATCGCTGTGTTTTCTTTTTCCTTCCGGCAATGTGTTCCGGGATGTGGGTTGCATACAGGAGCACTTTTTCCCTGCGCCTCTTTTCTCCCGTAGAAAGGCGGAGAAGAGCTGAGACATCATTTCTGGGCGCATGTAAAGTTGCGGCGTAAGTCATCCTACCAGGCACGCTTTTCCGTCGAGGCTTTCTTCGTTATTAGGTGGTAGATGCAAATGAGATGCGGTAATTGAATCAGCTCGATGCGTTGCGTTCGGTCGTTACATTCGTAAATAGAGTTCATATCTCAACTCGACGTTCGACGCACAGCCAAAAGAGCCAAAACCTGTAGTAGAGCAGAGTGAGGGTGAACCAAAAAG
>Ga0247757_10001235_pt1 | contig 17994 bp, 14 predicted proteins | sample UWRJL126311R4_FD_180929 | JGI IMG/M metagenome (GOLD analysis project Ga0247757, IMG submission 180929) | Plant litter microbial communities from Arlington Agricultural Research Station in Wisconsin, United States - UWRJ-L126-311R-4 | ecosystem: Environmental > Terrestrial > Plant litter >... | reverse complement strand
GGGGCCGAGCGCCTGCAGCGTCCCGAGGCGCGGGTGTTCGACGGCTTGGACCATGCCCCTGGCTCTGGCCTGCGGGTCGTTGAGAGCCTCCGGTACCGAGTTGATGGGTCCGGCCGGCACACCGGCGCGCTCGAGGAGCTCGAGCCAGTGGGCGCGTGACTCTCGGAGGGTCACCGCTTCGATGGCTTCGGTCAGAGCGGCCAGATGGGCGAGACGGTCTGCATTGGAGTGGAAGCGCGGATCCTCGATCAGCTCGGCTGCGCCGATCGTGGTGACGAACAACGGCCACAACCGCGGACCGGATGCCCCGACGGTGATGTATCCGTCGGAACAGCGGAATGCTTGGTACGGGGCTCCCAGTCGATGCGCGGATCCAGTCGGTTGCGGCGTTCGCCCGGTGTGGAAGTACTCCACGGCCTCCCACACCTCCAGACCGAGTCCGGCCTCGAAGAGCGAGGTGTCGACCTGCTGGCCACGGCCGGTGCGTTCTCGTGCGGCGAGCGCGGCCAGGATGCCATAGGTCGCAAAGAGGCCGGCCCCGAGGTCGGTGATGGGCACACCGCATTTGACGGGATCGCCGCCGACCTCTCCGGTGACCGACATCAGACCCGACATCCCCTGTGCGACAAGGTCGAATCCACCCCGGGATGCGTACGGGCCGGTCTGACCGAAACCCGAGATCGAGCAGTGGATCAACCGCGGATTCAGCGCGGTGAGGGTGTCGAAGTCGACACCGAGCCGGACCGCCACACCAGGGCGGAAGTTCTCGATCATGACGTCGGCCGTGTGGACCAATTTGTGCAGGATCTCGACGCCACGCTGGTCTTTGAGATTCACTGACAGACCACGCTTGTTCCGGTTGACGGCAAGGAAGGAGGCGCTGAGGTCATCGGAGATCCGGGGGTCCATCTGACGGCTCTGGTCGCCGTGGCCGGGCATCTCCACCTTGATCACGTCGGCGCCCATGTCGGCCAGCAGCATCGCGGCGAAAGGCCCCGCCATCACATGACTTGCGTCCAGCACGCGGAGCCCATCCAAGGCAGACATCGCACCCTCCGGATCCGTAGTTTGGTCTTACCATATTACCAAGCGTGAGTCGGATCAAGGGTGTTCTTACGCCAGGAGCGCCGAGCGTGGTGGAGGGCCGGCGCAATCGGCTAGCTGCTCTGAACGGAGTCGTAGAACCCCGTGATGTGGCGACGCACCAGATCGCCCGCGCGTTCGGGATCTTTCGCCGAGATCGCCTCGAAGAGGCCCTCATGCCCTTCCAGGATCGTCAATTTGACTGCGCCCCAGGACGTCACGTCGTTGAAGGCCTCGTCCATGGGCCGCCGCACGGAGGCCCGAAGCGCCGCCATCAGGTCGGCCAGCAAGGTGTTGCCGGTGGCGCGAGCCAACTCCAGGTGGAATTCGGTATCGAGATCGTGGATGAGACTGCGGTCATCGCTCGCGTCACGCATGCGGCCGAGGGCTTCCTCGACAGCGCTCAGGTCGTAGGTCCGGTCCGGATTGGCCAGCTCCTGCACAGCCTCGACCTCGAGAGCGACGCGGACCTTCATCACTTCTGACACGTCGTAGCTCGACAGAGCGACGTGGATGCCGAGCAACCGCGTCAGTGCTCGACTCGGACGCGCGGTCACGATGAGGCCCGACGAGGAACCCGTGCCCGGGCTGGTGCTGACGATCTCCATGGCCTGCAGCATGCGCACCGCTTCGCGGACCGATGGTCGGCTGACCCCCAGTTGCTCACTCAACTGCCGCTCGCCGGGCAGCCGATCACCCGGGCGCAGACGCCCCGAGAAGATCTCGTCCTGGATCCGGTGCACCACCGCCTCGTACGTCTTCGAACGCTCCAGCGGAGGAAATTCAATCATGGTCATACCATATGGCACATTGGCACCACCGTTGGCGGTGTTCGATCCAGGCGGTTGATTTTTCCTAGGGGCCACCCCGACCTTTGTTCCTCGCTCGCCGAGTCACGAGCGGGAAGCCTCTACCAGGTCATACACGTAGGCGCGGTCACCTTTACCGCTCAGCCACGCGCCTTTGGGAGGCAACTCGCCGAAGCCTGGATCGTCAACCGGTCGAGAAAGCACGCGCCCATCGGAGTCGACAACGCACCATCCAAAGTCAGGCAACCTTCGACAGAACACGGCGAAATCCACCCGGCGATAGGACGGATGGTCGAACTTCGAATCCTCCTCAAGGAGGAAGTCGTAGCTCAGACCATCCACACGTCGAACAAAACGCCACGTCATCCAGCCACAATACGAAGCCTCAACGGCACGTCGCACGTTGTCTTTCCGTCGCGTTCGCGAGATTCGAGGCCGATCAGATCCGGTCCTGCACGGTGGGGCGTCAGCCGATCGGTACCAGACCGCGGTAGCAGTAGCAGCTCACCCCGGAGCTCTTGCACATGACACGGTGTCATGCACGATCGTGGTCTTCATGTATTCGATTGGCACGTTCGCACAGTTGGGCGGGGTGAGTGTGCGCATGCTGCGCCACTATGACCACATCGGCCTGCTGGTGCCGGCCGAGGTCAATCCCAGCAGTGGACGCCGCCTCTATGACGCCGATCAGCTCTCCCGGCTCAACCGGCTCGTTGCGCTCAAGGACCTTGGTTTCCCGCTGGAGCAGGTCAGGACGCTGCTCGCCGACGGCATCGACGCCGTTGAGCTCAGAGGAATGCTGCGGATGCGTGCGGCAGATCTGGAGACGCAGTTACTTCGAGATGGACAGATCCTCGATCGGGTGCGCGCCCGTTTGCGGTTGATCGAAAGCGAGAAGACGATGACCATCACAGATGTCGAGCTGAAGACCGTTGCCCCGCAACGGGTTCTCGCACTGCACGAGTTTGTTGGCGTGGAATCCGACGCCGATCAACTCGACGTAGAGGCACTCTTCGAACGCGTCATCACGCTGATGGACGCCGCCTCCGCGGACCGGTCGTCACCCATGGCCTGGCGGGATGACGACGAGCACACACTGCGTCTGCACGCCGGCTACCTCGCACCGGCCGCGAACGTACCCGGCCTCGATGTCGTCGAGCTTCCGGCAATCTCAGTCGCGTCGGTCGTGCGACGAGGGGCGGTTGCGGATATGAATGAAGCCCACCAAGCCATTGCGTGCTGGGCCGAAACCCACGACCACTCACTCAGCGTTCAAAGGGGCCGGTGGCGCGAGCTCTACCTGGAAACCAGCGACACCGACTGCTCGGACTGGCTCATTGAAGTGCAACTCGAACTCGCGGTCACTTGAACGCGACTTGCACTGCCGATTTCGTCTCAGATCTAGAGAAAAGATTCAGTGCCCGGCGCCGCGTGTCTCATATCTTCCGAAGGCAACGCTCCAGCGCGGTACCACTGTTGTGGCCAGGCATAGCACTGCACGCGGTTCGAGCCCGCTAGCAGCGCCTCTTACCGACGCCCCCTAGGAAACCGATTCGGTGTGGTCACTCACCGCATGCGGTTGTGCCTCAGCGGCAGTGGCGGAGCACCGCGGCGGTGAACTCGTCGGTCGTCGCGTGCCCGCCGAGGTCGCGTGTCAGCACCCCGGACGCCATCGCGGCCTCGACGGCAGCGATCAGCGCGCCGGCACCCGCGTGCTCGCCCAGGTGGTCGAGCATCATCGCAGCGGCCCACATCTGCCCCACGGGGTTGGCGACGCCGCGGCCGGCGATGTCCGGGGCCGAACCGTGCACCGGCTCGAACATCGAGGGGTGACGACCAGGGGGGTTGAGGTTGGCGCTCGGCGCGACGCCGATCGATCCTGCGATCGCCGCGGCCAAATCGGAGAGGATGTCGCCGAACAGGTTCGATGCGACGATGACGTCGACACTGCGCGGCTTGAGAACCATGCGTGCCGCGAGGGCGTCGATCAGCACCTTTTCCAGTGTTATGTCGGGCGCAGCGGAAACCACCTCGGCCACCACCTCGTCCCAGAACGGCATGGTGTGGATGATGCCGTTCGACTTCGTCGCCGAGATCAGCTTTCCCTGCCGGCTTCTCGCATGGTTCACGGCGAATTCGGCGACCCGCCGGATTCCACGCCGGGTGAAGACCGACTCCTGGACGGCGGCCTCTCCGGGTTGGCCCCGGTTGATGCGTCCGCCGACGTCGGAGTACTCACCCTCGACGTTCTCCCGCACGACCACCACGTCGACCTCGGCCACCCCGGCGAGCGGAGAGACAACGCCCGGGAGAATCCTGATCGGGCGCAGGTTGACGTACTGGTCGAACCCGCGCCGAATCGGTATCAGAAGCCCCCACAGGGTGACATCGTCCGGGATGTCTTCAGCACCAACAGCTCCCAACAGAATCGCGTCACCGGTGGCCAGTTGGTCGAGACCGTCCACGGGCATCATGCGGCCGTGGGCACGGTAGTGGTCCGAACCCCACTCCCGAATGCGCCACCGCACCCTGAACTGTTGGGCCTCGGCAATCGCATCCACACAGGACAGAGCTGCCGGCACGACCTCGAGACCGATACCGTCTCCGGCGATCACGTCGACGGTGTAGGCGGTCGGTCTGCTCACGGCGAACTCCTGTCACAGATCTGTCAGCGGGGGTGTCGACGCAGGTGCTATCTGCGGACCGGAACCGAGAGATACTTCGTCTCCAGGTACTCGTCGATCCCGACGCGTCCGCCCTCCCGACCGAGGCCGGACTGTTTGACACCGCCGAAGGGAGCCGAGGGCGTCGAGACGAGCCCGGTGTTGATCCCGACCATCCCCACGTCGAGCCGCTCACCGAGATCCAGTGCAGTGTCGAGGTTTTCTGTGACGATGTAACCAACCAATCCCGAATCGGTGTCGTTGGCCCGGCGGACGGCGTCGTCGAGGTCACGGAAGGTCGCCACCGCGGCCAGGGGTCCGAAGATCTCGGTGTCGTTGAGCTGCGCGTCAGCGGTGACATCGGACAGGACAGTCGGCTGCACGAAATAACCGGGTCCGTCGATCGATTCACCACCGGTGACCAGTTCGGCACCGCGGTCCACGGCATCCTGTTGCAGCATCAACACCTTGCGTCGGGCCGCGTCGTCTATCAGGGGTCCGACGTCGACACCTGTCGCCGACCCGTCGCCAACGACGAGCGATGCCATCCGATCGCCGAGCCTCCTGACGAACTCACTGGCTACGCCGACATGGACGAACATGCGGTTCGCCGCCGTGCACGCCTGCCCGAGGTTGCGCATCTTCGCGACGAACGCTGCCTCCACGGCCGTTTCGACATCGGCGTCTTCACACACCACGAACGGCGCGTTTCCACCGAGTTCCATGGACGTCCGCAAGACCTTGTCGGCGGACTGCCGGAGCAGCAGCGTGCCGACAGCGGTGGAACCGGTGAAGGAGAGCTTGCGGATCACGCCGCTGGCCAGCAATGGCGGTGTGATGTCACCCGCGCGGCTGGTGCTCAGCACATTGAGCACCCCCGGTGGAAGGCCGGCCTGGCGAAACAGCTCTGCGAGGGCGAGCGATGAAAGGGGCGTCTGGGGCGCAGGTTTGAGGATGCTCGTGCAGCCGGCCGCGACGGCGGGCCCGATCTTGCGGGCCCCCATCGCCAGCGGGAAGTTCCAGGGCACGATGAGCAGACACGGTCCTACAGGTTGTTTGAGCTGGAGATTACGAGCACCCCCGTCGGGCCGCAGGGCGTAACCGCCATCGATACGCACGGCTTCCTCGGCGAACCATCGGATGAGATCGGCGGCGTATCCGACCTCGCCCCGGGCTTCCGGCAGAGGCTTGCCCATCTCCAGCGTCATCAGCTCGGCGAGGAAATCGGCCTGCTGCGTCATCAGCTCGTAGACGCGGTAGAGGATCTCCGAACGGACTCGCGGGGGAGTCTTTGCCCATCCCGGCTGCGCGTCGGCACACGACTGGAGCGCGAGTCTCGCGTCCTCGAGGTCCGCGTCTCCGACGATCGTGATCTCGGATTCGTTGGCGGGGTTGACAACTGGCATCGTTCCGCCGTGGGCGTGACGCCATGTGCCTCCGATGCACAGGCCCCGCGGAATCCGGTCAACCACGCCGGCGGCGTCGATCGTCGGCGTGCGCACCGGTGACGCTGCGCGGGTGGTCATCGCGCTCGAAGACATCGACAGGCCCTTTCGCCGTGGTGTCGGGAGGACGGCTGCGCCGGTGCGGTCCGAGGAAGGACGAGGTGCGCCGGCTCCGCATCGTCGCCAATGTGTCGAACTGTAGGACAGTTTTCATAGCCTGGCAAGTGTCGGTGTCGCTACACTCCAGTCATGTCGACCCTCGACGGGTTCGTGGTCCGGAAGAACACCACCGCACAGCAGATCGCCGAAGCGCTGTCGGAGCGGATCATGTCGGGTGCGTTCCGCCCGGGGGATCGGTTGCGCGAGAGCGCGATCGCGGGCACGTTGGGGGTGGCGCGCAGCACGGTGCGGGAAGCGGTGCGCGTTCTGGAACTGGGCGGGCTGGTTCGCTACGAGATCAATCGGGGAGCGGTGGTGATATCGCCGACCCCGGAGAAGATCGACGCGCTCTACATCGCCCGTGAACGGTTGGAGGCCGCGGCCGTGGCGCGCGCGCTCGGCGCAGAGCAGTTGGCGTCGGTGTCGCGGGCCTACGATGCCCTGGTCTCGGCGGCGTCGCAGCATGATCGGCGCGCAATTGTGCACGCGGACCTCCACTTTCATGCCACGCTGGTGTCGCTGCTGGGCAGCACCCGACTCGACGACTTCTACACCGACCTGACGCGTGAGCTGGGCTTCTACCTCCTAGTGCTCTCGGAGGAAGATCGCGAATACGAAAGTCCCGACGAGCTGTTGGCCGAGCATCGGGCCATCGTCGACGCGCTTCACGACGGCGACACCGATCGCGCTCTCACTGCGGTGCGCAGTCACATCCACACCAGCGCACAGCGCCTCAAGGAGATTCTTGCCGGAGACGCCGACTCACCGGGTTGAGCGCCTGTCGGGAGGCCTAGGGGAACGGGAGGTCGTCCGGGTCGGCGTAGCCGGTGAACCTGCGGGCCACCGGCTCCACCACCCGGCGCAGGACACGGCCGAGGCGCACTGATTCGCTGTGCGCACGCTCGGCTGCCGACGAATCGGTTTGTTCGTAGGACCGGCGGGCGGCATCGGGATCCAGGGAGAGTGCGAACTGGTCATTCCAGCGCAGGTCGACCCGGGCCTGCGAGAGGGCGTCGTCGCGCTGCGCCGCGTGGGCATTGCCCTTGGCCAGGTCCGCGGCGTGGGCGGCGATCTTGCACGACACCACCGCGTCTTTCGCGTCTTGGGGGCCGAACACGCCGACGTACTTCCGTGGCGGGACGCAGCCCAGCAGGGCGGTGCCGGCCTGCGCGGTGATCGCGGCGCCGATCGCGGACGTGACGTGGTCGTGCGCGGGCGCCGTGTCGGTGGTCAGCGGACTCTGGACGTGGGCCGGCGCCCCATGGCAGAGCTGATCCAGTAGGCGGGCACCGTCAGCGATCTTGTGCATCGGTACATGTCCGGCGCCCTCGACCATCACCTGGACGCCATGCCTTCTCGCGACCGCGGCGAGGCCGCCGAGGGTGCGGAGTTCGGCGACCTGCGCGGCGTCGTTGGCGTCGGCGATAGATCCCGGTTGTAGGCCGGCGCCCAGGGACAGCGTCACATCATGGCGAGCGAAGATCTCGCAGAGCTCGTCGAAATGCGTGTACAGGAAGGACTCGGCGCCGTGCTGCGTGCACCATGCCGCCATGATGGCTCCGCCGCGGCTGGCGATGCGGGTGACGCGGCTGGCTGTCAGCGGTAGATGGTCGAACCGCACACCGGCATGCACGGTCATCTGATCGACGCCCAGTTCTGCGTATTCGATGACGTTGTCGCGGTAGGTTTCCCACGTCAGCGCGGCGGGATCACCGCCGACCCGGGTCAGGGCCTGATGCACGGGCACCGTCCCGACCGGGACGGGTGAGTGCCGCAGGAGCCGCGCCGTGTCGGCGGCGATGCGCTCGGTGCAGAGATCCATGACGGCGTCGGCTCCCCACCGGATGGCCCACACCAGATCGTCGAGATCGCCACCGCAGTGTGTCATCGACGCGTCCCCGATGGAGGCCTGCACCTTGACGCGAAAAGCCTTGCCGATGATCATGGGTTCGCACTCGGGGTGGCGGTGGTTCGCGGGGATGACCGCCCGACCGGCCGCGACCTCATCGCGAATCACTTTGGGCCGGACGCCTTCGCGGGCTGCGACGAACGCCATCTCCGCGGTGACCAGGCCCGCGCGGGCTCGCTGCAGTTGGGTGCCCCGGTCGGCGACCACGCCGGGTCGCGGCGGCAGCCCGGCCCGCAGGTCGATCGATGGTTCGGTGTACGGGCCCGAGGCGTCGTACAGGTCGACGTGCTCTCCGGTGGAGAGGTGCACACGCCGAAACGGCACCCGGGCGCCCGGCACGCCGGCCAGTGGCCGGTATTGCTTGACGCTGCCCGCGATCGGACCGGTGGGGATGTGCGCAATCGGGTCGGCCGCGCGGGCGTCGTATCCCCGATCGGCCGACGTGCTCACAGCACCTTGAGTTCTTCGATGACGTCGCCGACGCTCTTCTTGGCGTCGCCGAACAACATCGAGGTTTGTTCGGCGAAGAAGAGCGGGTTGTCGATGCCGGCATAGCCCGAGGACATCGACCGTTTGAGCACGATCACCGACCGGGACTGGTCGACGTTGAGGATCGGCATCCCGTGGATGGGTGAGCTGGGATCGTTGCGGGCCGCGGGGTTGGTGACATCGTTGGCGCCGATCACGACGACGACGTCGGTGCGGTTGAATTCGCCGTTGATGTCGTCCATTTCCTTCATGGCGTCATAGGCGACGTCGGCTTCGGCCAGCAGCACGTTCATGTGCCCGGGCATGCGGCCGGCCACCGGGTGGATGGCGTACTTGACCTCGACACCCTTGCTCTTCAAGATCTCGGCCATCTCCTTGACGGTGTGCTGGGCCTGGGCGACGGCGAGGCCGTAGCCGGGAACCACGATCACCTGGTTGGCGTACGCCATCTGGATCGCGGCATCGGCGGCCGAGGTCGCCTTCACGGTGCCCTGCTCACCGCCGGCCGGCCCGCCGCCGGCGTCCCCGCCCCCGAACGAGCCGAACACGATCGCGGGGATGGATCGGTTCATCGCCACCGCCATCAGGTTGGTCAGGATCGAACCGGAAGCACCCACGATCATCCCGGCCACGATCATGGCGGTGTTGTTCAGAGCCAAACCCGCTGCGGCGGCTGACAATCCGGTCAGGGCATTGAGCAGGGAGATGACCACCGGCATGTCGGCGCCGCCGATCGGGAAGACCACGAACAGGCCGATCACGCCGGCAGGCACCAGCACCAGCCCGATGACCCAACCGGGGTTTCCCTGCCCCGCGTGCAGGCCGATGTAGACCGCGGCCGCCACCGCGGTGAGCAGGAGCGCGATGTTGGTGGCCTGGAAGAAAGTGGCGCCGGCGACCAACTTCTTCTCGACGTGCTTGGGGATGGACTCCTGCAGCTTGGCGAAGGCCACCAGCGAGCCCCAGAACGACACCGATCCGATCATCGCGGCGAACAGCGATCCCACCACCAGCACCACGGTCGGAGTCTGCTCGGGCCTGAAGACCGAGAAGCCGTCGGTCTCCAGGAACTCCGCCCAGGCGATCAGGGCCACGGTGCCGCCGCCGACGCCGTTGAACAGGGCGACCAGCTGCGGCATCGCCGTCATCTTGGTCCTCCGGGCCGGCGGCACACCCAGGACCACTCCGATCACCAGGCCGGCCACGATCAGCACCCAGTTCACCACCGCGGTGTCGCGCACCGTGATCAAGGTGGCCACCACGGCGAGCCCCATGCCCGCGGCCGCGATCCAGTTGCCGCGCACCGCGGTCCTGGGGCCGGTGAGACCCGACAGTCCGAGGACGAACAGACTGAAAGCGACGATGTAGAGACCGTTCACCACATAGTTCATCCGCCGGCTCCGGCCTGGGGAGCGGACTTGCGGCCCTTGAACATACTGAGCATGCGATCGGTGACCAGGAAGCCGCCGATCACGTTGAGGGTCCCGAAGATCAGGGCGATGAAAGCGATGATCCGGATACCCCAGCCGGCGTCGGCGGGCAGGTCGCCGAGTGTCAGGAGCGCGCCGAGCACGACGATGCCGTGAATGGCGTTGGTACCCGACATCAGCGGGGTGTGCAGCGTGTTGGGCACTTTGGAGATGACCGCGAACCCGACGAACCCGGCCAGCGCCAGGATCGCGAGATTGGCCAGCAATTGCTCGTACATCTACGGGGCCTCTCGGGTGATGCACGAGGCCACCAGAACCTCGTCGGTGAAGTCCGGCGCGATCGCGCCGTCCGTGATCAGCAGGTCCAGCAGTGAGGTCAGGTTCTTCGAATAGAGCTCGCTGGCATGTTCGGGCATGGTGGCAGGCAGGTTCAGCGGTGACGCGATGGTCACCGAGTGCTCGACCACGGTGCGGCCTGGCTGGGTGAGCTCACAGTTGCCGCCCGCCTCACCGGCCAGATCGACCACCACGCTGCCCGGCTTCATCCCCCGGACGGCCTCGGCGGTGACCAGGCGGGGTGCGGGCCGGCCCGGGACGAGTGCGGTCGTGATCACGACATCGAAACGTCCGATTGCCGCCTCGAGTCTGAGCTGCTGTTCGGCACGTTCCTGTTCGGTCAGCTCCCGGGCGTACCCGCCTTCACCCGAGGCATCCACCCCGAGGTCCAGCCACTGCGCACCCACCGAACGGACCTGATCGGCCACCTCGGGGCGTACGTCGTACCCGGTGGTTCTGGCCCCCAGCCGCTTGGCGGTCGCCAGCGCTTGCAGACCGGCGACCCCGACGCCGAGCACCAACACGGTGGCAGGTTTCACCGTGCCCGCCGCGGTCGTGAGCATCGGGAAGAACCGTGTCGATTCGTTGGCCGCCACCAGCACCGCTTTGTAGCCCGCCACATTGGCTTGCGAGGACAACGCGTCCATGCCCTGCGCACGGGAGATACGCGGAATCGCCTCCACTGCAAAGGCTGTGACGTCGGCGAGCCGGAGCCTGTCGGCCAGGTCGGGTTGTGTCCGCGGCGCCAGGAAGCCGATCAGGACCGAGCCGGGCTTCAACTGGCTGACTTCGTCGATGGTGGGCGGATTGACCTTGACCACCACGTCGGCGGGCCAGGGATCCCCGATCACGGCTCCGGCCGCGACGTAGCTCTCGTCGTCGATCAGCGCGTCGGCGCCGGCACCGCCCTCGACGACCACCTCCAGGCCACCGGCGCACAGTCGCTCGACGGCTTTGGGGACCAACGCGACACGGCGCTCGCCCTGTGCCGATTCCCGCGGCACTCCGATCAACGTCATGGTCCTCCTCGTGGCGGCGGCTGAGCGCAGGGCTCCCGGTGAACGCCGGGCGGCGAGTGATCTTCGACGACCCGGAATGGTCGGGCTTGAAAAAAGAGGCTAGGTCAATTGCATATTGTATGCAAGCATGGGTTCATTCGGTGCCACTGTGCGACAGATACCGAGAAAACGTGCGCAGAGTGCAGACAACAATCAATCGAAGGAGTGCCCGTGAAGATTGCAGTCGTCGGCGCGGGAGCAATCGGCGCCTACTGGGGTGCTGCGTTGCAGCGCGGTGGTGCCGATGTCCACCTGATCGCCCGCAACGCCCACCTGCGCGCCATGCGGGAGAACGGTGTCCGGGTCCTCAGCGACCGTGGCGATTTCGTCGCCCATCCGAATGCCACCGATGACCCGCACGAGATCGGGCCTGTCGACTACGTGTTCCTCGGCCTCAAGGCGCACTCGTACCCGTCCTGCGGGCCACTGGTGAAACCGCTACTGGGAGAGCACACGGCCGTGCTGGCCGCGCAGAACGGCATTCCGTGGTGGTACTTCCACGAACTGCCGGGGCCGTACCGTGGGCGCAGGGTCGAGGCGGTCGATCCCGCCGGCGCCACGACTGCGGTCCTCTCGCCCGAACGGGCCATCGGTTGCGTGGTGTACCCCGCCACCACCATCGAGGCACCGGGGGTGATCCGCCACCTCGAGGGCACCCGCTTCTCCATCGGAGAGCCGTCGGGAGAGATCTCCGAGCGTTGTAAAGCGTTGAGCGAAGCCATGATCGCGGGTGGCCTCAAAGCGCCGGTCGAAGCCGATCTGCGCAACGACATCTGGATCAAGCTGATGGGCAACGTCGCGTTCAATCCGCTGAGCGCACTGACCAGGGCGACGATGGTCGAGATCTGCCAGAACCCACACACCAGGCAGGTCGTCGTCCAGTTGATGCAGGAGACGCTCGACATCGCGGCCAGGGTCGGTGCCACTCCCGACATCTCGATCGAGAAGCGGCTGCGTGGCGCCGAGAACGTCGGCCACCACAAGACCTCCATGTTGCAGGACCTGGAAGCCGGCAAGGTGCTGGAGCTCGACGCCATCGTCGCGGCGGTCGTCGAGATGGCCGACCTCACCGGTGCCCCGGCTCCGACGATGCGCACCATCTACGCCGCCACCGATCTCTTGGCACGTACCTGCGTGTCCGGCTCGGCGGCCGACCACCACACCCCTGAGCGGGCCGCAGAACCGGCCCTCCGATGAAGGAGAACACGATGACCCAGCGCCGCGCCAAGATCGTCTGCACCATGGGTCCGGCCACCGCCGGACCGCGGCGACTCGGTGAGCTCATCGACGCCGGAATGGACGTCGCACGGCTGAATTTCAGTCACGGCACGCGGGTGGAGCACGCGGCTCTGCTCGCGGTTCTGCGGGAGACGGCCCATCAACGTGGCCGTGTCGTGGGCGTGTTGGCGGATCTGCAGGGACCGAAGATCCGGCTGGGCACCTTCGCAGGCGGGCCGGTCGTGTGGGCGACGGGTGAGCGGGTGGTCATCACGACCGAGGAGTGCGTCGGCGATCACGACCGCGTGTCGACCACCTATGCCGGTCTGGCCCGAGACGTCAAGCCCGGTGACCGTCTCCTCATCGACGACGGCAAGGTCGAACTCCGCGTCGCCACCGTCCGGGGCACTGACATCGACGTCGAGGTCGTCGACGGCGGACCGGTCAGTGACCACAAGGGGATCTCACTTCCCGGTGTGGACGTCAGCGTGCCGCCGCTGTCGGACAAGGACATCGAGGACCTGAAGTTCGCGTTGCGCCTGGGTGCGGACATGGTCGCCATGTCGTTCGTGCGGTCCCCCGAGGAGGTCAAGCTCGCCCACGCCGTCATGGACGAGGTCGGTATCTGGCGCCCGGTGATGGCCAAACTCGAGAAACCCGAGGCTGTTTCGGATCTCGCCGGCATCGTCGCCGCCTTCGACGGCCTGATGGTGGCGCGCGGCGACCTGGGTGTCGAAATGCCCCTCGAACAGCTCCCGCTGGTTCAGAAGCGTGCGATCGCACTGTGCCGCCAGGCTGCCAAACCGGTGATCGTCGCTACTCAGATGCTGGACTCGATGGTTTCCGACCGCCTCCCGACCCGAGCCGAGGTGTCCGACGTCGCCAACGCCGTCTTCGACGGCGCGGACGCGGTGATGCTGTCGGCCGAGACCAGCGTCGGAGCGCATCCCGCCCACACGGTTGCGACGATGGGTCGGATCGTCGAAGCCGCCGAGGGCGGGGCGGCCGGGGTCCACCTCGCCGAGACCGCGGCAGAGGATCCGGGGAATGCGCTGTTCGGCGACGCCATCGCCGCAGCGGCGTGTGAGGTGGGACGGCGTCTGGGCGCGGCGGCGCTGTGCTGCTTCACCCGGACGGGTGACACCGCGCTGCGCCTGGCCCGGCAACGGTCACCACTTCCCCTGCTGGCGTTCACCCACGACGAGCAGGTGCGGGCGCGACTCGCGTTCTCCTGGGGTATCGAGTCCGCCGTGCTGGCCCCGGCGGCCGCGGCCGAGAGCATGCCGGGGGAGGTGAGTCGGGCCCTGTTGAGCATGGGTGTCTGCCGGCCCGGTGACGTGGTGGTGGTCGTGTCGGGTAGCCGCAGCGGCGTGGCCGGCTACACGGACTCGGTGCGGGTCCTACGAGTGGAATGACTCACGTATCGAATGATGATGCCGCGTAGGCCTGCTCGTGCAGGCCGTGCGCGGACATGGTGGGACGCTGCGCGCCACGGTCTGTGAGCTCGACGACCCTGGCGCGCAGCGCCTTCTCGCTGTTCTCGAGATCGGAGATCTTGGTGCGCAGCGCCTTCTCCTTGGCGCGGCGCTCGCTCACCTCGCGCATGATGGCCGAGATACCGACGATGGCGCCGGCCTCGTCACGCAGCAGTGCCACGCTGAACTCGATGGAGAGTCGGCGCCCGTCCTGATGAGTGGCCGGCACGCTCAGCATGGTGTCCCCGTACTTGGTGGTACCGGTGGCCATGCTGTGTCGGTAACCCTTCCAGTGCCGATCACGCAGCTTCTCCGGAATGATCAGGTCGAGACTGACGCCCAGCGCCTCCGACGCGGAGAACCCGAACATCCGGGTGGCACCCTCGTTCCACAGCCGGATGACTCCGTCCTGATCCGTGACCACGATGGCCTCCGGCGAGCCCGCGACGACCGCCTCGGCAAGCCAGTTCTGACTCACGGTGCTGCTGTGTTCGGCCACGCTGCCAACCCTCCCACGGTGTCCCAGGTCATTGCGTACACTAAAAGGATACCGCATACTGCATACACATTATCGGTGGAAGGCCTGTCGGCCGGGAGGAGCGCAATGCTGTTACGCCAGCTGGAGTACTTCGTCACGGTGGCCAGGGAACGGCACTTCGCCCGCGCTGCCGAGGCCTGCTACGTCTCACAGCCGGCGCTGTCGACAGCGATCGCCAAGCTCGAGCGTGAACTGGACGTCACCCTGATCCACCGCGGGCAGAACTTCGAAGGCCTGACCCCGGAAGGCGAACGCCTCGTGGTGTGGGCCAAGCGGTTGCTGGCCGAGCACGACGGCCTCAAGGCCGAGGCCGCGGCGATGCGTACCGGCATCTCGGGCACGTTGCGCCTCGGCATCGGACCCACCGTGTCGACAACCAGCGCGCTGCCGGTCGCCGCGTTCTGCGGATTGCATCCACTGGCCAAGGTAGCCATCAGCTCCAGATTGTCCTCGCCCGAATTATTGCGCCAGTTACACGATTTCGAGCTCGATGCCGCGATCGCGCACTTCGGGCCAGACGACCGGGCGGGTCTCGAGGTCGTGCCGCTGTACAAGGAGCACTACGTCTTGCTGGTCTCCGGTGATCAGCTCGCGCCTGGCGCGCGCACCATCACCTGGACCGAAGCGGCCCAGTTGCCTCTCGCTCTGCTGATGCCGCACATGCGCTTTCGGCAGTTCATCGACAAGGCGTTCGCTGACAACGGCGTGGTGGCCGTCCCGCAGATCGAGACCGATTCGGTGGCCTCGCTCTACTCTCACGTCGCCACCGGCACGTGGGCCAGCGTGGTGCCGCACACGTGGTTGCGCGCCATTCCCGCGACCGGGGCGAACCGCGCCGTGCGTCTCGTCGAGCCGGAGACCACCGCGCAGATCTCGATCGCCATTCATGCCGGTTCGTCGTCGGTGGCGGCCAGGGCATTCGTCAACGTGGCGGCGGGAGCCGCGCTGGACAAGGAATTCGACCTCCAGCGCAGCGACTACGTCGCTGATCTCGGCAGGGCCTGAAAACGATGTCAGATCCAGGCGCGGTGGTCGGTGGTGGTGATAAGTACCGCTTATCGACCGGTACACACTGGGTCTTGGACGAGCGCCTGACGACGATGAAAAGTACTGAGTAGTAACGATCAACAAGCAGTCAGGAAGGCGAAACCATGACCGTCGCTCCCACCCGAGACACGGAGACAGTGAGTGCAGATGAGCCCCGTGCACTCACCGACGGGATCCACCTGGTCGTCGATGCGCTGAAGCTCAACGGCGTTCGCAACATCTACGGCGTCGTCGGGATCCCCATCACCGACCTTGCCCGACTGGCACAGGCTTCGGGCCTGCGCTACATCGGATTCCGGCACGAGAGCGACGCCGGTCACGCGGCCGCCGCAGCCGGATTCCTCACCCAGCAGCCGGGCATCTGTCTGACCGTTTCGGCCCCGGGTTTCCTCAACGGGCTCGTCGCACTGGCCAACGCCACCACTAATTGCTTTCCGATGGTGCAGATCTCAGGGTCCAGCGAGCGCCACCTGGTCGACCTCCAGCGTGGTGACTACGAGGAGATGGACCAGCTGGCCGCGGCGCGGATGTTCGCCAAAGCCGCCTACCGGGTATCGCGCGCCGAGGACATCGGCCGCGGCATCGCCCGGGCCATCCGCACTGCGGTGTCCGGACGTCCCGGCGGTGTGTACCTCGACATCCCCGCCGCCGTCCTCGGTGAGGTGCTGGATGCCGAGACCGCAGCGAAGACACTCTGGCGGGTGGTCGATCCGGCCCCCAAGCAGCTTCCCCAGATGGACGCCATCGACTCGGCCATCGAGTTGCTCGCCGGCGCCGAACGGCCGCTGATCGTGCTCGGCAAGGGCGCCGCCTATGCGCAGGCCGATGACACGATCCGGGAGTTCGTCGAGACCACGGGCATGCCCTACATCCCGATGTCGATGGCCAAGGGGTTGCTGCCCGACGACCATCCGCAGTCGGCGGCCACCGCCCGCTCGCTGGCCCTCAAACGCGCCGACGTGGTGCTGCTGGTGGGGGCGCGGCTGAACTGGCTCCTCGGATTCGGCGATGCGCCGCAGTGGAATCCGGATGCGAAGTTCATCCAGGTCGACATTTCGGCGACCGAGATGGACAGCAACCAGCCCATCGCGGCCCCGCTGGTCGGCGACATCGCCTCGGTGATGGAGACGCTCGTCGAGCGCAGCAAGCCGGGGCAGATCAGTGTGGCCCCGCAATGGCGCCAGGAACTCTCGGAGAAGTCGGCACAGAACGTCGCCAAGATGGCCGGCCGCCTGGAGGCCTCGCTGACCGCGCACCCGATGAAGTTCCTCGGCGCCCTGCAGGCCGTCCGCGATGTTCTCGCCGACAACCCGCAGGTGTACGTCGTCAACGAAGGCGCCAACGCACTCGACCTGGCGCGCAACACGATTCCGATGCAGGTGCCGCGCCACCGCCTCGACAGCGGGACCTGGGGTGTGATGGGGATCGGCATGGGTTATGCCATCGCCGCGGCAGTGGAGAGCGGCGACCCCGTCGTCGCGATCGAGGGCGACAGCGCCTTCGGGTTCAGCGGGATGGAGCTCGAGGCCATCTGTCGCTACAACCTGCCGATCGTCACGGTGATCCTGAACAACAGCGGCGTCTACCGGGGTGACGAAGCCTCGACCACCACGGATCCGGCGCCGACGGTGTTGCGGGCCCGCCACGAGTACATGATCAAAGCCTTCGGTGGCAAGGGCTATCAGGCGACGACACCAGAAGAGGTCGCCGCGGCGCTGCGGGAGGCGCTCGCCTCGGGCCGCCCGGCGCTCATCGACTGCGTCATCGACCCCGCCGACGGCACCGAGAGCGGCAACATCGCCCATCTCAATCCCAAGGGGATCAGCGCCAAGCACTGACCACCCGGGTGACCACCGGTCGCCTTCGACACACCAGCACGCGAGACGACTACGCAACACACTAGGAAAGGAACTGTCTCATGACCGAACTGCCACTGGCCGGGATCAAGGTGATCGACTTCACCGGCGTCCAGGCGGGTCCCGCCTGTACGCAGATGCTCGCCTGGTTCGGAGCCGACGTCCTGAAGGTCGAGCGCCCAGGCGGAGGTGACGTGACGCGGAATCAGTTGCGCGACATCCCTGATGTCGACGCGCTGTACTTCACGATGCTCAACAGCAACAAGCGTTCGCTGGCCATCGACACCAAGACGCCCGAGGGTCTCGCCGTGATGGAGAAGCTGATCCGCGACGCCGACGTGCTGGTGGAGAACTTCGCGCCGGGCGCCATGGACCGCATGGGCCTGTCGTGGGACAAGATCCAGGAGTGGAACCCGCGGCTGATCTTCGGCTCGGTCAAGGGCTTCAACGACGACTCGTCGTACACCGACCTCAAGGTC
>Ga0247757_10001234_pt1 | contig 18020 bp, 14 predicted proteins | sample UWRJL126311R4_FD_180929 | JGI IMG/M metagenome (GOLD analysis project Ga0247757, IMG submission 180929) | Plant litter microbial communities from Arlington Agricultural Research Station in Wisconsin, United States - UWRJ-L126-311R-4 | ecosystem: Environmental > Terrestrial > Plant litter >... | reverse complement strand
GTCTTCTTCGCTGTCGTCGTCGTACTTGGTGCCGACCATGTCCGCCTTCGAGAGTTGCGGCAGGCGGCGCTTGCCGACCGGGCCTTCGTCCACGAAGTCACGGAGGAAGGACATGTCGCGCAGCGCTTCGAGTTTGGCGAGCGCTTTGACTTCGACTTGGCGAATGCGTTCTCGGGTCAGGTTCATGATTGCTCCCACGTCTTCCAGGGTGGTGCCACCGCGGTCGGCCACGTCCAAGGCACACGACTCACCGAGCTCCCACACCTCGAGGTCCGGGAAATTCAGCTTGATCGCGCCGGTACGCGGCGACACGTCGATGAACAAGTGATGCTTGCACGACACGTACGGACACGGGCGCGGCCCCTCCGCGCATTCGGCGCGCTGCTTCGGCTTGTAGTAGTCCGACTCCGGATACAGCAATTTGCCGATCTCGAGCTCACGCTTGGTCATGCGCTTGACGCTGATCGTGCGCGCCCGCACGTCACGCTTGCGGCGCGAGCGGCGTTGTTCGCGCGTGATCTCTTCGTCCACGGACAGCGCGGTCGCGCCGTCGATGGCAAGCTCGGGTTGTTCGAGCGCCTGTTTTTCTACCGTGCCGAGCTTGTTCGACTCCATGACTGCCTCGCTTGTCCTCTACGGTCGTTGATTGCCCGCACGACTACCGTTCGCGATCGGACCCTGCCTGGCCGCGCGGTATCGCCGTTACTTCGTGTCTTAGTGGCTTCTACTTGCGACAGCCGCGATTGACGATCTGGGTCGTCAATTGGACTTTCGAGTCGCAGCGCTTCGCGCTTCCGTCAGGAAGCGGCGACGCTCTCGATCCGGTTTCTCTTCGTCAATTTATCTTCGATGGAGGCCAAACGGGCCATCAAGTCTTTGCTGACACCGCGTGCGTCGAGCACGTCGCGGTGAACGGCCTGAGCGGAGCGCTCTTGTTTGCGCTCTTTCAATACACCCTCGAGCTTCTTGAAGATGCGGCTCAGCATCTGCTCCAGCTGCTCGACGTCATTTCGGATGAACAAAAATTCGCGCTGGATCTGCTCGATGGTGTAGCTCTCCGCCATCATCTGCTTGATACGCAGGATCTGGCGGACGACGCTCACGGGGTACACCCCTTGTGAGCCTTGATGCTTACCCTTGCGCCCCACCCTCACGCTGCGAGGGAGTAGACCGAGCTGCACGTACTTTCGGAGCGTTGCTTCACTGAGGGACACGTCGTGTGAAGCGAACACGTCCAAGATCTCCACCGAGGTCAGGCCCGCGGCGTATTTACGCTCGAGCTGGCTGAGGGTGGGATCGTCGATCACGGATTTTCCAAGTGCGGGGCGCGGGGAGAGCCTTGACGGCCCCCGTCCCAGCGCGTGCGAATATATTCTACTCAGTGGAGTGCGCGAAGGACTTTATGCGCAAATATTTGGGCATGGAACGCAGTAGCTCCATGGAAGCTGTTTGCGATCCCAGCTATGACATTTCCTGTCATGTTCAATGGAATGTCCATGGAGCTGATACGTCGTCCATGCGCACATGGAACCACATGCTTTTGGCTGCGAAACAGCGCGGAGCGGGAAACGCGCGCGACACGGCCCGCGCTCGCGAGCAGGCCCGGCTTTTTGACGAAGCCGAGAGCGTCGCGCTACACGCGCGCGTCGGTTCTCGCCTCGCGACCACGCCGCGCGCGGCACTTCAATAACCGATCTCCTCGCCGCCGCGAGAAGCGCGCCGCGGGTTTGTGGTAGCCTCCCTACGGGATGGCCGGTCCGGTACATCGCGACGTCACGGCAAGCGGTGTTCGCTTGCGCGTCGCCGAAGCAGGCGCAGGCTCGCCGGTGATCTTGATTCACGGCTTGTTCGTGGATCACGAATGCTGGGATTTGGTGATGCCCGAGCTGGCCGAGACCTTCCGCGTCATCGCGCCCGACCTGCCCGGCTTCGGCGCCAGTGAGAAACCGCCGCCGAGCCGCTTCCCGTATGGCATCGAGGCGTTCGCAGAAGCGATCGCCGACCTGTACGCGGGTCTCGAGTTGGGCCCCGCCGCCGTCGTCGGCCACGCGCTGGGCGGCGCGGTCGCACTGACGTTGGCCGCGCGCCACCCGGAGCTGGTCTCGAAGCTCGTGCTGATCGACGCGCTCTGCTACGAAAGCAGCACCGGTCGCTACGGCGAGCTTGCGCTCTTGCCGTTCGTCGGCGGGCTGATGTTGAAACAGCTTTGGGGCCGCGGCCTATTCCGGCGCCATTTTCAGGAAACCGTGTTCGGCCCAAACTCGAACGTGGCTACGACGCGCATCGACCGTTACTACGACACGTTCAACGCGCCCGCGGCGCGCAGCAGCGCGCTGGCAACGTTGCGGGCGACGGTCGATACGCGGGGGGTGGTGGCGCAGACCACACGTATTCAGGCGCCCACGCTGGTCATCTGGGGCCGGCACGATCGCATTTGGCCCGCGAGCTTCGGACAACGCCTGTCGCGTGAGATCCGCGGCTCGGGCTTCGAACTGCTGGACGCGGGGCATTCACCGCACGAAGAGCGGCCGGGCGAGATAGTGCGCATCGTGCAGCGCTTCTTGAACGACGAGCGCCGCAGCCGTTTCTGAGCGTCCCTCGAATTTTGGCCAACGAGCGGGGCTGCGCCTAACCTTGCGCGTATGCACTCCGCGAATGCGCTCCTTTTGCTGTCAGCCGTGGTCACGGCCTGCGCGGGCAACACCGCTCGCCAAGCCGCGGCGGCGCCCAGCGCAGTCACTTCGACGCAAGCGCCAGCGCGCGCGGCCGCGCGGCTCGGCCCGCCGAGCCCACGTGGTTTCAGCTTGCGCCGCGTGGACCGACAACGACCGCTGGAGCCGACGCTCGCGCTGTACTGAGCTCAGAGCGGAAAAGCCGCGGTAGGCGGCTTGCTCGGCGTGGGGCGCGGCTCGCTCGGCGTCGGCGGCGTTACCGTTGGGCGCGCGGCCGCCGCGGGCTTCGCTGTCTTCGGCTTCGAATCGACCTCGGACGGTAGGTCGGGGGTCGGTGTCGGACGAGCCGCGGGCGTCGGCACGGCGGGCGCCACCGGTGCGGCGGCCACAGGCGGCGGTACAACGGGCGCGGGCTTCGGCTCGGGGGGTGCAGGCTTCGGCTCGGGCGGGGCCGCGACGGTCTCCGGCGCGGGCGGCGCGGGGATGATCGCAGTCACGGCCGGCTCGAGCGGGTTCACGGCTGGCGCGGGCGCTTCAGTGCTGATCTGCGCGGGGGCGGAGGGCGCGAGTTGCTCGCCCGCGGCTTGCTCCGCGCGGTGTGAACGCCACAGCGCCACACACGCGATGGCCAAGCCGACGCCGACCAACCCCGAGACGACCTTGATGTTCCGTTCGCGACGCGCTTCTTGAGCAGGCGTGCGCTGGATGCTCCGGCGCCCATGACCCGCGAGATCATCGAAGCCCTGATCGTGGTGGTCGTCGACCGCCTCGGGCAGGACGGAAGTCGGGCCGCCTTCATAGCTCCCCGTCTCACCGGCGGAGAAGAACTCGTCATGGACGTCTTCGACCTCGCCGCTGTCGGGCTGGGCATCACTTGCGGGTGCGGAGACAGCGGCCGGCCCTGCGTCGGGGACGGCCTGCAACTCCGCCTTGGGCAGCTCGGCGACCGCCGCGGGCGCAGGCGTTTCGAGCGCAGGAAATGCAGGCGCCAGCGGCGGCAGCGCGGGGGTTGCAGCGGGCAGCGTTGCGGTAGCGAGCGGGGGCACGGGCGGCTCGCGCGTCGCCGGCGGGGAACCCGAGATGGCGGTCGTTGCAAAATCAGCGACCGGAACGTCGACGTAACGTGCAACGGCCTCGGGCTCCGGCGGCACTTGCGCGGAGGTGATCGCCACGATGGGCATGGGCGCGGGCGCGGGCGGCGCCACGTGCGCCAGAGCTGCCTCTTGGGCCGCTACTGCGGCGACCGATTCACGGACGGCATCCGCCAAGCTCTGCGAACTCGCGCTGACGGGCGGAGCCGGCGTGGGCTCTGGCGCGGCTTGCGGTTCTGGCGTGCTCGCGGCTACTTCCGGCTCGTCTTCTTTGCGCGGCGCGGGGAATGGGATGAGCTTGCCCTCGACCACGCGCGCGATGGGGATCTCGCGTGCCGTGGCGGGGGGGCTCACCTCCAGCGCTGCGAACGCAGCGGTGCGCGTGTCGGACGACTCGGCGTGGCTCGCCGCCGCGGGCCGAGGGGCTTCGGCCGCGCTGAATTCCGGCTTGGGCGCGGGCGCTACGGTCCCCAGCGGGCCAAGACCCGAGTGCGTGCGGCTGCCGACCCGCGCATCGAACGCGGAGCTTGGCTCAGGCAGTGGTTCAGTCGACGGTTGTACCGACGGCATGACCACACCGCGCGCGCGCGCGCCGCGTTCGACCGACGACGACAGCGAACTGCTGTCCGCAGGGCGGAGCCCCGGGATCGTGACCGGCGGCTGGCTCAGGCCGGACAGCGGCGGTGCCGAAGGACGCCAAGAGGGCGCGGCCACGCTGCTCGCCGCGAGCTTTGGTTCACTGCTCCGATCGGGCACGACGTCGTCGTAGTCGAACGGTTCAGTGTCCAACTCGGGCGGCCCCGAATCCGCATGCGCGTCGACTTCGGTCGGCGCGTCGTCGGCGGGGGCGGCTTGGCCGATCACGAGTAGCCCTTCGAAGAAGAGCTTGGTGATCGTGCTCAGCGTGGACAGATCTTCGAAGGGCGATTCGTCGATCACCTGGATCAGGGTGCGCTTGCCGTCGAACAGGCGCAAAATGCCATTGAGCTCGTCCGGGATCTCGTTCAGGCGTTCGACCAGCTGCTCGTGGTCGACTTCGAAGATCGTCTTCAACGAAGGGAGTTGCTCGAGCAAGCGCCCCCATTCGTCCACCCGGCGCATGCCCTCCATCAGAAGGCCTTGCGTCGACGTGGGAATGATGTCCTCTTTGGACACCGGGCAGAACTCGACCTCGAACGTGCCGGAGATCCAGATCAACGCGCGATACACGGCTTCTTCACCGCGCAATTGGCCGAGTTCGGCGTCGACCACTTTGCCGTCGCGGAAGTAGACGCGCGTTTCACGACGACCGTCGTTGATGCGCGCAATACCGCTCTTGCGGCTGACCTCGAAGGTCTGCAGCAGATCGACCACGCCCATGTCTTCGAGCGAACCGCTGAGCCGCGTGCGCCGGCTATTGGGCACGCTGGTGGCCATCTTTTCTTGAGTGCGGCGAGCCAAGAGCAAGTTGACGCGCGCGATCAGCTCGCGAACGAAGATGGGCTTGGTCAGGTAGTCTTCGACGCCCAGTTCGAGGCCGCGGATCTTGTCTTCGATCGACTTTTGACTGGTCAAGAAGACGACGGGGAGCTGCGCGAACTCGGCGTGCTCTTTCAGGCGGCGCACGAGCTCGTAACCATCGAGCCGCGGCAAGCGCGTGTCGGTCAGGATCAGATCCGGCACCGAGTACTCGATCTTGGTCAGCGCATCGGCGCCATCACTGGCGGTGGTGACGCTGTAGCCAGCTTTTTTGAGACTGACCTCCAGTACCCGCACACTCCGGGGATCAGCGTCGACTAGTAGTAGTTGCTTTTTTGCCACGCGAAATCAGCCCACATTCAGTTACGGCGAGTGCGCGAAGAGTCTCGGGGATGGGCAATGCTGTCAAGCCCGCGCTCGAGTCTCGAAACGCATTCCAAGATTCAGTCTGAGAACCACCGGGATCGCTCCCCCACCACAGGCATAGCGCACTCGGGGCGCCGCGCCCGTCCCTCTTTACGCTTTGCCGCTTTGCCGCTTGCCGCGTGCTGCTTTCATCACTTGCCCCAAGGGTCGACGATCTCGGAAGCCCCGGGCCTCATGGGCTTTTTTTCAGCCTTGGGCGTCGACACCGGGCGCAACACGGGAGCGGGCGCGACAACGCGCACGGCGGGCTTGGCTGACGGCTGGGGAATGGCGCGCGCGCTGGGCGCGAGCGGGGTGGGCGCATCCGTCGCGAACGCCGCACTTGGCTCGAGTGACGGCGCAGTGACCGAAGCCGCAGCGAGAAGAGCGCTTTCTGGCGCGGCTTCGCTCGGGCGAGTCACCGCCGCACTAACTGTGCTCGGCGGCGGCACTTCCTCGACTTTCGGAATCGCGGGCGAGCGAAAGGCGAACATGCCGGCGATGCCCACCAGAAACAGTCCGCCAATTAACGTGACGAGCCCCCATGGGCGTGGTTTCAGCACGGCCGCGCCCAGCTGCGCCGCACGTTCTTCGCGACTCGGGAGTTCTAGTTCGTCGGCGAGCAGTGAGCGGGGCGTTACTCGGCGTTGGCGGGTCGCCACCGAAGGTCGCTCGCCGGTCGGGTTCATCGCCAAATCGAGATCTCGCGTCAGCTCACGCAAGTTCTGGTAGCGATGATCGGGCTTTTTCTCCAAGCAGCGGAGGGTGATGTCTTCCAGCACGCCGAGTTTGTCGCTGCCGACGAGCTGACTGGGCGGCGTGGGGGCCATGTACATGTGCTTGGTCAGCACGCCCATGTAGCTGTCCGCCTCGAACGGCACGCGACCGGTGAACATCTCGTACATGACGATGCCCAGCGCGTAGATGTCCGCGCGATGGTCGGTCGCGTCGCCTTGGGCTTGCTCGGGACTCATGTAGTGCGGCGTGCCGAACACCATGCCGGCGCGTGTCAAGCGATTCGCGCCGATCACTTTGGCCAACCCGAAATCGACGATCGTCACGCAGTCGCGGTCCGCGCTGTCCGGCGCGATGTGAATGTTCTCCGGCTTGAGATCGCGATGCACGATCGAGCGATCGTGCGCCGCGGCCAGCGCGTCCGCGATCTGGCGAATGATGTCGACCGCGCGCGCCGCCGGGATCGGCCCGCCGCGGCGGATGAGTTGCGCCAGTGACTGCCCCTCCAAGAGCTCCATCACGAAGAACGGCTGCCCCGAGGGCAGCCGCCCGAAATCGGTGATCTCGACTAGACCGGGGTGCGACACGGAAGCGGCGGTGCGCGCCTCCTGCGTGAAGCGCGCGGAAATTTCTGGCTCGGTCGCGAGATCTTTGCGCAAAGCCTTGAGCGCAAAACGCTTGCCGAGCGCGCGATGGCGCGCCGCATACACCACGCCCATGCCGCCCTCGCCCAACACCGACTCGATCTCGTAGCGTTGGTCGACCACGCTACCGAGCAGCGGATCCGCGCGCGGGTCCCAATCCGGCGCGGGGAGCAGGGGTTCACCATCGAAGGGGCAAAAGCGCCCATCGGGGGAGAAGTGCTGCGCGCAGTGCGGGCAAACCGTCGCACCGCGGCGAACGGGTTCGGTCGGCGCGGCGCGTTCGCTCGTCGCGTTGGCGGCGTGATCGAATTGGATTCGCGTGTCGTCCAAAATTCGCCCCACGCTCAGCGTAGCACCGAGGCGGGGTCAGCCGCGCGCTGAACCGAGCGTTGGAATTTTTTAGCCGGGGGTAACCTGCCGCCCACATTCCGCACAGAAACGCGCCGTCGGCGGGTTGCCCGCGCCGCACGCGGGACAGCGAGCCGGGGCCGCCGCGACGGGCGCGCCACCACTTGCCGCAGGAGCCGGCGCGCCGGGCGGGGGCCCGTAGCCGGCCGCGCTCGGCGGCGGGCCGTAGCCGGGAGGCGGACCGTAACCCGGCGGGGGTCCATAGGCGTGCGGCGGATAACCCGGCGGTGGATAGCCCGGAGGCGCATAGCCGGGCGGCGCGCCGTAGGCTTGGGGCGCCCCCGGATAACCCGGCGGCGGATAGCCCGGAGGCGGGTAGCCCGGCGGACCGTACGGCTGACGCGCCCCGTATTGCAGACCCGCACCGAGCGCCATGCCGGAAGCGAGGCCCGCCGCCGCCGCGCCCTCACCACCCTTGGCCATGCCCTGGCCCAAGCCCAAGGTGGCTTCTGCCTGCGCGTATTGCTGATAGCGACCGACGTCCATCTGATTGACGTAGCGCTGACGATTCATGAAATCTTGATCGAGCTCGAACTGGCGTTGTTGCGCCTGCGCCTCGGCTTGCGAGACGCCGATCTTCGCTTTGCGCGCGTCCACCTTGGCTTGCACGATCTGGTCTTGCATCTCGTCGACGCGGGCTTGATCTTCGTCGTTCAAGCTGATGTTCAGCTTGGCGATGGCCGTGACTTTGACGCCGATATTCGTCAAATCCGGGCAATCATTGACGATTGCGCGGGCGACGTCCGGGCCACAACCGCCGACGTCCATCAGCGTCATTTCACCCGCTTTGATCATGCGCGTGAGCGTCGATTTGAGGCCCATGAACAGCATGTCTCGGACCCAGTTCATGCTCTGGTCGACGTTGCCGCCGCCTTGGCCGACGAAGCCGATCACGAATTTTACCGGGTCGATGATGCGGAACGAGTACGTGCCGAACGCGCGCGGCGTCACGCGAATGTCGAGCTCCGGGTCGCGCATCGAGCCGATCTGATCGCCGAAGGCTTGATTGAAGATGTCCCGGATGGTGACGAAGTACAGCTCACTGATGAAGTAATTGCCGCCCGTGAATTTGTCGATCAAGCTGCCGATGAACGGGTAATTGCCGGCTTGCAACGTGTGCGGTGAGCCCTGCGTGCCGAGCGCCGCGACGTAGCTTCCGTTCTTGAAGAACAGCGCGACTTCGTCCGAGTCGACCGTGAGCTGGCTCCAAAACGGGAAGTTCTGGTCCGGGTGCTTGTAGACGATCTTCTGCTTCTCGGAATCCGGGCGCGCGATCATCATTCGCTGCACGCCGCCTTTGACGAAATCCATGATGCCCATGCTCGACTCCTTACACGCCGTTTTCCGGTATCACCGCGAGCTTTACGTATAGCGGCACGCGGCGGCTCCGGCAACCGCGGCGCTATACGCGGCCCGCCGAGGTGCTACGCTAAGCGATCAACGCGGCCATGCATTCCGACATCGAGCTCGAATCCCTCTCCGTACCCGTTCAACGCGTGCTCGCCAAGGAGGCACCCGCTCCGGTGAAATTGATGGCGGCGCGCGGCGTCATTCCGGGCGCGAAGCCGGGTGAGATCGTGATCGTGATCTCCGCGCTGGCGAGCAGCGAGGACCCCAAGCTGGCGGAGACCGCGCGCGCCACGCTCGGCAAGCTGCCCGCGCCGATCTTGCAGGGCGCGCTGACCGCGGACTTGCCCGGCAGTGTGATCTTGGAGCTGGTCCGCGCGTATCCGAATCAGCACGAGGTCGTCACCTCGGTTTTGCGCATGCCGCGCATCGGCACCGAAGCGCTCGAAGCGTTGGCCGACGCGGCCGACGAACGCGCCGGTGAAATCATCGCCACGAACGAAGAGCTGATGCTCAAGAGTCCGACGGTGATCGAGAAGCTGTACATGAACAAGCGCGTGCGCATGTCGACCGCGGATCGCCTGGTCGAACTCGCGGTGCGCCACGACTTGGAGCTCAATATTCCGGCCTTCGCCGAAGCCGCGCAGGCGATCAAGAACGAGCTCATCATGGAAGCCGCCGAAGAACCCTACTTCGACGACGTGCTGTTCAAGGAGGCCAACCACCTCGGCGAGCAACTCAAGATCGACGAAAAGAATCCTGACACGCACGAAGTCGACGAAGAGGGTGAGGAAAAACCCAAGAAAGAAGTGATCCCGCTCTACGCAAAACTGGCCCAAATGACGGTCAGCCAAAAAATCCGCGCCGCCACCTTGGGCAGCGCGGGCGAACGGCTGATCCTCGTGCGCGACCCGAATCGCCTCGTCGCCACCGCCGCCGTCAAGAGCCCGCTCATGCGCGAGAACGAAGCCGCGCAAATCAGCGCCAGCCGAACCGTTTCGGACGACGTGCTGCGCCAAATCGCGCTCAACCGCGAGTTCACGCGCAGCTACCAAGTGCGCATCAACCTGGTCATGAACCCGCGCACCCCCCTCACCTTCGCCACGCGCTTCGTGCCCCACCTGCGCGATAGCGATTTGCGCATCTTGTCCAAGAGCAAAAACATCAGCGCCGCCATCGGGCAACTCGTGCGCCAACAAATGTCCCGCAAAGAGAAGTGATCGCGGAGACGCGGGCTAAAGATTGACTCGCGTGATCCAGCCGCGCGGCGCTGCGGGGCGATCGCGATCCCCCCAGCGCACCTCAGAGCAGGCCCTATCTCCGCACGACACGCGCGCTGGCGTTGTCGGGGCATCTCACGGAAAAAAGTACTGTGTTCGCACAGTACTCACTTCGAAAAGTACTGTGCGAACACAGTACTTTCTGTGCGCCGTTCAGGACCCGCGGCGGCGACGCCTACTCGCCTGAGCCCCGTGGTCCCGCGGTGAAAGTACTGCGCGAACACAGTACTTTCGACGAGCGCGGTGCCGCACACGGCCACCAAACCAAAGAAGATGAACACGTTTCGTGCGCCGCTCAGGACCCGCGGCGACGACGCTACTCTTCTGAGCCCCGTGGTCCCGCGGTGAAAGTACTGCGCGAACACAGTACTTCTCGTGCGCCGCTCAGGACCCGCGGCAATGACGCCTACTCGCCAGGGCAACCGTGATCTCACGGTGAGAAGTACTGTGCGAACACAGTACCTTCCGTGCCCGGGTCAGGACCCGCGGCGAGGGAACCGAGTCGCGGAGGTCCCGAGCGCCGCTGCGATGAGCCCGCGGCGGCGCCCGTTGCGGCCGCTTTGCGCGTGTCCCCGCGCTCGCTCAGGCGGGAACAGCGCGCGCTGCGAGGTGCGATGCGGGGTCGCGAGCGCCCCCAATTCTCACGGCGGCGTTTCGACGATGCGGCGGAATTTTTTGGCTTTGGCGATGCGGAGCGCGCGTTGTTCTTCGGCTTGTTTGACCTTGTCGGGGTCGACGAGGAACGGTGAGAGGCGTTCGGCTTTTTCGAATTTGGATTTGTACTCGGCCGCTTCGAACTTGCTCTTGAAGGGGCCGATGCGCACGCGTTGCCAGAGGCCGCGTTCGGGCACGTAGGCCGCTTGGCGAAAGGCGCGGTGGCCGCGCTTGCGCAGATCGTCGACCAGCCGGTCGGCGTCGGCTTGTTCGCGATAGCTCGCGACTTGGAGCTGGTAGCCGCCTTCCATGCCGGAGGGCGCCATTTCGCCGCCGTCCGCGAGGGACGAAGCGGAATGCGCCATCGCGGTCAGCGGATCTTTGGGATCGGTCGTGACGGGCGTCGCGCTGAGCAGCGTGCCCACCGGCAAGGGCACGACGGGCAGGCGATCGCTCGCGGGCGGGGGTGCGCTCGGGGCGGCGTTGGGGTCGACCGCGGGTTGCTCGACGAGGCGACCGCGGCCGTCCTTGACGGCGGCGAGCGCGGTGGTCGGCGTGCGCGAGTCGCTCAGGATGCCGGGGAACGTCACGTCGTGGCCGTCCAATTGCTCGGCCGGCATGCTCGTGTTTTTGGCGCTCTTCACCAATTCGGCGAGCGGATCGCGATCGGCGCGGGCGGGCGGGCCCGTGCGCTTGGCCATCACCAGCGCGACCGTGACCAGCGCGGCGCCGCCCAGAGAAGCGAGCAAGAGCGCGCCCAGCCGAGAGGAGCGTGACGAGCGATCCTCTTCTTGGATCTGCTCGAGATTGCGGACGTTCACGGGTTCCATGGCTCGGCTCAGGCTTAAACCAGCGCCGAAAATTGGGCTAGTTTTTGGCGAGCAACCCGAGCAACGCTTCGGCTTTCCAGAGCGTTTCTTGAACTTCGCGCTCCGGATCGCTGTCGGCCACGATGCCGCCGCCCGCGAAGTAGTGACCGTGCCCTTCGCGCACGGTCAGCGTGCGGATGGCCATGCCGAGTTCGAGTGAGCCGTCGTGGGCCAAGTAGCCGAAGGCGCCCGTGTACAAGCCGCGCCGCTCGGCTTCCAGTTCGGCGATCAGGTCCATGGCCCGAACCTTGGGCGCGCCCGTGACGCTGCCGCTCGGCAACATGCGCTCGAGGATCTCCCCGCGGGTCGGCTCGGAGCGGAGCTCGGCCCGCAACGTGGCCACGCGGTGCAGTACCGTGCCGTGCGCCTCGACATGCGGGGGATCCGCGAGTTGCACCGTGCCCGGCTGCGCCAAGCGCGCGAGATCGTTGCGCTCGACATCGAGCACCATGGTCAGCTCCGCGCGCTCTTTGGGATCCGTATCGAGTTCGCGCGCGAGCTCTGCGTTGCGCTCGGGGTTGTCGCCGCGCGGTCGCGTGCCCTTGATGGGCGAGGTAAAGATCGAGCCGGAAGTCGTGACTCGGACGAACAATTCCGGCGAGACGGCGACGACGTCGAGTGCGCCCCACGAGAACGCGGCGGCGTACGGCGGACGCCCGCGCTCGAGCAAGCGCGCCAGTACATCGAACGCAGAACCGCGCACCGAGAACGCGAAGCGACGCGCCAAGTTCACTTGATACAGGTTGCCCGCACGAATTTGCTCGAGCGCGTGGCGAATGCGCACGCGGTGCAATTCCGGCGCTTCGAACGCGCCCCGCGGCGCGATTTCCACCGCGCCGGGCTCGCGTGTCGGCGATTGTAAATGCGCGGCCAGCGCTTGCACCGCAGCGGAGTCGTCACCGAGCACGCGCACGCCCGCCGCGCCGATTTCGGCGACCGCGGCGTAGCGCAACCAGTGCGGTTCACTGAGGTGCGGCGCGGTCCGCGAGTCCACGCGTGCCGCGCGCTCCAAGTCGCGCCGGCACTCGTACGGCAAAAGCCCGACCCAGCGCGGGACGGCATGCGCGGGCGTACGCGCGCCGAGACGCAAATTGGGCTCCGGATCGAGCGCGCGGCGGTGCTCGACCGGGTCGCAGGTGAGGTACGCCAAGCTCCCGTTTTTCGCCCAGAAAAGCGAAGGGTACGGGCGCTGCGCCAAGCGCCGCGCGAGCCACACGGGCTCCGCCGGCAGATCGAGCCGCTGCTCAAACATGAACCGGAATCACCCGACCACTGGGCGCAACAATCGCATCACGCAGGGGCGCTCGGGCGGTCGCGCCCGGGCACACGACGCAGCGCTCGAGCCGACCCCGACCCTCGACCCGCGCACCTGCGCCGACCAACGCCTCACGCAAATCGACTCCGCGCGCGACCGCGGAGCCCGCCGCCTCGAACGACTCGATTCCGCGCGTGCGCAGCCACTCTAGATTCGCGCTGAGCAAACTGCGCGCATCGCCCGCGTCCGTCCAAGGCGTAGTCACGGGCACGCTGCGCACGCGGCCGCCCGCACGCAGCAAGGGCAAGGCCGCATCACCGAACAAGCAGCCGCGCTCGGGCAGCGACTCCAGCATCTTCGCCCCGAGCGTGAGCACGCCCACGTAATCTCCAGCGCGCACCTCCTCACCAAAGCGCTCGCCGCGCAGGCGCACGACATTGCCCTCGATGTCCAAGCCGACCGTGCCCTCACCGAGCGGGCGCGGGGCCACGCCGAGGCAGAAAGAGTGGGGCTCGCAGGCGCTCACAAGCTGGTCGATCGGCGGCGCGACTAAAATATCTCCGTTCCACACCAGCACCGGCGCGCTCGACAAATGCGCGCGCGCGCCGGCCACGCCCCCCGCGGTGCCGCGAATTTCGGCCTCGACCACGACCCGTACATCGAGCGCCAAGCCCGCGAGAGTGCGTGCGAATTGCTGCGGCAAATGGTGCACGTTGATGATTGGATCCGTGACCCCGGCCGCGACCAGGCTGGCCAGGGCGTGCTGCAAAATCGAGCGATCTCCCACCGGCACGAGCGGCTTGGGTAATTCGTCGGTCAGTGGGCGCAAACGGGTGCCAAACCCTGCACAAAGGATGATCGCCGCGGGCACCGCGGCATCGTACCCCGCGCGAACGCTCAAGACGACGCGAAACTCGCCCGCTTCAGCCAGGGCGTGTTAGCCCGCAACGCATGAGCGTCCTGTCCCTCGCCTGTTGCTCGCTGCTGTCTGCCGTTTGCGCCTTCACCCTGGTGAGCTCGGCGGGCTGCGGCACCAGCGCGCGCGGTGTCGATGATTGTCGAGATATCGAGCAGGCGCGCTGCTCCGCGGCCAAGAACTGCGGGATCATCAGCGACGTCGCCGATTGCCAGCGCTACTATCGCGACCAATGCCTGCACGGCCTGCCCGTGAGTTCGCCGGGCTCGAACCGTGTGCAGGAGTGCGTGAGCACCATCGTGGCCGCCGGCCAATGCGCGGCCCAAGCCTCGAGCGCAGACACGCGGCTCAGCGAGTGCCCCGGCGTCACGCGCGGCGCCCCCGGCGTGGACACGGCCTGCGGGATCGTAAAAGAGCCAGAAAAGGCGGAGGAATGCTCGTTCCTCACCCCCGACGTCGAGGCCGGCGTGGGCGGAACGGGCGGGGTCGGCGGCGCCAACGCGGCCGGTGAAGCGGGCAATGGCGGAGAAGGCGGCGCGTGATTCGCGTCCGAGTGCCAATTCGGTCGAGCGGCCGCTAGCACTTCGCCGCACGCCGGTGCTATGCGAAGCCGGCCGATGCGCTTCGCTCCTTATTTCATAGGCTTGGGTCTGGCGTTGCTCGCGCCGTTTGCGTGCAGCAGCACCGTCGCTACCACGACCACCATCGTGCGCCCCGAGCTGGTTGCGGTCGACCCCGCGGACTTCATGGGCAGCGTTCATTGCGCCGCCGAATCGGCGGACGACGAAGTGGCGCGCGATCCCAATACCGCGCGCACCTATGTCGCCACCTTGTTCGACGTGACGCCGGGCGCCGACGGCGGCATCCCGATCCCGGGCACTCCACTCGCGAGCTCCCCCCCCACGTCGTGTCAGAAGCCGATCACGTTCACGTACGTCACGGCGGGGCGTCGTTACATCGCCCAGGTCGACGCCTACCGCGAGGCCCCCGCCTCCTTGACGCCGCTCAGTGTCGGCTCCCGATTGATGTCCGCCAACGACGCGCGAGTGGTCCCGCGCTGGACCGCAACGTGTGGCGGCTACCCGCTCAGCCCGGCTGTCGACGGCGGCGCGCTCGACGGCGGCGAGGCCGGCGCTGCGCCGACCGACACCGCTGCGCAACCGCCGGGCGTCATTTCGTACGCGGCCGTGACGCAGACGCCACATGATTGCGGCATGGGCCTTCGCGATCCCAACGCAGAATAACACGCCGAACTTGCGGGCCGTCGCTCTGGCGGCTACCACCTAGAGCACCATGCCGACCTACTCCGACGCGCCGTCCCGGTTCCCGCGCCCGGGTAAGGTGGTCACGGTGGCCATGTGCGCGTCGGCCGGGCTGACCTTGGCATTCGCGGTCGGCATTCACTGGGCGGGGGTGAGCGAAGACGCGCTCGCGCTGTTCTGCGGCAACACGCTGTCGATCATGCACGGCCAGGTATGGCGCTTGTTCACGGCGTCCGTGTTGCAAGCGCCGAGCAGCCTCTGGCCGCTGCTCAGCCTGCTGATGTGGCTGTACTTCTTCGGCGTTGCGTTGGAAGACCAGTGGGGCTCGAAACGCTTCGCCCGTTTTCTGGTTGGCTTGGTGATCGTCCCCTCGCTGATCCAGACGCTGCTCGACATTGCGTTGCCTCCCCCGCTGAACCGCTACTTGGTCCCGGAGTATTGGTTCGGCGGGCTCGCCGTTTCTTGCGGGCTCGCGGTGGCGTGGGCCCTGAGCAATCGCGGCGCGGTGGTTCGCCTGTACGGCATCTTGCCGATCACCGCGCCGGTCGTGATTGCGATCGCCGTGGGCACGCCGTTCGCCTACCTGCTGTTCCGTTCGCTGCCACCGGAAGGCATCCCCGCGACCTTGGCCGGCAGTTTCACCGGCTGGCTGCTGGGCGGGGGGACCCCCTCCCCCCTCCGTCGCTACTGGCTGAAATTCCGGATCGGCCGCCTGGATGCGGAAGTCGCGCGGGAGGCGGCGCAGCGCAAAAAGCGCGCGGCTCGCTCGCGCTTGAAAGTGATCGAGGGTGGCCTCGCCAAGCCCGATTCGTCCGCCGACGGCGAAAAAGGCCGTGGCCCCGACGGTCGCTGGCTGAATTGACGGCCGGATAGGCTCGCACATCGGCGCGTGCTAGGACGCGGCCCCATGCGAACCTTGCTCGACCCCGAAAGCGTCGCGCGCGGCTTGCGTCGCATGGCCGGTGAGATCATCGAACGCCACGCGGGCGCTCCCGATCTGGTGCTCGTCGCCATTCGCCGCGGCGGGCTCGCGGTCGCGGCCGCGCTCGCGCATTGGCTCGGCGAACTCGAGCCGCACGCGCCCCTACTCGGCAGCCTGGACATCACGCTCTACCGCGACGATGCGTCGACCGCGCTGCCCAACCCGCGCATCGGCCCAAGCCAGATCCCCGGCTCGCTCGAAGGCCGACACGTGATCTTGGTTGACGACGTGCTGTACACCGGCCGCACCGTGCGCGCGGCAATCGACGCGGTGATGGATTACGGACGCCCGCGCTTGATCGAACTCGCCGTGCTGGTCGATCGCAACGGGCGCGAACTACCGATTCAAGCCAGCTACGCCCTGAAGACCGAAACCCTGCAGCCCGACGAACGCATCGACGTGTTCGAGAATTCCGCAGGGATTCACGCCGTCGTGCAAGCCAAAGCCTCTCCCACGATCCCGCCCGGCGCAGCGCGCCCCGAGGTTCAATGACACAAGAGCGCATCCGCCACCTGCTCGGCATCGACGATATCGAACGCGAAACCGCCGAGCGATTACTCGAGTTGGCCGAGACGTTTCTGGAAGTATCACGCAGGCCCGTGCGCAAGGTGCCCGCGCTGCGCGGCAAGACGATCATCAACGTGTTCTTCGAAGCCTCCACGCGCACGCGCACGAGCTTCGAACTGGCCGGCAAGCGGCTCTCGGCCGACGTCGTGAACATCGGCGGCTCGTCGTCCAGCACGAGCAAGGGTGAGACTCTGCGCGACACGGTGAACACGCTCGACGCGATGCACGCGGACGTGATCGTGATTCGCCACGCCGCGTCCGGCGCCGCTCACTACGTGGCCCGCTACGCGCGCGCCGGCGTGGTCAACGCGGGCGACGGCATGCACGAGCACCCGACCCAGGCCCTGCTCGATTCGTTCACGATTCGCCAGAAAAAAGGCCGTGATTTCCGCGGCATGAAAGTCGCCATCTGCGGCGACATCGCGCACAGCCGCGTCGCGCGCTCGAACGCGCTCTTGCTGCGCATGCTCGGCGCAGACGTCGCCTTGGCCGGCCCGCGCACACTCTTGCCCAACGCGGTCGAATCACTCGGTTGCCGCGTGTACGATCGCTTGGAGCCCGCGCTCGACGGGGCCGACGTCGTGATGATGCTACGCATTCAACGCGAACGACTCGGCGCGCCGCTCTTGCCCGCCATTCGCGAATACGCGCGCACGTTCGGCCTCAACGCCGCGCGCTTGAAACTCGCCAAGCCCGACGCAATCGTGATGCACCCGGGTCCGATGAATCGCGGCGTGGAGATCTCCGAAGACGTCGCCGATGGCGAACACAGCGTGATCTTGAATCAGGTCGAAGCCGGCGTGGCCGTGCGCATGGCGGTGCTGTACCTCGCCGCGAGTGAGCCCGGCGCGCCGACGACTGACGGCTGAGTGGCGCAATTCGCCACTATCTAGTTTGTGGCGATATCGCGCGATCCTCGATAAAGCAGCCAAAGACACTGTAGTGCGGTGTAAGCCACCTGAGCAGCGTCAACGAAACAGCCGAAAATGAGGCTAATTTGACGCAAATCCACGTCTAGACAGCAGCTTCTAGGTTGGCTATCTGTAGCCGACATGAAATTAAGATTGCTATCGATGGTGGGGTTAGTCGCGCTCACGAGTTGTTTTGCTGTTGCAGGCTGCGGCACCGACGATGACGGTGGTGAAGAGCTAGGCGGCTCGGGCGGTTCGGGAACCGCAGGCAAAGCCGGCTCCGCGGGCAAAGGCGGCGCGACGGGCACCGCGGGCTCAGGCACGGGCGGCACTGCCGGCAAGGCAGGCGGCACGGCGGGCGCCGGTGGAGAAGAAGAACCCGAAGGCGGCAGCGGCAACACCGCAGGTGAGAGCTCCACGGCGGGCTCCGGCGGATCGACCGCGGGCGCTGGCGGTTCGACTGCGGGCTCTGGTGGCAAGGGCGGCGGCGGCACGGCCGGCACGACGGCGGGCTCCGGCGGCACGGCCGGCACGACGGCGGGCTCCGGTGGTACCGGCGGAGCC
>Ga0247757_10001231_pt1 | contig 18042 bp, 9 predicted proteins | sample UWRJL126311R4_FD_180929 | JGI IMG/M metagenome (GOLD analysis project Ga0247757, IMG submission 180929) | Plant litter microbial communities from Arlington Agricultural Research Station in Wisconsin, United States - UWRJ-L126-311R-4 | ecosystem: Environmental > Terrestrial > Plant litter >... | reverse complement strand
TGTAGCCATCACTGATCTTTTTCACAACTGTATCTATCCCCTGGTTGCTGATGATGTTCCGGATTTCCTGATATTCCTTATCAATATCTTTTCTAAAATCTTCCAGGATCTTATTGAAGCTTGTGATAAACACATTGATGTTTATTTTCAGCGATTGGTTCAGGTAGTCAAGACCATTATCCCGGTTTTCTTTTGCCAGTTTTTTCATCTCCTCGTATTTCGCCAATTCTTCCGGCCCTGGTATGATCCGCCACCGGTTCACCTCGTAAAAACCGGGACTGGGATTATTGTCGAACCCATCAAGGTGCAGCGGAGTCCTTTCTCTTTTGGTTTGTATCCATGCACCCAACTGCAATGTTTGTGCTGCATGTTGGTTTTGCGTAAGGATGGCATCACCAAGTTCCCTGATGCGCCTGTCAAAAGCATATAGTACACCATCAAAAGGATCTGAATCCTGCTGTATGTAATAATTCTGTGTAACAGGATCCTGTATAAACAAATCCAATGCAGCATTTGCAAAACCGGCCATCGTTTTATTAAAAGCTGCCGACCTTGTTGTGTCCATTGGATTGTAGGAAGCAAGTTGCACCCTTACGGCATCCAGCATTAGCTTCTGCGCCTCCAATGCCTTTTTCAGTATCGCCAGCAATTTGTCTGTTTCAGGCGGAACTTTATATGCACCCGATGTGGTAAGCCTTTTGAGTAATGCGTCTTTATCAATTGCCAGCTCCAGGCTGCTGTTGATGTCTGATATAACCGAATCAACATGCAGGGTATTGGGCTTATCCCGATCACGTTCTATGATAGTAAGATATTTTGGCTTTTGCTTTGTTCCTGGAGGTATTGTTTCCTTGCCGTCCCTGACTGGGTTTACCTGAGCGGAAACAAATTGCACGGAAGCCGCAAATACAAGGGAAATAATGATATTTTTCATAGTATGCATTTATCGGTGTTCAATACCAAGGGCGTGGAGAATAGAAAGTTTAATCAATCCTGCAGCTGTATTTACCTGGTGCCTGGTAAGAACATCAGCGATGATGTTCTGTGCAGGAGAAATGGCAATAACAGTGAGATCATCATAATTCTCCCAGTCCAGCGGATGATTGGGATCGAGTATCCTGACCGTCAGCTGTTTTAGTATATCAAGAACAAATGCAGGATTTTGAATCACTACAAATTCGACCGACTTATACGAACCCGGGAAATTCTGCACCTGGTTCGTTGCGTACTGCCGGGCAACCTGTGCCGTCTCATTGGCTCCGAGAATCAATATCAGCGTTAGTGTGCCTGATGGCTCCTGTAGTAGTTCATTGAACTTTTCCTGCGCGGCAATCGGGTCGGTATTTGAAAGGGTAATCGGGTTTGGTTGCATGGTATGTTTATTTAAAAATGTAATCTAAAAATGCCTGCAGCAGGCCTACGAGGAATGGCGCTCCCCCGATCAACAGCTGTCCAAGCAGCGATTTAATAGTGGCTGGAGGAATATCCTGTACACTTAGCGCGGCGGCCCCGGGAGTATTCGGTTCACCTCCGGCAGCAGTGATCCTTGCCGTCTGTAATTTCATTGCAGCGATCCTTGCGCGTATCGGGATAAAAAATACGAGCAGGATACAGGAATGAAGACAACCATATAAGTAAGGTGCATCAGCGCTAAATATGGAGAAACCCAGATCCCGGTTAAGTTGTTTAACAAAAGGCAGGCTATTCATGCCATTGTAGAGTGCCCCGGTAGAAACAATGCCAAAACAAAGTAACAAAGCCGTGATGGAAAATATCCAGTTCACTTTTTTCTCGAGCGCAGTCACTCCTGTTTGCTGATCAGCTGGGGTGGCATTTTTTAAGTTTTGCATATCGGGTATCACACTGAGCGCCGCAGCAAGCAGCACCGCGATGGTGAGGTAACCAGTGATATTAGTGAATGCTAACACCGTATCAAGATTGGGCATCGCAAAATCCGGCTTAGCCACTGCGGATTTATATAAAGCAAAAACATAAAACAATACCAATACCACCACAATGGCGAACAGGTACACCATCCGTTGGATAATATTTGGCTTCTCCCATAATGTACCCTGGGGATCCCTGGGAATAGTGAACAAAAGGAACAACGCATAGGGAAACAAAAAGAAATAAACCGTCAATTGTATCACTATCAGTAAAGCCCACACCCCGAATGACGGATACCGCGCAAAAAACTCCGGTGCATCGGCCCGGCGAAATTCGGGCTTCAGCGGATGTAGAAAGGCTACTGATGTTAAAGCCTGGTCTCTTACCTGTAACCATATTACACTGTCTCTCGCATTGAGTCTTCCAATACTGGAGATATCAGACCTGAGGCGATCGGTTGCGAGCATTACTTTATTTCTCCAATACGCATTATAAAAACCGGTATCAGACATTGTTATCATACTGTCCATCAATCTCGGCTTCATTCTGACAATAGCTGAATCAGGCGGTGCTTTCACGGTCGAATCTGAATGCGCATCCAGTATTCGTTGATAGAGGAATTTGGTGTCCCATCGTACTTCCTTGTAGGGCGTACCATTGTATACAAAGGCAAGCCCTATAAAACAGCCTGCGAATGCAAGGATGATGGCCAGAAGCCGACCATGGGTGGACCATGAAAATTTTTTGTTCATGCGATAGTTCCGGTTGGTATGGAGCCAAGATACATGGCAGCATTTGTTCGCACAACGGGGAAAATCCCGTTTTAAATGGAGAAAAACACGTTATTACCGCAAATGAGGTTGATCTGGAACCACAGACTACAGACGACAGACTCATTTCCCAATCACCTCAAACTCTCTCGACGCACTATTTCCTTCCTTATCGATAATTGTGATCCGGTGTTTGCCGGGTGTGGGATCGAGCGATAACTGGTGGAACTGGTCGGTGGTGGCGATGAAAACATCATCGAGGTGCCAGAATATTTTTTCCGCATTGTTGCGATGCGTGGCTTTGAAAACGGTTCTTCCTTTCTCACCCGAGATCTCTAGAGGCACATAGATCTTTGCATTCTCTTCGGGATAGATCAGGTCCAGTACTTTCCCCGATTCGATGGAGCATCCTGCTTTGTAGGAGGGTAATAAATAATAGTCTGGATGTTGGGCACGATAGTAGTATTCAATCACCGGCGGCAGCACGAACCAGGAACGATGTTGCATAGCGGCGGGAGATTCGCAACTTTCATTTACGCGATAAACACCTGAACGATCAAGATGGATACTGCGGCAATAAGGACAGGTTGATGCATTTGAAGCAGATTCGCTCACCAATATGGTATCCGTTTTTGCGCAATCCATACCAGCCCTGAATCCTGATGCACTGCATACAGGCATCATGGTAAAATGATCGGCGGGTGTTTCAAACCAGGCCGCTGTTGGCAATGCCCGGAATATGTCAAACAACAATGGCGCTGCGGTATTGATACCGGTCAGACCCGGCCGGCCCTCCCCGTTTGTATTGCCCATCCACACAACCACACAATATTTCGCAGTAAGACCAATGGCCCAGCCATCCCTGAAACCAAAACTGGTACCTGTTTTCCAGGCAATTTTCTGGGAAGAGCTGAACTGGTTCCACAAACCTTCTTCACCCGGGCGCATCACTTCATTCATCGCATTAAGCATATTCCATATCGAGGGATAATCAAACAGTTTGCTCTCTGGCTGCCGACTACTCTGCTTTGCTTCCCGCGCACCCTTCGTCTTTTGTTTTTGATAAGACGGCATGAACCAATCGTTGCTGTTCCATTCATTTTTATTTTTTCCCTGGTGCAGGTACATACGTGCGATGCTGGCATATACTCCGGCCAGTTCGAATGGTTGTATCTCACAACCACCAAGGATCAGGCTCATACCATAAAAATCTGCTGGCTGGGTTAAAGTTGAAAAACCGGTTTGCTTCAACACATCATAAAAACGCTGGTACTTGTATTGCTGCAACATTTTTACTGCAGGCACATTCAGGCTCCGCGATAATGCTTTGGAAGCAGGTACCGCGCCATCATATCCCAGGTCAAAATTCTTTGGTGCATAACCGCCGATCTGTGTAGGGATATCAGGGATGAGCTGCGTGGGCAACATCGTGCCTTCCGTGAGCAGCGATGCGTACAATAAAGGCTTCAGGGTACTGCCCGGGCTCCGGGGAGATGCCAGCACATCCACATGGCTTTCCATCGCTGCATTGCCAGGTTCGAATACATTACCAACATAGGCAAGTATTTCTCCTGTTTCCACACGCATTACCATTGCAGCGGTATTGTTTACCTGGTTGCCTTTGAGTTGTTCATGATGTTGTGCAACCATGCGATTCAACTGCTGCTGCAATGCGCCATCGATGGATGTTTGAATACCGGTTGAGAGACCACCAGCAGCCTCCTGCTGCATCTTTGCATGGTCTTTTTTAAACCGGCCCAGCAGGTGTGGCGCCAGTTGCGGTAATGCTTTGGGTTCACCGGGTAATGGTTCCAGTTTGGCAAGCGCTGCAGTAGTTGCATCGATCTCATGTAATGCAGCCAGTTTATCGATCAGGCCATTTCTTTTCTGCAGCAGGAAGTTCCTGTTTTTCCCTGGGTGCACCAATGAAGGTGCATTAGGCAAAACAGCCAATGCTGCCATCTCTCCCCAGCTCAATTGATCCGGCGCACGGCCAAAATAACGCCAGGCAGCGGCATCCAGCCCTACCACATTGCTGCCGAATGGCGCATTGGAAGCATACAAAGCAAGAATGGTCTTTTTACGATAACTGCATTCCATTCTTACCGCGAGTATACATTCAATAAATTTATTCCAGACGGAACGGCGGCTGTTCTGTTTGTATAAACGGATCACCTGCATCGTGAGTGTACTTCCGCCGCTGACCACTTTGCCGCCCTGCAGGTTCTGTTTTACAGACCTGGTCATTGCAACAGGATCAATACCCGGATGTATCCAGAAACGCTTATCCTCGAAAGCAACAATGCATTTTGCAAATTTTTCCGGCACCTGTGCGTTAAACGGGAAACGCCACTGGCCATCGGCAGCGATGGAAGCATTCAGCAGATGCCCTTCGCTATCTGTGATATAAAAACTCGTGGGCGCATCAAACAACTTTGCCGGCAATGCAAAGCAGAACAGGATGAGCAACCCGCAAAGGATCGACACAATGGCCTTCTTTTTCAAAGACCATCGTTTGAATCCTTCCCGTACCCGTTTCACAAAATGTTGTTTTGCCTGTGCCATATTGTTTATGGAATCACTTCTACCCATTTCCCTCCGATATTGGCACTAATGGTATGATCATACATCGCCTCACAATAAACACCCGGCCAGAAAAACTTTCCGAGATAGGACGCATTCAGTTGTACATAATAAGTAAGTGTTTTACCCGGAGGGATATAAAAGTAGTGCGACACTTTATCATCCCGTATATCCATATACTGGCTTTCTGATGATTTAAAAGCGCCCTCACTCTCAAACAACCGCGTATTCAATATTTCCCAGCCACCAGGAAAAAATTGCGTCAGTGCCATTTGCGTATAGGTGCCGCGCTTACCGGGATTCTTCACCGTAACCTTCGCTACAAAATCGGCTCCCTGCTTTATTTTTGTTGGATCGATCGGATTACCTGTAGTAGTGAGGTACTGCGCATTCAACTCCAGTATCTCAGGGTTGTTCTTCGAAGGAAAAATTTCTGTGCTCAACGGTTTGCCCTGGTTGATCAGGCGTACATATAGCACATTCTTGCCGTTATTCGTTAACTGAACTGTTGTCTTACCACCGCTCCATGGCACCTGTTTCTGTACAACGGTTGCTGATGCATCGGCAGTAAATGTCTGCCCGCCCATTTTACCATTTGCGTTTATTCTTGTTTTGTCGGTGCCGGCGCCACTATACTTCGCAATGGCCATGATACTGTATGCGGTGGTTTGCGTACTGTACCATGCATCCTGCGAAAGTTTTGCTGCGATCGTTCTGACCAGTTGTGCAGCTTCTGATCGCCTTTTCATGATCGTTAATGTTTCCAGCACCATTGCTTCATCGCGCAGGCTGCTTCCGTAGCTCATACCCCAATCGGACCTTTCTTTAAAACTCATTGGCAGTCCCCAGATCAACTGGTTCGCAACCTGTGTCTGGCCAACAAGGTAATAAGCAGCCGCTAGCCGCCACCGGCATTCAGGGGTAATGAATTTGTATTCTTTTAAACGATTCATGGCAGCTATTTCCGGCGCTTTGTTCAATGCCAGCAGGTATAAACGATAAGCCTGTGCAAGATCCACACCATAACCCGGCTGCGTAGTCTGGTTCCAGGCCAACGCCTTACTACGCTGGAATGAGCGCCACTGCTGCATCACTGAAGACGATACGTTGTATCCCCTGGCAGCTGCTTCAATCAGGAAATGTCCGGCATAGTTGGTACCCCATTCATCATCTTTATCACCCGGCCAATAAGCAAAACCACCGGTATTCGTTTGAAAGTTCTGTATCTTTTGAATAGCAGTGCGGATATTCCTGTCGATCTCTGCTTTGCGCCTGTCATCGATCTCTGTCAACTGGTTCAATACAAGTTGAGGGAATACGGCAGAAGTTGTTTGTTCAATACATCCATGCGGGTATTGGATCAGGTAATTTAACCGCTTCTCGAGGTCAAGTGTAGGAATAGAGGAAATCTCCAGTGTAGCTTTGCTGCTGTTTTCTTCACCGATCATCGCCACACCATTACTCCAGCTCTGACCAGGTTGCAGTGTTGCTTCTGTCACCTGCGTGATTACCGGGTTGGGATTACGGATATCGATCTCCAGCTCATGCACCGCTGTTTCTTTACCGGAGGAAGCAATCACTTTTATTTTGCCGATGCCTGTTTTGTTTTTTACCCTGGCATTGAAATACACCACCTGTTCTCCCGTACCTGAAAACGATATTTGCTGGTCGCCTGCTGCTTCGATAAACGGGTTGCCCTGCAAATGAAGGCTGACATTCTTCACCGATCGTTCCGTTGCAAATACCGTAACAGGAATTTTTAATTCCTCCGAAGGACCCAATACCCTCGGCAAGGTAGCCAGCAGCATCAGCGGCTTCCTCACCTTGATGCTTTTTTCTGCCATACCATATGCACCGCCACCCGCAGCGATCACCATCGCCCGTACGCTGCCCATATAAGGAGGCAACGTGAAATTATGGGTACGCGATCCTCCTGAACTTTCGAATGGTCCCATGAATTGCACAACCGGTTTAAACCGGTTAGCCCTCCTGGTTTTAGCAGACAGGCTTCCATCGGCATCACCACCAATGGTTAGGATACGCTGCAATTCTCCACCCCATGAACCAATTACATAATCATACACATCCCAGCTTTTTACGCCCAGTGCTTCTTTTGCATAAAAAGCAGCATGAGGGTCCGGGGTTTTAAAATGGGTAAGATCCAGCAAACCCTCGTCCACGATGGCAATCACATAATTCATTTTCCTATGAGCTGCTTCGGATACAGTGATGCTCGCATTTTGCTCGGGACGTATGGTCTCACTTGCTTTGATAACAGGTTTCAGCAAGGTATTCCTGTCTTCTACCATCACCGGCAATACGCCATACATGCGTATCGGGAGATCATTGACTGTTTGTGCATGCGGCTGGATAAGACTTACGTTTACATAAATATTCGGGCACATCTCTTTCTTCGCTTCAAAACTGAATTGTGTTTGCCCTTTGGCAGTGTTTACCCAATAGGTTTTGATCACACGACTTCCATTCTCGATGCTGATCAATGCACGGCCACCTTCGGAAGAGGGAATACTAAGCTTCACCTGCTCACCACTTTGATAAGTTGTTTTATCCGAGGTAAACGACAACATGGCCACACCGCCGCTACTACCTTCATCGCCGCGCTGCTGCCATTCATCGCTGTCGACATAAAACACCTTACCAGTCGTGTGCCCGCTGCGGGTGTCTTTTACCAGCAACATATAGCGACCATAATCACCATCGATCTTTACATCATAAGATCCGGTGCCATTGTTAATAGGAATGATCTCTTTTTTTAACAGCTTGGTATATTGATCTTCGGTGAAATTGCTGAGGTTATCACCGCTGTTATCCCACCACCAGCGCCATTGTATTTTGTACAACCGCACTTCCATATTTGATCTGCCGGGGAACGCGGCTCCATTGGTATTTACATCGGCGATTGAAAACCGGTGTGTGCGGCCGCTCAACAGGTAACCCCATTTGGGATCGCCCGCAGGCGCTTTGATACCAGCGTAACTGCTGTAAGGATGATAAGGCAATGCAATATTGTCGATACTGAAAGCACCGCCCGGCTCAAATACTTTTACGGTAAGGTTGGCGAGCAGCATACCCGGCGCTTCTGTTCCTGCATCAAATGATGGGTTCACAGACGCAATGCCTTCCGCATTCAGGCTTCCATCAAAAATGGTTTTCGACTGGGGAGAGAATGCGGCAATAGGATTGTCAAACACATACTCCTTGTATTTAGGAAAAGAAGTTTCTTTCCGGTAAAGCTGCGCATCCACTTTTGCTTTCAGATTCTGAGCGGGCGCACCAAACAGCCATTTGGCGCTGAGTGTTCCGCTACCTGAACTGTTTTTCCCAAGCGCAGCTTTTTCTCCAAAACTGAGATCAATCTTTAACCGGTTGGGAACGATGGTTTCGATCTTCAGTCTTTTCTCAAACACAGCGCCACCGGCTTTTATCCTGCACAACCAATTACCTGTTGGCGCAGTTGCATCAGTTGCCGTTCTGAATACATTGAATCCGTCATTTGCATTGGTGGCAACGATCCGTTTATATAGCTGGCCTTCGGGTGTGATCAGTTCCAGTTCTATCGGGTGATCGGCAGGCAGTTTGCTGTTTTTCTCTTCGAGGATGCAACCAAGGTATAAGCTATCGCCCGGTCTCCATACACCACGTTCGCCGAAAATAAATCCTTTGATACCGTTCCTGATCTCGGCGCCATTCACATCAAACCTGGACAATGGCAATGCAGTACCATCATCTACCCTTAAATAGCTTTTCTCAGCACCCCTGGCTGCAATCAGCAAATAAGGTTTCCTGTTCAGCGGTATCAATGCTATCCCGTTATTGTCACTCGTAGCTTTGCCTACCACCTGTTGCTGAAAATCGAGTACTTTCAATTCCACATTACCGATAGGCTCGGTGGTGACAAGGTTGTTGACGATCACCATTAAGCTATTATCGTTGCCACGTTTGGCAGAGAGACCGATATTGGTAGCCAGTATGTTTCTCTGCGCGAAGCGACCCGCATTGTAATATGATTTATTGCAGGGATTATCCCGTTGCTCCCAGTCATATCCACTGGGATAATATTGATTGTAACGCGTCCAGAAAAGATGATCATCGTCATAACTATTTTCATCAGACTCTCCTTCATCGAAATAGCCTTTGTAACGGGGAGCTACCATTTCCACACAGGTTTGTAAAGAATATTCAGGACGAAACCCGATCCTCACCCGGTAGACCGCGCCGGGTTCTGTTTTGATGTATTTATCTATATCGAGGAGGAAACGATTTTTCCTGTGCAGGTCAAGACTCTTATCATCGTCCAGTTTTACCGTTGCCTCCACCAATGGCCGTGCAACATTACGGAGATCATAGGCCTCACCATCGAGCGTGTTTTTTTGCAGGAACTGCGGTATGTTGTTTTCAAATATTTTCAGGATGGAGATGTCCACCGCTTTCAGGTTGACTGCTTCAAAAGGCAATACCACTTTTCCGCCGCTGTTTGGCAGCAACACGCCTTTTCCCATGATCTTTACAGAAGGTAACCGGTTCTCAAAAAATACCGCACCACTAAAAGCTTTATCCAGCTTGTCGCCCCATTCATTCAGAATGCCTTCCACAATGTTCACGGTATAATCGCCCTCGTAGCGACTGGAACTATACACTTTTAATTGATTTCCCGAAATGGTATAACCTGGTTTGTCCTGGTTGCTCACATTCACCAATCCATCCAGTACCTGGCCATTGCTCAGCGGGTCGCTGAACTCCACCATCACATATTGTTCATCTGTTTGTACCGCCCGGACAGACATCACCACAAAATCACCGACAGCAGGAATATTGATTTCTTTTTCGCCTTTGGATTGCGCATTGATGGCAGCGCCGCTCCATTGCAAAACCAATTTACCTGCAGCAGTACCGCGACGTATATTCTCGATGGTAAAACTATGCGTCTTGCTGATCTCGTTATGCTGCCATTTCAAAGGAAGACTGCTGCCATCCAGTGAAGCTGTAAGCAATTTTTCCACGGCTGCAGAATTCTCCACATCGGCAGTGATCAATTGCCCGCTCAATACCATCTTATCTTTGCCGATACTTCGCAGCCCCGTTTCTGCTACTTCAAAAGAAGGCGCCAGCGGCTGCACATTAAAACGGAATGTTTTAAATGCAGAGGGAACAGGCAGTATTTTATTGAGTTTAAAACTCACTTCGTACAACTCACCCGGCTCGAGATCTTTTTCCGGTTTGAACTCAATCGTACGCGCATCCACCCAATACGCTTTGCCACTTACCGATGGCGAAAAAGAAAACAGTTCCTCTTTCAGCGTTTCATTAAGCGTATGTGAAACCTGTGCATCCACGGCAAGTTGAACACGGATCGTGCTTTTCCTGGAAATCACACCCGATGTATATGCTTCAATATACTTGCTGAATGCCGGATCTATACTTATTGCTTTTCTTTTACCACAGGAGCTAAGGAGGAGCAAAACGGTGAGCATGGTGAACACGACATGCCATTGAGCCCTGCGGCCTGGCAAACGGTTAGTCTTAGGGTGCATAGTAAGTGGTTGTGAGGAGAATGCTTTCCCTAATGTAGTAAAAGGAATGGAAAATATATTAGTCAAATAATTGTTAATCCGTTGGATGTTAGTCTGGAGTTAGGAGTTAGGAGTCAGGAGTCTGGAATAAAAATCTACTCCAGACTCCTGACTCCTAACTCCAGACTAATTTCATTTCTCCCAAACAGCAAACTGTTTCTTTTTCGAATCAACAAATAATACTGCTTTTGTAAAAAGCATATTGCCGGTAACACCGCCAATTCCCATCCTTCTCATTTGTTCGGCCTGCACATTGTTTGGACTGACTTCCATATAAGACACTTGTCTCAATGGCAGTTTACGTGCAGCAAGAACAATGCTGTCGGCGCTGGGTAAGGTAAAAACGGATAATTGCCGTCCCCAGGAATTTACTTTGTGCATAACCGTTGTTGCACCGGCCAGCGCCAACGGATCGGCGGTTGCTTTATCTGTAAGTAACCCAAAGGCGCTCGAACCTGAATCAAAGAAAAGCAGTGTTTGCTTCTCTTTGATCGTTGCGGGTAACAGTATCCTTCCGAACATGTAAACAAAATCCACGGGTTCGGAGAGTGGTGTGATCTTATCGCCCAACTGCATGGTCTGCTTTGGGTAGTCGATCAGGATTTTACGGCCATCAATCAGATCGGTACCCAGTGTGCCGATGGTGACGGGTTTGGTACTGTCATCCCAATCAATATTGCCTTCACCAAAAGTCTTTAATAGCAGGTTTTCGGCTTTTACCGGCGTGGATCCCAACATCAAATCAAATTGATCAAGCGTATCCTTCCGCGGGCTTTCCGGCAAAAGACCGGGATATTTTGAATGGATGTTTTCCATCGTCTTTTTGTACAACATCGAATAGGGAGAGCCTGTATCAAACTGCATATAAAACAACCGGGGGCAGCCTTTCAATTTCACGGGGATCATCAGGTAAGCATAAGGTTCCCAGCGGGCGAACATCGAATCACCCCGCCAGGTAAATGGGATCTTCCCGGTTTCAGCAGGCAGGATCAGTTTGGATGAATTCGATTGAGCGAAAGCATGCACCAGCAAAAAACTGCTGATCATTAATAGTAGCATTGAACGGAACATCGTGCGCATGGTCATTTATTTTGACCGTAAAACTACAGGCAGTATCAGCCCATTTGAGCCGACATTCAGCCGTCATTTGCACGACAAACAACCCGACAAATACTGTTTACCAGTTGTTTGTGGCTTCAGGAAAACTGCCAGCGGCGGGTCTTGTTCCAAAAAACAGCGATCACCACCGCATTGATAAAATAGCTGATAAAAAATGGGGAGAGATAACTGATCCTGGCAGATGGATTATTTTTTCCAACCATGAGGTTCCAGGCAAGTGTCATGAAAAACAGCAGGATCATACCTACCTGCCAGTAAATCTGGGAATTCACCAGTCTGCGGCCAAACTGGATCGCGGTCATGGGAAGATTGCGCCGCCTCCTTAACAGGAACAATGGCAGCAGAAAATGAACAAACGGCACCAGCAGGTAACTGAAACAGGAAAGCACTAAAAGCTGCAGAAAATGGGATGTATAAGCAGCGTCTGTATCAGTTGATCCCACCACCTCCTTATTGTGACCCTGTAATGACTCAAACGGCAGATCGAGCGCTTTTGCAATGGCTTTGATGGTATAGGCACGCGGAATCGTATCACCAGTCTCTATCCGTTGAATGGTGCGAACGGTCAGGTTTGCTCTTTCAGCAAGTTCCTCCTGTGTAAACCCTCTTTCTTTGCGCGCGTTACTAAGCCGCTGTTGCAGTTGCATGGGTTAAAGATAAAAGAATTGGGACTAGTGAGGCAAGTCTGGAGTGAGGAGTCTGGAGTCTGGAGTAAGATGGTTTCAATTTCAAACTCCTACTCCAGACTCCTCACTCCTCACTCCTCACTCCTCACTCCTCACTCCTCACTCCTCACTCCTCACTCCTCACTCCTCACTCCAGACTTACCACTTTTCTCCCAGCCTTTTCTTCCAATTATTAATTATTAATTATATCTTACTACTCCAACCCTGCCATTTGAGGAAACTGCTTGCCATAGTCCTGCTATCCATCTACCTGTTCAACCTCACAGGGTACACTTTATTTTTCCATTTACTCATCGATAAGGCCGATAACAGGATGGAAGCTGCACTTGACGAAGGTCGTTATACGGACAAAGACCTTATTGAGATCAAAGTAGCTATGCACCTGCCCTATCAACCTGCTAATAATGAATATGAGCGTATCAGCGGACAGTTGGCAGCGAATGGCAAGCATTATAATTATGTAAAAAGAAAGATCAGCCCGGACACGATTTATTTTTATTGCATACCCAACCGCCTTGCCAACCAACTGGCTTTTGCCAAGAATCAGTACAGCAAGCAGGCTAATGATCTCCCCAACTCACAAAAAGAGAAAGATATTGCCAAAAAAGGCGGCACCGCATTTCAATACCGGGATGCGATACCGGATTATATCATTGCTGCGCCCGTAAGCCTGGCAGAAAACGCCTATTCAAACATTACTTATTTACTTTCTTCTTTACCGGCTGCCACACCTTACCAGCCGCCGGAAGTATAGTTTCCCTCTTTACTGATTGGCACCTGTGTCGTTCACATCATGTGATCATACAACGTCGCCAGCATCTATGTTCCCTTGTGTTCCCCTATGTCCCTATGTGTTAAAAAAAAACGCATCCACATTTGCGGCACCGAGGAACACCAGCCTTACCGAACAACGATAATTTATTGCTATGCCATATATACAACTCGAAGAGCACCTGCCAGGTATTACGGGTCTGCTCGAATACCGCAAAGATTCTGCGCAACCCATCCGCGACCTTACGCAATACCTGTTGCGCGGCCCCAACACTTTAACAGAAGGCGAAAGAGAACTGATCGCCACTGTTGTATCCTCAGGTAATGAATGCCGTTTCTGTACCACGGCACACACGGCGGCAGCCAACCTCTTACTGGGCGATGCTACTACCTGTGAACTCGTAAAACAGGATATTGACAGCGCACCTGTTTCTCCGAAAATGAAAGCGCTGCTGCATATCGCGGCACTGGTACGCGAAAGCGGGAAAAGTGTTACTGCAGAAGCCATCGCAAATGCGAAACAGCATGGCGCTACAGACCTGGAAATTCACGATACCGTATTGATCGCGGCATTGTTCTGCCTGTATAACCGCTATGTAGATGGTATGGCCACCAATATGCCCGACAGCATCGGCTATTTTGATGTATTGGCCAACAGGCTCGTCAACCATGGTTATACCCGTTTACCACAGGGGTATGATCACCTCAAAAAATAAATCACTAACCAACGCTAACTATCAACAATGAAACCTCTATTACTGCTTATTTCAATCTTCCTGTTCCTGGGTGTTTATGCGCAGGACAATACCGTCTCGGGACGTATCACCGATGCAGTTACCAAAGAACCTATCATCGGCGCAGCCGTTACCATTAAGGGAAAGACCAGTGGCACATTAACAAACAATAACGGACAATTCAGTTTATCTATCGCTAAACAAAAACTGCCCTTGGTGCTGCGTATTACTTCCGTAGGACATGAATCAAAGGAGATCACAGTTAATACAGCTGGCCCTATTGCCGGTATCACACTTTCAGAAAGCACGCATACACTGGATGAAGTGGTGTTTGCCGCATCACGACAGAATGAGAATATACTCCGCTCTCCTGTCTCCATCGAAAAAATGAACCAGCGTGCCATCAAAGAAAATCCATCTCTTACTTTTTATGATGGATTACAAAGCTTGAAAGGTATGGAAGCTGTTACCAGCAGTCTTACCTACAAGCAGGTCAATACGCGCGGTTTTAACAGCACGGGTAATGCACGCTTTCTTCAACTGCTGGATGGTGTAGACAACCAGACACCCGGCCTCAACTTCTCAGTAGGCAACCAGTTTGGCTCGTCGGATATAGATATGGAAAGCGCGGAGCTGATCCCGGGCGCCGCCTCTGCTTTATACGGCCCTGTTGCTTTCAATGGCTTGCTGATGCTGCGCACCAAAGACCCGTTCAAATACCAGGGATTGACGGTGCAGGCCAAAACCGGTGTCAACCATTTCGGTACGCCAGACCCCAGTCCGCAGGGTCTTACCGATGTGGCCGTACGTTATGCACATGCTTTTAATAACCGTTTTGCATTTAAAATAAATGCAGCTTATCTCAGCGGCCGCGACTGGTATGCTGACAACTATGAAGACGTCAGCGCAGTAACACCGCCTGCCAACCGCGGCCCCAAGAACCCGGCGCGCGATGCATTGAATATTTATGGTGACGAGGTAAACAAGACCATTGCAGGTGTAGGTGTGGTAAGCCGTACAGGTTATGAAGAAAAAGACCTGATGAATTACGACGTATACAGCCTCAAAGCCAATATCGCATTGCATTACAAGCTCACCAATAACCTCGAAGCGATCTACCAATACAATTATGGCCGTGGCACTTCCAGCTATACCGGCAGCAGCCGCTTTGACCTCAACAACTTTGTTTTGCAGACACATCGCATTGAGCTCAGAAGTCCTAAATGGTTTATCAGGGGTTATACTGTAAAAGAAACATCCAACGATTCTTACAATACCCGCTCACTGGCACAGTTTATCAACCGTTATTGGGTGAAAGACCTGTCGGGGAATACAGTAACACCCGATAAAGCCGACGAGACCTGGTTTAACCGCTACACCGCCGCATACAATGGCAGCATATCCGGCGTTACCGCCAGTAACCATGATGCTGCAAGATCTTTTGCAGACCAGGGAAGATTTGCGCCGGGAACCTTACAGTTTGAACAGGCAAAAGATATGCTGATCCATAATTATGGTCTGCAGGGTGCCGGCGTGATGAGCAATAGTAAATTCTACCATGCTGAAGGACAATACGATTTCAGCAGTGCAGTGAAGATCGTGGATCTTCTTGCCGGCGGTAATTTCCGTTATTATGATATGTTCACCAACGGTGGTTTGTTTGATGATAAGAACAGCAAAGTAACCATCAGGGAATACGGTGCTTTTCTCCAGGCAGGCAAACGCTTGTTTGATGACAAACTGAAACTATCTGCATCTATCCGGTACGACAAGAACGAGAATTTCAGTGGAAGTTTCACCCCACGTTTCTCAGCAGTGTACACGGTTGCAGGCAACCACAATTTCCGTGCATCTTACCAGACCGGCTTCCGCAATCCCACACCTGTTGACCAGTTCATTAAGCTGAATGTTGGCCCCATCACGATCCTTGGCGGTGCACCCAGCAACAGCTCGGGTATGAATGTGTATGAAAACTCATTTACCGCAGCATCTGTGAGCGCTTACGGTGCAGCATTTGGCGCAGCAGTAGGCAGCGGCACACCTTTTCCTGTAGCAGTGGAAAGCAATAAAAACCTGTTGAAAAAATCAAATGTGCCATATATCAAACCTGAAAGACAACAGGCATTCGAGATCGGTTATAAAGGCATGCTGAACAAAAACCTGGTGTTGGATGTGAATTACTATTACAGCATGTACACCGATTTTATTCTTAATACAGTAGTGATTCGTCCTGAAAGCACCATCCTCAACCCCGACGGAACCATCAGTACAGCATCCGCAACAGATATTGTTACCAATAAGGCAAGCGCTTTCCAGTTGTACACCAATGCTTCAGATAAAGTGTCGTCGCAAGGCGCAGGTGTTGGACTTACTTACCAGTCGAACAAAGGATATATGTTGGGTGGAAACCTCACCTGGGCTTCGTTCAACCTGCGCGATGCAAATGCATCCAATGTAGCGGCATTCAATACACCCGAATGGAGCACCAACCTGACCTTCGGCAACAGCGATGTTAAAAATGGGTTTGGTTTCAACCTTGCATGGCATTGGCAGGATGCATTCGATTGGTATGGCACCTTCAATGGTACCAGACCGGGACGCATCAGCGCATATTCACTCATCGATATACAGGTAAACAAAAAACTGCCGAATATCCATTCCACCATCAAACTTGGTGCGAGTAATGTGCTGAATAACCAGGTGTATACCACCTATGGTTCACCCAGTATTGGTGCGATCTGGTATGTTTCGTATGTATTTGATTCCTTATTCAAATAAACAATCATGACAACAATAGCCATACAGGAACCTGTTGTAACAAAAGAAAAAATACGCTTATACCATGCGTTGTTCTTTGCGATTTGTTTTTTCAGTACTGCACTGGGAGGAACGATATCCACGCTGATGTCGGTATACCTGCCCGTTGCAGTAAAAGAATTATTGGGAGAAGATGCACAAAACCTGGCACAGATCGGCGCATTGATCAATGCACTGTTCATCTTCGGCTGGGCCATTGGTGGATTTTCCTGGGGTATGATCAGCGACAGGATCGGCAGAAAAAAAGCCCTGCTCTTCGCCATCGCGTTCTATGGAACTTTCACAGTGCTTACCGGTGTCATGTCCTATTGGTGGGGCGTAATGTTATGCCGTTTTTTCAGCGGCTTTGGTGTAGGCGGCGTGTTGGTTATTTCCCTCACGATGATCAGTGAAGTATGGCCGGCAAAAACAAAAACCATATTCTGCGGAATCTTGTCGATTGCATTCCCGGTAGGGATTTTTTCCGCGGGACTGATCAATTTCTTTGTCAGCAATTGGCGCCAGGGATTCTTCGCAGGCGGTATTGCCATCGTATTAGCGCTGCTGGGAACACTGGTCATAAAAGAATCAGCTGCCTGGCAACAGCAATCAACGCAAAAGAACAGCGGTATTTCACTGCTGTTCTCTTCCGCACACCGGAAAACACTCTGGATCAGTGCAGCCACATTCGGTACTATGCTGATCGGATTGTGGGCGATATTTTCCTGGTTGCCAACCTGGGTGCAATCCATCAGTTCCTCCACCGATGCACAGAAAGAACGCGGTATCGCCATGATGTTACTGGGCATGGGAGGACTGGCAGGAGGATTTGCTTCGGGATGGGTTGCCAAAAGTTTGGGATTGAAAAAAGGAATGATACTTTGCTTCAGCGCCTGTATCATTTGTTCTTTCCTGTTATTTAAGACCAATACCACTGTGGGGCCTGCCGTTTATGCAGAGATCGCGGTACTTGCTTTGTTCTTTGGCGGGAGCCAGGGAATACTATCTGCTTTTATACCGCAACTATTCCCCAGTTCCATCCGCGCAACAGCTACCGGCTTCAGCTTCAATATTGGCCGGATCTTTACGGCTACAGCTGTATTAA
>Ga0247757_10001230_pt1 | contig 18048 bp, 14 predicted proteins | sample UWRJL126311R4_FD_180929 | JGI IMG/M metagenome (GOLD analysis project Ga0247757, IMG submission 180929) | Plant litter microbial communities from Arlington Agricultural Research Station in Wisconsin, United States - UWRJ-L126-311R-4 | ecosystem: Environmental > Terrestrial > Plant litter >... | reverse complement strand
GCGCCATGGCCTATAGCGCTCCGTGCGTTGCAAAGGGATAACGCGTCTTCGTGTATATAAACTCCTCCATAGTTCTCTCTCTATAGAATCAATCGTCTACTCTCATACAAAGTTATTGCAGCTGCAGTTGGTTCGCCCTCGTGCACCTATTGCCGTGCCAACATTATATAAAATAGATAGAGGGGGACTTATAGTTAAATTAGCTTCTAACTACGTTCGAACCTAAAGGGGTGTGTAAGCAGCTAAGGCTATGTCATATAATGGGTTCTCGCTATATAAGTGCGTCAAATATATCTTCTACACATAGACTTCTACACTACACTATATACTTAATCAATACATTCAATTCTTCATACTTGCCACTTCCTTATATTAAATGTTATCGGTAATCTCGCGTTCACGCTCAAGTCCTAAAGCCGTAACAAGGAGGCTATTTCATTAATAGAATCATACTTTCAGCTGCATAATCGGATCCTTGGCGGTCATCATCCGGACACAGAGTCTTCGCTTGAAATATTGACTTAGTAGCGGATGAAGAATATAGAGATTAGTCATTAATGTTGCTTCATATATAGAATACCAAACTAAGGTTAAAGCAGAAGGGTATATAGTATATAAGCTCTGTTCTCTACGGGTGAGACTGACCACACCAAAGTCCATTTCCGCTTTTGAACCTGAGCATACAAGGATTTAAAACTGAGCAGTGACTAAGTAGCTTGAGCTTGTGGCCGTGCAAGCCTGAGCCGGTCTTGGCGGCCTGAGCAACTAGGAGCAAGCCAAGTATTGGCCCGAATCTGGGACAACTTGCGTCCCAGATTCTGGCCACTCCCCTATTTAGCGCCCCAGTTCTTGACATGTGGCCTAGATTCTGGCACCAAGAAACCCAGATTTAGGCCCCTAAGCTCTTTTATACTTTCCTTTCAAAAGTACGAGCAAAACAGTCTTGACAAGGATACTATTGTTAATCTACAAGGATCTTCAGCCACTGCTGGCGCGGTTTCCAATTTCAGCCACGACCTTAGCACTCTAATCTATCAAAGCATATTGTGGATGTATGGAGAGGTTCTATCATCATCCGTGATGGAGCTTTTCAGTTATTGCTGTGAGTCGATCATATATTCGACTGAGCCCCGAGATATTTATTGAGAAGATATTATCAAGGAATTAAGATTTCTTTTATCGGGTGAAATGATCGTGCTAGCTCAGTCTGCACCAATACCGATATCTTTTCAACCCGTCAGGTCGAACTACTCGAGCACTCGAGAAACGAAGCACGTTTGGGACTTATTATGATTTTGGTGCCCGTCACCAAGTAGAAATGCGGTGTAACATCATGGGGATCATAATTGGGTTGCTGGTTTGTACTTTCATTTGTTTCCGCCCCATAGTTCTCAGACCAGCAGTTCAGGAAATTCATTAAAAGATACCTAAAAGTCTATAATTAAAGTAAAATGATGTCCTCTAATTTTGAATTTTCGTTTGCCTCTCCCTCTTCTATGTCGATATTCATCAGAGTCGGCACCCAGCAACAACTAATGAACGTGTACTGACCCTTCGATCGATCAAAAGGTCGCAGAATACATGGCACACTGCATGTATCAAACAAACATACAACGTCTTGATGCCTCAAATCACAGTTCGTGCCAGTACTTCCCATTTGGCCTAATCTGGTTACGAATGGTCTTCTGTATTCGCCATTGACCCCTAGATGACCCGCCATATCCGATAGCATGCGCATTACCAGTGCGTCTTCTGTGGGAAGTTCGCCCTGGGATTTGGTCAAGAGATCATATGTATCACTCAGCTGCATTTGAACGGCTGAGAATTCTTGCGATAAATGTAGACTTGGTTTCTTTGGATCCGATGGCAACTCATGTAGAATCGCTTGTTTCCACACGGCGCGTCGCTCGTCTGGCGTTGTATACCGCGCTCGAGAGCACTCCTGACGTTCCATATCGCTCTCCCATTGAACCAAATGTTTGTGCCAGAATTTGAGCCGCTCGTGGATGTTGAAGGCCTGGATTGGTGCCGACCCAAAGCGATGACCGATATGCTGGATACCGAGAGACTCAACGATTGTACCTCTGAGGGTCAATTGGCGAGAGTCTGGTGAAATGTAAAAGACATATGGACGCTGCTTGATACCCCTCAGCTGATGCGACTGCATGTAAGCTGTAATTCCAGATGAAAGCCTTGAGCCATCAGTACTTTCGATGCTGGAAATGCTGAAAATGGTGCCTTTCTCACTGCCCAGAGCCCCTATCGAAGCCGTCCAGTCCGTTGCCCATGATGGCAAACCACTAATTGGTTTCGTGATGGCGCACAGAACATGAGAAAGATAGCCACCACGGATGAGGAAAATGTTTAACTCCAACATTAAGTCCGCAGCTGGTTTCTTATAGTCAATTTCGATCCAGTTCTCCCTCATAAACTCATCTGTCATCAATCCGAGCAGAGCGTACAAGCGATCTCTGGGATCAGTCATTGCAAAAAAGCGGGTCTGCCAGAGTAGATTGACCAGTCGATCGTATCCGTCCGGCTGGAAACCCTGTTTTTGGGAGTTGAGAAATTGGATGCAGCATCTCCTGACTCTATCGGCTCCATTAGCGTTACTGAGCCCCCATATGTGTTTGTTCCTCCCCAATTGATTCCTGCGGAGAGTATCCACGGCTGATAGTAATTGATCCCATTGTAACCAATTATCTCCATATCCAACTATCGCAGTTTTTGCCAATGCTATTTCCTGTAGAATCCAAACCCTGGAAAACCATGCGGAATCGAAGAATTTGGATAGCAATAGCAAATAGTACATCTGGTCGCCTGTTCTTTGTAGGATAATTGCTGCAGCGTCAACATCATCCGCGTTCGCATTGGCAAGCGAATTCAATACACTGCAGGTGTCATCAGCTGGCCGGACAGACCGATTTGGCCTTGCGGGTAGCAGCGATATAAGATTGCCAAATCCGGTCCCGTGACCCAGCCAAATTACCACGCGTAGAGCATTTCGGTATATTTGACTCATGCGTCGAACTTCTTGGTTTCTTTCCTCGATATTAGATTGATTGATACAAATCGCATCAATCCAGATAAGTCTTTCATGTTTTGGGTATCGCAAGGCCCGGAGGGAAGCTTCCAAATTCGTTGTTACTTGGAATTTATGACCATTCAGCCTGATCGACACCGTAACCGTTGCATCTCCCCAGACGTATGAGAGGGCTTCGTAATTCAAGCCGCCGGTACTGTCTTTTTTGAAATCATAGTGCTTTAAAAGACATTTAACTTCCTCAGTACTCTTGCCGGGGACTATAGTGACCAGGCGAATCTGTGATCCATCTGGCGGCAATAATGTATAGCTGACAGTATTCACAGACTTTTCCATGACAGTGAGGATGGAGCAAAATGGAGCAAAATAATTTAAGAGAGTGATGTATTTACCCTTGGGCTAAGCGGTGGTATCAAGCATAAATGCAAATATGCTCACCGGTCAGCCCATACCTGATGAAAAATACGTGGGGTGTGCCGCCAAGGCCCCAAGGCCCCGGCCATCCCGGTGGCTGAGGCCCCTAGCCAGATGTCCCGTAGCGAAGGATCCTTTAGATCTTTCATCCTTTATTCATTTAAGTTATAGGAGTAGAGAAAGAATATATATAGAAAATAGAAAGATAGGATACAGGGGATGGCCAAGAGAGGCAGTAGTGTGGTGCTGCTTTATCGTGTTTGATATTCAGTCAATACTAGAGCTAGCACCTACTCGGCCCCAAGGCTGAGCTGAGGCATTTTCTCGCGAAAATGCCGTGCTACGCACGGCCCTACATACTCAATGCAAAAACATACTTGTAAGCAGCCAAGGCCATGTCACATGATGGGTTCTCTCTATATAAGGGCGTCAAACATCTCTGCTACACATACACTCCTACACTGAACCAGATACTCAATCAATTCATTCAATTCTTCATACGTGCCACATTCTTACAGGTGACCACGAAGCTGCTACTTGATAAGGGCGCCGACGTTAACGTACAGCGTGGAGAGTACGGTAACGTACTCTAGGCGGCTTTATCCCGGGGCTATAAGGCGATTATAAAGCTGCTGCTCGATAAGGGCGCTAACGTTAACGCGCAGGGTGGATTATTCGGCAACGCACTCTATACGGCTTCAAATGGAGGCTATGAGGCGATTATAAAGCTGCTGCTTGACAAGGGCGCCGACGTCAACGCGCAGGGTGGAATATACAGTAACGCACTCTAGGCGGCTTCAAAAGGAGGCTATGAGGCCATTGTAAAGCTGCTACTTGACAAGGGCGCCAACGTTAACGCATAGGGTAGAGAGTACGGTAACGCACTCTAGGCGGCTTCATCTAGAGGCTATGAGGCGATTGTAAAGCTACTACTCGATAAGGGCGCCGACGTGAACGTATAGGGTAGAGAGTACGGTAACGCACTCTAGGCGGCTTCATATAAAGGCGACAAGGCAATTGTAAGACTACTACTTAATAAAGGCGCCGACGTTAACGCGTAGGGTGGAGAGTACGGCAACGCACTCCAGGCGGCTTCATCTAAAGGCCGCGAGGCGATTGTAAAGCTGCTAATCGACAAGGGCGCTAATGTTAACGTACAAGGTGGATACTACGAAAACGCACTTCAGGCGGCTTCACACGAAGGCTATAAGACGACCGTAAAGCTGCTGCTCGATAAGGGCGCCAACGTCAACGTCAACGTCAACGCGCAGGATAGAGTACGGTAACGCGCTCTAGGCGGGTTCAGAAGGAGGCCACGAGGCGATTACGAAGCTGCTGCTCGATAAGGGCGTTACAGCAAGGTATTACAGTATAGCGCTAGAAATAGAGGATATATAGAAGCAACGCAACTAAGCACGTAGCGATACGCTATAGATATTTTTTATAAGGAAGTAGCAAGAGTGAAGAATTAAATGTATTAATTGAGTATATAGTTCAGTGTAGAAGTCTATATATAGAAGACATTTTTGACGCCCTTATATAGCGAGAACCCATTATATGACATGGCCTCAGCTGCTTACAGAAACGAACCCTATTACGGCCTACCCAAAGAGGTGCCTGGTCTTGTTCTTATTCCAGCTACTATTTCTGACTACTAACTATAGTTGCGATGAAATACTTATGCATGATAGAGTTGCATATTAGTTCGTAGGCCAACGATATCGGTTACGAAACGCATCCCCTACGACACCCCTTTGTCGACTAGGACACAAACTGTTAAGATATATTCGACGACGATAGGTATACTGCATATAATAAGATATTACGATAATCAACCCAGCGCTAGCGAACACGATAGTATTAAATAGTAGGCACAATAAGCAGGGCGTTTACTAAAGGCATGGAAGACCTTGGATAGATAACCTTTTAAGATTTAAAATTATATATTCCCGTCTATCCCCAGCCCCATTTGAAGCAGAGTATGCAAGATATAAAACTGGAACATTTATTTCCGCTTTGCTTAGAACTTGAGCTCTTTAGGGGTTGTGAAAATCGACAGTACATAACCATACCTTTCCAGATCCTACACCAATACAAAGCGTATTACCTAACACAGCTGAGGACGAAGGACGATACTCTTGCGGAAGCCATAGTAAGTTCTTTGAGTTAAACGTAATCCATATGTTGTCCGAACCGAGTGCAGTATACTTATATCGGGGTAGTTGAGGTGTTGCAACTGTTGATATAGTATTCGAGGTTCCTAACGAACTGAGAGCAATTGTACCAATGTTACTGTGAAGATAGAGACTAGTGCTATCAAAGGATAAGTCATAAAGAACCCAGTCCATATCGAGCGTCTGTAGGCACGCGCCGCTGCTGATATTCCAGATCTTGACCGTCTTGTCGTACGACGCCGACGCCAGCTTCGTCGAATCATGAGAGAAGGTCACTGACCTGACCGGATCGCTATGGCCCTCGAGCGTCTGCAGGCACGCGCCGCTGCTGATATTCCAGATCTTGACCGTGTTGTCGTCCGACGCCGACGCCAGCTTCGTCGAATCGTGAGAGAAGGTCATTGACCTGACCGAATCGCTATGGCCCTCGAGCGTCTGCAGGCACGCGCCGCTGCTGGCATTCCAGATCTTGACCGTGTTGTCGAACGACGCCGACGCCAGCTGCGTCGAATCGTGAGAGAAGGTCACTGACCTGACCGAACTACTATGGCCCTCGAGCGTCTGCAGGCACGCGCCACTGCTGACATTCCAGATCTTGACCGTGTTGTCGAACGACGCCGACGCCAGCTGCGTCGAATCGTGAGAGAAGGCTACCGAGTTAATCGGACTGCTATGGCCCTCGAGCGTCTGCAGGCACGCGCCGCTGCTGACATTCCAGATCTTGACCGTGTTGTCGTACGACGCCGATGCCAGCTGCGTCGAATCGTGAGAGAAGGTCACTGACTTGACCGAACTGCTATGGCCCTCGAACGTCTGCAGGCACGCGCCACTGCTGGCATTCCAGATCTTGACCGTGCTGTCGAACGACGCCGACGCCAGCTTCGTCGAATCGTGAGAGAAGGTCACTGACCTGACCGAACTGCTATGGCCCTCGAGCGTCTGTAGGCACGCGCCGCTGCTGACATTCCAGATCTTGACCGTCTTGTCGTACGACGCCGACGCCAGCTTCGTCGAATCGTGAGAGAAGGTCACTGACCTGACCGAATCGCTATGGCCCTCGAGCGTCTGCAGGCACGCGCCGCTGCTAACATTCCAGATCTTGACCGTGTTGTCGAACGACGCCGACGCCAGCTGCGTCGAATCGTGAGAGAAGGCTACCGAGTTAACCGGACTGCTATGGCCCTCGAGCGTCTGCAGGCACGCGCCGCTGCTGACATTCCAGATCTTGACCGTGTTGTCGTCCGACGCCGACGCCAGCTGCGTCGAATCGTGAGAGAAGGTCACCGAGTGGACCAGACTGCTATGGCCCTCGAGCGTCTGTAGGCATGCACCCCAGCTCTCTGCCATGCCCGGCTTTATCTTAATATATTCAGGCTCCTCACCCTGAAAAAGCTTTCTAATCAAGCTGCCTGTTGGACTAAAGAGGAGCGCGGACCCGTATGCCTGAAGAGGGGCATTCTCTATACCTTGCTTATGATACATGATGAATCGATATGCATCTTGAATCAGTTCGATTAACTCTAACGCATTTATTTTTCCCTAGGCATGGTCAGGATATAGTATTAGTTTCTAGAATTCCTAATCTAATAATTACCTGGATTAGAGCCTTGAGTTTACCTACAGAGACTACGCCTTTTGATATACTTTTGCACAGACTAAGAGCCTCGAGCCAGTAGAGATATTTCTTCCTCAGGAACTCGTGAACAGCGCCTTCATCCTGCAGATCAGCTAAGGTATCTGTAGAAGCACTGGAGCTCCAGTCGCAAAGGTGATCGATCCAGTAAATACACGAATATCGCGTTGTCGCTAGTGGGTCGGGAACCGGCATCGTGACTTTGTCGATCGTAACTCCTAGAGCATCTAGATCGTACATGTTACGTTTCAAGGTAGGGGACATTAACTTGAGTGATTGAGAGAATATGTTGTAGTGGACCTCGCCTTGGTGACGGAAGACTGCAGCCCGTGCCTCGTGGCTTAAATAATCTTTAGCTGATTGGTGGATGAGGTAGACCTGGTCATCAACAATGGTAAGGAACGAACCGCACATGGCCACAAGTGTTCTCGAACTCTTAGTCAGCATCGATACTTGACCTGATAACTTGCACAAGCTGCCGAGCTCAGCTAGGTAAAGTGGACGGTATGCGACCGAGACGGTGGAAAGCAGCAACATGCACGTCTCTGAGGTTTTCTTCGTGAGCTGCTGGATTTGATCTACCATACGATCATATAGCTGATGCAACCCGACTGGAGCTTCTTCTACCACCTGTAATGGGTCCCAGCTTTCGGGCTTTTCGAGCTCTTGTACGACAAGCGCAACCCACAGAAACGTCCCGTTCGCCTTCTGCCGCAAAACCTCTCGTACCTGTCTTCGCAGGGTAGTGTCTTCGAGTGACTCGATACGAGCTAATTTCTTATCAATGTACACGTCGACAGCACGAGTCACCTGTTCTGCATTCTGCTTCAGCTCCAGACTCAATCTTGCCTGAGCGCTAATTGATTTGAGCTTCTGTTCAATATGGTGCTCGTTTCGGCTCGACAGAAGCCACTTGATGCGGCTCGACGAGGACGAGGCACGAATGATTAAGGCCAGAAGCCCCGACAAATCTGCGATGCATTCGTCGAGGGCGTCTACAACTAGGTATGCCGTTTTTAAGTTAGGGTCGAGCACCATACTCATAAATATCTCCGACACGGCAACCCAAGCATTCGCATCCTCGAAAAGTGCTTTACTAGCATGATCGTACTTTTTCCGTATATGCCAGATCAACGATGGCTGCTGGTCGACAAGCATATACAGCAGACCTCGCAGCACAGCCGTGGCGCTGTTGATGCGCAAGTCGGTTGCCTGGCAGAAGAAGTACGATAGAAGGCCTGTTGCGCCCATCGAGCTCTGTAGTTCGTCGATGATCCCACATAGTAGCATCGTCTTGCCCTTGCCGGGGTCGGCTTTGACCCACAATATTCGGCTCTGCGGCTTATCTCGCCACTGTTGGAAGTCTAGGTTGTCGAGAACCCAGCGGTACGAGTCCTTCAGCAATCCACCTTTAGTCTCCTCAATACGCTTCTTATCATCGCGGGGGTCGGTAAGGCGCAGGTCCGCTAGGCACTTGTTATCAGCACTTGTCTTATATATCTTCTCCTGCTGTTCAGTCTGCTCCCGAATAGCCGAGCTAATACTATCTAGCTTAGTATTCTGAGACTCGGCTGTCTCAGCAATCTTACCAAGCCGTTTCCGGATTGCGAGCGTATTATACTGCATCGAGTCCGTCTGCACCGCCGCCTCAGCTGCTTGTATATCACCCAGCTCGCCATCCCAGTTATCCAGCTTAATCAGGTCCCGTACGAACACCGAAAGCCGTCTACGGTGGTAGTAGCACACGCTCTTCATCTGGTATAGTAGCAGCTTTACGTAGAGCTTCTCGAGCTCACTACGCAGGCTAGGCGAATGTCCTTCAGTTATATTCTCCTCCAGTAACAAGTCCGTAAGATTCCAGTACCACTCCATCCTCGACACAACGTAGGCGATGCCTTGCCGGTTGGAGCTCGCTTGGGTGAGCGGGTTCATCAAGATCTTGTCCACGCACGTCAGTACCAGACGGTTGACCTAATGACGGCAGCACAAACCTCGAGCGCAAAGCAGACACCGACCCAGGCGATAGCCGCTTCTGGCGATGCCTGAATCGCTTTGTCTACCACCTCTTTTACTGCTATAGTAGCTTGGATGCCGTCTTCTATACCCTGTTTCACCTCCGCATCTTTCTCCGTTCTGCGCAGTCCTTTCTGAACGAGTTGCTGCATCTGTATCCACCGCTTTCCTGCATCCTGTGCGATATCGTTCTGCTGCGACGCAAGGTCTGCCGGGTTTAGGGGGGTTGAAGCAGTTACATCTTTTTCACTTAGCTGGATAGTCAAGATCTTTTCATAAGCATCAACAGTATCCGGATCGCTTATTTTCGCCTGGTCGTATGCTTGATTCCAGAGGTGTGCTGGTAAACTTGGGGAAGACGTGGCGGGGTCAGGAGCGGTCCGTGCGTGTCGGGGGTTGGAGGCTGGCGGGGCTTCAACATGCGAGGATGTTGGCGGGACCTTATTGTCGAATATTGCTTTGAAGCGGGTTTTCAAGGTCATGATAGCTGGTAGAAGCGGTAAACAACTGTTGGGTGCGGTTCAGATAGAGGACAGAACAGTGCACTTGTAGCTGGAAGGCTTCAAGACAGCGGCAGCAGCAGCAGTAGCAGCAGCGTTCCCCTCTACCTGCATGGGGTCAGCCTCGAACGGGTGCAACTAAGCGAGTATACGGGATTGTTTGATTCTTGGCTGCAGCGCACGTACGGCTAAAAGCAGCCGTAGATGTCAGTGAGAGACGGACATCACGAGACATGAAAGACTTGCAGAACGTAAACTACGCGATGGAGTGACGAACCCTTGCATACTTGGAAGCGAGTTAGTCGTCTCAACACTCTTATCGCTTGCTACAAAATGCATTAATCGCAGTTCGTTCATCTAACAAGCAATGAGGGTGTTGGGGTAGGATACGGCTAATCCAAACTGCAACTAAGTAAGTTCGGCTGTTGCTTCTGCAGGAAGTACCAATCCGCAGATCAGCCCTGCATGAATCGAGCGTCCCTCGCAGCGTTACCACTTACCATAGCTTAGCATTATTGCTGGATTCACGGGCATGTATAGTGGCACTCTATATGTTGCGACAGCAGTATAAACGCAGTGGTGGCCCTGTAGTGGGCAAAAGGCGCTTTTGCTAGCAAGGCGAACACTTCGCGGATCAGGCGAGCAGGCATCCATGCGAGCGTAATTTTTGTATTGGTATGGTTCTGGGGGTTCAGAAGTCATCTTAGCAAGATACGCAGGGGCGATCTAGAAAAAATCAAAGCGTGCGCGGGCTGCAAAGTCAAAGTATCGCTGGTTTGTTCCGTTACGCCAGTTGTTACGCCACGCACGGATGCACTTTAGGGCCTTAGAATAGAAACGTGTAAGGAAGTGGCAAGTATGAAGAATTGAATGTATTAATTGAGTGTATAGTTCAGTGTAGAAGTCGATGTGTAGAAGACATGTTTGACGCCCTTATATAGCGAGAACCCATCATGTGACATGGCCCTAGCTGCTTACATTTTAAGAGGCTGGTTTAAGGTAAGGTTAGCTAAGCATTTAGAATAATACGATATAAGGATATTGTCACATTTTCGTTGTTCTGAGAAGGATGGTTTTGATTGAATTGATTGATTGAATCTATGTGTGTCCCCTATGTTCTGGCGTCTTATATTCCTTTCCTTAGTACGCCTTCCGAAGGCTCTCCGCCGGCATTCTTAGGAAAGCTGCCAGCTTGCTGTCAGCTTTCTGGCAGCTTTCCGCCGGTTTGCTGGCGGATTTCCGACAGCGTTCCTAGGAAATCAGCCAGCTTTCTGGCAGCTTTCCGTCGGTTTGCTGGCGGCTTTCCGGCAGCGTTCCTAGTGAACGCCACTAGCTTTCTAGCTAGTGCTCATAGAGAATACTACTAGCTTTCTGGCGTCCCTAGGAAAGCTGCCAGCGTGCTGCCAGCTTTCCGCCGGTTTGCTGGCGGCTTTCCGGCGGCGTTCCTAGAAGGGGTACTATTCTGACAAAAGGTGTTGTTTTCTCTCTCCTTCTTATATTCCTTTCACTCGTACGCTTTCCGACGGCTCTCCGCCGGCGTTCCTAGGAAAGCTGACAGCTTTTCTGGCGCTCTCCGGCGCTTTCTGGCGGCTTTCCGCCGGTTTGCTGGCAGCTTTCCGGCAGCGTTCCTAGAGAACGCTACTAGCTTTCTAGCTAGTGCTCATAGAGAACACTACTAGCTTTCTAGCGTTCCTAGGAAAGCTGCCAGCTTTCCGGCGGCATTCCGTCGGTTTGCTGGCGGCTCTCCGGCGGCGTTCCTGATAGTAGTACTATTCTGACAGTTAGAAGTTAGAAACGAGAGCGATCTAGAGCGGGCCCACCACTACTGTACGGGGACTAAAACCAAGCATATGGCTAGCCAGGCACAACCTATGATTAACGTTTAATCTACTAATGCCGGGGGATGGTTGTAGTATCATAAAGAGCAATGCGAAGCGAGCCATATTCACATGCTCCGTCGTCGATAGAACCCACAAAAATCGGGTTGGTATCAATTCGATCCATCCCCACACTCCACCTCGTCAACCCCTAAAATCTTATCCCACCACTTCCGGAAATCTCTATCGATCCACGCCCTCAGCACTTTCAAGCTCTTTACCAGCCGATACGTCTGCACCGTATTCGCCGTATTGCCTAGGGCAATAGAATGGAAGATCTGGATGTGCGAGGCGGGTTTCCGGATGTCCAAACTCGACGTGTCAGGAGAAATAGAGACCCTCCCGAAGAAGAGCGACCACGATTCGGACTGGACATCTAGGAGGGGAAACACAATTTGTGAGAGAAGGTCTGTGGGATCCGGGCTGACAGCGTCGATGGTGGGAGTAGGGGTTGGTTGCTGCGTCTGCGACTGCGAAATTTTGCCGCCCTTTCCTCGACCTTTCCGTCGTCCCCTTCCGTCAGTTTCCGATCTGGCTTCCCTCTTTGCTCCATGTTTGTTCGCCTTCAGCACAGCCACCTGCTGGATCAGCGCCTCAATCCGGGCTACTTGTGCCGCGACCCACACGCCCAGCTGCACCTTCGCTTCCTCCACAGTCCGACTCTCGGTTTTGGTCTCGATTGATACGGCTATAGGTCGGGTCCGCAGACCCTCATAGCTAACGTGGTTGATGGACTCGGACGACATGCCAATGAGAGATAAGATGACATCGCGAGCAGGACCCAAAAACTCGAGGAACATGGCGTAGTCGACGATCTTGCCAGTAGTGAGGCCGGGGGAATGCGTGGGTCGGAATTCAGACGTGATTCTTGCAGCAGTTCTGCACAGTAGTGACTTAGTCAGCAAAGCTCGAGTCGAGGCAGCAGATTAGAACTTACACACTCCGAAATCCAACACCGACCTCATCATTCCCCAGCGCCAGCTCCAAGACCTTGGTGTGCACGCGATTATTCCACTCGCCCTCGTGGTCCCGATTCTCCGCACAGCGATGCGACAGCGCATTAATGGTCTGCACGGTGCGCAACTCGCACAGCAGCTCCTCCATTGGCCGGTCATCTGATTGGTCCAACAGGTGGGGCTTGATCCTCTCGATGCCCGCCTCCGCTAGCCGTGCTTTCAACCTCGCAGCGAACACAGGGCCGTCGGACACGTCTTCCAGTGCCTCCAAGAGTGTAAGCCCCACAGCCCCGAGTTGCACGCGCCGGGAAGCCACCGTATTCGCCAGGTTTGTGTATATGACGCCGTTTCCAACGTCCCACAATGAAGTGATCTTCTTGGGGCTTGCCGAGCGGGCGGAGGATGCCGACTGCGACTGCGACTGCGGGCGCGATCGCAAAGGCGATCGGGCCTGGAGCGCGTCGTCGTTCCCATCGAGTTCATCTGCGATGGTGGCAAGACTCTCTCTATACGAGAGCTTGGGGATAGGATGTGTGTAGTGGTTGGGTAGCCGGGGCGTGAGCTCGTCGAGGGAGTCTACGTCCGGTGAGTACGCGTCGACGGGAAATTGGCGCTTTTGGGGCGAGGGTGTGCGTATGCGCTTCTTCTCCATGGTCTTGAGCATGCCTGGATATTCGTTTTTGTGTGATGACGATACGGGTTTGTTATGGTCGTTAGCAGCCATCTCGGCCAGCACGAGACGGCGTGTCTTGCGCGGGTGCGGGCTCTCGCAATGGTTAGGTCGCGCGCGCTTGCGGGTGGGCAGAGGAGGAGGAGAGGGACATAGACGAGAGCGCGCAGGAGATTCGAGTTCGCGAATCCACGCAGCGACAGTGACGGGATGCATTGAGGGCGTATAGTGTGGAGATGGAGGGGTCGAATCGATGTTGTAGCTTTCCAGGGTTCGATTGGCCCAGCAACGACGGATTACCGTGGCTCACGCACGCCAAGGGTCAATGCACGCTGAACACCAGAACACCTCATTCTTTAACACCACCTACTTTAGCCAATATGGAGCCAATTGAGGCCGCTCTTGTAGCTATCGGATCGCTAGGACCTGGAGAATCTATCAATTATACAGCGATTGCGAAAAAGTATGGTGTTGAGCGCTCTGCGCTCTCCCGGAGGCACCGGGCTATAACACACGCGCGCGCAGATGAGGGAATCAACCGACGCAAGCTCAGCCCTCCGTAAGAGAAGGAGCTTGTAAGCTATATTATAACGCTTACTCAGAGAGGCCTTCCACCTACTAGAGCTATGATCCAGAATTTCGCAGCTTCTATAGCCAGAACTAGTGTCAGTATGTGGTGGGTCGATCAGTTCATCAAGCGGAACAGTAGCGATCTTGTTCTACACTAGACGACTGGAATGGACAGCAATCGTCATAACGCCGACTCAGAGGCAAGGTATAGCCTCTACTTCAGCCTACTACTACAGAAAATCAATCAGTATTTGTAAGGAAGTGGCAAGTGTGAAGAATCGAATGTATTGATTGATTGTGTAGTTCAGTGTAGAAGTCTATGTGTAGAAGACATGTTTGACGCCCTTATATAGTGAGAACCCATCATGTGACATGGCCTTAGCTGCTTACAGGGTGCATGGCCATAATAGAACACACACACACACACACACACACGTAGAACCGCGGAAGCTAGGAAAGGTGCAGCCAATGTGGACCGAGAGCGGTGACTGCTTTTAATTGGATGTTTGATGCGGCTGTAAGGTTGGCGGTGCTGGGGGATTTAGCGATCCTGTCGCCTTAAACCGGCTCGCTTAGCGGGAACTAAGCCGTACCAGCTATGCCTCAGCTTAGCACCAGCATGGTTCTCTATTAGCGTTAACGTTAACGTTAGATTGTACGTTCTCAATAAATTCTCGTTAGATGGGAGATTATTGCGCTGAACAGGGGTAAGGCGGTCTTTTACCGTATATGGATATATGTACGCTGGAGCAATTCTTGGCATATCGATTAAATCACCGGCAACGAGGGGGTGGCTGTGTGTGTGCTACCGGACTTGGCTCGTTTTATGTTCTCCACGATCAGGCTCCGGTATCCAGCTGATTCATACTTAATAATATACACCTTCGGGGGGCAGGCTCGATCTCGCTACTGGCACAATAACTTATACATTTCAGTTAATAGCTTTTACAAGCTGTCGGGATGTTATTGGGTACACTCGTGAACTCTGCATTAGCAACCCTCCATACTGCTACTGCTCCGACATGTGTCGTTCTATCTTACCCCCTTGAGTCCATAACCTTGACCTATTCAAGCGGGGAAACTCAGTTCTTCCCTCCGTCGACCTACACCGCTCCAACCACCACAACCTACATTAAATCTGCCTATACGTTTGCAACATGTATCAGTCCCGGAGATGAGATTCCAACCAATACAATCTCAGGACTCACCCCTATTGTTGCCACGGCCCCAACATGTGTTGTGGAGTCTCTACCCGCTGAATACTATACAAAGACTTACTCAAGCGGGGAGAGCGTCTTTTTGGGGACAACTACTTATACTGCTATGACTACTGTTACATCCATGCGCTCTGCTAGAACGCGCGCTACTTGTCTTACACCTGGAGAGATCCTTCCATCAGCCACCATTCCAACTACGAAGGAAGGCATCATATGTTCGACTAAGTTCGTTCCGGAGTTGACTAGAATAATAACGTACCCGCCTGGCGTCAGTGGCCATCTCTTTCCGACCACTCGGAATGTACCAGAAACATCGACGTCGATTATACCGGCATCCACGGATGTTCAGTGCGATGTCGTTCCAGATTATCAAAACCAAGAAACTTGCAATGCGATTGCACCGCTGACGTGGGCTTTGCTTGTGATAACGTTTATAACGATTCAACTGACGTGGTGGATCTTCGACGTACCACTCCTCTGGAAAAAAGGCGCCGGAATGGGCGCCTTCTTCGATTCTGTTGCCTGGAAATGTTTGAAGGCACATGCAGCTGGTAGCGCAGGGGTGATATCCGGACGTATTGGGTCAGATTCATCTGAGTTCGCTCGCATATACTACATGGGCAAAAAGCGGCATGAAACTAGTCTGCCACCATGGAGTACGTGGAAACTCTGCGCTAGCATCGTCCCCGACTTACTGACAATCGTTTCGACGGTCATCACGTTATACGAAGCATGCACACTCCCAAGAGCGGATGCCCGACGTCATTTCGGTTTTGAACTTTGGGTCTACCCGTCACTCCCCGTCGCGATCATCGGACTAAGCCTCCTTGCTGGGGAACATTTCTTCCCACGAACACGTAAAGGCAACCAGCTGCTTCTGATCTTCACCATAACTCTCCTCATTGTGGTAGAGGCTGCAGTCTCCGTCATCTTTTGGAAATTCGATACAACTAGCGGAAGTTCAGTTTGGTGGATGTCGATCATCTTTTACACCATCATGACTCTTCCCCTAGTTTACGTAGGAGGATTGCATATTTTGCCCTGTCTCGTAGGTTGCTTTGTTCGTGTGGGTGGAGTTACTATCGCTGCTATTAGTCATTATGCTGGAGGACAGCCGTACTGTAAGATGTCTGGTAAAGGATTTGCGGTTGTATATCTTATTATGGGCGTAATTGCCGCTATTCTCGCTTTTATTGGAGGATATCGACATGCTTTTCGTGTCAATCTAAGGAAATAATGGCCCAATCGATTAATCATTCCTTCCGTCATCGTACTAGGACTCGCTAAGGTAGATGAATGTTTTAGCAGCCATTGGTCTCTTTGAATAGAACATTCATCTAAAAAAAAATAACCTTATTAACATGCTGGCGGCTTTCCGGCGGCGTTCCTAGGAAGGCTATCACGTGACTAGTGCTATTCTGACAACTATAAAGTAAGAGTTTTAAAGGGAGCTTTATAATAAATTAACTAGTAAAATAAGTATTATCTAGATAGAGGTAATTGTTAAAGTTATATAATCTAAAGACTACTAATAAGTAGATAAAGAATATAGAAGGTGTTGGCACGGCAATAGGTGCACGGGTTGAATCGGTCTGCAGCTGCAATAACTTTGTATGAGAGAAGACGATTGATTCTATGAAAGAGAGAACTATGGAGGAGTTTATATGTTGGAAATTACGTTCTTGCGTTCCTGGCAGGCTGGCATGTAAGGTAGTAGCGTTTGCACTAGCGCCATACTATATAGCTAGCTTTTACATCATAGAAAAATCAATAACTCTTACACCAACTTTCATCAGGTTATGAGCCTGGGTAAAACCAGCTTTTAGCAGTTGCATCTCTTTTATATTATAGCTAATAGACTTCTACCCTCATCAGCTCCACCCCTGTAGTAACACCTTAAGATAAAGGTGTAAGCTCTAGAAAGCTGACGTAACAGAATTATCACGACCTCGGACTAGCTGAACCAGCTCTGTATCACCCAAGCTCATCGAGCACGTTGCTAGTCATCTACCTACTATAATATCGACGTTCACTTTTAAGCTTAACCTAGCCTCGCTACTAAAGCTCTCCTCTCGTAGTAATAACTATATAGAGTGGAAGTCAGTATAGACTATCGCCTTCTAGTATACTAGGCTCTGGCCCATCGTTAGTAGGAAGCTTCCACGACCTGTAGAATAAGTCGTCCCTTTAGCTATATAAGATGAAACAATCTCGCTAGGTAAAAAGTAGGATACCGATGATAACAAAGCAATGGTGATATTGCTATTAAGTATCTATAATAACTATACTATAATAGTTACTACCTACGATACTACTACTACAGTATAGAGTTATCTTGCTAATTATTTTAATCGAGATACTAGGAATTTATTTATCCTACTATTCTAGTCGCTCACCAACCTTCGATATAAAGATAGCGACGATTTACGGCTTTATCTCGACAAATTCCACTAAAGATGGACCCGCCTAACTAAGAGAACATAGTCGTCGACTTAGATAGTCGCTATCGCTATAAATCAAATGTTTACCTCTAATAATATAAAAGGTTTGTTCTTTCTAGCTACCCTCCTAGACACCCTTAACAATATTATCGATAATTTAAGTACTAAAGGTGTTACTGCTTTTAAAGATATCGAGCTAAAAATCCTTAATATATACAATAAGTATACCTTAGATTCTACTAATATATCCTCTTCTATATACGCTACCAGGTAGACTGCTGCTAGATTAAACTACGATAGACCTACTATATAAATATCATTATCGTTAATCAGCTCGAACGAATATACCTAGTATAGGAAGTATAATCTTACCTTTATTAGGCATATCTATACAAATTGCAATGCTCTAAGAAGGTATAAGGAGTTAAAAGAAAGGGAAAAGTCATTGGCTAGTATAACTAGTGGTACAATTAAGAAAGGTAAAATAAATACTAGAGGAAGAAGTAAGAGATAAAAGGGAAATACTACTAAAGTTCTATC
>Ga0247757_10001229_pt1 | contig 18049 bp, 12 predicted proteins | sample UWRJL126311R4_FD_180929 | JGI IMG/M metagenome (GOLD analysis project Ga0247757, IMG submission 180929) | Plant litter microbial communities from Arlington Agricultural Research Station in Wisconsin, United States - UWRJ-L126-311R-4 | ecosystem: Environmental > Terrestrial > Plant litter >... | reverse complement strand
CCCTCGCATCCCCCAATCCCCTCAAATCTCGCCTTTCCCTCCCAAAACGAAACCATCATCCCAGTAACACCTTGCCCAAAAAAATAAAATATAATTACAGCGCAAAACAATTAATCCCCATTCTATACTACATGGGCTTTTCATTTGCCCATCTCGCTAAATCACGTGTGTGCAGCCGCAGCGCCACTAGCGCAATCAGGAAAACCGTTGCCCCTCTCGTAATCCACACCACGCACCAAACTTGCCCAAAAGGGAAGTTTGGGAGATCTTCAAAGCGCTGACGACGAAGCTTGTTGCCGAAGTGACTCGCGCATGGGTACCAGGAAGCTTCTCTGCTTCTTCGAAGGCCTTTGCTGCGTAAACGGTAACCCACTGCGACGGTCTCTTTTGCACGCTACGACCATGGTTGAGGGGTCCGTAGCCGGCTGCGCTTTTGACCACCTCCTGTAGCTGGATATCAGTACCTTCACCACGGTCGGTTTACATACCGCAACGAAGTTCTGAAGGTACGTGTAAAGCTCCAAGAGCTTGGTGGTGGATGAATTCCCATTCATGTCAAGGACCTCCGCGTCGATGACTAGGTAAATGATTTTGAAACGGGATAATAGGATCCGAAGGACGTTGAACCACTCGGCTTCCGTCCGTATGGCCTGGAGAAGGGGTGCGTTGAATGATTCTGAAATGGTCGGCCCCGTTGTGACGCCCAGTCTCAGGGCTTGCCAGGTCAGATGTTTCAATACTTCGACAAAGCTGTTCACGCTGCCGTTAGGCCTCGCTTTACCATTCAATACCCACAGAACGGGTATCTCCATGGTCATGAGAAGATCCACCACCGCGGTCGATATGTCTTTCGTCTCGTCCTTGGTGTCTAAGGTCCCTCGGACGACAAGTAGTGATGAAATGGGGGTTGAAGCCCACGTAACAAGACGCTGTTCATCTAAAATAGCCTGGTTTTTGTGCTGTCCTCCTGATTTACGGATTCTCGTCCGCCTTTTCCGAGTGGAATTGCAGTAGTGTAAAGTGATCTCGGGGTCAGCGAATGGTGTGAGTGCAGTGAATGATAGCATTTGAGAGAAGTGAATTGTGCAGGTGTTTCGATGCGTATTGAAGACAAGGGGTGCATTCAAAGAGTGATTTGCTTAGAAAGTTAGCATAGCTTACATGGCCGGTCCAGATATCGAGGGACTCACTCTCCACCGTCTTCTTCAACTCCATTATCATGCCACTCATGCTCTGATTCTCAGTACGCATGCTCTGCTGCTGGAGCTCCATCCTTCTACATATGCTAATAAGTTCCATCACTTGCACCTGCATCAATGTCTCGGCAAGCTTGTCGATCCTAGTCGCAGCCTCGGAAATCTCGTCGCGCAAATCCTTGAACCTCAATTGGTCCGGCTTCCAGAACGCATTCAAAGCATGCTTTGCCTTGCTCTCCTGATACCACTCGATCGCTCGCCCGAAAAAGCGAATCAGGCTGACGTACAGGGCTTCGAGAAGGCGCCTCATCTCATCCGTCTGATACGTCGCCATCTTTAGCTCCACTCTCGGGAGCACTTGAGCAATCTCGCATAGCGCCTCTGCAAGCCGCGATATTAACTCCTCTTGGTTCATCACCAACTGTTAACAGTTGGTCAGACGTAATCACCCCACATCAGGTTGGAAAATCCGAGACTCACTATGAAAAGCAGCTTCAACGTTCCCCAGGCAAGTGACACATACTCTGGATGATGCGAAACCAGCGTGTCCATTACATTGGTATACAGCGCGATTCGGCGCGAAAACTTCGTGAGCCATTTCCGCACCTTCGATTGTTCGGATTTTTTATCGTACTCTGCTTTCGCTTGGCTCACCGCAACAAAGACGTCGTCTATGTTGTATGTGTTCTGCAGCCATGCGCGCTTCGGGTGGCCTTGGGGATATTTCCTATTGAACAGCTGCACTGCGCGATCGAAAATTTCGCGAAAGAGAGGAGCGCTTGCGACGTGTCAGCGATGCTTCGTGTGGAATCGAAGAGGCTGCAGCCGGAGCACCTATTGGATTTCGGGTTGACATGGGTAGGCGATGAAATAGGGCTGGTGCCGCTCATTGCGAAAAGGTATCTCTCCTCCACAATGACAGGGACTGATGCGCTTCACTGACAGAGTTGCGCAGTAGATATGATTGAGTAGGCTGGCCTCGAGATGGCTTCAGCTGCTCACGTGATTCCTTTCCGGCTCAATAAACCAGCGCGGAGAAGTATTACAGGGGTCGTGCAAGGATAGACTCGATACGGTATGAGCCGGCACAGCCACTGTCCACACAGCCCGCCCCTCGCCAAAGATAATCCCTTAACACGGCCTGCGCAGTAACAACAACGCGGCATTTGCTTCACCACCCGCATACAACAACCTTATTTGCAAGAGAGTACGCAAAATCACAATCGGAAGCGATGGCCGATCAACCATACAAAGATCCTATGATCCGACTGAATACTAACCAAATTCCCATACGTGACACAAGCCCCCATCTTCAATTCGATCTTCCTCCCCCTCCTCCTCCCCCTCCTCCTCCTCCTCCTCCTGCTCCATACTTCGACCAGTTTGGACGCCCACTGGAATCTACACAGGGTAGTGTCAAAAAAACAATATCAAGGGACACTGTCTATGGAAAGCAAGAGGAAGACCTTCGCAATCTTCGCCTAATCCTGCAAAATGAGCTCAACAATATTGACATGCCAGCCAACATACCTGAAACGTTTAACGAATCTAACGAAGATCCGGTAATGCGTTTCTAATCTGTCGCGCATTTCAATTCAATGTTTAACATTCTGACGTTAAAGCTAGTGGTACTTCAGACCCAAAAAGAAGAAAAAAAGGACCGGTCTTGCAATGGAGGTGGAAAGTGAGAAGGATCCTAGGAGAGATCTTTGGGCTCTCGATACGTCTTCTGATGAAGAAGACGATGATGAGCTCAGTACCGAGAAGACTGAAACATCATCCAATTCGAAGGGCAAACAGCCAACCCAGCAAGAATATCAGCCACAACAAAATTCCCGTGAGAATGATGTTGACCTTGATCGATTAAAAGCATTGACAAGGATGCTTCAGCCCCCCTCAGTTCTGCCAATGAGAAATGCGTTTGATTTCAGGGACACAGTGACCCTTGTTAATCATTTATGTGATGAAAATGCTAGGCTGAAGGCAAGTAACACCGCACTCCTAAAGAGAGCTCCACCGAAAACACCGAAAGGCTGGGTTACACTTCACCGCATACAATGCAAGGATCAATCTATGCCGAGTACCTATCAAGACGCTCCCACATGGTATAGATTGAGCGAAGGCTTATTTCACCTTCAAGGCCAAAACCACGTTTCCAATGTCGATATCCTCAAGGAAGGGATGGCGACGAAGGCATTCATTGTCTGGCAAGACTATCTATGTGATGGACACGACAAGGCTCGACGGCAACAAATTGAGGAAGAGCGAAGAAACAAGCATGACGGACGTGTAGCCATCGACCCAGAACTGGAAGTTGAGCCATATAAATATTCCATCACTATTCTTTCGAGCATTCTCAAGAATGGGCTGAGCATCATCTCTGAAAAGATCCACCTCTTTCAATGGGAATGGCCGGAATTTTCGGCCGAGGAATTTGCACCTCCATGTAGCTTAGTTCATCATAAGCTACAGGATATCGATCAGCAAGTCGCTTTACTCACCAAGCAGGAACGAAAACCCATGACATCATTTCTGAAGTTTGTGAAGCAGCAATACACAGTACAGAAGGCAAGAGCTATAGCGAACTATGAAGCTGGTATGATCACTGTCGAAGACCTAGAATACATATTTGTTCCTCGAATGATCATAATCCAAGAAAAGGACGGAAAAAGACAGGGTTTCCATCAAATAAGCCCCTTCTCGAGAAGCTCCTTCTCTATAGAGGCGGAAAGCTGGGACTTTAACGGGGAATATACCAAAAGGAGGGTTATCCTTAATTTCGAGTTGCGGGCACTGAGCGACGATGGCCGGATAAGAGTGGAAGCCCTCAAACTTTACCCTCTTGAATACGCCCCTTCTGACGTTCGGGAGAGTTTGCAGGCCAGAGGTCAGACTCACTGGGATTGCCGGTTCCATGCCTATGTCAGCGTAAATGGCTATGACGCCTATGGTGAAGAAAAGTTTGTGAGTAGATTTGCCGGTCGAATTCCTAGTAAGCATTTGTTGACCTACATACGGACCAATCTTAGATTCATGATCGACACAGCAACATACAACAAACTGCATCCCAAAGACAAGAGCGCTTTCGGATCCGATACCTCATCAAAACTTTCGGAAGAAGAAATGAAAAATGACCATCCCCCTTCGCACGACTTTTTGTTTCTTCTGCCTTCCAATATATATGGATTTCACATGATAGAGAAAAAATGGGGTACATTCCCGCTTGTCCTCTCTGACATTCAATGACAATATGCTGACCTTTTGAAGTGAACTTAAGTGTGGATTCAATTTCGCCAGTCCAGTGGAACTATGATGCCTTCAACAGCATCGCGATTGATGATGATGACAAGCATCTCGTCAAGGCTCTCGTCTCTACTCAAATTCATAACGATAAACAAACCGATGTTATTGAAGGCAAAGGCAACGGTTTAATAATACTGCTCCATGGGGGACCAGGAACCGGAAAAACAATCACCGCTGAAGGAGTAGCTGAAATCGCCGAGAAGCCTCTCTTTCGTGTCAGCTGTGGTGATGTCGGAACGGACGCGGAGAAGGTTGAAGAGTACCTTGAAGCAGTCTTCCGTCTTGGCAAAATCTGGGACTGCGTTGTTCTTCTTGATGAAGCTGACGTATTCCTCGAGCAGCGATCGCTAGCGAATCTCCAACGAAATGCCCTAGTCTCAGGTAAAAATCAAATAAACCCTTGATTTTGCAGTCTAACTTGTGTGCAGTCTTCCTTCGAGTCCTCGAATACTACCAGGGCATCCTAATCCTCACCAGTAACCGCGTCGGCACCTTCGACGAAGCCTTCAAATCCCGGATTCAACTCGCTCTCCATTATCGCAATCTCGACGAATCCCAACGCCTTCGCATCTGGACTAACTTCCTCGATCGCCTCGCCACTCTTGATGTGCCAGCCGAATTTTCCGAAATTCGGCCGCATATTCCAAAATTAGCGCGGTACACGATGAATGGGAGGCAGATTCGCAATGCGATTAGTACGGCGAGACAGTTGGCGCTGTTTGAGAAGAGAAAGATGGGGATTAAGGATTTAGAACATGTTATTAAAGTTGCGCAGAAGTTTGAAAAGTATTTGCTTGAGGTCAAAGATAATGTTGAGGATGACGATTGGATGAGAGAGGAGGGTGCCAGATGACACGGCTGGCCAATCTATAGTTCGCCACCGTTTCAGGTTACTAATGTTTTGCATATGCACGTGTTGCACTGCATCAAAGAATTTTAGAAATTTTCATAATATGCGAGACGTGAGAGACTAAGTAGACAATTTATCTGGTGTACTTGATTTTGATCTAAGCCCGAGCCCCTAGAATTTTGCCTCTCCTTGTATCTTTTTAATAAGTTTAGGCCCATAAATCACTAGTAACGTCCGGTCTCGGGCAAGAGCTGACTTGTGGTGCTACAGGAAATGGGCTTTGTGGCGCGAAGTCTGACGGTTTCCCACCGGCATCTTGCCCTTGAGGTAACTCACTATAACACATTCTTGAAATGTTTAACTAGCGGTGAGCTTAAGGCACTCTGAAACCGAAGCAGACATAGCAGGCTTATCTTCGGTCTTATGTTTTCAGTTTTGAATCTTCACAAGGCAATGGACTTGGTGATCTCCAGGGCAGACAAAGCAACATTTACGAATCTATCGCGTCATTTCCGGCAGGCTTAGGAAATTACTACAGCTCCAAAGGGCTGGTAAAGGAGGCGCTAAATAAGGGGATGAGAGGGAAGGGAACAACCGTAGTAGTCATGTAACAACCAAGCACGATTAAGGAGGCGAATCAAATTCTCGTTTTCTCCCAAGACAAGACCTTACACAGTGGAGATCATACTGAATTAACTCAAGGAGGTGTGATGTATTTCAGGGTCCAATACCCTCACTCCCTTGAAGAACCTATCGGAAGCACGCTAACTTTTACAGGGGATCAACTGACAAAAACAGGACTTGGCTAAATTGGTGGCTGCAAAAGATTGGAAGGTACCCAAGACATATCTACCACCTAAGCCCTACATATTCTTGATAGTATCCTACCTGGTCGAGCAAGTGGCGGATGATCTCGGCGGCTACTCTAACATTTTCGACGTATAGGTCGCCAGACCAACGGAGACTAGAATCCGCAGTCGAGTATAAGGCGTAGAGCCTTGACTAAACAAAATGTGTTAACGTAGTTTTGCGGCGCGCATTTGAGCTATTCTGGCAAGAAATTAGATACCACGACACATTAGCTCTCACATGTAGCTTATTACGCTATTAGGTCAAAAAACTTGCACTAAAATAAACAAATTCAATGAAATCTTACTAAGCTATAAAGGGCGCAAATACAAAGTAGGGGCAAGACTAGCTTCCTTACTATATAACTAAATAGTATTTATAATGCTATCTGGTGCGGGCCTCGTCGTCATTGGGTGGTAACGGAAGTTTCTTGTCTCAATGGCAAGAAAGCTCCCTGCTGGGCAATATGAGAACTTTACAGGGTGCCTAATACTACTTCTGCTTTTAAAATAGATATTTTGGAGTAAATTGGATGACGTAGAGTTACTAGAGGCTGTGCGCAAGTGCTGAGCAATGCTATATAGGAGGGCTTGAAGAGGATTAGTAGCCGAAAATAAATGCGTTGGGTTTGGTGGGTTTGGCGCCATGGTACGAGACTGTATATTGGAGGGCTTGAAGGGGATTAGTAGCCGAAGATAAATGCGTTGGGTTTGGTGGGTTTGGCGCCATGCTACGAGGCTGTGTATGCTGTGGTACGCGAAAGTCGTATTTCGCATTCCTCTTCACATCCGGCATCACGAAGCACTTTTCATCCGCGCCTTATTCCAAGCCACATCGATCAAAACAAGTTAAGACTACCATTTGAACCCACCTCGAACTTCTTATCTCCCCAACCTACAGTTCTCCATAACTTTTGGCGCCTTGCAGAAATGCATTGAGATCGAGCGAAAATGGGGTTCCGCTCACGTCTGCGATCTTTCTTACGCAAAACGCACGCTAAACCTCCCAACCGAAATCATAACCAGTGTTACCTGGAAAATTCAAATTTCGACGAAGACGTTTTACTGAAGATCAAAAATTCACCTTCAGTATCCAAAGGTGTAACAATAAATACTCTGCATCGGAGGTCCGGTGGTCTGCACGCAGTTACTAGCGGTGTGGCAGTACACCCTTCGCAGAAATGCACAAATATACCCCAAGCTTCTACCGACACGACAGTACATATTTTACCGAAGGGCGCACAACCCACTTTGGATACTGGTGATGGGGAAGTAAATGGCTCACGGAACATAAATATACCCCAAGCTTCTACCAATGTGGCAGTATATATTTCACCGAGGGGCGCACAACCAACTCTAGATACTGACAATGGAGGAGCAATTGACTCACGGAATAGCTCAGATACACTTTCAATTTTCAGCGATGTAATACTACATGATCCGCAAAGATGGGCAGATCCACTATCAGTTTCTTCTGATATTGCAGCAGCCTCTTCGCAACTGTTACAGCAAAATGGGTTTCGCGAGATAGAATCCGAATCAGAGTGGACAAAAGCTGTTTTCTGGGCCGCCTTGAACGAACATGATCATGTTATCCGATACTTGTTAGCCGTACCAAATCCACAATTCATGAACTATAATACTGCACTGCATGCCGCGGCCTGCAACGGACTTTTGGCTATTGTGCAAACAGTGTTGGATCAAGGCGCGCGCATTAATTCAAAGAATAAGGATGGAGAAACAGCCTTACATAAAGCCGCTAGGACAGGCCAGATAAAGGTAATCAAATTACTGCTGGCACGTGGAGCGGATGTCAGGGCTAGGGACCGTTACGGATTCGATCCTCTTGATATATCGATAGGCAATGCTGAGGCCTACAAAATACTGCTTCAGCATAAAAATCCAAAGAAACCTCTTCCAGTCGAAACGGGTAAGTTATACAAAGCGGTGAAAACGCGACGTGCTATGCTTACGATGTGCCTCAGTTGTTGAACCACAACCTAAACCACAACCTGAACCACAACCTGAACCACAACCTGAACCGCAACTTAAACCACAACTTGAACCACAACCTGAACCACAGCTTGAACCACAACCTGAACCACAGCCTGAACCACAGCCTGAACCACAAATTGAACCACAACCTGAATCACAACCTGAACCACAACTTGAACCACAACCTGAACGACAACCTGAACGACAACCTGAACGACAACCTGAACGACAACCTGAACGACAACCTGAACCACAGCCTGAACCACAACCTGAACCACAACCTGAACCGCGATATATCCCACAGTATGACTATATACCGCGGTACCCACCACGGCATGAACCACGGCATGAACTACGGTATGAACCACGGTATGAACCACGGTATGAGTCACGGTATGGGTCACGGTACGTCCCGCGATATGCACGACGATACAATCGCCAGGAAAGCCCTTGGTCAGACTATTACATCTATAACTCCAGAAGGGATACAAATGATCCATATGCTATCTTACGCTGGGATTAAATACAACTCTAATTTTCTTATAACGCATTTGACTACCAAGCTGATGACTTTTGCCACGGCTAACGCCGACCCAACCTAAAACTCCCAATCACGCAGCACTGTCATCTAAGAATATGTATGCGGTAATTGTTACATATAAATTCAAATATCTCTTGTTAGCCTCTTTACATGCGTGGGCGTTATGCTATGTCCCTCTCTATATCCACAGCGCCTTAGAGGCGGCTAGTTCTTACCTGCACAATTATTACTATACGCTCTTTGCCGACTATTTGACGCATTAGGCGACTCCAGAGCAGCCAAGTATAGTCTTACACCAACTCTTATTGTTACTATACTTTATTTTACGTATCTTATACTTGCGTGGCTCTTTATTCTTAATTACCTTCTCTACCTCCCTTTCGAGCTGCGCAATTCACTGCTCCGTGGACACCGCCCACTGCAGCCTCTAGCGATTTTATCAAGCCGCCCTACCCCTTCCTTGATCGAAGCAGGCAAGCTGCCAAACCGGATGCTGATTAGCTTCGATTGCGATCTGAATTCGAAAGGGTTGTTTCCGTGCTTTTAAACTGCCAGGGCGTTGCTCGAACAGGAGCACAAAGCGGTGCTGCATGCTTTGCGGCGCGGTGGAACGGGACTGGAATAGTTCTGGTTGTAAGCCGGATCCACACCAGGGTCTGTCACTGGGCTCTCGAACGTCGTCAGCGCCATGAAATTAGATCTTCAATGTATGGTATTCACGGTAGGGACGAATCTAGGGCTTGTGACTAGCTAGGTATCCAGGTATAACAGAGCACTATGGCACGGTAGAAGCGAGTATATGTGATTGGCCCAGAACTAGTGTCGTCCCAAAGTAAAAAGTGTGTCGGGCCCAGTCGCATCATCATCCTCATTATTAAGCATAACGGGTTTGGGCTGAACTGGGTTCTTACTAGCTGTACTGCCTCTTTCCACAATCCGCTTCCACAGCGTACTTACACACCTATAAGCCATTGTTATAGCTCCTACCAGTGACTGAAATAAATAGGTACTATGATACAATTCCTAGATACGTAAATACTAGATTAGTCTTAAATATTCATATTCACTACTACACTACGTCAGCAACATTAAGACTCACTGCACCACCCTTTCCATTTCTATTGCAAGCAAATAACCTCCCTCTCCTAGCCCTCTGGCCTGTGTGTGAGCGCCATTCTGCTGACCGGTCGTTGTGATGGTAATAGTACCCAGTTTCTGCTAAATCAACCTGTACGTAGTATCTCAACGTAACATCTCAACTACCACATTCATCGAGTTTATCATTGGACCCGTACTCGATACATATCAGACAGCTCTGTAGGTTTTCGAATTTCCCTGCCTTCCCTCCAATACTCTCCACCCCCACTAGTCCCGGACTATCTACGAACCAAATAAGATTATTTGGTAGGGTATTTCCCTACGGCGGCGATACAGGTGCAACAGAGGCGGATGCATGTATGCAGCCCTGTCTTGTATCCAGCAGCATGTAGTGCGATGCAGTCTGATAGCCAAGGTAGAAAGAAGTGCACAGCTGACATGCATAAACTTCATGAAAATAATTACAAAAGCGCTAGCTAGTCAATCCTACTAAAATCGCTCTGCCAAATAAGAAAATGAATTTGCAATCATTCTGCCCTCACTATCCTCCCGAATCTGCTATCACAGAAACAAAAAAGGAGAAAAGTCATCAGCATCGTATCGTCGTACAAATACGAAAAAGCCACCTATGCGATCGACTCCGCGAATCCAAGCAACCAAACAAGCAGTGGTATAGAGCATCCCGCTAACCCCATTAGCAATGAAGCTCCCAATCTCAATAGATATCCCCATATAACCCCCTATTCGCCAAAACTCCTTGGTAACAAATCAAACATGTTTCTCGTCCTATGCCACAATTCTCTTCAGCCCTCCTAAGAACCCCTTGATCCCCCCATCATCCTTCTTCCCTCTACTCCTTCCACTGCCACTCCTCTCCGTCTCGCTGCGCCGCGGACGAATCCGGTCCTCCCCACCATCTCTCGTGCGCGGCCTATCGCTTTCTGTGCGCCTGCTCGACGGGCGAGGTGTTTCGTTGACTGAAATGCGGCGGCTCTTGGGGCGTTCCTGTTCGAGGATGGAGACGTGCCGACCGGTGCGTCTGCGTTCGCGGCGCTCACCTGAGGAAGCAGATGCCGCGCCGACAATGGCCGTGGGGTCGTCTATGGGCAGCAAGCGGGGAGACTCTTCTGGTTCGGGCACGGGCTCGGGAGCGGGCTCTGGTTCTGGCTCGGCTGGCATAGGCTCGTCCATAGGTTCGTTGAGCAGGACACCGCCATCCCGCCCACCTGACATCTCCATTGCTCGTTCCCGTTCCCTTCTTGCAGCGCGTCGCTCCTCTTTGCGGGCGCGATACTCGGCTTCCTCCTCTGGTGAATTAAACTTACGACGGCGATGTGCCTCTGAGTGACGGCGACTACGATGAGGTCGTTCAGCTCTGTCGCGACTCTCATTCGAAGAGTTTTGGCTGCTGGCTCGGCCTTCCTTTTCCTTGCGCAGCATCTCGACGGGGCTGGCAGGGATATCTGCTGGATCGGTTCGTACGCGCGTTGGGGGTTTGATAGACTTTGACGTGGGAACTACAGGATCTGTTCTCGATCGACCGAACAAGGAAAACCCACCCATCAGGCTGTTCCTGCGCGTGGGTGGTGGAGCTTCACGACGGCGCTCGCTTGTGTGTCTCCTTGTAGGTGTACGCGGTGTGACGGGGGTTGCTGGGGCACTCTCGTCTTCTTCCTCCGCTGCTCGACGTGCAGCATCACGAGGTTCCGGCTCGATGGCCTCCGGATCTTCTGGTCGAGGTGCACTGGCTCTCTCTCTTTCCCTCTCAGCCCTGCGCTGGCGTCGAATTCTCCTCTCTTCTTCTTTTTGGAGTCTCTCCTGATCTAATCGCTTCGCTTCCTCCCGTTCCCTCCGCCTTGCTTCATGTCTGATGCGCCGTTCCTCCAGTTCTCTCTCTTCCAGTTCTCTTTGTCGCCGTTCTTCTTCTTCTGCTTTACGGAGTTTGCGTTCTCGTCGTCTTTGCTCTCTTTCTTCATCCTCCCGTGCTTGTCTAGCTTCTTCTTCTAGCCTTGCTTGTTCCTTAGCGCGCCGGGCTTCGCGCCTCTGCGCTCGCTCAAGATCAGCCTCACGCTCTTCGAGAACTCGGCGTTTGCTATCCTTATCCTCGCCACGGTCACCGCGGTCGCGATGGCTCCGGTGAGAGCGATGCTCGCGGTATGATCTCTCCTTGCTGCTGCTGCTGCTCTCCTTCTCAACATCCCGAACCCGGTCGCTGCGCCTTGTTGGCTCGCGTTCCGTCATGCTATCGCGTCGTTTACTTTTAACTAAACCGGCAAACTTAGCAACAGCCAACAGCGGCATAGCACTCGGAGAAGACCGCTCAGTGATGCTGGCATTGCTCTCACGTCGTCGGTGCGATGGTCTACCGTCGCGATACGCTTGCGAATGCCGACGACGACGTTTCTCTTTTGGAGTAGTCTCAACAGCTGCCTCATCACCGACGGCAGATTCATTTGGTGGCGTGCTTGGCTGAGCGTCTTGAGGGGCACTTGCTTCTACAACTGCCTCCTCCGCTGGTGCTACTATCTCGCGCGATTCGCTTTCGACTGGCGGCTCGGCAGGTTCGGGCGCGGGCTCAGGGTCCGCCGGTGGCTCCTCTGGGACTACAGCTTGAACTTGTGCTTCTTCTACTGCCGTCGCAGGTTCTTCTTCGACCAGCTCTTTAGCAGCATCTTCAACCGTCGCCTCGGGCTCTGGTTCAGCAACAGCTTCTTCCATAACTTTCTCCTCTGCCACTTCCTGGGGTGGATATTCTGGAGCAGCCTCTACGGCTGGGGCTTCTGTCTCTTCTACGGGAGGCTGAACGTCTTCAGTGACAGGCTCTGCTGGTGGTGGCTCGCTAGGCTCTTCGGCTGGGGCCGGAGTCTCAATATTTTCGGCCTCGGCTTCGGTCGCTTGCTCAGCTGGTGGTTCTGGCTCTGCCGATGTTTCGGGTTCTACCGGTGGCTCAGACTCTGCCGCAGCTTCAACCTCTGCAGGCGGTTCCGGTTCTGCTGGTGCGTCCGCTTCTGCAGAAGGTTCAGGGTCGGCTGGTGCTTCTGCCTCTGCCGGCGGATCGGCCTCTGCAGATGGTTCGGATGCTGCCGCTTCCTCAGCAGGCTTAACCTCTTCTTGCGCCTGCTGTTCAGCCATACCAGTCCCTAGTTCTCCGTCTCCATCGTCAGGTTCTTCGGCAGTTGGAGTTGTTGGCAAGACTTCGTCCATTTCGGGCATCGACGGCTCTTTATGCTCTTCAGGTGGCGCACTGACTTCTTCTTTGGACTCATTTGACTCATTCTGTGCATTGTCCCCCTCCTGAGCTTCGCTTGAGTCATTCTGCGCATCTGCTTCGTTGACTACGTCATCTGGTGCAGCAGCTTCAGGTTCCTCTTGAGGACCGCCGTCTTGGGCAGGTTCGTTGTCAGCCAGATTTTCTGCCTCCACAGGCTGGTCTCCTTCTGCTGCGAGTGCTTCTGGAGCATCAGCCTCTTCACTACCGCCTTCAGCGGCGGGTGCACTTTCTTCAGTGGGAACATCTTCAACAGCCAATTCAGCAGGCTCATCGGGCGCATCTCCAGCCGGAGGTTCAGATGCTTTCTGTGCATTATTTGACGCATCTTGGCTCTCTTCTTCTGGTGCATTGTCCCCTCCACCCGCTGGCTCTTCTGGAGTAGCTTGCTCAACAGGTGCTTCTTCAGCAGGTGCTTCTTCAGCAGGTGCTTCTTCAGCAGGTGCTTCTTCAACAGGTGCTTCCTCTGCAGGCGCTTCCTTTGCAGGCGCTTCATCTGCAGTAGTTTCTTCGGAAGTGGGGGGAGCAGGCTCTTCTGAGTCCTTGGAATCTGCTTGTGCCTCTTCCGCAGGCTCAGCACTTTGCTCTTCGGCGGCGTCGCCACCATCTTGTTCTTGAGCTGCTCCGTCGTCCTGTTCGACGGCTGACGTCTCTGTGGCTGGCTCTTCAGATCCTCCTTCTGTTTCCGCCTCCGCTTCCTCGTTGGTAGGTGTCTGTTCAGCATCGGGCGGCGCAGGGACACTGTCGGGTTCTTCTTGTTGGGGAGCATCACCTTCCGCCACATCCTTACCCTCTCCGTCTTCGGTCTTATCTTCACCGAGCGTCACTTGAGCCTCGGCCTGGGGTAACTCAACGTTTACGATTTCTTCAACAGTAGGAGAATCGGTTTCTTCTGGTGAATCACCCGCTTCCGTCATTTCCACCGCCTTTGCTTCAGCTTGTTCCGTTTCAGGTGCAGGATCTGGAGTTCCTTCAACGAGGGGTTTTTCCGTGTCGGACTCTGGAGGCGCTAGATCAGGAGCCATATCTACCGGAGGCTCTGCAGCCTCACTTCCAGCGCCTTCCTGTGCTGCTGTCGCATCGATATCCGCCTCGACAGTACCTTTTTCTCCCCCTAGGCTCAAGCTAGGTTCATCCCCCTCTGCTTTCGTACCTGCATCTTCGAGTGCAGCATCAGTTTCCGGCAAAACCGCGGAAGTCGCTTCGTCGGGTTGTGGTGCAGCTTCGGACTCCGGTGCTTCCGCCGCGGCCGCAGGAACCTCGCCAACGACACCAACGTCTGCAGCTTCTGAGCGTGCATTAGTTGTACTGTTCGAGTATTGCGACGCTTCCATACCTTCGTTTTCAGGAGATAATTCTCCCTCAGCAGCACCTGTATCGCTCTGAGCAACACTAGCTTCTTCGTTGGCAGGAGCATCCGCTGGAACTTGTAGATCGGCCACTTCTGCGCTTTTCTCTGTTTCGGAAGTTGTCGTATCTGTGGACTCTGTGGCTGGAACCATATCAGCTGATTCTGTTTTTGTTAGTGTTCGAAATCAGTATGAGCTGCGGGCTATCGAACAGTGGTATTCCACAACGTAAAACAGATCATCTTGAGATGATAGAATGGTGCTTGGACAATTGTACGTACCTTCATTTGCTCCTGGTGTGTCCTGCTCAGCCGGGGTTTCCTCGGTGCCCTGGGCAGGTTCTGTCGCAGCCTCAGCCGCCTGCTCTGCGACAATAGCCTCTTGTTTTTCCACAGCGTCGTCGCCCTGTGATAGCTCAGTTGAAGGTGCAGCAGCAGCATCGGCATCACCGTCATCTTCCCCGTCCTTCTTGTCTTCAGGTAGATCAGAGCCCTCCTCAGCCTGCTCTAGACTTTCGGGTTCTAGTGACTCAGGCTCTGTAACTACCGTTGGCTCAGTACTTGGTTCAGACGGAGCATCTGTCGCCTCTGACTGGCTCGCATCAGTGTTTTCCATGCTGACTTCAGAGCCATCTGCTGTAGTTTCCTCAGGTTCGGGCTTTTCAACTACGGGCTCTTCAACACTAGCTGTAGGCTCGTCAGTCGTAGGTTGCTCAGCTCCTGGCGCATCGACTGCAGCCTCATCTGGGATATTTTCGGCAGTCTCAGCAGCAGCAGCTTCGTGTGCTGCAGGTTCCTGTTTGTCCGCGTCATTATTGCTCTCAGTGGTAGTTTTTTCTGGCTCTGATTCCTCTGCATCTTGTGAAGGTTCTGCGCCTGCCAGTTCAGTGGGTTCCGCGGCCGTCTCTGCATCTACTTCTCCCGTATCCTCTGCACTGGGATCGCCAGCGGCAGGCTGGTCTTCCTTAACTTCAGGGCTCTCGGATGCGGATGTGTCAGCAAGAGGTTCTTGAGCATCAGGTTGATCGGTTGGAGAGTCCCCGGCCTCCGTCTCCGCCACGGCGGCCTCTTCAGTGACGGTAGGTTCCAGCTCGTGTGCGGGCTTGTCTTCGGCAGCAGATTCTTCTGCAGTAGCAGGCTCTTCCGCAACGACTGGCTCACTTGCCGCGGAAGGCTCTTCTGAATCAGTAGCAGCCGTGTTCTCGGCGGCAGAATCTTCGACTACTACAGGTGCTTCATCAGTCGCTGGCTGCTTCTCTGCCTCACTTTCCTCAGCAGCCGGCTCTTCGGAACTGTTTGAGGTTTCCATGGCTTCTTCTGCTGCAGGTTGTTCTTCTGGTTCAGCGGCAGCAGCATTCTCTGTAGTTGGGGCATCGCCGGATGCTTCGGTTTCTGTGCTGACCGCATTTTCTTCAGCTGTGTCAGCGCCTGCGGCTTCTTCTGCAGGTGGCTCGTTTGTAGCGGCTGACTCCTCGTCTGCGGCTTCCTCGCTAGCAGGGTCTTTCTCAATAGAAGCATCTTCTGCGCCAACCTGTTCGGTAGGATTATCTCCGTTTTTGGCCTCATTGGCTGCTGCGTCATCCGAGCTAGGCTCGACGTCAGGTGCTTCAGCCGCAGCAGCTTCGTCTACAACCGCGACATCTCCAGAAGGCTCTACTTCAGAAACAGTCTCGCTTGTGTCTGAAGATTTTTCCTCTGCTTGTTCTGGGGAGGGAGGTTCTTCTTCGGTGACTTCTTCTGCAGCAGTAGTCTCAGCAGGAAGCGATTCTCCAGCGGCGGGCTCAGCGGTAGGCTGGTTTTCTCCTAGAGCAGACTCTGTTGTAGTGATCGGTTCCTCGGTGGCGGCCGGCTCTTCTGCGGCTGCGGGCGCTTCTTCAGTGGCGGTTTCTATGGTAGATTCTTCTGCTGCGGAACCTTCAGCAGGAGCAGACTCCTCAGCAGCAGGCTCTGCAGCAACAACATCGGGAGCAGGCTCAGTCGCCGTCTCGGTGCCAGCTTCTTCCGCAATTTTCTCATCCACAACTTGTTCCTCTGTGGCCTGCTCCGCCGAATCACCTGCTTCCTCAGCTGATTTCTCTGCAGGAAGCGCATCGGCCGTGGGATTCTCTCCATCAGCCGACTCGGCGACAGGCTCCTCGCTAGAAGCAGATTCTTCCGGAGTGGCATTTTCTGTAGCGGTTTCCTCTGCGACTGGTGTCTCCGCAGCCGTTTCTTCAGAAGCTGGTTGTTTATCAGTGTTGGTTTGTTCCACCGACTCTTCGGATGGGGTTTGCTCTGTAGTAGTAGTCTCACCGGCGTCAGCAGGGGCCTCTTCAGCAACGACTTCGTCGGTCGGAGCGGTCTCCGTGGTCTCCGCAGGTACAGGAGCCTCTTCGGTGGCTTGATCGCCAGCAGAACCATCTGCTGCAGGTGTGTCTCCGTCAGAGGTCTCGCCAGCACCAGGCTGTTCTCCAGATGCCTCTTCCGCAACGGGAGCAGCCTCTTCAGTAGCCGGAGCAGAGTCTTCTGATATAGCCTCAACAGGTGCCGCAGGTTCCTCGGGAGTTGATTCACCAGCGACAGGTGCCGATTCTTCCGTAGCCTCAACAGGTGCTGGTTCTGTACCAGTCTCTTCAGGTGCGGGTTCTTCAGCGCTGGTTTCAGACTCTCCGGTAGCGGGAGCAGCTTCCTCAGCAGGAGCTTGTTCCTCCGTCGCAACTGGCTCCTCACCAGCAGATTCTTCAGTCGGAGAGGCAGCCTCTTCCGTAACAGTCTCAGGTGCCTCCTCTGTGGCAGTTTCATCAGTAGTAGGAGCAGCCTCCTCAACAGGTGGCTGCTTAGTACCCGCTTCTTCAGCAGGGGCAGGTTCTGCGGCAGACTCTTCAGCAGCAGGAGCAGCCTCTTCCTGAGCAGCCTCTTCTGGAGCAGCCTCTTCTGGAGCAACTTCTTCGGCAGCTGACGCTTCTGTGGCAGGCGGCTCTTCAACAAGGGGATCTTGTGCAGCAGGCGATTCTTCCACCAGCGCAACTTCTTCAGCAGCCGGTGTCTCTGTAGTAGGTTCTTCGACAGTAGTTTTTGGGGCAGCAGCGGGCTCTTCAGTACTGGACTGTTCGGCAGCAGGCTCTTCAGTGGAAGCGGGTGCCTCTTCTGGTGCATCCTCTGGTGCCTCCTCTGGTGGCGCGTCTACAGCAGGTGACTCAGAAGCCGGTGCCTCTTCCACAGCAGTTTCGACAGCTGGTTCAGTAGCGGCAGGCTCCTCAGCGGGAGCCGGGGCCTCTTCTGCGGGGGATTCTTCCGGCGCTGGAGCTTCTTCCGCCGGAGTCTCGGTAGCAGCAGTGGGCTCTTCGGAAGTTGGCTCAGGGGTAGGAGTCTCTTCTACTGGAGGTTCCTCAGGCGCTGAAGTTCCTCCTGCTGCAGCAGGCTCTTCGGCTGGAGGCAGTTCTTCGGCTGGAGGTTCCTCGGTAGGAGTGGGTGTCTCTTCTGCGGGGGTCTCGGTAGTAGTAGCTGGTTCTTCGGTAGCAGGCTCCTCGGTGGAAGCAGGTGTCTCTTCTGCTGGAGGCTGCTCTTCAGCCGGGGTGTCTTCCGCCGCTGGATCACTTGCAGCTGTCTCGGCTGGCGGCTCA
>Ga0247757_10001228_pt1 | contig 18049 bp, 12 predicted proteins | sample UWRJL126311R4_FD_180929 | JGI IMG/M metagenome (GOLD analysis project Ga0247757, IMG submission 180929) | Plant litter microbial communities from Arlington Agricultural Research Station in Wisconsin, United States - UWRJ-L126-311R-4 | ecosystem: Environmental > Terrestrial > Plant litter >... | reverse complement strand
CTCCCAGGATGAGGAACCCTCCCAGGATGAGGAACCCTCCCAGGATGAGGAACCCTCCCAGGATGAGGAACCCTCCCAGGATCCAGGAACCCTCCCAGGATGAGGAACCCCCAGGATGAGGAACCCTCCCAGGATCCAGGAACCCTCCCAGGATGAGGAACCCTCCCAGGATGAGGAACCCTCCCAGGATGAGGGTGGACGATGGGCGGGTTGGGCCCGGCGGGGGAGCGGAGCGCGGTTCTTTTGACCCGGGGTTTATTCGGAGAGGGCGCGGAGGCGCTTGGAGAGACGCGTGAGGGCGCGGGTGTGCAGACGGCTCGCCCAGGATTTGCTGAGGCCGAGCTCGGTGGCCACGTGGTCGAAGCGGGCGCCCTCGAGGTAGTGACGGCGCACGAGTTCGGCTTCTTCGTGGGGTAGATCACCGATCGCGGAGCGGATTAGCTCGAGCAATTGGGCTTGGCTGTACGCTTGCTCGGGGTTGTCGGCGAGGTCGACCAGGGTGCGCTCGCCCCCTTCACCGTGGGCGGTGGGGGCGATCAGGCCGGCGGCCATCGCGGTCGCCATGGCGGCCAAGTGCTCGTTCAAGGCTTGCTCGGCCTCGGCCACGCCGGACCCGGGCGGACGCGGGACAGAGACGTCTTCGATGGCGCCTTCGCTCACGCGCGCGGCGGCTTGTAAGCCATTCAGGCGTTCGTGGGTGCGGCGTGACAGGCGTGAGGACCCGCGAATGCCATCGATGATCGCGCCGCGGACGCGGAAATTCGCGTAGCCGCGGAATGGGACACCGCGGGATTCGTCGAAGCGACGTGCGGCATCCCACAGACCCTCGCGCCCGAAGCTGAGCAGCTCTTCGAGTTCGGCCGCGCCACCCAGCGTGCGCAAGATTTGCCGCGCGACGATGTCCACCAGCCCGAGGGCTGACGAAAACCGCTCCGTTACTTCCGGCGAATCCTTGCTCTCTCCCACGAGAGCGCGAGTCTAACAAACTCCGGCGTACGGCATCACTAGCTTTCTGGCTTTTTGCACGCGCGAGCGCACCTTTGCGCGCACGCGCACGAACAGCGAGACAGCACTCCGTTGTCACGCGTTCCCGCTTGGTTTCGGCCCACGCAGCCGACGCGCAGAAATCGCTCAGGTGCGAGCTCGAGGCGGGCGTGCCATATTCCGAGTCACGAGCATGCTTCGCTGGGGCAGAGTCGCAGTTGCCTACCTCGCCGCCAGCGTGAGCGCGATTGCGCTCGCCGTGTTTTGGCGCGGCGCTTCGCCGTTCGTGTACGCCGAACCGTGGCTCACGCTGCCGGGTGCACTCGGGCACACGTACAGTTTGGTCATCGGGCTCGCGCTCGGGGGCGCGGTTGCGTTCAGCACGCGCATCTTCGTGACGCGCTATGCCTGGGCGAGGAACCTGCATCGCGAACTGCGACCCGTTGCGCGTGATTTGAGCACCGCGGGGATCGGCGCCGTCGCCGCGTTCAGCGCGCTCGGTGAGGAGCTTTGGTTTCGGGGTATCTTGCAACCTTGGATTGGTCTGTGGTTGCAAGCCGCGGCGTTCGGCATCGTGCACGCGCAGCTACGCGGCCCGAGTCGGTGGGCGTGGATCAGTTGGGCAACGATCATGGGCCTGGCATTCGGCGCAGTGTTCGCGCTCACTGGCTCTCTCGCGGGCCCTATCGCGGCGCACGCCGTGATCAACTGCTTGAACTTGTCCTACCTCAAGAGCCACGACCCGGAACCACGGCGGCGCGCCTTGGGCGGCCTGCTCAGCCAGCGCAGCTGAAACTGGCGACGGAAAAAACTGTTCGCAGCTGATTTCAAGCCCTTCCGCGAGCACCGCCCACGCCCGATCACCAGGCGTGCTAGGTGCGCGGCGGAAAGGCTATTCTGTTACTCTGAGCTCCACCGAAAGCACCCCATCCAGGATGGCCGAGTCTGACTCGAGTTACCCCGAAGAGCGCCCCCGGGTGCTCGTCGTGGATGACGAGAAATTCATCCGCGATATCATTGCCGATTTCCTCGGCATGGAAGGCTACATCGTGCGCACCGCCGAAGACGGCGTGAGCGCGACGAACGAGCTCGAGCGCGCCCGCTACGACATGGTCATCAGTGACCTGAAGATGCCGAAGATGGGCGGGCTCGATTTGCTGCGCGAGGTGGCGCGCACGCACCCCGACACGCTGACCGTGATCATGACCGGCTTCGGCACCGTCGAAACCGCGATCGATGCCATGAAGCGGGGCGCATACGACTACATCTTGAAGCCGTTCAAGGTCGAAGAGATCGTGCACATCGTGCAGCGCGGCTTGGAGAAGCGCAGACTCTCGGCCGAGAATTTGCGCCTGCGCGAGGCCCTCTCACTGTACAAAGTGAGCGAAGCGATCACCGCTAGCCTCTCTCTCGACGAAGTGATCGCGACCGTCGCCGACAGCGGTTTGAACGAGATCCGCGCCGACATGGTGATGACCTGGCTCGATAATGGCGAGGGCGCGTTCTTCCCGCGCAACGTCAGTTTGGCCGAGGCATTCCCCGAGGGTGAAGAGGTCGGGGAACTGAGCGCGCCCACCGTGATCGAGCGGCTGAAGCACGACAGTTTTTTGGTCGAGCATGGCGCGCGCGCCCGCGAACTGTTTTCGACTCATCCGTCGCGCCAAGTGCAGAGCATCACCATCATCCCGCTGAAAATGCGCGATCGCTTGCTGGGCTGGATCGCCGTCGTATCGCTCACGGCGAGCAAGCGCTTCGACGAGGGGCAGCGCAAACTGCTCAGTATCATCGCTTCGCGCGCGGCCGCCGCGATTGAGAATGCGCGCTTGTACGAAGATCTGCAGGCCACATTTCAGCAGACGATCACCAGCTTGGCGCGCACGATCGACAAGATGGACCGCTACACCTCCGGACACTCGGAGCGCGTGGCACGCTACGCGGTCAACTTGGCGCGCTGGTTGGGCTTGGACGAGGTACAGATCGAGCACGTGCGTCACTCGGCGCTGATGCACGACATCGGCAAAATCGGTTGCGTGATGAACCTGAACAAAACCGGCAAGCTGACCGCCCAAGAGTACGAAGTGTTCAAGCGCCACCCGACGTACGGGCGCGAGATTTTGGATCCGATCAAGTTCTTGCAACCGGTGATCCCCGGCGTGCACCTGCACCACGAGCGCTGGGACGGCCGCGGTTACCCCCTTGGGCTGGCCGGCAACGACATCCCGCTGATCGCGCGCATCATCGCCGTGGCCGACACGTACGACGCAATGACCAGCGATCGCGCCTATCGCCGAGCGCTGCCCCACGAGGTCACCGTGAACGAGATCTTGCGCTGCTCGGGTTCGCAGTTCGACCCCGACGTGGCCAACATTTTCACCGAGCAAATCGACAACCTGCGCAGTGAACTCGTCGATTCCGGTGCCAAGATCCCCGAATGACCAGCAAGCGAGAGTTGCGCGCGTTTTGGCTGGGTCGCACGGCGTACGAGCCGGTGCATGCTCTGCAACACGAGCTGCAAGAGGCGCGCAAAGCCGGCAAGATCCCAGACACGGTGCTGTTCGTCGAACACGAGCCGACGATCACGCTCGGGCGCGGCGCAACCGTCGACCATTTGCTCACCTCCGAGGCCGCATTGGCCGAAGCCGGCATCGCCTTGGTTTCGACGGGCCGCGGGGGTGACGTCACGCTGCACGCGCCGGGGCAGCTCGTGTGTTATCCGATTTTGGATCTGCACCCGGACCGCATGGACGTGCGCCGCTACGTCAAAGACCTGAACCGCGTGATGCTGGCTCTCGCCCAGAGCTACGGCATCGACAGCGGCGTGATCGAGAAGTACATCGGCTTATGGGCGGACCAGAGCGATCCGAGCCACTGGCCCGGCGTGGAGAGCGCGAGCACTCCGGTGAAGATCGGCGCCATCGGCGTGCGCATCTCACGTTGGGTGACGATGCACGGCTTCGCCTTCAATCTGAGTACGGATTTGTCGCTCTTTCGCTTGATCGTGCCATGCGGGATCCAAGAGTTCGGCGTCGGCTCGGTAGCGTCTTTGACAGGCGCGACAGCGAGCGTGGAGAGCGCCGCCCAGCGCGCACTACCGATGCTCGCGCAAGTCTTCGGCTACGAAACGCCGGAGTTGCGCGTGGCGACGATCAGCACGTTGGCGAACGGCGTGCCCTCCGAAGCGCCGATCACCTCGCCCGAAAATCCCGCACGCGTCAGCTGAGCCACGATCTCGCTCGCGGGTCGATAGTGACGCCCGGCGCGACCGCGATTGTAGCCCGACACCTTGGCCAGCCACTCGAAGCCGCGCGTGATCGCGCTGCGCGCGGCGGGTCCGGCGTCGAGCTCGCGGATCACGATCCGCCCGCGTGACACCGAGCGCGCGACGCGCTGCAAGAGATCATCTTGCTCGGGCAGCGGCAGGTAGTGCAAGACGTCGATCAAGAGCAGCGTATCGAGCTCGCGCTCGCCGAAAGCGAGTGCATCCTGAGTTTCGTAGTGGGCGTCGCCCGCGGCCGCGCGCTGTGCGACGGCCACTTTGCGCGCGTCGGCGTCGAACCCTTGGAGCGCCGTACAGCGGCCGAGTTCCCATAAAAACAGGCCAAATTGTCCACGTCCGGCCCCCGCATCGAGCACGCGCCCGAAATCACCCGGCAAGGCGGCCAAGAGTCGAGTCAGCGGATCGGTGTTGAGCTTGATTGCGACGTAGATACGGTCGCCGCGGTCTCCCGAGCGATAGCGCTGGACCGTGCGCTCGATCGCAGATTCAATCGCACGCTCTCCCTCGCTCTCGTTTGCGGCGGCGCCTGCGCGCCGACTCGCAATGAAGTAAGCGATCCCACTGCCGAGCGCTCCGAACGCGACACCGACGACGACGCTGCCGACCACGGCCTGCCAGACAAACCCCAAAATCCCAGTCTGCTTGGCCTGTTTCATAGTGAAGGCCGCGTGATGCCCCGTGGTCAGGAGCGAGCCGATCTCGACCTCGAGCGTGATCAAGAACGGCGCGAGCAACGGGTTCGAGATGTTGGCGACCAGATAGGCCAACACCAAATCCAACCCGAACGGCAAACAAACCAACACGCAGAGCACGAAGTGCAAGCCGTACACGGGCAAGCAGCCAATGAACAAGCCCAGCGCGACGGCCAACGCGACGCGCGCTGGCGATTGCCGCTCGCCGCGTAGACGGCGCCAAATTCGCGCCAAATTATGGCGCACGGCAGGCATCATCGCTCAGCACGCATTGCACGCACATTGCCAGACGGCGGTTTCCAAGCAAGTGCACTGACAAGAGGAGCAGCCTGCCCCGATACGGCACGAGGGCGTGTCGGCAAAGCAAGCCTTGCCGTCGAGCTCGATGACCGAATCGGTATGGCACACGTCCGGTGTCCGGATGCATTCCGTATCGAGAGCCTGCAGATCACCGTGCGCCTTGCACCACGAGAAGCCATCCTCGCATTGCGGTCGCGAGCTCGCCCCCGTCCACCGGTCGCAGCAATACATCGTTTCGAGTGAACACGAGTCGGGTGCGCCCGCGTCGGCCTCGACGGCTGCGTCAGGCACGGCCCCCGCGTCGAACTCTGCGTCAGCGTCGGGGCCGGAGTCAGCGTCGGGGCCGGCGTCAGTCTCGTTCGGCGCACCCGCAGTGGCAACGGGCGGGGCGTGCCGCTGGTCCGTGACGCCACCGCACGCCACCGCGATACAAAGCGCGCACCCACCCGCCCAGCCGAAACGAGACCACATCAGGCGGGAGGGAAGAGCGACTGCCGCTGCTGAGTTTGGGCAATCTTCAGGTACATTTGCGCGCCTTTGTGCTCGGCGTCGCGTTGCAGCACGTCTTCGAACTCGCCGATGGCCGCGTCGTATTCGCCCGCCGACAAGAGCGCCACCCCGAGTAGTACGCGCGCCTGCACGTAGTTCGGGTTGTGCTGTTTGGCCATCTCCAGCTGTTCGCGCGCACGCTCTTTCTGGCCCGTGTCGCGGTACAACGTGGCAAGCCGCGTGCGTAGGTCGGCGAAGGTCGGGCACAGTGCGACGGCGCGTTCGAGTTCGATCAGCGCTTCCGAAGGCATGCCCGCGTCTTGGTACGCCTGGCTGATCTCGGCGTGCATGTTGGCGATCTTTCCCATCGCGAACGGATCGGTCGGACCTTCACCGCCCGCTGCGCGACCGCGGATGCGCGAATAGACCTCGCGCGCCGAATCGTACTTGCCGAGGTCGTTGTAGGTGACCATCAGGTTCAGCTGGGCTTCGGTATAGTTCGGGTTCAGGCTCACGGCCTTCTCGAAGTTGCGCTCCGCTTGCGCAAAGTCCCCTTGCGAGTGCGAGATCACCCCCAACATGTCGAACACATCGGCGAAGCGATCGGTCTGTTGGACGACTTGTTTCAACAAGTATTCCGCCTTGTCGAATTCGCGCTTCTGATAGTGCTCGCGCCCCAAGAGCAGCAGCTGCTTCAGGTGGTCGTCCATACCTAACAGTCTGTTTCAAAGGGCCTGTCTGTGAAAGCCCCGCAGCGCACGGACTCGGGGCAAGCGGGCTGGGATCCACGAACCTGACCATTACACTCGCGGAAGCAATTTTTAAGTAGCGGTTATCCCGACGGATTGTGCCGGGGGCCGGTTGGCTCCGCTTGCCCCGCTCGGCGTCCACTGCTACCCCGCGGTCGTGTCCTCTTCTCCGGGAGCCGGAGGAACACGTCACGTAGGCCGTGTCGTCGATCCTTCAGTACGCGATGACGGAGATCCTGAACCCGATCTTCAATTAGCGTCGGAAGCCGCTGCCGAAGAGGTAGCGCCAGACGAGTCTGCGCGCGCGCGGCTCGGCGAGGGCAGCGAGACGGCGCGTGACCGGCTATTGGCCCGCGCGCAAGCCGCACGGCCGGACAGCACGCCGGAGGCGCCGGTGCGCGGAGGGCTCGACGAGATCGGCCGCCCGCAGGAACGCGAGCCAGAGCTGGGCGAGCTCGATGTCGGCAACGCGAGCGGCCGCGCGCCCTCCACACCGTTCCTGCCGCCCAGCGCAAATCAGTTGTCGCCCACGTTGATCGCCGTGTTCGGCACGTTGATCGGCATCGCCACCGTGCTCACGTTGGTCGCGTTGATGATCAACATCGACCGTCACAAGGGCACGGCGCTGGGTCAGGCCGCGAGCGGGGTGGCGACTTCTGCCGCGCCCGCGGCGCCTCCCGTAGAGGCGGCACCTCCGGCGCAGAAGCGTGCACGCCAAAAAGTAGCCGGCCCGTGGCGCATCGCGGACAGCAAGGGTGACCCCAAGCTGCGCGTGGTCGAAGGAAAAATCTCGACCGATCCATTCATCAAGGCGCTCGGCAGCGCGGGCGTGCCGGAGAAAGAGGCCTATCGCGTGCTGACCGCGATGAAGGGCGTGCGCGACTTCGACAAGTGCAATCGCTCGGATCGCTTCACGGCGCTCTTGGACCGCGAGTCATCGCGCCTCAAGGCCTTCGAGTATACGGTCGGCCCCGAAGAGATTTACCAAGCGCGTGAGGGCGACGACGGTCTGCTCAAAGGCAGCAAGCTCGATCTCAAAGTCGAGCGCAACCAGGTCACCGGCGCGCTGGTGTACGATGGCAAGAGCTTCGATGCATCTGCGGAGCGAGCGGGCTTCGACGGCGGGCTCGCGCACGTCGTTGCACTGGCGCTGCAGGGTCATCTTTCGATGGACGAATTGGAGCGGGGGGACCGCCTGCGCATCATCGGCCAAGAGGTCACCGTGCTCGGTGATTTTGCCCGCTACACCGGCATCGAGGCCGTCGAAGTTCGACCTGCGAATCCAAAGCGCGAGCCGCTGCGCGTGTACTTCTTCGACGACCCGAGTCTGCGCGGCTACTACGACGCTAGCGGCAAGAGCCCGTACGAAGGCGGGTGGCGCAAGCCGATCCCCGGCGCGGCCATCACCTCTGCCTTCAATCCGCGGCGCATGCATCCGATCTTGCACAAGATCATGCCGCACATGGGGACCGACATCGGGGCGCCCTCCGGAACGCCGGTGGGTGCATCGGCGCCCGGCACGGTGAGTTACGTTGGACCGGGCGGCGCCGCGGGCAACCTGATCAAGGTGATGCACGCGAACGGCATCGAGACCGGCTATGCGCACCTCTCGCGCTACGCCGCGGGCATCAAAGTCGGCGACAAGGTGAAGCGCCTGCAAACCGTCGGCTACGTCGGCTCTACCGGGCGCTCGACAGGGCCGCACTTGCATTTCAGTGCCCAGCGCGACGGCAAGTTCTTCGACGCAGAGACGCTCAACTTGGACGGCATGCGCGTGTTGAACAAGGAGCAACGCGAACAGTTCATGGCCGTGGTCGCCAAATACAATCCGCTGCTCGACGCGGTCGCCTTGCCCGCGCCCGTGCCGGGTGAGCCCAGCGCCGCCGTTGCCAGCGCCGCGACGTCCGCGAGCAGCGGCGCGCCGGGCGCGAGTGCCGAAGATCCGAGCGCGCTCGAGGGCGAAGTCGATGATGCGGGCAAGCCGCCCGCGGGCAATGCGCCCCCCGTCCCCGCCGACAGCAAGCCCGGCAACTCCGTCTATTTGAGCGACAAGGAGCTACTCAAGATGCAGTCCGCGACGGACGAGGGTGAGGTCTCGGAGTAGGCGACAGCGTGAGCACGAACGAGCTGCCGTGGGGCGACGCATCTTCGACCCAGACCGCGCCACCGTGGGCCTCGGCGATATGCTTGACCAGCGCGAGGCCGATGCCACTCCCGCGCACTTGCTTGCCGAACGCCGTCTTACCGCGCACGAAGCGCTCGAAGATGCGCCGCCGATCTTCCACCGGAATGCCCGAGCCTTGATCGGTAACGCGGATCTCGATCGCGCCGTTGTGCTGACGCACGCCGATCGACACGTGATCGCCGTCGGGGGCGTATTTGAGCGCGTTGTCGACCAAGTTGATGACTGCGATTTCGATCGCGCGTTCGTCGAGATCGACCAGTGGCATGCCATCCGCCACGCTCAGTTCGAGCGCCACCTGATCGCGCTCGGCGCGCACACGGCAAGCCTCGACCGCGCGTGCCACGACTTCACCCACGCGACCCGAGCTGAACTCGTAAGCCGCCTTGCCGCGTTCGACCTTGGCGAAGTCGAGCACGTTCTCGATCAGGGCGCCCAAGCGCTCGCTCTCGCTGACGATAATCTGCAGGTATTGACGGCGTTTTTCGTCATTTTCGACGCGACCGCTCTGCAGCAGCTCACCGAACATGCGCACCAGCGAAAGCGGCGTTTTCAATTCGTGGGACACGTTGGCCACGAAATCGCTCTTTAGGTTGGACAGCTTCCGCTCGCGGGCGGCGGCGACCAAAATCACGAACAAGCCGGCGATCACCACGATACCCGACAAGCCGACCAAGACCATCTCCAGCACGCGTCGCCGAGCGACCGCGGCCGCGAGCTCCTCGGCCGACGTCATGGTTACGTTCAGCGTCCATTTGTAGAGCGTGGTCTCGAACGGCCGCCCGAGGGTGAGCCCACCGCGACTCAACGGCGGGCCGTACACGATGCGCCCCTCACCGTCGACCACGTTCACGCGGCTCTGCTGCGCGTCCGAGTACAGCGCCGGGAATACATCGTGCACGATGCGAGGCACGTCGTGCCAGACCACGACCAGGTAGTGCCGACCATCTTGCATCTGCTCCCAGTGACTGAGCAGATACGCTTGGCCGTGCACGCTCTTGTGAATGTGCCGAAGCTCTTCTAGCGGTGTGCGTTCGAGCTTCATTTCGCCCAGCATCGCGTGCACGAGCAAGTGCGTGAACCGCTCGTGTTCGGGCCCCGGCGCGCGCGAAGCGACGGCCACCACGTCGCGCTGGGACGAAGTCAAATCGAGCAGCAGCACCGCGCGCACCGTGGGCGTCTGCAGCGCCGCGGATTCTAGCCACTTTGCGCCGAAGCCCTCGCGGTCGCGCACGTCGATCACGGAGCGGACCATGTTGTCCTGCTCGATGATGCGCTTGTCCAGGCGATCGGCTTTTTCGTTGGCCAAGAGCAGCGTGGCCTCGATCACCGATTGCTCGCGTAGCTTTTCCAGCTGAAAGCTGGAGCGGAACATCACGCCGGCGAGGACCAACACGGCCAGCACGATCGCTGGGAGCAGAAGGAACGTGAGCAAGCGCTCGCGTCGGGGTCGGTCCGCCATGACGCTGGAAGAGTAGCCGAGACCGAGCGCGGGCGGGCCCTAGCCGCGCGAAAGAACCACGTCAGCGCTCAAAACGATCGGTTTCTTGCTCAAAAAATCGGCGAACTGCCCGCAGATGTAGTCGAGCGCGTTCAACTCGCTCTGGTGAAATGGCGCATCACCGTGGGGATTGGCGACTTCGATCAAACCCAAGTAACGCCCGCTGAGTCGCACACCGCCGCACAGTACGCTGCGCGGCTGCACGCCGAGCGCTTGCCAATGCGGACCAACGAAGCGCGTGTCGTAGGCCGCGTCCTTGACCGAAATCGCGTGCGCGCTGCGCATCACCCCCCGCACGAATGGGTCTTGGTCCGACATGCGATGTAAAAGGATGTTGACCGCGTTCGGCCCCTTGGCGCGCACGACCACGAAGTGACCCGTGTTGATGTCGAAAACGTGGATCAGCACGCCTTCGCAGGGCAAGAGCTCGTCGAGCACGGACAGCACGAACTCCGAGCCTTCGGCGACATCACGCGCAAAGTGAAGGTCATGCATGATCTCGAACAGCTCACCGATCAGATCTTCCCCCGCGCGCCGCCGGCCCTCGGTGGCAACGCGCGGGCGGGAAGCGCGCTCGGCAGACCTCGGATTGGAAGGCGCGACTGCGATCGGCGCCGCGTGAGTCGGTGCCGATTCGAAGTTGAGCTCGAAGCTCGGCGCGGGGGCAGCGGGCGCGGGGGCCGCTTCCGGAGCCGAAATGGGCACTTCGAGGATTGGCACCGTAGCGGCTTCGGCCGCCGATAGGGGCAACGCCTCGACGATCGGGATCGGCGTTTCGTCGACCACGGGCGGCGCAAGCGGTGCGGCTTCGACAACCGGCACGTGCAGCGCTTCGAGGCGAGGAGGCGGCGCTGACGGCACCACGGGAGCGGGAGCGGACGGCGGCGCGGTCAGGATCACCGGCGCCATCGGCTTGAGCGGCTTCGATTCCGGCAGCACCGACGACGGCGGGGGCGCAGATACAGATGCCGGCGCAGATACAGATGCCGACGCAGATACAGATGCCGGCGCAGATACAGATGCCGGCGCAGATACAGATGCCGGCGCGAGTGACGGCGGAAGGGGGAGCTCCGAGAGACGGCTTTTGGGCGCGATGCTCGCCACCGCGCCGCTCGACGTCAGCTCGGGTTCCGGTGCCGCTGGGACTTGCGATTGCGGGGGCATGGCCGGCTCGCCGAAGCCGGGGAAAGCTAGCACCGGCTCACCGCGCCAGTCCTTCCACGCGAAGGTTGCGAGCGGTGGGCGCTCGGGCCGGCGCTTGAAGACGTGGTCGAACACCGCAAGCTGGACGAACTTACCCGCCGGGCGGTCTTCGATCGTCGCCAGCGTGGCCCGGTAGCGATCCCGAAGCAGCGCCTCGACTTCGGCTCGCGTGGTGTTTGGCGCCACCGCGTACGCGAACTCTCGATACGTAATCGGGCTCTCCGCCCGCGGCTCCTCGGCGCGCTGACGCACGAGCTCGAACGACGGCACCGCGGACGCAGAGGGCACCGACGGTGCGGGCGCGACCGATCTCACTGATCCCAAACCGCTCGGTAACGGCGGAGGGGCCGGAACTGGATCGTCCGGGACGACCAGCTGTGAAACGCGAGACGGCTCTGCCGGCGTCGAGCGCGCGGGCGAAACCGAGGTGGGCCGCGGAGCCCCCGGCGCGATCGATCGTGCCGCCGGCGGGCTGGAGGCAGCGGGTGGAGCAAGTGAAGTGGTGAATGGCGTCGGCGCGAGCGAGGTGGCGTACGCGCTCGGCGCGTGGGACTCGAGCACGCGCTGCTTGGCCGCGGGCTCGGCCTTGTTGCCGTTCCGCTTGGCGGACTCGCCGGTCAGCGTCGCGTCGGGCGGCGCTTCGTTGATCAGGTAGCGAAGCTTCAGCGACGGGTCGACGGCGCGATAGCCGCGGTCGAGCAGCTCGATCGAAAACTTGGACAGCGCGCCCGAATCACCCCGAAGCTTGCGAGCTTCTTGCAGTGCGGCCTGCCATTGCTTCGCTTCGACGCAATACTCGTCAGCGACACCGTTTTCCCCTACGCGGGAAACTTCAACGAACCAACGCATTGCGGAGAACCACTCTTAGTAGAGCGCCTCCACGTCGCTCCCGCAAGCGCCAAGCGCGGAAACGTGCGGCCTCCTTTCGGGTACTTGCACGGTTTTCTACTCAAACGTAACGCGATCTTACGGAGAAACCGCGCCGAAATCGGAACTCGGGTAAGTCTGGCCCCGTCGATGGTAAATGGCGCGCGGCGCCTATGGCCGAAATCGAAAATTCCCCCGAGCGCACCGCCTCCGCCTCCAAGCGCGAGCCGTCCCACGCCGCCACTCGTTTCGCTCGCTTCGAGCCGATCTTGTACTTGTTGTTCGCGGGCGCGTGCACGCTGTTCGTCGCGTGCAAGTTCTACGCGTCCCTGAAGTTGCAGACGCTGCATGCTTACGCCTGGGCGCGGCCCGACGTGTATCCGATGCTGGTCAAAGAGCGCGTGCTCGGCACTTGGTCGGCCCCGCTCGACGACGTATTCATCCACTTCGATTTCGCGCGCGAGACGGCCCGCGGCAGGCCGTTTCAGTGGTCGGAAGGCGCGGGCTACTCGAGCGGCGGGACGAGCCTCTTGTATCCGTTCGTGCTGGCCGTCGGTTACCTGCTCGGGTTTCGCAAGCTCGATCTGATGGCCTGGGCCGCGATCGTCGCTTGTGTCAGTGTGTTTGCGTTGCTGATCGCGGCGCGCAGGCTGTGCGCGAGTCTACCTCGCGCCGCGAGTTACTTATTGCCGCTCGGCGTGTTGAGCGTCGGAGCGCTCGATTGGTCTTTGTTCAGCGGCATGGAGGTCGCGCTGTTCTTGGCGCTCTGGGGAGGAGCGGTGATCGCGTGGGACGACCTCTCGCGACTGGCGGCCTCGCCCGCGGCGAACTTGCACAAGCCGGCCGCGCTGCTCGGCGCCTGGGGCGCGAGCGTGGTCGCGACTCGGCCCGAGGGCGGCGCGGCGCTGCTCGTGCTGGCCGTTTCGGCAATTTGGCTCGCGCGCTCGCGCGGACGGCGTGAGCTCGTCGAGCTGCTGCTGCTGGCAGGCACGCCCGCAATGCTCGTGCTGCTTGCTCATGGTCTCGCCAACCGCATCCTGACAGGCGAGTCGACCGCAGCGGGAGCGCTGGTCAAGCTGGAGATGAACCATCCGTACTTCACACCGCAAGCGGTGTGGGACGCCTGGTGGTTTCACTTCAAATACCAAATCTTGCGTGTCACGCAGTATCACTTTTCCGACTCGCCCGTTTTCGGCTGGCTCGCGTGGCTGCTGGCCGTAGTGCCGTTCTTTTTTCGCAGCACTCGCCGCGCGGCGTTGGTGCTTTGGGCGAGCGTGATCAGCTGGATGATGATCGTGGCCCTGAACGGACAAGTACGTTGGCAAAACGAGCGCTACACCATGCCGGCCGTGGCTTGGCTGCTCTTGGCCTCCACGCTCGGTCTCGCGGTGCTGCTCAGCGAAGCCTATCGCTCGCGCAAGCTCGTGAGCGGCGCGCTGGCGGCGGCCGCGGTGATCGCCGCGGGTCTGTTCGTTTATCACCAAGCGCCGCGCTTTCGGGAGCAGCTTTGGTTTTTTGGTCGGGCCTCGCGCAACATTTTGGACCAACACCTGACGGCTGGCGCGCTGATCCGACACGACGCAGCGCTGCAAGCCAAACGCGTCTTGGTCGGAGATGCGGGCGCCATTCCCTACGCTTCGGACGTGCCCGCGCTGGACGTGATCGGCTTGGGCGGCTTTCGCGGTCTGCCGTTCGCACGCGCCACGCGCACCAACATCGCCGCCGCCGTCGAGTTGATCGAGCGCATCCCGGCCGCAGAACGCCCGGATTTGCTGGCCATCTACCCCGGTTGGTGGTCGGACTTTCCGCTCTGGTTCGGCACGCGCGTGGGCGAAGTGCCGGTGCGCGGCAACGTGATCTGCGGTGGCGCGAGCAAGGTCTTGTACCGACCGCGCTGGGAGCCGCTCGATCGCAGCGGCGTTCCGTACTCGCTGGCCGCCGGCGAGCGAGTGCTCGATTCGGTGGACCAAGCCGACCTCGTGAGCGAGAAAGAGCACGGCTACGCGCTGTCGGTGAAGCACATCGGTTTCGTATTCATGAAGCTTTTGCCCAACCCCACTCGTCCACGTGAAGATCTGTGGGACGCCGCGCGCATCGTTCCGCCGGGCGTGAGCGAGTCATTTCGGTTGCGACATTTGGCGCCCGACAAGCCGCTGGTGCTGGTGCTCCGCAGCGCACCCACCGCCAAGACCGAGTTCGACGTGCTGACGGCAGGGAAGCCGCTCGGGCACGTGCAGCTCGCGCCGAGCGACGGCTGGGTCGAAACGCGCGTCACGCTGCCGCCCCCCGGTGCGTCGGAGATCACGCTCGAATTGGGAGCGGGCACGGGCGAACGCGCGCTGTTTCAAATTTGGGCGGTCTCCACCCCTTGAACTCGCCGTACACGACGCTCGGCTGGCCGCCGGACGGCGTCGCGTGGGCCGCGCTCGGCGCGGCTTGTCTTTTGCCGTGGCTGCTCGTTCGTGCTCGGCGCGCGCGCGAGTTCGAGCCGAGCTCGCAGTACGCTCTGCCCGCATTCGCGCTCGGCGCGGCCGCCTTGTCGGCCGGGTACGTCGCTTACTATTTACGGGGCGGCCCGCGCATCATCGACGCGACCAGCTACTACTTGCAGGCGCGGGCAATGGCGCACGGCTATTTCGCGTTCCCGGTGCCGTCACCGCTGGACTCGTTCGGCGGGCGATTTTTGCTGCCCAGCGCGCCGCATTCGTTGAGCGTGATCTTTCCGCCGGGCTACGCGGCCGTGCTCGCGGCGGGCTTCTTGCTGCACGCGCCGATGATCGTGGGTCCCGTGCTCGGCGCCCTGATCGTGCTGGTCACGTACGCGCTCGCGCGCGAGCTCACGGGGCGCGTCGACGTCGCGCGCGTCGCGGCCGCTCTTTCGATGCTGTGCGCGGCGCTGCGCTATCACACCGCCGACACCATGTCGCACGGACTATGCGCGCTGCTGCTGTGTGCCGGCACGCTGACCGCCCTGCGCGCGCGGCGCTGGGATGCGCTGCTGAGCGGGCTCGCGTTCGGCTGGTTGATCGCGACGCGACCCGTGTCCGGTGCGGTGGGTGTGCTGCTCGCGCTGTGCCTGCTCGAACGCAGCGCGCGACGTCTGGCGCTGTTCGGCGTGGGCCTCGTGCCCGGCATCGCCCTGCTCTCGATTTACCAGCGCTCGGCCACAGGCAGCTTTCTCTCATCGACCCAGCTCGCCTATTACGCGTTGGCCGATGGCCCTCCCGGCTGCTTTCGCTACGGTTTCGGCGGAGGGATCGGCTGTTTGTACGAGCACGGCGAGTACGTCCGCGCGCGCTTGCAGAACGGCTACGGCATGCGTGAAGCGCTCGCAAATACCGTGCGACGGCTGGCCGTGCACAGCATCGACATCGCCAACGCGGCGCCGCTCGCGCTGCTCTGCCCAGTGGGCGCTTGGCTCGCGAGGAGCGACCGCCGCGTGCGCGTGCTGTTCTACGCCTGTCTCGGCTTCATGCTCGCATACGCCCCGTTCTATTTCGACGGCAGTTATCCGGGCGGAGGCACGCGCTTGTTCGCGGATATCTTGCCACTCGAACACGTGCTGCTCGCGATCGCGCTGGTGCGCCTCGATTGGAGCACGTTCGCCCTGCCACTGTCGCTCGCGGGCTTCGCACTCCACGCGAGCTTCGCGCACCGCGCCCTCGCCGAGCGCGAAGGTGGCCGTCCCATGTTCGACACTGACGTCTTGCGCCAAGCCGGCGTCGATCACGGCTTGGTATTCGTGGACACGGATCACGGCTTCAACCTCGGCCATGATCCGGGCGCGCACGATGCGCAGCGTCAAATCGTCGTCGCGCGCTCCACGCACGACGCGCGCGAGTGGTGGCTCTGGGATCGATTCGGCCGCCCCGCGAGCTTTCACTACGTGTACCGCGCAGGCGAACGCGACGCCCGCGGGAAGCTCGAGCCGTACACCCCAAGTGCGCCAACCACCCTGCGCTTCGAAGCCGAAGCCGCGTGGCCGCCGTTGGCCGTCGCGCGCGGTTGGGTCCAACCGGACTTCGTCCCCTGCGCGTCCAACGGCAGAGGCCTGCGCCTCCACCCCGGCTCGCCGTCCGCGAGCGTCGCGTTGGAGTTCGAACTGCCGCTCCCGGCCGTCCCCGGCCCGCGCACCGTCCGCCTCGGCTGGATAGCCGATTCCGACTCACCGACCGCCCTCCGCCTCATCCTGCGCACACACCACAAGGACCTCATCCTGGGTAAGGACCTCATCCTGGGTAAGGACCTCATCCTGGGTAAGGACCTCATCCTGGGTAAGGACCTCATCCTGGGTAAGGACCTCATCCTGGGTAAGGACCTCATCCTGGGTAAGGACCTCATCCTGGGTAAGGGGGAGTGCGGCGCTTTGGAGTGGCGGAGCGAGCTGGGCGGGGGGCCGGTGAGGGTGCGGCTGGAGGCGTCGCGGGGCGGGGTATTCGATTACGTGGAGCTCGAGCCTGGGCCGGCCGCGCTTCCAGCACACATCCTGCGCTAGATGTGGAGAGCGACAGTTCCTGAAAAGGCGTTGACAATTGAGGCGTTAGAGAAGAGCCTTAGAGCATTGTCGAGCAGAGGGAGGCAACGAGCAGATGACCAAAAGTGAGCTCATCGAGGCCATTGCCGCCCGAGGGGAGCTGACCAAGGCCCGAGCAGAGATGGTCGTCAATTGCGTCTTCGACGCGATGACCGAGGCGCTGCAACGTGGCGAAGGCATTGAGATCCGCGGTTACGGAAGCTTCACGGTGCGGCCTTACAAGCCATACGCGGGGCGGAATCCCCGTACCGGGCAACCCGTGCCGGTCCCGGCTAAGCGTTTGCCGTTCTTCAAAGTCGGCAAAGAGTTGAAAGAGCTCGTCAATGCCAGTCGTCACACACCGATCACCGGTGGTGACGAAGGCGACGACGACTCGGACGATTGAGCTCGGCCGAACGCGCAGCTCGCCGTCTCGCAACGCCAATGGCCGGTCGCACTTGCGGGCTGTCGTCGCTGCTGGCGGCGGGGGTGGTGGCGTGGACGGCCGCGTGGACGGCGGCATGCGCAGCGCCCGCCGTCAAGCCGCCCGCGCCCGTCATGGCGGCTCGTCCGCTGCATCGCGGTCCGCTCACCGATTTCGTATCGTCCGCCGGCTTGCGTTGGCTGCTGTTGCTCCAGCCGCGACAGATCCTGGCCGAACCCGAGCTCGGACAGGCGATCTCACAGATCATTCCGAGTGTTCGCTTCGATGCATTCGCGCAGTCGAGCGGCGTCGATCTGCGCGCCGTGTCGGAGGCCGCCATCGCCGGCTTCCCTTATTCGACTTTGTATCTCGCGGAGTTACCGAGTGGCACGGCGGGGCTCGTGCGCGCGCGCTTCAGCGAGCGACTGCTCGCGGGGGCGCTCCGCAAGCAACCGCATCCCGGTCTGACTCGCATCACGGGCGTGATCGGGCAAACACCCGAAACGCTGCTCACGATCGACGATCGCGTCCTCGCGATCTCGGTTGGCGATCCGGTGCAAGCAAAGATCGCCGAGGCGTACGCGCAAGAGCGCTTGAAGCATTCGCGGCCGGCGCTGCGCGGTGCTGCGCTCTCGGCGCTTCCGGAACTCGCAGGTGACCACGTCGCGGTCCTGTTCGCACCGGGGCCGTTTGCCGACGAGTGGCAGCGCGCCGCCGGCGGATTGCTGCAATCCACCGAAGGCGTCGCCATCACCGCGCAGCCGATCGGACATGGCAAAGTTGCCACAACGATCTACCTCGCGGGCGCCTGGCAAGATTCGGCGCAAGACTCGCTAGCCTCGGGAGACGACGCGGCGCGCCGATTGAC
>Ga0247757_10001227_pt1 | contig 18054 bp, 18 predicted proteins | sample UWRJL126311R4_FD_180929 | JGI IMG/M metagenome (GOLD analysis project Ga0247757, IMG submission 180929) | Plant litter microbial communities from Arlington Agricultural Research Station in Wisconsin, United States - UWRJ-L126-311R-4 | ecosystem: Environmental > Terrestrial > Plant litter >... | reverse complement strand
GGATTTTTTTTTAAAAAAAAAAAAGACTGTAGAAACTGACCATATGTGTAGCATGTATAGTATGTGAATTCTGGAATTGCTTTCAAGAATCGCTTCGCTTGATCGATATTTGTCTTCCCCATCCCCTCCTCTTTCCCCCTACTTAACTTCCCATAACCCCCTCCATCCATGGATAAACATAACTATTCGCCTCTGGATACCCCATATGCAGCCTTCCACTCACAAACCTCATCTCTTTGATCCCCCCATACTCCGCCAGCAACATACTATCCTCAACCGGCATGCACCCATCCAGTGTCCCATTCACCAATAACAACCTACAGCACGGCAAACCCTTGCCCACGACCGCGACTCCCTCGCCCTTACCGCTAACCAAGCTGAACTCATCCTGGCACCGCTCCATCAACTCCTCAAAAGACTCGTATCCGTATTTGGACGTGTAGGCCTGCGTCAGGCCGAACGGGTACTCGTGCCGATGCACCTGTGAAAGCCATTCGCGTCCAATGTAGTGATGCGTGCCTGCGCCGTGGCCAACGCAGCCGCGGAGCTGCGATTTATGCGTGTGCGCAGCTCGGATGGCGTAGTAACCACCCGCGCTGAGGCCCCAAGCGATGATTTTGCTGTCATCAAGGTCTTGTCTTTCTTGTATCCAGTCGAGGATCGAAGAGAAGAGGCGGTCGGGCGATAGCGGATCGCGTCTGTTGGCGGGGCAGTCAACCGTGGTGCCGGGGATGTCGCAGATGACGGTTGCCCATCCGCGCGTGAGATGCTCCTCTGTGCGCTCCGTATTGTCGGGTCGGTGGCCGTCGAGCCCTGTGATGAGCAGGATGGTAGGGAAGGGGCCAACGCCAGCGGGTTTGCGCAAGTAGAGCGGGATGGAGGCGCCGTCACCGTTGGCGGCATGCTTGTGTGGTATGGTTATTTCTTCGATGGGGAGGTCCCAGAGTTTACTACCACGCAGGTAGTTCTGTTTCTGCTCTTCGAAGACCTGCTTCTTGAGTTCTGTGCCAATATATGGGAAGCGCGCGAGCCGGTAGACTGCGTTGGCGCGCATGAAGAAGCTTTTAGCTTTTCCTCTGTCGGTTGTTTCTAAAGATTGTGCTTTCTGGGCAAGGCTCTGCGCGGTGGGGAGGAAGGCGTTCGTATAGTCGTCGGAGTAAGGGTCGTTTATGTTCTTGGAGATGAGGTCGTTGAAAATTGGTTCGAAGTCCTCGAACTTGCCGTCATGGAATGGATACACGCCTCTTCGACATGGAAACATCCATCGCATCTCCCATAAATTCTTGATGCTGCCTTCGTGGCCATAGTCTTTCAGGAACAGGTCGCCAAGGATCCAGTTTCCGTTTGGCATGATGGGTATATGGCAATAGACAAATTAGATCCTTGGTTGAACGCTGAAGGCTGAGCGAATAACATGTTATTTGGTGTTGTTCGTGTCGTGATATACTCGTCTTGTCCGGCGCATGCGGGGCCGATTGTGGAGCCAGTAGCCGGCCGGGCCCCCGCATAAAGACCCTACGTCGGATCTACAGTCGCCACGAGGTTGGGGATCGCAAGAACAGTGGACTTTGAGACTTCTAACGCTCGGAGGTGATGTTTCGAAAATCAAATGCAGGCTAAGGCAAATCTTCTTCATCCTCTACCAATCTTTTTGCCGCATACCGTCTCAGAACATCGCCCAGTGTCGCCCTACCCTCGCTTCGTTCAAAGACCTGCGCATGGTCACATGTAGGCCACCAAATAGTCTCCACCCCGGTGCCTATCAGCTCTCTATCCTTCCAGTCCGAATTTTCACTCTTCAGGTCTACGCCAGCAAGATATTTTCCTACCGTCTCAGTGTCAACGATCAAGTCTCTGCCACCAAGCGACACTGTGACGTCTCGCCCCCGAAGCTCTTCCTTCCACAGTATATTCTGCGCCCAAAAGAAGTGTCTGGCCAACGTATGTGCCACCATCATGTCTGTCGAGGCGAAGTAATGCAATTGATGCTCATTCGCGTGTCGCGGTAGTCGAGCCGTGAAATTATACGCCACGTCTGGAAGGTGCAACAGGAATGTTACCGGATCCACCAGCACAAGAGGCCCGATCTTGGCGGCAGTGGTAGGGTTCTGTAGGAGATGTGTAGTGACGACAGAGCCGTACGAGTGGCTCGCCAACACCACCTTGTCGAACCCATGACGCTCGAGGATCATGTTGATCTGCCGACATATCTCGTCCCTATCGAGCATAGCACCCGTGATGCGGAAACTTACTGGCATGAGTTCTATTGCGATAATGCCAATTTCACCATCGTCATGGCTGAGTGAATCTTGCCTGTTTATCCCGGCAAGGAACTGCGAGTACGGATAGAGACCGATGCCAATGCCATGTATGAAGACGATTGGGAGGCGCGTCTTGGATGTATGTGGTCGATAGAAATATGACAAGTTTGGAGCAGGAGAAACGCTGCGAGTGAAGAGCGCGGCCAAACGTGGCGGGAATATTGATAGAGCTGTACGTAAACGTGTGCGATAAAGGAGGAAGCCGTTGTAGCGGAGGTAGGTGGTTGTAAAGGTGTCTACGATCATGACAATCTTCCCAAATTAGTACCAGCTAGGATATATCCCCGTCCAGGGCGACGTACCAAATACCACAAGAATGGTCGATGCAGCATATTCACTTGATCGACCGTCAGCCTCAGGCACTTTGCCGGCCCTCTGCCAGGTTCCAAGGTGCGACCCAGGAGCGTCTGCACGCCGTCCACATACTCGTCCAGCTCGGATTGCTCGCGTTGCTTCCTTACCAGTTCCTCCTCCTGCTCTTGTTGACCTGGAACTACTTTCGCCGGGATCTCGTCGCCTTTGTACAACAGTGCCCACCGGAAGAAATCCTTCACGTTCTCCCGTCTCACCTCCCATGGTCGTGCCCGCAGAAACCACTTGCTGAGATAAGTCTCAGGCTCTGGAATCTTCGCCCAGCATTTCCAAAAGAGCTCCTTCCTATCCTCCTCCTCCAGCGGTGGTGGGTGGCTCGCTGAAGCCTGCAGCGCGCGCTTGCGGGGTATGAAGACGAGAAGCCAAAAAGCTGCTTCGGTTATGCTCCAGACGAGTAGGAATTTAGTGAAGCCTGAAGAAGGCGGTTCTGCGATGCTCAGGCTACAGTAAAAGATGCTGAGCGGGGTGATGGCACGAAGTCCGAGGATAGAAACGCGAATGATGATGTACTCGGGTATGCTGGTTCCAATCATGATGGGCGGGGAAACGCTCAGCGAGAGCGTGCGGGATACCTGCAGATAGAAATTTATATAACAGTTAGGTCAGCCGTGCTCCATGGTGGAGGTCAAAAGGTAGAGACGAGGAGGAACGGCCATGACGGGCTGTGCAGCCTGCCTGAAGCTACTGCACCGGGTTTGCTGCCAACCGCGGGATCGTCGTCATGCGCGCGGAAAGGCTGACTAAGATTGGCTTTTCGTTCCTCATTCTTCACCACTACAACTTGCCTTTCATGTCTCCATCTCCGATACCCGTAAACACGAAATACCACTTGATCCCACACATGCTTATCCAGCCATCGCCACACAGACCCTCCCTGCTCGCACGATCCAGGATTGCCTGGAACTTCTCTCTCCCGTTTACTCCCACTGTGATGCACACCAAACCCTCAGGCTTTCCCTCTTCCCCTGGCACGAAGCCTAATTGTGCATTCGTAAATGCAAGCAGAGCCCTGCTTCGCTTTACACCAAATACCGCTTCCCACTCGCGCGAAGCAGCTTCGTATCCGGCATCGCCCGGTGCTAGTCGCAGTATGCAACCTTCGAGGTTGAGGTGAGCTGCTCTTTTCATACCGCTTGAGTATTTTTCGTAGTCGGCTCCGCAAGCGTGCCATGGTGAGAACCGCGATTTCAATGGTGTGGGATTTTCTTTGGTTAAAGCATGCGAGTCAAGCTCCACCATCATGCCACCTTTGGCGCTCTTAGGGTGGTATTGCACACAGATGACTTCGTCACGCTCATATTCCCATATCACCTTTGACAACCTTTTGCCTTTGATGTAGTCTCGTCGCTTCTTCGCATCCTCGGTTTGCATGATGATCATGTATCCGCCATTGCCCCGTTTGTCGAGTAATCGACCGGCCGTGGTGTTTTCCCTGATGGGTGATACAACCTGTCCTTATCAGCTGAATCATAGCACAGACCCGTAACTCGTACTTCGATGATGTCTCCCCCCAGAGGGACTGCTTGCTATGTTACAAGCTGGTCTCACGTGTTGACAACAGTAACGTACTAAGGAAGTTTTTCAGCCCGAATTGCGCAACGGCGGGGTCTTCAAAGACAACATCCGTGCCCAGGACATGCGTCTGGTAGTCCGTCAGTCTTGAGGATCATTCTGGCCTTGCGCATATGCGTACAAGCTGATGTTTGGCTTTCTCCAAATCTTTCGTCACCAGAGCAATTTGTCGCAGGCGAGTTGGAGCAGGATCGAGCGTCTCTGACTCTCGTATAGGCGGCATATTGATGTAATTCGAGTGTCTTACTTGTTTGATCGCATAGTGGGAGTGACGGTATTTTGTATGCAGCTTACTCGTCAGCAGGGTCCCATGCCTCGGTTTAAGCTTCCCCGCAATGCTACCCGTTTAGAACGACTAGGCGAATCCTAGGACGGATGCCGCAACATTGAGTAGTAGAGAAATTCTCTTGCAGTCTTTTGAGGCTATTACGATTTGATATCGCTTCCACTGCTTCCATAGACTGTTCAGCTATGCTTCGTGATGTTGGTTCTCCTACAGCCTGTTAGTCAATTTGAGGCTATTAGACATTGAGTAGTTCAAGCATGTAATGGCTCGAGTTTCCGCTCAGATTTCTACTGATTGTCAGTTTTTGACATGGACGTCGAAATCGAATTCACTTGCCCAAAATAACCCGTCACCAACAATTTAGCAACTGCTCCAGCACAGTCGTAAGTGATACTGCCACGAACAATAATATTAAAGAGCTCCGTCATATGCTATAATATTGTGTCTATTGTCCCCACGTCAAACGCAAAGGTCAAATTATACAATGGCTCAAACGAGCCAATCCTGAATGCAGAAAAGTGGCAACCCCTCTTCCAACTACAAAGTATATAACCGGCAGCGCCGCCCACCTTATATTTGGCCATCCAAGGCCTCAATTTTACTTTGACTTATCCAGGGCGTGCGAGGTGTGTCAAAGTATCTCCAGCTTCTAAAATTAGCTCACGTTATCAGGACTGTCTCGACGCTTTTTCACCCTTGAGTATCGTACGATTGTCCATGAGTGACCCATGATGTTTCGTAGACAAATCAGACACCTCCATGACTTGTATATATGAACATTATAGGATCATATCAGGCAAAGAGAATGCTGCAATGGCTAATATTTCTCCGGGATGCATCCCATGCTGTAAGCTGGAAGAGATATCTTATACTGTGCCAAAGACATTCACATGGGACTCCAGCGATGATATCTCCAGTTCAGAAGCATTTCTTCAAGTTTGTCACCACTCTGCCGCCCGCACCGCGTCGCGGCGACCCAGCCCAGCAGAACGCTTCACCACGGCGCGGCGCGACGCGTCGCCCAGCCGTGTTTACGTCCACACAGTAAAAATTCTCCCTCACCTAGGCTTTGATATATGACCCACTTTTTATAAACTCCTCTTCAGCTGTTCCCTTCTTCCTCTACCTCTCTTTTGCTTGTCCACGCAGTTCTTTGTACAGTCGAGCAACTTCTTCCTACTACATCCTTTCAGCCTCTCTTTACGCTCTATCGAGCCTCTGTCTGTATAAACCCTACAAAATCACACCCGTACTATCAGCAGCAAACATGTCTTCCACCAACGATGTTGTCAGCAGCTCCGGCATCATTGATATGTATGACGACGAAGCCATTCTTCACCAAGCCTGCGAGACACCTCTCCCAGGCTATCAAGAGGAGGACACTGACCTCTTGGAGCCGGCTACACCCACGATGGCTTACGCCACTCATGGTTTGTATGTCTCTCCCCGTACTCCAATGAGTACTTCCCTCCTCCTCCCCTCCATCTCTTCTCCCCCTGTCCCGGCGACTCCGCTTCGCAAGCGCCGTCGCAATCTCAACATCTTCATCGACTCCGAACCTCGTGGACCGACCCCAAAGAGGGCGGCCACCACTAAGAAAGTCCGCGTTCCGCTCGGCACCCGCGTCACCGTTGGCAACGACACGCCCATTTCCGCCAAGTTCCCTTCGGACACGCCATTCGCGCTCCGTGCCACCGACCCTTTCTGGGAGGACACGGAGAATTACAATCGTGAGTCTCCTGCTCAAGGCATCGTCACCGTTGCAGGACGCGTCGCCGTAGAGGCCCACAAGGCGCCTATCAACACCCTCCTCTACGACGTCCTCAACCTCAAGGACTGGCGTGCCGGAAATCTCGAGATCCAGTACGCCTACCGCCAGGCATTGGTCGACGCCACCAAGGACCGCGAGCTCATCGAAGCCGCGGCCGCGACGCTCCTCGACAAGGACGCGCGCAAGACGTACCACGACAGTGGTAAGTTCCAGTGGGACCTTTAAGAGTGAGAAGAGGGGGGACGTCGTCTGGGTCGGAGAAGCATAAAGAAAAAGAAATTGTCAGGGTTGGGCGGCGTTTGGTGTCTTTTTTGGGTGTTTGTTCTTCTGTACCCGCTAATGGGCGCTCGGTATCGGAATTCTGTTCCGGTAAGTCATTTGATTAAGAGGAGGATGTCCCCACCCCGTACTCCAATGAGTACTTCCCTCCTCCTCCCCTCCATCTCTTCTCCCCCTGTCCCGGCGACTCCACTTCGCAAGCGCCACTGTGCGCACTACTCTCTTAGTGTCTATTGCTCTTTGGATTGACTTGGGACTTGGGACTTTTGCCCTTTTGCTCTACATTTCGTATTGATCCCCTTAAGTTGGGATCGTGGGTTGGTGTCTTTCAAAAGATAAGGCTTACTGACGAGTCAGGTGCTTGGGCGCCATGGGCAGCTGTTGTTTTCGGCGTTAGGGATGGGAGGGGATGGGGGTATGGTGGGTCGAACGAGTGAGTAACCTGTTGTAGGCATAGCCTACACGTAATACAAAGTTCAAAATCCCTTGTAGATACCTTCTTCTCTTTGCTTGCTTATGTCTAGTGCTATGTGCTCCATCAAAACTCACTCTAGAAAGAGTGTTGATGTAGAGCAGAAAGTGAGAGTGTGGACATGAGATGAGGTGGGTGAGTGAGGAAAGAGCCTTGAGGAGACACATGATGGAAAGGGTGAGATATTTAGGGGAAGAAGAAAAGTCAGGTAAAGAGAAAGAGATATGATATGAAGGGGAAAGAGGTGATGAGTCTTGGTTGACGGGGTGATAGGAAATTGGTTCCTGGCTTATCAGATCGAAAAGGGAAATTTGAGGACACTGTTGGCTAATGGAAGCTTGAATGCTGGCTACTTTCTTTATTGTCTTCTCGAAGGCAGTTCAAGAGACTTGTATGAGGGCATTGAGGGTAGTGATTTGGTAGGTTCATGGGTAATTTGGATGCGCGGCTAACATCTATGGTCCAGGATTTGGCCTGGCGGGAGTCGACAAACATATATCAACAATGCTGACATGGGAAGTTATTAGTTAGTAAAAAGTGAGGCCGTTCTTGCCACAACAACGCTGATAGGCTGTGAGCGGGACTGAGTCAGGTAAAACAAGCCGCATCTCTCGCTTACATGGTCACTCTTTCTTGTTAACCGCACTTTCTTGTTATGGAATCAGACGAAAATTACCCAACGCATCAATACACTCCTCTTGAGGGTGCTAGACATATTAGAATCATAGTGTTAGAGCCGGCGCGCGACCAAACAGCGCCATTGAATTTCTCCTTCCGCCAAGCCAGCCTTGCAGAGCTCGAAGATAAATATGAAGCCATCTCGTACACCTGGGGAAAGCCAAACCTTATAATCCCAGCTCTTGTTCAGGATGGCACACGTTTACTTATCACAAAAAACCTTGACAACGCCCTACGACGATTCCGACTCCCATGTAAGAAGAGGAACATCTGGGCTGACGCAGTTTGTATCAATCAAAAAGACCACGGAGAGAAAGCCGTGCAGATTCCATTAATGGTCCATATTTTCAAGGGGGCGCGAAGAGTTCTTGTTTGGCTGGGCACCGGGGATGATGATGGATGCGAGGAAGGTCTTGAGGTGCTAAGTCGTTTATGGCGGTCTCCAGAGAATTTCAGGGCTAGGAATCTTGAAACCCGGAGAATGAAAACGGCTATTATAAGCACTTTATCTGTTCCATGGTTCACTAGGATGTGGGTTATACAGGAAGTCGTCTTCAATCCTGACATCAGTCTGTTCTGCGGCGCGAAAGAAATTTCGTTGCAACGGTTCGTTTCGTCGCTTGCCCACTCACAAGCTATCGCGCCAGTTCCGCATTACAATAGTTTGTCAACTGGTTTCAAGATCTGGGAAAAGAACCATGGGATTAGTAAAGCTTCTCTAGAATGTCAAGGAATTCTAAAATTGATGGAGGACTACTGCCAATTCAAATGCACCGATGATCGAGACCGTATCTTTGCGTTATACAGCATGGCCGGTGATCTATATCAACCTAAATCAATCTCTAACGAGTTTGACAACGAGGATTATTACAGTACACCAATGAGGATTGATTATTCGTTGACTGTCGAAGAAACGTATCGTGTGTTCGCAGAGGCTTTGATACATTCTCATAAAATTGACAGCGTCCTAGTCGCTGCTATAATCCGCGAGCCCTGGAAATCTGATCCTGAGTGGCCTTCGTGGGTTCCAGACTGGAGAAAACCTCCCTGTATACGCCACATACACGAACGCAACTACCTGCCTCGTCTTTTCACCTTGGAGTTGGACAGTACTCACGGAAACCGCCTGAAACTCTCAACGCTTCATTATGCTCATACCACTGACGGTTTTGCCAGCATCATTGCCATAAGCAATAAAATCTCTGTATCCGTCCTCGAAGAGTACTTAACAGAGCCTTATGATAGCCTTGCGCTATCTTTCATGGAATGCTGCCACGAATATTTTGCGGACGATTTTGAACAAACACTTTTTCAAGACTGGCTAACAACAAGCCCTAAGAAGCGGATCCATGGCTCTTATGAGCCAATCCTCCGAAAAGTTATCGCAGTATTTGAAGATTGGAGGTTCTTCATTGCTGGAAACCCGAACTCTGATTTAAGATATTATGGAATGTCATATCTATCACCTATGATTGGCGACAAGATTGTAATAGCACCAGCTACCCATCAGAGTTCCCGTGATAGAATTTTCGTTCTCCGTAGCGTTGCTAACTTGGGAATGCGCGAAGATGGCAAGGACAGTAGTGACTTGGGGATTTTTCGCCTTTCTGGAAGCGCTTTTTTCTTGGGAAAGCGAGGGATTTTACCAATTGACTACTGGCCACCCATGAAACGGACATTTGTGTTGTGTTAAAAGCAAGAGCAAGAGCAAGGAGAAGGAGCCATCAAACTTCAAAGATCTCAGTGTGAATTAGTCGATCTTGAATATGACTATAGTATTAAACCCAGCTTGAGAGTATAGCAAGAAGCTGACTCTCTAGCTGCTGGCGGGCTTTTTACCTTTGCTTGCTTCATAATTGTAGCAGACCACACATTGATTTTGGATGAGAATTTCTATGGCGAATTTGAGTATTTGATTTCCTATATTGTTAGCGCAGAAACAGAGAGCCTTTATTGTAATCGTTCTTCATTCGTACTACCAGATTTACTATAAAGCTAAGCCTGATCGATTAAGACCCCTTGAAAACAGTAATAGTCTCATCAAAAGCCGTATTAATGATTCCTTTGCCCAAACCAAGAAGCCCTGCGTTCGTAGGCGTCACTATCGCAGAAACAGAATCGATCAATTCGCCTGTATGGGTCTTGAGTAATTCCAAATTAAGCAGAACAAGGGGTGTCTGGAGGGCCTTTTTGAAGATAGGATACTGAGTGCCTTGTCAGCAAGTGATTGATAGATCATGGCATCAGATAGGATGATATTACCTTGTCTTTCAATGCGCCCAGTGAGGACTGAATGGGGGTGATAAGGTTGGCTAAGCCAGCGACGACGTTGAGGCTCTCCGAATCGGTCAGGTTTGCGCTATGTTTTGCAATGAAGGTGGTCTTCAACGTTGTAGCATCGAGCTTAGTACTAGCGGTGATGACGGCAAGGGATTGCGGGATGAGGCCGAGAAGGCTGCCATCAAAAGCATTGACGGCAGACGTGAGCGACGCAAGTGAGCTATTGAGCGAAGAGATCTGCTCGAGGATCTGGGGCGCCAAGGATTCGGCACGAGGAACGTGCGGGAGGGCAAGCGTCAGGGGAAGAAGAGTGATGACAGACGTGAGCTTCATGTTGGGCAGTGAGAATGTATCGCAAGGCTGGGGAAGTTTGCAAAAGCGTAGTTGGGCAATCGCTGGACGTACGGTGTACTTATGCTAGGAGCGTACTGGGCGATTCTTCCGTCATTTTCATCGGCATCACAAGGCTCGGTCCTTTGTCGAATTGGAGTAATTCGGGTAGGGGTGTTGATCGGTTGTTTACTGCACAGCCCTAGAATCGGAGCCTATTTGTTGGATCCCCTGGACACCTCCAAGCATTGTTTACGTTACGTCTTCCCCAGAATGCTTCCAGGTGCCAGTTCTTGTACGTTTGGCACATAATTTCATGACACTTGTGTTATCATTGTCGCCAAAGTCGAAGCTCCCGGACTCTCAATTGCGTACCACAAAGTATGTTCATCTCGGAGGTGAAGCAAAAATGAGTACTCAAAAAGCTGCTGATCCGGCCAAACTGCCCGTATTCAAGTGGATCTTAGCAGTTTCCAGGCTAAAGAAGGGTGTCCCTGGCCTGGGATATGCGGGGTCCCCGCACTTTCACAAGCGCCATCTGGGAGCTTTGACCGCCGAGCCGAGGCAGGCACGTTCCCAACATGCGGCCACGTGATTACTTGGTTTCAAAACGCTCTTTCCTAGAACACTGTCAGGACAGATTCAAAAATGTTAAACTGAGTTTTCACATCAGTTTTTATTTCTTTATGCTCTCTAACCCAGGCTAGCCTCGAGGGCCTGGTCTTTTCGTGGTGGAGAAAGCACCCGCGTCTGTCACATTTCTTGCCCGCATATATGTCCATCTCGCACGGGCGCTCATACGAAGTCATGCGTCGCGTTCATAATGGTCTTCTTCGATTGTACATGCGTACGGCGTTGCCTGGATCATCGATTCCATCGACCAAATTGAAGAGACCGTGCCGTTCTGGACCCCGGGGATGAAAATTCTTCTCAGACTCTCCGACGCGCGAGAAGGAAGCAGCTACGACGTCAACGTCAAAAGGATTCCTTTTGGGCAGCAGTTGGAAAGACGGGGCGTGGCATCGTCATAAGTCGACGGCAACACCACAAGCCTATGATTCTTGGCTATCCGCCGACGGAGTGAGCATGAGTAGCTGAGCGTATAAGAAACGCAGTGAAGAGCACGTGAGACGGGCTTGTCGGCCAACCCCGAGGCCGAGGAGGCTTACTCTACGGCGTGGCGCGCACAAGCTTCGTTAAGGTGGCGCTTCTAGTGGGCCGTTATCCATGGCCGATGCTTGGTTCATTTCCCGATGACAGCATAGCACGCGGCCTGCTTGATCGAGCAGGTGAACACACGTCGGACGCGAAGAGGCGAGAAAAGGTTGCCCGTGTGTCGCTCAGTACGGTGGGTCGTACAAACCAATCTTTCACCTTTTGGGTTCCAGCACCTGCTGCGGGGACGCCCAATAAATAGCTCGCGCCCGCCCTCCTTGCCCTGCTGCAACTATCCAGCTGACCCTCACCACCATGTCGAAGGTTGACCTGCATAGCCCCGCCGACGAAGAGCCCGCCCGTCGTGGCAGCGTTGCACAGACGGACAAGAATCGATGGGAAAGGCTGTGGCCCGTAATCGCCTGTGGTGCTGGACTGTTCAGTGATGGCTATCTTAACAATGTTAGTTCAGCCCAAATGCGCCACAAGCTCTGCTCTGACATGGAGGTAGATAATCGGACCCGTGAACACGATGTTGAGCACCATATACCCTGCAGAATATGCTTCATCATCTGCCCAGGCAAATGTCTCTAGCATCACCTTCGCAGGCACTGTCCTGGGCATGCTGTTTTTCGGATATACTAGCGATCACTTCTCGCGCAAATGGTCGCTCCTCGCTTCGACCATTATTATTATTCTGTTCGCCGCGCTGGGTTCAGGCAGTTACGGCGCAGGAGGTAGTACGGGTGGTTTGCTTGCTGCTTTGGTTGCGTACCGATTTTTCCTGGGTATTGGTAAGGCAGTCCTTCCATTTTCTGAACTGTGGGTTTTTGGAAGTAAGCCACAACGTTGGTGTTCGCCGCTGCTCGACGATTCCGACGCGTATCATGGGCGATCCTTTCCGGAACCCTCACGTTTCCCGAAGCTCTTGAACAGTGATGATTCAGTATGCCCCACGGGTACAACATGCTGCTTGTCACATCGACTTCCTAGTCCTGTAGTCTTGTGCGCAGTAATCAGAAACTGACATCAACAGGTATCGGCGGTGAATATCCTGCTGGTAGCGTGGGCTGCGCAGAAAGTACCGGCGAACTCAAGGAAGGGACGAGGAACAAGTGGTTCATCCTTTTCACCAACGTTCAAATTGACTTGGCCTTCTTCATCGCTGCTATCGTAGCCACCATCGTGGTTGTGGCCACAGGCGAAAACCACCTTCGAGCTGCATGGCGCATCTGCCTGGGACTCGGCGTTCTTCCACCTCTCTCGCTCCTCTACCTGCGAATCAAGTTGCAAGAGCCGGAAGCCTTCAAGCGCGAATCTTTAGCCAAGACCAAAACGCCTTGGTTACTTATCATTAAATTCTACTGGAAGCGCCTTCTCATCGTCAGCATTATCTGGTTCATTTACGACTTCTCTGCATACTCGTTTGGCATCTACGCAAGCACCATCGTGAAGACATTGCTGGGACCTAAAAAACCGTTGTGGCAGAGCTTGGCGTGGAACATTTTGATCAATTTCTTCTACCTCCCGGGCTGCGTCGCGGGAGCCTTTGTGGCCGACCTTCCCAGTATGGGCCCCAAAAAAACTCTGTTCATTGGAGTGATGCTTCAGGGCGCGATTGGTTTCATCATGGCGGGCTGTTATCCATGGCTAAAGGAACCGCAAAATATTGCCGGTTTCGTAGTAATATACGGTCTTTTCCTCATGCTGGGAGAATTCGGCCCGGGTGACAACATTGGCTTGGTGGCATCCAAGACGTGCGCGACAGGTATCAGAGGGCAATATTATGGAATTGCAGCAGCAATGGGCAAGATTGGTGCGTTCTCAGGTTCTTATGCACTGGATGCGATTCAGAAGAACGCGGGAATTGGTACCGTCGCTGCTGGCCGCAACCCTTTCTTGGTTGCCAGCTCGTTGGCTTTCTTTGCAGGTGGGCTGGTGCTGCTTTTGCCCCACATCGGCCAGGACACGATAGACCAGGAGGATATCGTGTTCCGAGAATATCTCACGCGGCATGGCTATGATACGAGCAAGATGGGTCTGGGTAGCCCGAGCGAGGGCAGCTTGGAATCGCCTACTGTGGTGGACTCGAAGCATGCTGGAGAGACAGACGAGTCGCCTTCACGATATGTTTAAAAGCATATAATCCATGAACGAAAGAGCTCACTCTATCACAACGCTGCCGAGCTGCTGCTTTGGGGATTCAACAATTTCTTTAGGCCATTAACGAGGACGTCTTATCGCTTGAGGGTCTTAGCAGCGGCTGTTCTTCCTTTTCGTAACGAAGTCATGCCTGTATCGCTCCTAAATCGAATATCATGTCTATATCACCCCTCGCACCAATGAAAGTCTTGGAAACTAGCACGCGGCGCTATAAAAAGTGAAGCTATAGGCTACTTACTCTTCACAGGCATAAAAACGTACGCGATGTGCAATAGTGAACTGTTTGCCGCAGAAATTGGTGACAATGTGATGCTGGCGCGCCCAATCACCGCATGCGGAAAAGAATGCCAGCTGCCCCTGATCGCCATTGTGTTGAATCCATCCAGTCGCAGCGGCAGGACCACGAGTCATGGCTACGGCAGCACGGTGCGAGCAAAAGAAACTTGGAAATAACGGTGGGGGTTTTTCTCATTCGTCGGAAGGATGATTTAGTGTGATGAGGGCCGTGGTTCGCTTCCCAAGCGGAGCTCAACGGGGACGTTTTACTAGGAACGTGAATGTGGACATGGACGAAGTACTCGCCTTACCTGTCAAAGAAGACATACGCTGTCCTTACTGACGGCAGTATCACTGGGCACCGCTGTATACTGCGCCCACTACACCCACCAGGCCCGTCGCTCGGCCCAGCCAATGGCGACAGCTCCATGGCAGTGTTGCACACCCCCCCTTCTCAGATGCGCAGCCGCGTGTTGCACGGCAGCGGCACTATCGCGGACTTCATGTCGGCCACCGCGGCGCAAGGTCGCATGGCCATGTGCACGCGCCAACCGCGGTGGTTGAACCAAGAGGCTCCCTCGGGCATCCAGCACAAATTTCCAGATACGTCTTGGACCTGCTGCATGCGCTACAGAGGTTCATGCGTTAGATGCGCAGAGGCGCAGCGCCCAGAAAGAAGCACAGCATCGACGCACAGCATGTCGTCGTGCTGGCACTGTCTCCCGCGCGTTTCTCTCTAGCTATCAACTGGGTTTTCTGCCGGTATCGTTCGAGGTAGACTAGACTCCAGCATGCACTATAGAACGGGGAGAAAAGCGGGGACAGTTCGTGATTCAAGGATCTGTCGACCTCTCACGCTGCGTTGTGCTCCATCTCAAACCATGCTAGCTACCCCCAGGCCACCACACCAACGAGCTCCCCCCACGGATACAGCTAGCCCGCCTAACTAGGGTTCCTCTTTCGACCTTTCTCTTCGCGATGACGAACTTTCCAATCTGCGCTGAAACGCCGCTGGCAAATGTGCCAACTCGTTCTCGGTGGGAAATACTATTAACGAAAGCACGACTTTGAGCATACACTTACATGGCTGCTCTAAACGTAGCGCTGAAACAGAAGAGTTCACCGCTACATTCCCCACCGTTTAAGACCCCGTCGTCGATGTCACTCCGGGGTCAGAGCACCCTCACTCAGCGTGCACAGTCCAGCGCAAGCGAAATCCGGCAAGGGCCTCTTAGGGTTAACTCAAACAGCCTTGCATACACCCGCAAACCCGTAGGATTGGTCGGTTGACACACCTGAGCAGATCTTCTTGCTCTTACTTCAGGTCATGCAGAACCCCTGGCGAGCTGCTAGTTCCCCTTCTCTGCTTGTCTAACTTACCTTATAATTTCTCCGTCCCGTTGTCTCCACTCTCCAAGAACCTTATCGTTGTGCTGCCGTTTGGTACACCCATACCTCGACTACGCCCTGCATTTTTCATTTCTTTCCCCGCCAATTTCAGAGTAACACTCATTTCAACTACTCACTCACCGATCGTCATGTGGAGACGTCTTCACTCATAGAACTATCCGCGCAAAGCAGTAATTTGATTCTGGGCCGAGGAGCATTCTAGGGGCCTTTTCATTCAATAGTCGAAATGGAAGTATCAGACCATGGACCTGTTCCTATTGCCAACAGGCCTGCCACCATTATCGGCGTTGTCGTGTCCTTTGTTGTACGTATTTATCCTACACTCTTGAAGAGCCTCCTAATCATTCCTATAGTCTTTCACATCCGTGTGCGTTTTCTTAAGACTATTCGTACGTTACAGAGAGAGATTATGGGGATGGGACGATGCCTTTGTGTGCTTCGCTGCCGCCTCATGTCTCGTTGGTTCTATTCTCACTTGTCTAAGTACACAACCCGCCCCTTGCCACATAAATTGGGATACATACTCACTTCAGCCTAGTGCCTTCCCATGGACTGGGTAAACATTTCGAACACCTCGACTATCGTACTCAGACTGAATACTTTAAAGTGTGCCTGCCCTTTCTCTCCACTTACTAAATTAACATCAGATAGTCCATTTGGGTGACCAACTTCACCTACTGCGTCAGCACCACTTTCATCAAGGTCTCTATCCTGAGCCAGTACTTGCGCTTGTTTGACCGTCACACTGGCCTGGCTCGTAGAGTAACGTGGGGCGTATTGATTTTCACATCGCTCTGGGGTCTTACATTTAGTCTTCTTGCTCTCTTTTCCTGTAGTCCTGTTGCAAAGAATTGGGACTTCAATTTGCCTGGAAAGTGCGTGGCATGGGGCTCTAAGAACCCCAAGATCTTTTATGCAACTTGGATGTCCCATGCGTCGATCAACATGTCACTGGACGTCCTCGTATTCGCGCTGCCGATCCCCTTCATTAGAAACCTGAAGATGAGCGGACGTACGAGAATAGGGTTCATCACGCTGTTTGGACTAGGTAGCATGTACGTTTCCGGCCTTGTTTATCCCCCTTCCTCGGACCATACCGACTTTACAACCGGATCCCAAATTGACATAACATGCAGCGCCGTCATTCTCGCCATCGCTCGTGTGGGTGCTCTCTCTCGAAACCGCGTGGGCACAGTCCCAACATTCGACCCTTCCTTCTACACCCCCACTGTCTATATCTTCTCCGCACTCGAACTCAACATCGCTATTCTCACTGCCTCGATCCCCATCTTCTGGCCATTCGTCGCCTCTCTCACCGCCAACAAGATCCTCATCATCAACGAAATCGAGATTCACACCGAGCGCATCGACGACTCGTTCGCCCTTGCCGACCGCGGGAAAGGCATTCCCAGCGTCACCTCAACTTACAACGAGGAAGAGCCCCCTAGTAAGAGCAAGAGTCTCGGCAATTTCGGTGCGGCGGTGCAAAGATCTCTCTCTAGGGGCCACAAGCACAAGCCTCACCTCTCCGATGCGACAGACAAGGACCTCGCCGTCGACCTCGGCGCCCGCGCCTCCCAGGACTCTCAGCGCGGACTGGCGTCCCTGTCCCATCAGTCGTCGGACACGTCCATGGCTGCGGCATCACAATTGGAGCATAGCCCGGATCTGACGCACGCGCGGTACAAGAGCAAGTTCGTGCAGGACTGGGCGGTGCCTGACTTCGACGGCACTTCCGGGATAGGTGGTAGCAGCGGAAGAAAGAAGGAAGGCGCAGCAGCGGAGAGGGAGGGCATGTTCACGGCGAGCGTGGAGCGCGCGGAAGTCAGGCCATTTGATTACATACGGACGGTGGATAAGTGAAGAGCGAACGTGTGTCCTTCATTTTTTGTTTATTGGAGCGGAATTTGCTACGGATGGACGATGATACCCCCTTGATTATTTTATTCGAGTTACAAGACTGCGTTTATTTACTGGGTGTTTGGATGGTACGATTACCGATGGGTATGATGGTAGAGTCTCTTGGATGGGAGATGCATGATATATTACATGTAATGGAGACGTGAATACATCGAAACACGAGTATCATTCACAGGCATAGATCCCTCATTCCCGCACTATATAATGTCTTCCCAAACCCTTACCATCCCACACGTTGCTCGCTCGCCGAGTACACCATCTACACTACCACCGCCACCATATCATACCATACCACCACCTTACCCCTAGGTCTTCACACACCATGGATAAATATGCACAGGCACACACTCGGTACCCATGTCTCACTCGCACATTCCCCCCAATACGCCACACTTGCACATCCCCATCATGTACGCTAAGAAAAAAGGCCTCCCCCCGCATTTCGGCGGCTCTCCCGAAGTCCGGCATGCAAGTGCATCGTCAGGCGTGCTACGGGGGCGTAGATCGCGCTACGGTCATTCTTTGCACGCCTGAATAAGATGCCGCTACGGCTGCCCTCCCACTCCCCCTGTACGACAGCAAGCGTATAGGCACGCGACACACGGGATGGGAAATGCAGTGAGGCGAGACTAAGGATATAAGACAAACAGGCAGGTGGTGGACGGAGATCGGGGTGGCGCTGTTTTTAGTCTGCGTGGGCTGGGGGTGTTGTGTATTGCAGTGCAGGTTTTATTGTTGACCACTTACGGAGGGTGGGATGAGGGCTAGT
>Ga0247757_10001226_pt1 | contig 18068 bp, 16 predicted proteins | sample UWRJL126311R4_FD_180929 | JGI IMG/M metagenome (GOLD analysis project Ga0247757, IMG submission 180929) | Plant litter microbial communities from Arlington Agricultural Research Station in Wisconsin, United States - UWRJ-L126-311R-4 | ecosystem: Environmental > Terrestrial > Plant litter >... | reverse complement strand
CAGCGTGAACACGATGGGCCCGGACGACAGACGGGCCGACAGCTCGTCGAAGAGGTAGTTGGGCGACTTGGACGCCAGGTCGTCGGGCGACAGCGTGCGCAAGCCCGCCGCAGGCACGATGCGGTACCTCACGGCCGACTTCTTGCCGTCCGCATTCGTAAGCACAAACGCGTTGACGCCGAAGTACGTCTCCGTGCCGAAGCTCTCGGGGCTCGGCTTGGGGTCTTGCAGAAAGCGTGTAGTCTCTGGGTGACGGCCCAGGAATTCGGGGACGGCCTCGCCGGCGTGAGGTCCACCGAGTGCTTGGAGCAGCTCGAGGAACTCGGCACCAGTGCGTGTAGGGAAGTATCTCGTGGAGTGCGCAATGATGTCGGTGTGGCGTCGCTTGCCGTCAGCAGAGTTGGGTAGGTGGAAGCGGATAGCGATACCGCGGGGGTTGGAAGTAGGTTCTGTGTCTGGGATAGAGGGAAGCCCAGTGGAGGAGGAGAAGCGAACTGTTATCGGGGTCGAAGAAGAGGTGAAGTGAGGAGCTTTAGATAAGGTCGAGGACGTGGAGGTTGGTGTGAATGTTCCAGTCAGGAGGTGGCCTTTTGCATGGGCTTAATAGGTTGTCAGAAGCTTGTTCGGCTGGAGGTGGTAATATGGCGAAGCACTTGCCTGGCCTGAAGCTCTTGGATACATCGCCCTGGGCGCCACGGAGAGCGTTAACAAGCCCATTGCTAGTTTCGAGCGTTTCGGAGTCTTGTGAGAGGGGCATGTTGGTTTGTGAATTGGAGTCGGGTGGAGTGCAATCAGGTAGACGTTGGAACGCGAGGAGAACGAGCTGTGTGCATTGATTCAAACCCCTTACCCCTCCTATATACCCCTCCAACTCCAATCGCATTGTTCAGCCATGTTCCAACTCTTTCGAACTCTCTTTCCCGAAGAAGGCAGCACGTCAAGTCCACTATTGCGCCCCCAGCATCCCGTCATCGACCCCACTAGTCTAATCCTGCGACCGTGATTCGCTAGGGGGAATATGACGCCAGCTTACTCACGCTGGATAGGCAAGGCCTGCTCTCGCCTGTCACTCTGTTGATTAATCCGCGTGTCCGTTTACTGGCGGGCTGCACTTCGTAATCAACTGTGCACACTCTGGAAGAATCGCGTAATGGGAGCTATGACGAGACGGGCTAGAATTGGTGAGTGCGGCGTACTACACGCTGTGCTATGCGTAGATCGGTAATGTTGGTACAATAGGATTTGGAATATCTTGGAACGCGAGGTAGAATTTGATATTATAGGAACAACGAATGGGCAATGATGCAAGTGTATTCGTACTGACTGGTCAATCAAACCCTGCAGCCCGTATCTTGGATGACTCCAGGACAGAGCCGAGTATAAACTGATAACACCCGAACTCTCTCGAAATGCACGCTCTTATAGCCCGAAACAGCTTAATAGAATACTATTAAGAAAGGGGGAATCCCAGCGTTGACTCCAGAACGCCAGCTTGCCATCAGTAACCTCCTTGCAAAACATTGTCCTCCGTGTTCCTCCATGCTTTTATGATAGCTTCATTGTCGAGACTAACATCCGACATGGATATCTCCAGCAGGTTCTGTGTTGCCTGAATCTTGCTCCGATGACTAGGAATCTGTTTAGACCAACAAACTAACTACTAATAAGCCCCTTGGGGAACCTGGTAGCCGCCCAACTGAGCTTGCTGAGCTTGCGCTTGGGCGGCGGCCATGGCTTGGGCATGGTGTTGTTGTCTCTGAGGTAGATCATTAAACCAGGGGTGCTGAAGAGCGGCGGCGGCGGATATACGCATCTCTGGACGCAGCTGCAGCATCTGATTAAGGAGGCTTAAGCCGACCTGGTCGACTTGAGGAAGGATAAGTCGGAGGTCTTGGGTTGCGAATATCTGGAAGTTGCCCTTGTACTCTGGGAACTGTGAGATGCCTGGCCATGAGCGCTCGGATGGAGTGCCCATAAGACGGAAGATCTTCTGCAGCTGATCCTCGTTCGTGGTTCCAGGGAAAAGCGGTCGGCCTGTATACATCTCGGCCATGATGCATCCTGCGGACCATATATCGATGCTGGTACTATAGGTTCGACTACCGAGCAGGACGTCTGGAGCGCGATACCACAGTGTGACGACCTCGTTGGAGAAAGTGTTCACCGGAATGCCAAATGCTCTGGCAAGACCAAAATCGGCGAGTTTGAGCACACCGCGACTGTTGATGAGCAGGTTCTGTGGCTTCAGGTCGCGGTGTAGAACGCGATTTTCGTGGCAGAAAGCGATACCGCGCAGGAGATGGTACATGAAGGATTTGATGGTGGGCGGGTCGAGCGCGCCCCGGTCGCCGCGTGCGTCCATGTACTTCTTCAAGTCCTTGTCCATGTATTCGAATACCAGCATCAGCTTGTTCTCGGTGTGGATGACGTCGTGCAGCAAGACGATGTTCTCGTGCTTCAACTCCTTCATAAGGGATATCTCACGGATCGCCGTCGACGGGGTACCCTCCTCGGAATCTAGGTGAATCTCCTTGAGCGCAACAAGCTCGCCCGTTTGGCGATTGCGGCCCTTGAATACCTGCTCATGGTCAGCAGCGACGAGGAAGGCGCGGGACGGAAGGGCACACGCACGGTGGCATAGGTACCCTCACCCAGCTTTTCAAGCTGCTGGAACGAACTGTGGTGTTGTCTGCGGCTATCCATAGTGGTGGCAGAGGCTACGGTCGAGACTGGCGTTGGGACTGTGTGTCCGGCGCCGAGGTTGCGCAGGCTGATGGACGAGTCGGTGCCGTGTGCAACTGCGAGCGAGGTTGCGTGGGTGGGGAGCAGCCTGACAGGCGGCGGGCGGTTGGTGTACTTGGGGTCCCAGAGGATGGCAGCCGCGCTGGTCAGTTGGTTGGCGATGCGTAACGGCGGCGGGGTGGATTCTGAGGACGGGGTTGGTTGGGCCGTGATGTGAGGAACGATGGGGAGCAGGCAGGCGTCCCCGGGGCAGTTGAATTGCAAGTGCAAGGAGCAGGTCCCGGCTCTACTGTAGTTATATCTGTCGGGCGGCTGCTGGGCGTGGGCGTGGGCGTGGCACTCGTGATTGCGTGGGCGAGTGAGTCCGTGGACCGTGGTGGGGCGGCTTTTGTTTGAGGCCTATCGTGCCCATGTACCCCCAGGCCGTGGCCGCGCGCTTGCACGACACCCTCGTACGCCGCCAATGACGATACTCGGGGAGGCTTGTGTAGACATGTATAGCTGGACTAGGAAGATCATCTTTGCCCCTGGCCCTGGCTCTTCGGGAGGTTGTGCACTGTCGACGGCACAGCTATGGCCTTTTTCCTGTCGACCGCTGGCTCTAACCGGACGTCTGCTGCACACGAGCGCTGGCACCTCACAGCACTGCACAGCTATGGCTACCACACATGAGAGCTGTGAGTGGCGTCTGGGTCTGTCTGGTCTGCTCGGAGCTCGCCCTTGGCGTAGACGTAGGAGCTTGGGACACTGGCACGACTGCATGTGGACAATGTCACAGCAGCTTCGTCATCCAAGCCCACGGCGCCATCCATCCTCCTCCCCCTTCTCTCCTCCCTCTTCCCCGCCGCCTTCACCCTGCGAGAGCGCCGCCATGCGTGCACCCTGCCGCTACTTCTCCCACCCAACCTCTTACCTTGAACGTGTGCCGCCTGACTGAACGCCTGTTTTGCCCTTCGCCTTGCTCCCGCTTAAACCTGCGACCCACCACCGACTGCACGTCCTGCCCACCGCTGCCTAGCAATCTGGTTGCGCCGCCATGAGGCACTCCGTCTACGACCGTCTGTTGCGCCGTGAGGTCGCCACAGACCGCAACCGGTATTCAAGCGTGCTAGGCCTGTATGGCGACAAGCAATGGGTGCAAGACATGGATATTGTCAACGAGCTCGAAGGCCACAACGGATGCGTCAATGCTCTCTGGTAATGGCTCGCACTCCCCCAAAATAAACACGTATACTAACTGCATCAGCTGGTCAAGATCTGGCCGTCTTCTGGCTTCTGGCTCCGACGACCACCGCATCAACATTCACTCCTATCACCCTGATTCATCCACATCGCAGTTCAGCCTGACAACCTCTATCCTGACAGGCCACCAGACCAACATTTTCTCCGTCAAATTTATGCCCTACTCCAATGACCGAACGATAGTATCCGCCACCGATGACGTCCGCATATTTGATATTGAACACTCGGGCCATTCGTCGCTTGGGTCTGCGGCTGCGAATCGTTCGCAGGGGCCACGGCGTCGTGTAGGCATTCACGGCATTCCGGACGGGCTGACGCTGACTGAGGGGGATACGAATGCAAAAGCCTTTCGATGCCACAGTGACACGGTGAAGCGAATTGTGACTGAAGACAACCCTTTCTATTTCATCACCTGTTCCGAAGATGGTGACGTGCGGCAATGGGACATTAGGCAACCGTCTAGAGCGTACCCGCCTCCGAGGGACAGTATGATGCCGAGTTGGGCTGCCAGCCAGGATGCTTCCGACAATGTCCCTCCGCCATTAATCTCCTATAGCAGGTATCATTTGGATCTAAATACTGTCTCCTGTTCACCCTCTCAGCCACATTACATTGCTCTTGGCGGTGCGCATCTGCACTGTTTCCTTCATGATCGGCGGATGCTCGGAAGAGACAAATTCAGCGAAAGGGGTGCTAAGCTTGCGGGATTTGGAAATGGGTCTGCCCGAGATGATGACCTTCTCGGCAAGGCCACCCAGTGCGTGAAGAAGTTTGCGCCCGACGGCCAGCAGCGAATGGGACGTACTGATAATGGGCATATCACGGCATGCAAGATCAGCGACGCAAATCCCAATGAGCTTGTGGTCAGCTGGTCCGGAGATCACATTTACAGCTTTGACATCTTGAGAAGTCCCGATGCCACAGATGACATAGCTCATTCCGATATCACTGCAACGGCTTCATCACGACGCCGGGTGAAGGATAAGAGTCGGAAGCGCAAACGGCCAAAGTCAAGTGTATTATCTCAAGAAGGTGCTGATCGAGCTGAGTCTCGTCAGCGTACGGAGAGTTCAGAGGAAGGTTTGGCTTTGCGTGTGAATTACGCAAATGGCCAGAGCGAGGAAATCCGAGTCGAAGTACCCCAGAGCCCACGCTCGCCTAGTGAGCTTGCAGCAATCCAGGACACCGATCACTATCGTATTGCCAAGTCTACTGTCAAGTTGAGGCAAAAGATGTTCCACCTTCCAGGAACAGCACCTGGCTGTAATCCTCATGATCCATCTTCATTCAAGCCGGCATTTACCACCGTGCTAGGATTTGCAGCCGCAATACTCCCTGACATGGACACAATCTCTAGAACCTGGCGATATCCAGTCAACCCTACACTAGTAGATGTGGCTTTGCAGAATAAGTTCCGTGACCAACGAGCGACTTTTCGACGATTTGTGCAAGCTGCGGGAACGCTAGCTCGTGTTTTGGGTGGGCAGTTGCACACTAGTGGTGATACCAATTCTATCATCTTGCAGTATTTCGCGACAATACAGCCTGCACCCAATGAAAGGGAGATGCCCCAACATGAAAAATTTGGCTATGACTTCCTAAAGGCTATACTACTATGGCTAGATAGCGGCATTGGGGCAGTTACAGAAGGCTTTTCAAGCTCGGGCAACAATCCACGTATGCCAATCCCACCGAATTCGGACAGCTATGATGTTGATAGAATATTGATCCCCTATCTGCTTCAATTAGCGGGCGACAACCCTATTATAAATGTGGACGTTTCCCGTTTCGAAACGGATGACTCGAGGGTACTCTACTCCTCGGAGAAAGCTGCGGTGATTGCATTTTCTCGCGCTCTCAAAGTGCCTTTTGGAGACCTTACTGGGGACACTGTTAGCGCACTCGATGACCCATCCACTCAGCATGAGGCACCATGGCAAGACCGCATGACTGCTGTAAGAATTTGGGCCTTCAAAATTGGAAGAGGCCTGCTATTCAATCTTGCGAAAGGACTAAAGTTCTCCACTGTCGACTTGGCATTTGGTGGTGAAGGAATTTCGGATCCAAATTTACAGGCTGAAGAAGAAGAATATCGCGAGAGACAAGAAGACATCGATCCGCTAGAAGATGATGATGTCATTGTGGATGCTGAGCTTGTCAGTCGAGCTTGGGCAGCCCAATCTTCTGCAGACTTTAGGACTGATTCTAGTCCGGCGTCAACGAGAGATGCCCCCCTGAATGACGTTTCTACCCTTGAAACTGAAGAAATCGAGGAGGTAATAGAGGATGAAGACGACTCTGATGACGAGAACGACTCAGATGGGGATATTGATCCAAATGACGAGGAAGAAGAAGATGAAGACATCGATGAGAATGGCCTGTCACGTACTCGCAGTGGCCGGATTTTATGGCGCTCCGACTTTGATCGAAGTTACCTGCGGGAACGTGTTGAGTCTCACATACCTTGTTTGCACCATACCCGCGTGTATACAGGCCATTGCAACGTCCGGACAGTGAAAGATGTTAATTTCTTTGGTCAGGATGATGAGTATGTGGTAAGCGGTAGTGACTGTGGGCATCTTTTCATATGGGACCGGAAGACAACACAGCTTCTTAACATTTTAGAAGGGGACGGAGAGGTTGTGAATGTTATACAAGGTAAGCCCTACCCTGCACCTTGGCGCTGGCATGAGCTAATAGGATTAGGACACCCGTATGAACCAACAATGGCTGTATCTGGTATCGATCACACCATCAAAATCTTTTCTCCCGATGCCAAAGCACAGCACGAGGCTCGCAAAGGTATCGGTGTTCGCTCGGCTGACCCTGGAATGTCAAGCCTTGGTTTTAGGAGACGAAGACGACCTCGGCGCCACTCTGCGTCAGAAAGCACCCCAGCCTCTCCGCCCCACGAGTCATCTTTCAGTAGTGAGGATGAGGACGAAGTGGCCGAAAATGGGCTTCAGAGCCGACAGGCGATGCACCGGCAGTATCAGATCATCTCACAAAACGACCATGATAGAAAAGGAGGACGGGAGGATGCCTTCATCACCAGGGCGCTACTTGCTCAGTTAGCTCAACGACTTCATGCTCATCATCATGTTGGCGAGAACGGAGATAATGAAGGAGAGGCCACCATATTGCTCAACAACGATGAAGGTTGCAACATCATGTGATCAAAGCTACTAGTTGTGGCGTTCAGTTTAGTCATGAGCTGCAAAAATTCGTAACGATATTACATGGTAGAGATATATGTTGGCCATATTTGAATGCACTGCGACCTTGTAAACATGATAACTACTAGCAAATGACATTCGCCCTGCACGGTGCTTGCCCGGATTGCTATTACATTAGACGCCATGTGCCAGCCGATACTCCTAAATAATTTCGAGTATAGCCGTTCACGTTGCCTTTTTCTGCTTTGCCTTGAGCGCCTTTTTGCGGTTGCTCCGAATCATGACAATAGACAGGAAACTGCCCACGACAGTTGTGAAAAGGATGATGAGGATAACGGGGATGCGGATGGCCCAAACACGAGGGAGGAAGAACGAGTGAAGTGGGTGATCCTCGTCGACGAAGGGCTAGGTTGTTATTAGCTAAATATGATCTAAGAAGACCTCCCAAGTAGAGCAGCCTTTTAGACGTGTCATACCATGAACAGGGTCCAGACGGTATAATAGAGGAAGACGGTGGATGCTGCAATGAGCATGCTGAGGCCTACAAGACGGTCAAGCTGCGTTATGCTTAGTACATAAATCTCGACAGGCACAGAAGACTTAAATTTACCATTTTGAAGGTATTTTGAGTAAAGGAATCCGAACGTCTACCGATTTGAATGTCTGTGATGTTGATGCTGAGCTGGAGCTTTGGAAACGCCAAGACCTTCCGGTCAGAAGTTCGGCCGGCTCCGTGGCTCAGGTAGCTCCCCATAGTTTCTCGCGACTGGCTGCTGCAGCCCTCTCACCATCACAATCCAAGGTGCGACCACCGTCGCCACCGCCATCGTGACAAGTCGACAGTGCCCTTGGGTCTGCTCCCTGTCTCTTAAAAAGGGTTCCATCGGATTACTCACATCACCGACACCATGGAGGTCGCATCCGCCGTCCGCATTCCTTCTCCAGAGCCAGAACCAGAGTTGCCTGAGGTACCTCGGAAACGTGATCGCTCGCCGTATGATTCCGGGCCATCCAAACGATCGCGAAGGAACGGCGGCGAGGATAAGGAGCGCTCCAGAGACCACGATCGACCACGCGACAGCGAGCGCCGCCGACACCGCGAAAATGGTCACAGACAGAAGGATGATGGCGATGAGCGTCGAAAGCCTGACGGTGACGTACCGGAGGATGATTCGCGTCTAAAGCTCTTCCAGAATGCCTTCAGTGCGACACGAAAGCTGCCCATTGACGACTCGAAGACACGAGCTGGTGGCGCATACATTCCACCTGCGCGATTAAGAGCGATGCAGGCTGCCGTCACAGACAAGAACACACCCGAATACCAGCGCATGGCTTGGGAGGCCCTGAAAAAGTCCCTCCAAGGCTTGATCAATAAATGCAATGTTGCAAACATCAAGCAGATTGTGCCAGAGCTCTTCTCGGAAAATCTTATCAGAGGCCGTGGACTGTTCTGTCGTTCGATAATGAAGTCGCAAGCTGCCAGTTTGCCTTTTACGAATGTGTATGCCGCGATGGTGGCCATCATCAACTCCAAGATCCCAGTAATAGGCGAATTACTTGCCAAGCGACTGATAAAGAGTTGGCTGAAAGCATTCCGAAGAAATGACAAGGCAGTTGCCGTGGCAAGCTCGATGTTCTTAGCACATTTGGTGAACACACAAGTTGTGAATGAGATTTTGATGGCGGAAATCCTCTTGCTCCTACTCAACAAGCCCACGGATGACAGTGTTGAGATTGCAGTGAGCATCATGAAAGAAGTGGGTCAATTTTTAGAGGAGATGAACAGCGCCATCGCCACTACCATATTCGATCAATTCCGAACCATCCTCCATGAAGCAGACATCGACAAGCGTACACAATATATGATCGAAGTACTGTTCCAGGTTCGTAAAGACAAGTATAAGGAACATCCCGCGGTCAAAGAAGAGCTGGACTTGGTGGAAGAAGAGGACCAGCATACTCATCAGTACCACCTGGGAGATGATATCAACGTAGAGGATGGACTGAACATCTTCAAGTTTGACCCTGATTATGAGGAGAATGAGCGAAAGTATAAGAAACTGAAGGCCGAGATCTTGGGAGAAGAAGAAGAAAGCGATGCTGAGTATACAGATGCATCATCAGAGGATGAGGAAGATGAAGAGGATAAGGCTATGGATGTCAAGGACCAGACGAATGCCGACTTAGTTAACTTGCGCCGAACCATCTATCTCACCATCAAGAGCAGTGGAGGCTTCGAGGAATGCTGCCACAAGCTCATGCGTATCAATCTGCCTCACGGTCTAGAAAAGGAGCTGACCACAATGATTGTTGAATGCGCAAGCCAAGAAAGGACGTACGAGAAATTTTACGGCATGATTGGGGAACGTTTCTGCAAACTGAATCGGGTGTGGACGGAATTGTTTGAAGATGGCTTCGTGCAGTATTACGAGACCATTCATCGATTCGAAACCAATCGACTGCGCATCATTTCTCAGTTCTACGCCCACCTCCTAGCAACCGATGCAATCGGCTGGCATGTCTTCATGGCTATCAAGCTCAATGAAGAGGATACCACATCCAGCTCACGTATTTTTATCAAAATTCTATTCGAAGAGCTGCAAGCTGCGGTCGGGCAGAAAAATTTGGTTGAACGATTGAAGGAACCGATGCTCCAGGATAGCCTTACTGGCATTTTCCCAACTGACGACCAGGTCAAGGCGCGATTCTCCATCAATTTCTTCACAGCGATCGGCATGGGTGTGTTTACCGAGGGTATGCGAGATTTTCTCAAAAACAATGCACCTAAACCTGCAGCCCTGCCTGAACCGGAAAGCGATTCAGACTCGGACAGTGTCTCATCATATTCCTCATATTCTCGCTCTCCATCTCGATCACGATCACCTGTTCGCCGGAGGCGGTATTCGTCTAGCTCTCGAGGCCGCTCCTATACCCGAACTGCCTCGCCAGCCCCCAAGAAGTCTCGAGGTCATAGTCGAAGCTCCTCCTACAGCAGTTCAGATAGGTCCCGCTCGCCTGCTCCGCGTAAGAGGCAATACTCTTCTAGTCGCTCACGCTCCCCACCTCCACGTCATCGGGGTCGCGAGCCTTCCAGCTCTGTCTCGCGCTCCCGCTCTCCGGACAGACGTCGCAAGCCTTCCTACACCCCCTCTAGGTCTCCATCTCCTCCATCACGCCGGCGTCGGAATACTAGTAGTCCACCTCCTCGTCGGCGAGACTCTACTACTCCCCCTCGACGTCGCCAAGCCTCTCCAGATCGTCCGTTGCCAACCCGAGCTCGTGATGCCAGCCTGTCTCCCCCACGTCGCCGACGTGGTTCTAGCACTCCACCGCCTCGGAAGGAACCCCCACAACCGAAGGACTCACGTGACGATCAGCCTCCGCGAAGGAGGTCCTACAGTTCCTCGCCGGAGAGATCACCTCCAAGACGAAGGAGGTACTCAAGTTCGGTTTCGCGATCGCCTCCGCCAAGACGGAGGAGGGATTCTTAATGTGATTAAATTGTAGATGACGCATGGATTCTAGGATCGGGAATTGGTGTCAATGTTAGCGTTAGCCTTTTGATCAAAATTGGTATGCAGTGCGGCATATCAGCATGCACAAATGTATCATTGATACCACCATCGCACGGCACTATATCGCAGGGTGAAAATAGTAAATAAAAAGTGGGTATACACCATATTAAATTCGGTGCTTAGAATGCTTGAGTGCACGTAGGTGGTCTCAGTAGACAATCAATTACATATAGCAGTTTGCCATACTCTGTCACTTGGCTAAATTGTACGTGAAGCTTTGAAGAGATACATCTAGAACATACGAGAGAATAAGAATGAAGAATGAAGTATGCCTCCAGGTACAAATCCTTCAATTGTCTCATGCATCCTAGCTAAGAATTCCTGCATTCTATAGATTAATCCAAAAGCTGGGGCAGCGCCTATCGTAAAGATGCCTGCATTATATAGATAATGGGGAAAACAAACCATCAGTAACATGTTAACCAGGGGAAGTATATTCCTAGGTATAACATGTAACGCGTCCATTCTAAGGCGCTGTTGGTTAGCGAAAGCTCAGTCTGACTGAAGAACACTCCCAGATAAGGACGAAGAGTATACGTCGATACTTTATTGCCTGACGAGTGAAAACACATTGATCCTTCATACTTTTTGGAAATAGATCATGAGTCGTCTTGGAAGATGGGAACGGTAGGTGTCTGATATGGCCAGCTTACTGATTAAACACGTTAGTGAACTGCCTTTCGCATATTGTGAGATACCTCGCTTCCTCTCGACAAATGACGGCGTTTGATCCGACATTGGCCAGAGAGGAACGCCATGAGGCCACCCTGAACAACGTCAGTCTGGATTCTTCCCGAACGACAGATTTCTTTAGGGGTTTAATCACTTGTCAAATCCTCTTCAAAAAGATATGGACAAACAAAAGGATAATTCCCAATCAAAACCTGATACTAATAGGAAGCGGACGCTGGTAAGCTGTGACCGATGCAAGCGCCGCCGTGTGCGATGCTTACGGTCTGGACCTAACGGGCCATGCATGGATTGCAAACAAAATGGGATCGAATGCATTTCGAAACTTCCAAGAAAACAAAGAGTGTATGGGAGCATAGAAACGCTCAGCCTACGATTTCGTGCTCTTGAGGCTTTGGTGAAAGGACTTTACTTCAACGAAAATACCAGTGACACGAGCACACTTTTCCGACTTGCTGCATCTCACGATATTGAGATGCCAGCTCCTGACGACTATTCACCAGCTAACATATTCAAGCATCAGGAAACTTCCTCTGCCCAACCTTCACGGCTATTGCAGTCCGCATCCATACACACCCAGACTGATCATCAGCTTAATTCGTTCGTTGATGCACCACCCAAGATTCCGTCTGAAAAGTTATATAAGACGGCGCATGGCATATCTCTGTATTACGGTTCATCCAGCAGCTTCAAGTTCGCGATGGACATTCGAGAATTAGTGGCTCGCTGTAACCCAGTACCTCAGGCGAGATCCCTTCTTCGCCAATCAAGCTCCCCCAACATTGATTTGAATGAGCCCCAGCAAAGCAAACAAGTTGCCATATCGACGGGAATGAAGCGGGAAAATACCGACTCTTCAACCGAGAGTTGTACTAAACCAACTTCAAGAGAAACCCCAGGTGTGGGTCCACGAGGCACCAAAAGAGCCAGAACTGATTACGAGGTTCAAGAAGAGTGCTTGGATCAGACCAAGGCTGATTTTCTCCCTCCAAGATTTGTTGGCGACGCGCTGCTCTCAGCATACATGCACAACATTCACGACATCATTCCTCTCTTCCAGAGGAGCATTTTTCAACTCCGCTATGAGACCATGTATGCACATGGTAACGAAAAACTCAACGAAGATAGAGATACTAGATGGCTTTGTTGCTTAGCTTTGGTATTCATTTTTGGAGCTCAAGTGTTGAAGAGTCATGGCCCGAAAGAGTAAGTTATGACAGCCTAACACGATCTTCTCAGAACATATGATATATATCAGAGTCTGTCGCAGCGTATATATAATATTTCTCTGGCAAATTCGTCTTCAAACATACTTTTGGTTCTCACAATGTCTTAGGGCGAAAGCGACACAAAAAAATACCAAAAGTATTTGAAATTATACTTTCGGCGTTTGGTATCGATCATATGTCTCGACAACGTTTAAGCCCTTGTTCTTCTTAGTTTCTACGACTTTTCTGCTGGTAAGAGATACAATAGCTACGTAACGATAGGCAGCGCTGCTCGCATGGTAATGTGACCGTAATCAAATCTTGGAGTCATTGTACTGATAAAGTAGGCTATGTCAATGGGAATGCATCGCGAAGAGGTCCATAGTGAACTTCATCTAATGGAACGCAGCGCTAGGAAAATAACGTGGTGGACTCTGCACATCTTCGAAAAGTTTCTCTGCATTCTCCTTGGACGTCCTAGCTGCATAGATGATGCTGAGGTAACAACTGAGTTCGACAATGATAGCAGATTGGATGATTCGTTGATCGCTTTGGATTATAGAATCCATGGTCCCGAACTCATGAAACTCTCTTACCAAATCATGCGAGAGGCACACCCAACGACCTTAACGCAAACTCCTTCTGTTGAGCTTACAAACAAACTTTTAAGACAACTTGATGAATGGTATTCGACTGTTCCGGTCCAATGTAGGGTCGATAGCTCGTTTCCAAAGGGAGGGAAAAGGCCGTCACTACTTGTGCACCTAGTCTATCTCTACACCAGATGCGTCATCATCCGTGGCTTCGTCGTCCAGAAAGTCGAGGAAGATATACTGCGATTTGAAGATAAACCAAGCTCAGAATCAGCCCAATTGGTGGCAGTGGCGGCTCTCAGGGAAGACTGCTTAAATAGTGCCCTCGAAACTTTGCAGCACCTTAGCGAAACTACCGAACTAGGCCAACTACAAGACCATCTCTGTTTGAGAATATTTCATCTATTTCATGCAGTGCTCATAATATGCGTCGATTTTTTGGCAAGACCAAGGCACCAGAAAGATTCGCCCAAGGATATCGAGCGCAAAATTGCCGTTCGAGAAAGCCTTCGGTCAACACGCCCAGAGTATCTGCCGCCGACATGTACGTCTGGCTTTTCATATTTCAACCATTGTATCCAAATGTCACTGTTTTTATTTAAGACTAACGAGTATCTTGCGAGACATGCTAATGCTCCGAAGATGAGGTTATTAGCAGAATTGCCCTGCAGTTTGCTAGCATTATCGGTGTCGTTGACGAATCGCAACCTATGCTTGAAAAAAATGATCGAGTACCATCCGCTTCACCCACTCCCCAGCCTTCACCCTCTGCACCAAATCCTTTGTTTCCTGATACTGCAGAACTGGCTTAAGATTGGTAAGCTGTTCAGTCTTGTCTTAGGGATAAACTAAGAATAATTGCGAAGGTTTGAGCATGACCCATTCAATATGCTACCGAATTATTTCCTCCCCTATCAGAGTGGTATGGTACCTATCGACCCGGAGATGATGGCGCAGCCTATGGAGTTTCCAAATCCTGCATCAAACGATGCTGAAGACTGGGCAGCACCGACTCTTGGAAAAATGGGTATATGACATCAGTTAATGCATATGTGAGTGTTTCTCTAGGTACGCAAATCAATTATTCGTCATAGAATTTTGGCATAACAAATCGAACAAGCCCATTGGGATCTGCACATGGTGTTGAGCCTGATCAAGCTAGCGCGATCGGCGACAGATCTCGCGATCAAAGATGAATGGTCAATGCGTCCTAGATCTACCCGTCTTTGTCCCTTCATGACGCACTGTTTTACGAATCCTGAAAACATATAACGGCTTATGTAGTTGGTGGTCATGAAGTCAAGTACTGCAATATTGTGCTCTCCTGCTCCATGCGACCTGCGCGCGAAACCGATCCCATCCTACCCACCATCAACATGGCCAGCAACGGAAAGTCGGGCGCTAGGAAGAAGCGCGTGCTTGTTGTTGGGGCTGGAGCGGCTGGTATGTAATATATAACTTTGTATACAGCATCCTTACTAGTGATGCAGGAATGTCATGTGCACATCATCTTGCCAACCATCCTGACAAATTCGATGTTACTCTCATCGACGCAGTCGATTACTGTGGTGGTCAGGCTTTTTCCATCAAGCTCGACAAGGAGCGCCATGGAGCAGGCTGGCTAAACCAAGGAGTTCAGGGTGGTAGTTATATCTTCCACCACACAATGACCATGTTTGCGCGACAAGGATACCATGCAGATCCGGTGAAGCTACAGGTGAGTTGGGTTTACATGTTGTTCCTAGTCGAAGGCTAGTAACACAATCAGGTTTCCTTCGGCAAAGACAAGAATTTCTGGACAAACGTATTTCCAACACAATTACTTGCTCGTCACCAAAAGGAAATTAGACGCTTCAAGTGGATGTTGACGTTTGTTCGTTGGTTTGAGATCTTTTTCGCTTTGATTCCCATTAAATATCTGATGAAAATGTTCTTCTTTTCCGAAGAATTCACGAATACGATCGCCCTGCCTATGGTTGCGCTCTTCTTGGGAACAGGTCAATATGCCCCCGATGTCCCGGCCATCATTCTCGAAAGACTGTGCACAAGTCCAACGTACGGAATGTGGTATCCAGCAGATAAGCTCAGCGTTGCGAGCAATCAACCACCAATGGTCGTGTTTCCCAAGTTTGAATCGTTCTATTCAGACTGGCGAAAGAGCTTGGAGTCAAAAGGTGTGATCATACGTCTGTCCACGGAGCTTACTCGGGTAGTAAAGAGAGACAGCGATGGCGTGACTGTGAAGCTCATCAAACGCACACTGCAGCCTGATGCTCACAATCCGACCAGCACGTGGGTACCTCAGAATGCCGAGAATGGGCCCAACGATGCCGATGCACAAGAGATTGAAGAGCAGTATGATGAAATGGTGCTTTGTGTACTGTATGTATGGACCTATAACAATTATTTCGTCACACTGATGTAAATAGGGCTGACACTGCGAAACGCATTCTGTCAAAGTCGGCCACCTTCCGCGAGAAGCGTGTGCTTGGCTCTGCGAAATTTGCGGATGACATTACAGTTACGCATTGGGATAGCGACTACATGAAGAAGCATTATGAAAACTACTACAACGAAGAACAGGCCGTGGAAAAACTCTCAGGTGTCGATCAAACCACTCGCATTAACTTCGCAAAGAAATCTTTCAAGCCCATGTATCTGATCAAAATGTACCCACAAGACCTTTCCAAATTGGAAATGTGTTTCGACTGTACAAACTATCAAAGCCAATTTCCACCTGAGGTTCCATTTGAGAAACATGTATTCCAAACAATCTTCCTAAACAAGCGCTACGACAATCTTTGGTCCATCGATGAAATCGACAAGAGCAAGATTATTCGCAAGGACTGGTGGCATCAATTGTGTCATTCTTGGACCCACTATGCGTTCGTAGTTCCATGGATGTGGCTCCTCCAGGGTCGCAAACACACACGCTTTGCCGCTGCTTGGACGCTTGTCAACGCGCATGAAGTTGCTGTGATAAGTGGTATTTCTGCTGCTGTGGACCTTGGTGCTTTATATCCAGAGGATCTTGAGCGCGACAAATTTGCTTTCCTAAGTTTCCGACTATACTACCTACTGACCTACGGCAAGTGGTATCGTAAAAGGGCACCGAAAGAAGGCGAGGGTAAAGACTGGGCTAGTGGAGAGTATGGAAGCGTATACCGGGGACCTGGAGTCACAGATATTGAGAGATTGACTTGGAAGGTAGAGAACGGAATTAATATTTAAGGTATTCAAGGCCAGCACTTGACTGAGGAAGCAATGTACTCTAGCGGATCGAAAGTCGGGTGGGGCATGGCTGAAGAGTGTGACTTAGTAATGAATTGAACACTGTATTACCACGGAATAAAGACTCTAGTAACTCCCGTGAGTATTATTATCAAGCACGCCGTGCTTGCTGATAAACACTCCAGATGTTGTAATGGGGTTGAGCATATGCAACCAGGCTCAAAAGAGTAAGCATTTCGACGCTAGGCTATTTTGATCCTTACCACAGCAAAGCGGCTACCAACATGGCCACACCTTTTGGGATAGGTGATAAATACGTTGCTTATTGCCGTTAAGTCCTGCTAACTCCTTTCGACGATTCTTCATACTCGCTGGTACCTAAGAAGTATAAAAAGCGCTAATATCTCCCAACGTTTAGCTTTTGTACAGTACATTATCAGTTATTTGCTAAGCTTCGTTAAAGAACGCCAAATCTTCCGCACAACACTCACCATGACACCAAACACAAAGTTAGAGGTCGTCTTTGGGGCCATGACGTTTGGGAAAGAGGGTATGTCGATTCATCCTGAAGCTTATTATTTTGCTAATTCGATGTACTTGAAGGCGAGGAACAAGTTCGAACTTCCAACCTTGGTGACTGTGCTGCTATCCTCGACACTTTCCAGAAGCATGGACACAGCGAGATAGATACCTCGCGTTTTTATGGAGGCGGTACCTCGGAACAATATCTCGCGGCCCTCAATTGGCAAGCCCGTGGTCTAGTCATCGGCACCAAATTCTATCCAAATGTTCATGGGATATTAGGCCGCCCTAAGACCAATCTTGACGATGCCAGCATGCGCAACGGACTTTCAGAATCACTCCAAGCTCTACAAACAGACAAAGTTGATCTCTGGTATCTACATGCGCCGGATCGTAGTGTGCCACTGGAGGAGACGCTTAAAGCAGTGCATGCACTCCATCAGCAGGGCAAGTTCCGCCGCTGGGGTCTGAGCAACTACATGAGCTGGGAAGTTGCAGCTATTTGCGAAACTTGCGTTCGCGAGGGCTACAAACTACCTGAAGTGTACCAAGGTGTATATAATGCGCTACATCGCAGTATAGAGTATGAACTGCTGCCTTGCTTGCGCAAATACCATATTGCGTTCTATGCCTTCAATCCATTGGCTGGAGGTTACCTGACAAACAGATACCATCGCGAAACCCAACCCTCTGCAATTGAACCAGGGTCACGATTCGATTCGAACAAACTACAAGGTCAGATGTACCGAGCAAGGTACTGGAATGATGCATTCTTCGACGCTTTGGATGTGGTAAGGCCTGCATGCAAAGCTGAAGGTATTCGGGAAAGTGAGGCAGCTCTGCGATGGATTCTGCATCACTCAGCATTGAGTAGAGAATTTGGAGATAAGGTCATTATTGGAGCGAGCAGTGTCACGCAGCTGGAAATGAACTTACAAGACTTTGAGAAGGGGCTGTTACCAAAAAAAGTTGTCGAGGCCTTCGACAAAGGAAGAGATCTTTGCAGGGGTATCACGTGGAAATATTTTCACTGACTGGATTAAAATAAATAGAACTAGCCTTAGTTTCTATAAGATAATGGTATATATA
>Ga0247757_10001225_pt1 | contig 18076 bp, 23 predicted proteins | sample UWRJL126311R4_FD_180929 | JGI IMG/M metagenome (GOLD analysis project Ga0247757, IMG submission 180929) | Plant litter microbial communities from Arlington Agricultural Research Station in Wisconsin, United States - UWRJ-L126-311R-4 | ecosystem: Environmental > Terrestrial > Plant litter >... | reverse complement strand
GAACGACGCCTGTGAGATTCGAACTCACGCTCCCGAAGGAACGGGCTTGGTTGCTCTATAGCAGGCCCGCGCGTTAACCACTCCGCCAAAGCGCCTTGTAATTGGCTGATGGAAGTTTGATAGAATGTTAAATACATATAAGAGGCCATGGTAGCCTCAAACGCAGAATACAGCATCCTCTACTAGTGGCGGTGAAGCACTATTCAGTGCGGCCAGCCTGAGTAATGTGGAGCCTCAGACCACGATGGCCCAGACGGCCCACTGAGGCTGCTCGGCTCGGACAAACTCAGGCCCCGACCAGTCTTGGCGCGACCTCATCCCCGTGTCGCGTCTGCCAGCGGGTGCTGTCATGTTCTCCGACTGGAAGTACTCTTACCACTATTCGCCAGTGCCTTGAGCTACCGGAATCTCGAGAGCTCTACCCATAATGCCTCCTGCAGGTTCGTAGACAACCATCCCAGCTCCCAAAGATGTGCAGATCCTTGAGCCTGGAGCGTCTGCGCCGAAGCTGCGTATTGCAAGAGCTTTGCTAATAGAGACTGATAGCGCGAGCCTTCTCACAGAAGGATCTTCCTCCCTCAGTGGAGACGGCATACTACCGAAAATGCATCGACCTTCGACGTCGCATAAACGATATCGAAGAGAGCAATGACGGCACGCGCCTTCGCATCAAGCGCCTGAATCGTGGCATTCAGAAGATGCGTCTTGAGCGCGCCTTCCTCCTAGAGCAACTCCACAAGCACATGGAATACGACATTGATAACTCGGATCGGAGCAGCAGTCCGCCACCTACACCCACAGACAAGCCACTGAGAAGCAAGCGCAGCCATCGCAAGGGAACACCACCAGTCGCATCGCAAGTTGGTAGCTCGGCTCCACCTCAGCATGCGAGCCCCGGTAGCACACACCACCAGCCCATTCTGCATGCCATGAACCCAGTGTCGTCGGCACAGAGCACCCCAGACCCAAACCGCCAGGCCCCATTCTTCAGCGGCATCGGAGCTGGCGCTACCTCCCCACATGCTGTCAACGGCAATGCTCAGCCGATACTTCCGCCGCTGCATTCATTGACTCCGATGCAGCCGCAGCGTTCTGCTGAATCCTCGCGCGGTGCTTTCTTCGACCCCGTCAATGACGAACAGCGACCGCTTGCAGGAGAGAATGACTCGGAGCCGACTGGTCGACACCGCGCGCTTTCCGGTGCAAACCCAACAGTGTCAGAGTCGCGTGAAACACAGAATGGCGATACGGAGATGACGGATGCATCCGGGGCCGGATTTACATCCGTCAATATGGGATAGTATCCCTCTCAAGTGCCTTACTATTTCTTCTCATAAACCCCCCTTGCAGGCTATGCGGATCGTTATATCATGTACAACAAGGCGTTATGAAGAGGTATTCTTTGATCATTGGTGACAAGGCTAGGACGGCGTTGATGCTGAGCACAAGGATGGCTAGGACCATTACTTGTATTGGTATTGATATTGAAGATTACCCTACGACGAATAGGATAAGTGTCATTGTTTACGCTGTCCCTTAGCCAGCAATCATTGCGCATAATCAGGGTAACGATACACTACTTTAGATTGAATTCAGGTGGACCAGTCAGTACGAATACGGCTATCTGGGCCCCAACCTGCATGATGCTTTCAATCGTAGTATATACAGCTTTTATTCGTAAGATGTGCAAGAAATACTCTAAGAATGCTACATAATATACCAAGCGTGCCATCGCGCCGAATATGCTCAAATCATCAGGCCGCTCTTTACCCTGTCATCAGCCATCTACCTCCTTCTCCTAGTCCAAACCTTGACGAAGTCGATCTTGTCGTTCACCCCCAACCCGACCCTTTTGACTCTCCCAAGCCTCGCCAGGTCTTCTCCGACCCTGTCCAGAACTTTCTGCTCGTCACTGCTAACCCCAGCCCCCTCGATACTCCCCGCTCCATTATTCGGACCGTTCCGCATGTGCGGGCTATCGAAGATGTTGGTTTCATAACCTATGCCGACACCTGATGCCGTCTGAACCTCGGGGGAATCGAGAGCAGGCGAGTTGTACACATATCTCGCGATCCGCACGCGCATCTGGTGGGTCGGCTTCGACAGGAGCTTCCATATCCAGGAGGCCACGCCGCCGGGCACGGGGGTCGTTATATCGCCAGGCGTGTAGCGCAGGTTGACGGGGTAGATTTTCGTGCCAGGATCCGCCGCGGCGAGGCAGGGGCTGAAGGGCAGGATGCCGCGGCCGTTTGTGGTCGTGCATTCGGGGAACACGCAGACGATGGAGCCGGGATACTTTTTGGTGAGGTGGCTGAGCGCGACGAGCTTTGTGCCCCTGGGCGGGGCGGTCTGAGGTTTCGAGAAGGCCATGCAGATGGCGCCCCACAGGCTGAGGACTTCGACGTTGCGCTCGCCGGGCCAGCACCGCGTGAACACCGGGCAGAAGATGCCCGCCAGGTACAATGGGTCCAGCGGGCTCGTGAAGCTGCTCGCCACAATGGCGCCTTCGCTCGGCAGGCTGCCTTTGCTTTGCTTCTCGGCTAGACGTCCCCGCTTCACGCCGTCGACTTGGAGATCAACCCACCAGACGCCCGGCACGGCGAGTATGACCCATAAAACGCATTTCTTGGCGGTCGTCCCCACGGGGAGATGCTCCAGGAGGAAGAAGTAAAAGATGGCGAGGAAGGTGACGGCCGGGGCGCGGACGAGGAAGAGTAGGATGTGGAGGGGTGTCCAGAGGACGGAGGCGGCGGGCGGTGGAACAGGGAGGAAGGGTGCAATCGCGGTGCCTAATGGTAATGGGCTGTAAGCGCTTTATCATGGTGCACTCGGCCTCCTCCCTCCTCCGTTCAAGCAGGCGGCAACGTACCCTTATCACGGAATTGTGAATATTTCTCCATCTTGCGTCCGCGGCACCGACGCTATCGGTCCATAAAGCTTCCGCCGAAGGATCAGCGGGTAGACTTGGCTCGAGAGCTGTCTCTAGAGTTGTCTCTAGGAATGCACGTGGTCAGGTTATACATGCGCGTCGACCGACTTTATCGTGAGCGATGACCGAAGCAGCGAGTCATGTCAAAGCGGGAGAATCTCGCATGTGAAATTCGGTTGCTGGCGTATGCCAAGCCACAAAAGGTTTCCAGCCGCGCCAGCCTCTCCGACGTGCTTCGACAGGGACAAGTCGGGCTGCATCGAGTATTCTGGAACGTGTCGTACCAAACTTTCACGTAGACTGCAATTCCCCTAACGCGCAAAGGAAACTGTGGCGAGGCACTTGGGATCGAAGAAAATGAATTTCGCAACTACATGCCAATGTACTCTTCCATACATACTACAAGCAACTCCCCACCAGCTATCAGAACCTCCTCGCCTAGTTACAAAAGAAAGCAGGTGATGAGTGGAGTTCCGTCGCGGTCCATATGGCACGTCGCCGCGTTGCACTTGACATAACCTGCATCCGATCTTCAGAAAGTAGTGAGATAGGCACTCCCGCCAGCCATGCCAGTCGAATCAACGAAACAAAGGGTTGTATACAAAGGAAAGTTATGATGGAATTGCAACCTGCCTAACGGCAGGTGTAAGAATGCCAATATTAGGTAGGTGATTGTATCAAGCCTCGAACGCCCTCGGTCCCAAACGCTCCAAATCTTTTTCTTTCGCAGCCATGCTCTTTTGAGAAACAAAAAACGGGTAATCCTGCAAGGCAGGACAGAAAGGCCAAGCACTTTTGCACGAACAGCACCCATCTGCGCTGCTGGCGTGGGTAGAGGGTATCGACCGAGATTTGCAGTGAAGCGATAGGTCGTGCCGGAAGCACAGGTGCATTTACCGGGGCAAGCATGAAGAAATCATCATCTTCCGCCCAAGTCCCTGGTAATGCCCCCGCGCGAACAGCCCCACCATTATGCAGATTACAACCTGATTACAAAGGTACAATTTGGAACAAGAATCCTGGAGGACTCTTCCGAAGCGAAGAGGTATGCATCCGAGTCCCAGTATTGGACAAGGTTCGGTAGAAGAGGGTAAGTATAGCGCGGACAAAGATCAACAGAGGGGTATCGAATGGACGGCCAAACTCCTTACAAGGCAACATCGAGCACTAAGCTAACATCGCTGACCTGGGGCCCCGCAAGGTCCTCCAGGACGGGAATCAGATCCAGCAGTTCGTTGTCGTGAGCATCAGAGAACCAGCTACTGATAGGAACAGCGTGTTGCGGGTGAAAGATGTAGGAGGTGGGCGAGTTGTCGATAATGATGGTGTCCTTGAGGTCTCGACCGATCTGTGACAAGTCCTGAAAAACATTAGCCCCGGGATCTTTCCAACTATCTAGGAAGCACTACCTTCACATAGTTGCCCTGATGGTTGTAACAGCTTTCTCGGAAAAGACGATGATGCACAACACCATGGATATCCAGTTGATCAAGGAGAGGATCGCCATACTAAGAATCGTAAGATGAAAGCAGCCATGTAAGCGTTTTATGTATATACCTTCGAAACGGAGGCCGTAAACACGACAACCTCATATAGCTCGCCGACCCTCTTCATGAATTCATCCACTCCAGGTCGTTTGATCACATATACATTATGATATTGGCCCTCAATCTCGACAGGGATGGTAAAATCTGCCTGTGCAAGAATCTAGTGTAGACTTAGTAATCCAGCCATGATGACCATTCGAGGCAAAACTGACCTTGAAGCTACTATGCACCAATGTCTCATCTAGGTCGAGTACCAAACATTTCTTCCCCTTAAACTCAGGCCTTATCGGACCAAGGAGGTATTTTTGAGGCTGCTCGGAAATACTAGACTGTGAGATCTGATCATGAACCGCAATTTGCCTCTGTTCAAGGGGCGGAGGAGGCGGAAGGTCAACTTTGGGAGGTATCTCGTTCTGGGACTCATCAGAGGCATCATCACCCTCATGGCGGACTTCAGTTGATGCGAGAGGAACATCGTTCATCTCAATATCTTGGTCCTTCTCTTCCTGCGATTCGGTCCGGTCATGTATGATTTGTTGCTGCTCGTGCGATGGCCTCGGTTGCACAGGCGTGGTACCAGGTGTTGGACTTTGTATGTTGATTTGGGGATGGCCCGTCTGCAGAGTTCCCGGCTGGTTGGGCAGCGGGGGAAGCGGCTGTTCAGTCTGTTTCTTGGACGGAGTTCTTGTCACAATTTTAGGAGCGGCATCATTGGATGGCCTTTCCGTTGTGCCATCGCCCTCGCGTTCAACACTAAATGCTTCACTTCCAGCCTTCTCATCTAGGGGTTCCTTTGAGTCTGCAGTGCTCGATTCGGCAGTATTTTCTACCTTTGAAACTGGTGGAGATTGCGTGGTTCGGCCCGGTTGAACTTTTTCCACCCTCTTCACGTTCTCCGTCGGTGTCTCCTCGCCTGACTGGTGCGACTCCTTGGGAGCAAAGCAAGGTAGGCACGACAGCAGACCGCCTGATTTCCTCGCCTTGCTTCTAGTAGAGCCCTCGCGGTTCTCGGATGGAGGAAGAGGTGGTTGTTCGACCTTTTCTGAGGCTGTGGCATGGTGCGAGCGCCGGCTGCTGGTTGTGCTCCCTGCACGACGTTTGCCTAAGAAACTTCTCTTGGATCCTCTCCCGACACTCTCCGAGTCCGTCACCGTCGCGCCGCTGAGTCCAGTGCCCGTGGGAGTCTGCTCTTCGTTTGATTGCGAATTGCTGCGAGGTATGTTTAGGAACGAGCGCTTCTTCTTGGGTTCGCCTCCCGCCGTCGAAGCCCCCTCGCCTCCATCAATGGGAACGGATGCCGTCTGGGATTCTTCGGTCGTGGACGCCGCCCGCGGGGGTATCTCTGTGGCGTTGGAGGCATTGGATGCTAGGCACACGTCAGCAACCGGCTCGGGCTTGGGCTGGTGAAGGGATTGATAGACGTGCGCGATGAACATACCGGTGCCGTTGGGTTGGTCTGCCGTGCCATGGCTGGTGATGGGCTTCGCGACCGACGACTGCTCGGTGGCGTCGGCGGCAGCCTGGCTGGACGGGGGGTCGTGGCTCATGGTTGAGCAGCAGAAGCTTAGATGCACGGGCGATGCAGCGAGATGTTGTGGATGCAGGTCGCTCCTTGCGTTGCTGTCGCGTGGTGATTGTCTCGTGCGTCAGCGTTCCGATGGGCGCAAGCAGAGAGCGGAAAGAGCAGGTGGGCGTCGCTCGCAGTTCCAAGCTCGGCGGCGGGATGGGCGCAGCGCACGAGGGACGTGGAGACGTGGACGGCGGCCGCTGGGGATGCGGAGGACGCGGACGGGGGTGGTGTGCGGGCGAGGAGGTGTAAGGAGCTCAGGTCGTCGATGAGGCTTGGGCTGGCTGCAATAGCCTGGCTCGCTAAGAGGCCGGAAATGAGTTGACCTTTATGGTGGTCATCAGCGAGAGAAACCCCCCCACACCAACAGCAGCGTCTGGTCGCAGCAGGCCACAGCAGATCCGGGGCAAGCGCAGCGCCGATGCAGCGCAGGACGGATGGCAGACGGTGAAGTGCAGGCCGGGGCTCACGCGGCAGACGGGGGGACGGGGACGGGGGACGGGGGAGCGGGCGCAGCAGAAAGAGACAGCTGAGCAGCAGCAGGACACCAGGACACACGGGGGCACGGCAGGGGCCTTGCCGTGCTCTTATGTCTGGCTGGGCCTGGCACGACGGGGTTATGTATTGTGGGTTATTGTGAGGGCGTCGTCTAGCACGAACAAGTGCTAGCCAGCGTCGGCTGCCGGCCAGCCATCGCATCGTCAAATCATGTCCTCTTGCTGCGCTCATCAGCGATGGATGTGCGGCGAGCGTGGACGTGGCCGCGATGTGCCTCAACCCCCCCGCGACGCTGCACGCCAGCACCAGCACCAGCACCAGCAGCGATGCCGCCAGCTCGCCCAAGCTGCCCGTCGCGGTGCAAGCCCTGCATAGCCCGTGTGCGCGGTAATGCATTATGGCCATGCACAAGTGCAGCCGCGACGTCCTCGACGCCCTCGCCGCTCGCCTCTCGTGTGCCAGGGCGGTTAGCAGGAGGCCATTTCCCAGCCCGGCCTATCCCACGGCGTCGTCCGTCGTCCACTTCACCCGCCGGATCCCTGGTCCTTGCAGGCGGCCTCCCCCACATGGCCATCGCACCTCCAAGCTCCATGGCCGTCTGTACATAGTTCACGTCCATGGCGTCCGATTTTCTAGAACAGTAATGCAGACACGCTGCGCGCATGTGACGGCGGCCGCCCGCCGTGATTCGTCTGTCTCACGCCTGCGCCTGTCCCACGTCTAGTCATCTGTACAGTGCAGCGACAGTCCTTTGAGGCCTTCCATGCATGGAAAGTCACGGGTTCGCCGTTGTGGCGTCCACCGTCGAGCAAGCCTGTGCTTTTATGAGGTATTGAGATACAATATTGTAGCAAGCCGCATGCGCCTGGGCCGCCTGAGTCTGTGGCTTCCCCCCGCATGGCTGGTGATGAAATTAAATGTGCATCCCAACAATAGCGCCGCCGCAATCGAGCAGCTCATTGCCAGGCGATGGAGGCCGAATTGACCTGTTGCGACAGATGGCAAATCGCACGTGAAGAGCAACGTCAAAAAGTGCATATTAAATGCAGCCCCAAGCCAGGCCGGGAGTGTGCACGAGCCATGCTGCGCTAGCCGGATTCGCGCTGGGCAACGCCGGCATGCTCTGTTTACTTCCGAGCCCTCGCCCAAACACAGGCAGCTCCACCTCAACCATTGCCGTCTTCCTGCTTGTCGCCACGACTTGACATGCTTTGGTGTCATACTTTCTTCTTTTGATATTTACCATGGACACATCTGTGATGGATGCCCCAGCCGAAAACCAGGTATGCCCTGCCAACAAGCTACGCTGCTCTGCAAAACTGACCATGGCACCATAGGGTTTGGCGAAACGCTCCGGGTTGAGGCCGCCAACGAAAATACTAATGCCCTCGGTGAAGCCAGAAGGCCCCTCCTCCCCAACCTGCTCGTCCGTCCCGCAAGCTCGACCAAACGGATTGAGCGAGCTGAACGATGCGGCGACGAATGCTCGGGGGTCCATGGCGCCGCCGCGCCACGGAAGCATCAAGCACAAACCGAAGAACTGTGAGACATCCATACCATCGTCGGGTTCAAATCAGGCTCTGACAGACTCAGTACCTGAGCCTGAGTCCAAACGTCAGACTCTGGCCGCCCGCGCAGGCGAATGTGGCACAAAGATTGGAGCGCCTACCACCGGTGCGGCTAAAAACTCTGCTTCTACAGGTGCCCGCGGTCTCTCCAACTCACTGTCCCGAGCATCCTCCATGAAGAGCACAAAAAATCACTCCACAAGCTCCTTCGGAAGTAGCGCCGGCTACGGGTCTCGAGCACCCAGCGCCAACGGCTCAAGGCCCAAATCTTCGTTCGGCGATCACCATCGGAGCAAATCTTACAACCATGGCTCTCGTCCCGCAACTTCGATGGCCCGACATGATGCGCATGAGGGTGCTGATTTCGAGCATAAAGGTGTGCAACCTATTTCTATTTCTACGAATCCAGAAATGTTCCTGGATAATCTTTATGTAACGAAAAGGCCAAGAAAAGGATTAAACAGCCATGATTTATCTCTGTCGAGGACTGTACAGCCGCCTCAGCACTCGGTATCATCTCCTTTGCCTCTCCGAACACGTCGAACGCCAGTCGGTCCTGCCGATACCAGTTGCGATGAGATAGTGCGTGGTCTTGCGGAGCTTGCTTTGAGCCCTGCGCATGATCAATCTTGTGCAATTCGTATGGGACGTGGAACAGCTGCTGGCAAGGATTTAGACATTTCCTTGAAATCTTCATCCCATTCCCTCATTCCTCGAGCTACCCCGAAGCGAGAAATGCCTCCTCCTCTCATACCTGTTCCGAAAACTCCTACGAGATCACGTACCCCTATGACCCCATATCTGAACAAGTATACTAACGAGCGCTGTCCAGTTTTTGACGATACTCGCGTGGCATCTCTCGAGGCTCAATTTAATGCATTTAAGGAACAAATGGAAGGTGATATGCAAAAACAAAACAACCTGAAGGAATCAATGAAGCTGTATGAGAAGAGAAGTAAGTTAACCCTGTCGGTGTTGTCTTTTGGCAACCGCCTGTCACCCGTGCAAAAGCGGTCTCTAACTGAAACTATCTAGATTCCGAACTGGAGGCCAGCTGCGCAGAATATCGATCTCTGCTAGAAGAGCATAAGACTAACCTCAGCGACATGAAAAGTCTCCTCTCAACAACCACAATGGAGCTTGAGACTGTGCGGAGAAGCCATTCATATGAAGTTGATGATCTACGCCGGAAGCATAGAAATGAGATCGAGGATCTTGAAGCCCGGCACAAGAAGGATGTGGAGCGATCACAGCAGGAGACCAAGGAGATTGCCGAGAAAATTGAGAAAGACTTCAAAGCTGAGATCGAAAAGCTCTTGAAGCTACACACAGAGGAGCTGGACGTTCTGGAAAAGAGACTGAAGGCTGAGCTAGAAGAGGAAAGGTCGCAAAGACTTCGAGACGCGCAGGGGGTGCATGCGGAGTATGCGTTGAAGCTGCGGGATGCTGGCATTGAAGCTGACACTAAGTCTCGAGAGATGCAATTGCTTCAAGGCGAGCTCACCAACGTGAAAGCAGAGCTGGATCGAGAGAGGATGTTGAAAGCTGCCCTGCAAACTCAATTTACCGATGCGACCTCACGCAACCTTGTGCTGGAAGCTTCTAGTAAAGCAATGAAGGAAAAAATCGACTTTCTAGAGTCTGACAGCCAAGCCCAATCTCAAGCTTTCAACGATCTACATCGTCGGATGCAGGAAGCCATCGAAGCAGCCGAACGTGCAAACGATAAACTTCGCCAGGAAGAAACACTGCGTCGCAAACTACATAATCAGGTGCAAGAACTTAAGGGCAACATCAGAGTGATGTGTCGTATACGCCCTACTCATGACTCCGAAACTGATCCTGCATCCATCGGCTTCCCAGACGCGGACACGGACAGCAAAGAGGTCGCAGTCATGGGTCCGAAGACAACAAGCGCAACAGGAAAGGACACCACTCAGAATTATTCGTATTCCTTCGATCGCGTTTTCAGTCCTGCTTCGCCAAATGCAGAGGTGTTCGAAGAAATCAGCCAACTGGTCCAGAGCGCCCTGGATGGATACAATGTCTGCATTTTCTGCTACGGTCAAACCGGATCGGGCAAAACGTATACTATGTCTTCAGCTGATGGTATGATTCCACGTGCCACTGCACAGATCTATTCCGAGGCCACACGTCTACAGGATAAGGGGTGGCAGTACCAAATGGAAGGATCATTTGTAGAGGTATACAACGAGACATACAATGACTTGCTTGGGCGATCAGAGGATCTCGACAAAAAGAAACTCGAAGTTCGGCACGACAGTGCTAAGAAACAAACCACTCTGGAGAACGCTGTCTCGGTGGTGTTGGATGGACCGGAGCGCGTTGAGGAAATTCTTGAGCGAGCCAGCAAGAACAGGACTGTTGCTGCCACGAAAGCCAATATGCGGTCTTCCCGATCACATTCGGTCTTTATCCTAAAACTCGTGGGCGAGAACAGCATCACAGGCGAAAGGAGCGAGGGCACGCTCAATCTTGTCGATCTCGCTGGTTCGGAGCGTCTGGACCACAGCAAAGCAGAAGGCGCGAGGTTGAAAGAGACGCAAAATATCAATAAGTCGCTCAGCTGTCTCGGCGACGTTATTGACAAGCTGGGACAAGGTAAGGAGGGAGGGCACATACCCTACCGAAATTCGAAGGTACGTCTAACTATAAGGATCGCTCTTGAGGTCATAATACTAATTCGAAAATATAGCTCACCTATCTCCTGCAATACTCCCTTGGAGGCAACTCGAAAACACTCATGTTTGTCATGGTATCCCCACTCCAGGCCCATCTCCAAGAGACCGTCACGTCACTCAAGTTCGCAACCAAGGTGCACAATACCCACATTGGAACTGCGAAGAAGCAAACAAGAGCCTCGTAAATATTGCATCGCCATCATTCGTACTTTGCATATGCGCATTTCAGGGCTAACGGTTCAGCGTTGGCATTGGCCTGCAGCGCCTTTGTCGTTGCTGGTTTTTTTTTCTTTTTTCTTTTTTCTTTTTTGTGTATCTATCGAGCTCCCTTCTTTCGCAGGGAGCGGTGACCTATGGTGGACGGCTCATTCGGGCGGAGGGTTCAGGGGTTTAGGGCTAGGTTCGACTTGTGGGTTCAGCGCGAGTTGGTTGGGTTTACGTGGGCAGTAGTGTTGTGCTGCGGTTGGGAAAGGAGTTGGCACGCCATGAGGTTGGGGCCATGCACTTTGATTCCGATATCGGAGGAGGGTTGGGAGCCTTCTGGCGTAGAGTGTGGATCGGGTTAATGATTATGGCATACGAACATTCGAAATTCCACAACGTTTGGGGGGTCTCGCTGATGCAGACTTTTCCTTCCCAGCGCTCCTCGGCCAGAATGTGCACGTCTGTATGGGCCAATCAGGGGTTTTGAGTATAATGGGGTCTTGGTGGCTTGTGCATAACACGCAGGGTGGCTATATCGCGAGCAACGATCAAGGCGGGAGAAGAGCACCGGTTTAAATTCTGCTATGAATGTGAAGTATACGATACGCCCATGATGCCAACACAAGGAGCTTTTATGTCATTCCAGGTTTTTTAAATCATCTCAAGATATGGTCCATGTGTGCTAAACGCCCCAAAGACACACCACCCCCAAAAGAGTGTGAATGCAAAATGATAGCCTGAGCTAGAAAGCTCCTCCACTCCCATTCAAAGAGAGCCCCTCGACTCCATTTGTTAAACCCTCTGCGCTCATCCCACCGTTGCCATTTTGGTAGTCCCGGGTAATCTCGCTCAAGACGCCCGCGCTGGCAGCCACGAAGCCCAGGTAAGGCCTGCTGGGATCGAGCACGCGCGAAAGGTACTCGGGGTGGAACTGGACGCCGACGTACCAAGGGTGGTCCTTGATCTCGATGACTTCCATGCGGACGCCCGCGTCGTCCTTGCCGATGAACGACAGGCCGCCCTGCTCGATCTGCTGGATGTACTTCGGGTTGACTTCGTAGCGGTGGCGATGACGCTCGAGAATTTCCGTCTTGCCGGCATACAGCGCGCGGAGACGCGACCACTCGCTGCCTTCCTGGAAGAGGGTAGGCCGCAAGCCCAGACGCATCGTCGCGCCCATGGTCGTCTTGTCGATCTCGGGCATGAAAGTGATGAGCTCGTCTTTGGCACCGTCACGGAATTCGTCGGATGTGGCGTTCTCCATGCCGCACACGTTCCTCGCGTATTCGATGACGGCAATCTGCATTCCCAGGCAGATGCCCAAGTACGGCTTCTTCTTCTCGCGAGCGTGCTTCGCGGCCGCGATCATGCCTTCGGTGCCGCGGACGCCAAATCCTCCAGGGACGAGGACGCCCTGCGCTGAGGAAAGAGCGCTCCAGGCTGTATAAAACAAACCGTCGTTATCCTTCAGTGTCTTTTGTTCGAGGTGCTCGGAGTCGATCCAGCTTATCTTCAAGACACGCCGGCAACGCATGGCCGAGTGCTCCAGAGATTTGATGACGGAGAGATATGAGTCATGAAGTTCCGTATACTTGCCAACAAGAGCAATGCTGACAGTGTCGTAGAATCGCGTCTCTTCCGAGCCGGTCAAAGATCGCCACTGTGCCCAGGTCTTGGAGCCCTTCTTCACATGGGCATCGGAGATTGTGACGCTGTCAAGGGCAAGGATGTTCTTCAGCAAAGGAATCAACCCCTGCTTTTCGAGGAGCATCGGCACTTGATAGATAGATGGCATGTCCCTAACCATGACCACCTGCTCAACGTCGACCTGACAGAAGTGTGCAATTTTTTGCATGGCACCATTGTCGAGGGGAATCTCGCAGCGGCAGGCAATCTGGATGAGTCGATCAGCAAAGCATTCCAAGACGAGACGGAAAGGAAACAAACCAGGTCTGGAATCAAGCCGGCGCTACGGACGGCCTTGATAGCCTGCTGTGTAGGCTTCGTCTTCTGTTCCCCGTTAATGATGGGAACGTAAGAAACGTGGATCTGGAGGAAATTGTTCTTGCCCGCCCGGTGGCGGAGCTGTGTCATAGCCTCAATGAAGGGCATGCTCTCAATATCACCCACGGTGCCACCAAGCTCAATTATGCACACATCTGGCTCCTCATTGGTGTCATCGACGGGGATCCGGGCGACCCGTATGACCCAGTCTTGAATGGCATCGGTAATGTGGGGGACCACCTGTACGGTCTTGCCTAGATAGACTCCGCGTCGCTCCTGCTCAATCACATGCTGATAAATCTTGCCGGTCGTGATGTTGTTATCACGAGTCAAGGTGATGTTGAGGTAACGCTCATAGTTGCCAAGATCAAGGTCCACCTCGCCGCCATCGGAGAGGACAAAAACTTCGCCATGCCTATGCACCGCTTAGTACCTGTCATTGGGGCTCAACCAATTATACCACACGTACTCCCTGGGGTTCATAGTGCCAGCATCGACATTGAGGTACGGGTCGATCTTGATCGATGAGACGTTCAGGAGTGTCAGCACGAAAGCACGCACAATAAGGAAGTAAGCAGGGGCACCTATCTTGAGGCCCAGGGTCTTGAGTAGGAGACCGGTGGACGATGCTATCCAGGTGATTAGCGTACAGTACGCTCAGGGCATCATCATCATCATCATCAGATCACCCATTGGTGTCACACAAGCCTCGAGCGGAACTCGAGGGACATACCTATGATGCCCTAGGCGCCGCCTGTTAGCCTGACTGCCGCAAAGACACGCGGCGGACAGAAACTCACCTTCCCCACGCCGCTGATGACACCTCCAGACACGAGCACGTACTTCATGATTGCTTGCAGTGCCTGAGGTACGGTGGGGGAAGGGGAGAGAAGAAAAAGAGCAAGCCCAGGATCGCTGGGTAAGAAAATTGTCGGGGGCCCTACCACGCTTACTTGGATTAGCGGGGCAGGTGGACCGAGCTCCGAACCGAGTCACTAGGTGAGGCACAATAGCCTGAGGCAGGAGAGCCAAATCCAACCTCCCTCCTTACCCTCGCTTTCACCGTTGCAGAAACTGGGCTTCCATTCAGGTCAAAGTACAAAGCTATCGATTGGTATAGTGCTTCTGATGCTTCGTAAATGCATTACAGCCGAGCCTTCACTCGAAACCCGCCCCACGCCCGAATACAGAAGCCTGCTCTCAAAAAACGCCTCTTTCGCCGCCATGAAGTAATACTATTCGTCTGATCATGAGAATGCTACGCGCTATCTCGGAAGATGCTTCAGATATCCGGAGTACGAACCACGCCGCCCATTGTTCTAGATGAAGGGTAAAACAAAGAAAAACGATGCCCCGGGTAATGTGGGAGTCTGTGTTCAAAACCACCAAAAGCACCTGTGCTGCGCGTCAACCACAACCATTACTCTTTGCGCCGCCGTTTTGCGGGGTCTTCGTCTTCACCGTCGTCGTGGTCTTGGCTCTGCGTCAGCCTTTTTCGCGCCATTGCTTTTTCGTTGCCTTTTTTCACTTGAATATTACATCCCTGCAGCTTCAAGGCGCGGGTGAGGGCGCTGCTTGGCCGCATTCCTGGAAAGTCCTTGGCTGTGTAGACGGTGAAAACGTCACTCAAGACTTCGGTCAGTATGGGCGAAAACCCTCCGACATGCAAGTTCGTAGGCTCGATGCGCATCAGGACGAAACGAAGCCGATATCGACCATGCGTGCGGCACGACAAGTCCGGGAAGCAGAAGAAACAACCTTCGTCGTCGTGCTCGTCCTTGGCCACCGAGGGAGAAGCCACCAGCTGGCCCATCAGTCGCCTCGTCGTCCGCCTGTCAGGTTGGACGAGAGCCGTCTCTTCGCTCGTCCCCTCGGCGTTCCATAATGTGCAATGTACAACGTACAGAGAATAGCGCAGCTCTTCATCTTCCGACTTGCCCGTCTTGGGGTCTGTCACTTTGAGTTGGATGATGGGGGGAGGGTCGATCACTCTACGGTCCCTCTCGCCAAAACCACAGGCACGAGCTGCAATGGGCTGCTGTCGCACCACGAGCTCGTAGTTGAGATTCCTGTCACGGTCAGCCCGGGTTCGACTTCCCAAAAGAGAAGTGTGGCATGCTTACAGTTGGTCGTTGTACACGGGCTGCGGTATGGACCCAGGCAGAGGGATGGACCGAGCCTCTTGCCGAGGAGGAGGGCCAGTAGTCGGGGGCTCCGAGTACACTAGCGGACCCAGGGAGCCGTGTATGGACCCACGGTGCGAGTGAGGGTGGGACCCCACGGATCCGCGGAATGGGGTAGAGCTCGGCGGATAACTCGGCGTGTATCCTGGAGACGGTATGGGAGCATACGGCCTTTGCTGGGAGGGTTCCACGGGGGATGCAAGGGGCGGATAGGGTTGCTCGTGATGCGGGTGGTGGTGTTGGTGAGCCGGTCGGGAGTCTTCGTATGGGTAATGCTGGTCAGGCAGTCTCCTCGGCCCTCTGGGGTCGAACTCGGTACGCGGAGAAATGGAGGGGCCATATTGACGCGGAGAGTAGGGTGGATCGGACCTGGGCGGGGTGTAGGGGTTGGAGTGGAGGAGCTTGTCTACGGATGCAGGATGCCTCGGAAGGGAAGGTTGATGGGGTTCATGGCGCAACGGCCCGGGGTGGATGGAGGGCAGTTGGTTGACGGGAGACGAGAAGGGATAGTCGGAGCGAGGCGGTGGTGGCACAGCATCTGGGATGTTGAGCGGCTTGAGGGTGACGGGCGGCGGCAGACGAAGACGGTAGTCAAAGTGAGAGGAAGTCGAGATGACGGGGGGTTTCTGAGTCTCGGTCATATTTGAAGACGAGCGGGACGGGTTGGGCGGGAGGAACGGCGGAGCAGCTGGCGGTTGGGGCATGCGTGTGTTGTTATTTGTCCACGGAGAGCTGCACAAGGCCGCATCGGGGTCGCTGGAGGACGGCTTGTGGCCGGGCGGTCTGAGATTGGCGGCCAGGGAGCAGTGCAGACGGGCGGCGACACAAAGGTCAGGAATGCCTCGAGTGTGGCGGGCGTTAGTTTTGTATGTAGGCGGGCGGGCAGCAGAAGATCGCCGTATAGCGTTGCGCCTCCGCTCAGACGCTCAGACGGCCTCTGGCTTGCGACCGGGGCGGGCAGATGCAGGCGAGCGAGGATTATTGGGGGGGGAACATGTCAATCAAGAGGAGGGAGTGCGATCCTGGAAACACGCCGCCAAGGGCCCTTTCGGATCCACGCATGGCCGTGAGCTGTCGCGCTGAAAAGGGCCGGCCGGGACATGGCAGAGCAGCCATTGGCGTGTGGGTTAGCTGCCGTTGTGCGCGCAACCGAATCGAAATTGGTCGGCTAAAGCCAGGGCAAACAAGCAGGCCGTCGGCGGTGGGCGTTGCACGACGGCGCCCATGCGAGCGCGGCAGGGTAGCATTCGACGAGGACGGGGGGACAGGACAGGGCAGGGCCGGACAGGGCAGGGTGGAGGAGGGAGGGGTTCGGGTGTGTGGGTGGGTGTGGGTGTGGGCAATGGCTGGGTTGTGTGTGCGCGAGCGGGTGCGGGAGGTCGAAAGAAGACGCATTATTGCCAGGGCCTCTTCGTCCTCGTCCTCCTCGTCCTCCTCCTCCTGCTGCTGCTGCTGTGGCGGCGGCGGGCGTGGGCGGGGCCTCGTGTGAGTCTGTGTCGACGTCTGTGTGCCTGTGTGGTCGCTGTGTCTGGGGGCTTGACCTGCTCAGGCGGGCAGCGCAGCGGTCGCGGCTAAACGGTGCATAGCGCCTGGGCCAGGGCCGTTTCGAGCATCCACAATCCAGGTCGATGGTTACGGCAGCATTTTGAGCCTTCAACGGCGGCGGCCGAGTCTTACCCTGGAAGACGGGCGCGCGCATTGCGGACATGCAGGGCTAGGGGGCACGACACAACTCACGCCGGGAGAACAGCAGAGGTGCAGCACACGCAGCAGCGACGCAAGACGCAGATGCAGACGTGCAACACGCTGCAACAGCGTCGCGCCGGCCGTGGTGCCGCTTTCAGCCGGGGTGGAGGTGGAGGTGGAGGTGGAGGTGGAGGTGGTGGCTGTCGTTGCATGTCGGTCGTGAGGGCAGGCAGAGGGGCCAGAGGCCAGAGGCCAGAGAGGCCAGACAGAGGGGGAGAAGCCGCTTGCCTGCATCCTTGCGCAGCGAACGCAGAGACAGTCACACGCTAGCACGACGTGCCCTGCGAGCTGGAGCAGCAGTGCCAGTGCCAATGTGCCAATAACCCTGACGGCTGTTGCTGGCTGTGTCCTCGCGCGTCGTCGGCGCCCGTTGGCGAGCAGGCGGACGGACAGCAGCAGCAGCAGCAGCAGCAGCAGGACAGCAGGACGCGACTCGACTCTCTCTCGCTTTCTCGCTCTCGTCCTCTCTTCCTCTCTGCAGGACCTCGTCGGCGCAGGTACGTCGTGCCGGCACGCTGAGCCGTGCCAATTGCCAGCTGCCGGCTGCCTCCTGGCGCACTGGCGGCCGCCTGCTGCTGGTGCTGCCGCAGTGGAATGCGAAGGGAAATGCGGGGGCGCGGTTGGCATCATCCACCAGAGGAGCCTTTTGGACATGCACCCTGGACACATGCAGACCACGCCCGGCCAGCACGCCCACCCGCCCGCCAGCAAGCCGACAGGCAGGCAGGCAGGCAGGCAGGCAGGCAGGCAGGCAGGCAGAGAGACAGCCAGCCAGCCAGCCAGGCAAGACGCTGTCCGCTGTCCGCCATCCACTGTCCCTGGTAGTCGAGCTGCCAGCCTCCAGCGCCGTCTACCGGTAGTTGGACCTGCCTGTTACGCGACCGCGGCCCTGAGGGCAGCCGAGGGCCTCCAGGCCAGGAAGGCACCCTCGCCACCAGCCGCTTTGGGACCCCCGCTTGCCTTCCAGTGCATCGCCCCATCCCGTTTCCATATACCCACCCCTACGCCTTAGCCCAGCCCATGCCCCGTTGAGCGCCCACAAACAAGAACAGCCCAAAAAACAAACCACATCCAGTGCACGCACGCACTCGCGCACGACACACTCCCAGCACCTGCCCAGCACCTGCC
>Ga0247757_10001224_pt1 | contig 18080 bp, 18 predicted proteins | sample UWRJL126311R4_FD_180929 | JGI IMG/M metagenome (GOLD analysis project Ga0247757, IMG submission 180929) | Plant litter microbial communities from Arlington Agricultural Research Station in Wisconsin, United States - UWRJ-L126-311R-4 | ecosystem: Environmental > Terrestrial > Plant litter >... | reverse complement strand
GGGTTTGAAAAATTTTTCAATATTGGAGGTGGGCGGGAAGGTGTTGGAGAAAAAGAAAAGGGTGTGCGCTATGTGTCACTGTCATTTTTCAGTTGCCGAATTCAAGTTGGTGGTGTGTTGTGTTGTGTCTTACTTTTGGGTCACTGCCATCTGATCAGTTCGGGTGGGAAGTTGGATAGGCTAGGCAGGCTGCATGAGATAGAACTCGGATCTAAGGTGGGTTTGGATGGGCCTTCCCCTTAGGGAACAGGAAGGACGGTGGATCACTAGACTCATTAAGCTGTGGGTTGCATTAGTTAGTTTGGGCATGCGCTTGGGGACGAGGAAGACGTGCTTCTGGAACCACTCCAGTGCATGTTCAGTGAATGAGGGGTGAGATGGTCAATTGTCCGTTAGTGTCTCGCCTAAGTAATTGAACATCTTATCAGCCAGCTACATGCATTTCCCCCCCAATACAGTATAAGTGTTCAACAAGTCACCTGCATGTCCTAACTTTCACATGTTTCTGGCGGTCGGAGCGTTTGGCGCGGTGCTGTCTACTGACCCAATGATTAGCCTACCTGATAACTTTATCTGGCAATCACTATTTGGAAACGAAGGAAATTGATTTTCGTGGATCTTTTCTCACCGACGAGGCTGATCCGTTCCGAAATTCGTCTGCCCCATGTTTGGATTGTAGCTAAATTGCTGGCTTCGCTGGCGGATTGTTCCGAGAGTTTGGCTAGTAATTTATTTTTATGTAATCCGTCTTTGACTCGAGGTATAGATTCAAAGTGGTTCCTGGAAGCTAGCATGATGTAGCGCGGTCTGGCTCCACAAAGACAGCTGTCTCCTACGTGAAGATTACTCGCGAGCCCTACGAGTGGAGAATCAATTCTCGAATGCCGATTAGTAAATATTCTAAAGAATATCAGTAGCTTTCTCCTGCAAGCATGCTAATTGTACGTGAGCCGCTAGCATGCAAACAAAGTGACGTTGTGCGCCTAAAAGCTGCACGAAAGACATGCACGACTTAGTAAGGCTAATGAAATCTCTCATGGCAGAGTCCGCGCCACAAACGCCATCGCAAAGCTCCTCAAACATTAAGCTACCACGTGGGTGTCCATCAGTTGACGTGGTTCCTACCCACTGGCGAGTGATCCTTCACGATGCCAACACTACGTCGTAAATCCGGTGGGTAAACAGCAGTTGCTGCAAGGCAGGCAGTCTCGCCCGCGAAGGCGTCCTGCCACGCAACTCTATATGTACTAACACGCCCCTATCATATTTCATCGCTTCTCATATCAGGTATCCTGGGCTATTCCTCGCCTACAGTCTTTTCATGTGCAGTGTTGAGGCCCCTGGTCCCTTCCCTCGCTGTAAATGCACGCATGGGCCGCGCAACCGTCTCCCCGCTGCATCTACCCGTATAGGCGGTGCGTAGGTTCGAGCGCTATTCAGTGTGCCGTCTTACGCCAGACACTCCTGATTAAGGACTCAACTTGGCAGTCTAGTTGTGTTGTCCAGCAGCCACATCAATTGCTTGGGCAACTCCTCCTGCGCTGACCAGTGTAGATTTGTCCTGTTGACATTGTAGGCCCTGCTCATGCAACCATAGGATCTGCCGAGTGGGCCCTGCGCAGGAGCTGCTGATGTGGATACTGCTGCAATGATGCTTTACATATCCATTTCTCATGGGGCCCAGAGATCCCTTGCAATTTGGGAAACGAGCACTTGCCTTTAGGTCGAGATGAAAAAGACAGCTAAGAGTCCCGACAATAACCTAATGAAGGCCGCGTGAGACAAGGCTGCGTGGCGAAGGCGCATGATGAACTAAAGTGTTTGAGTATTAGGAATGAATATTCTTAGGAGAACAAGGGAGTTTCAAAGAAACTGTGCTGTGTAGCGAGAGCAGGGAAGCGAACGAAATGCCAGCTCCACTTAGTGCGCCAGTGTACCTTAAGTGTTTCGCGCTGGGTTGGTGGAATTACTAGTCTATCATCCTAACGGGCTGATGGAAAGGAATAATCAAAGCTCTTAGATACTCTATGTTAAGCAGCTCGTACATTATGACATTGCTGTATATTAGCCTCCGCGCAAACTTAGCTCAATAACTGGAGGAAGGTAACTCGGGCCCAGCAATCGGCGCCATTGAAACGTCAGGTGGACATGTCTAGCGGAGCTTGTGGGGGTGAGGACGTGCATTGTCGGAAAAAGCGGCTGACTCCCCTGACTTGTAATGGCGCATTCACTGAGGGACTCTTGACCCAGAGTGCCTAAGGAGCCCGTGAAGAAGATTCATAGTGAAGAGTCATAGGGGGCGATGTAATTCCCAGTCATACTCTTGTATTCTCTGCAATCGCAAGACATTGACTCGTTGATTGATGACGATGGAGGACAACGCGGTGACACTCGACCTATCAGCGCTGAGCACAAGGGTCCGAGATCCCCAGCCAGTACCCGATAACCAGTCCTTCCTTCCTCCTGAGCCTGTCCTCATCTACAAATTATCGGGTTTTGATCGTTCACAAGGACACCTTCCTCGATATCGCGCATAGTGAATAGGATACTCATGCTTCGCTACAGGCCAGACATAGAGAAGATGGACTGGATCTCCGACACGAGCTCTTCACTCAACACTCGCCTTTTGTTGGTTGGCATTCGAACGGCTAGATTCGCCACATAAAAACATCGGCCATCGAACTTCACAAGACTTTCACGGTCGCCTGCGCCTAGAATCGATGGGCGTTGTACTAGGGGTAGAACCAAGAACACTTACTTCCACTCGAGAGGCATCAGCCGCTCTCTCCTACTAACGAATAAGTAGTTCCCTACGAGATCAGAGCCTCTACTGTCGTCGAACTAAGCCGTGCCACGACCGAACACGAATGCCACGTCCTAGAATACTATCCCACATCAAACAGCCTCACCATTCACAGAAACTTTGTATAAACGCCCATATTTATGAAGATGGTTGATAACCAACGAATATCGTTCATTGAAGCTTAATGGAGTTATCTACAGAGGCAAGAAAACAGGCATGTGAATAGGAATCTGGTGACTCACGCATATCATGTTTTTGAGGCTCCTGATCTTCACCAGGGCCTGGTAGTGCGGAGTATAAGGTGCTTTAGTTAAATAGACAAGGTCAATCGCGAAGAAGCATAATATCTCAAAATGAGAGCCCAGGTTAAAATTGCACAGCGCAGTTTCTCTAGGAAAAGCTAGATCTTGAGATCTTAGCTATTGATATTGATTCAAAAACCTTTACAATTTGACTATGGAAGACTTTCTATTTGGCGCAAGGGCTGTATTCCAACATTTGGATTCAAGGCATGGTCAAGCGATTCGTATTCATAGCGATCAGACGGTGCAAGCGCACACTAGCTTCACTGTCTGATTAGCACGACAACATGCGCCATGATATCTTCTTGCTTCGCACACTATGGGTTAGCGAAAAAATCGCATCAGGCTGCCTCAGAGCTGAGTCCATAGAATCGGACCATATCTGTAATTTCTCGGCCCCGTCATCAGGCTCCGAGCATGCCGATCACGCCGCAGTGCCGCACGGCTGACCGCTCGATGTTCGCTACCGGGCCGTTCCTAAATCTTGCTCTAGGCATCGCGAGGCTACTCCCGGAACTGGTTGACGTGTCAGTGCCGAAGAACCGCGTGACCAGTTCACAAAGCGCAGCGATAGGAGGACATTAGGCAAGTCACAAACACAGAACAACCTCAACTGTAAACATGAAATATTCGCAAATAGTATGTTATCCGAGTGGTTATATCGATCGATTAGCTGACCCAGGATGCAAAGCAAGCAAAGACCAGCGATCTAAGCACAATAGAGTTTTATATATTAAATACGGGCTGATACATCAATCTTTGAGCCAGCCACTTCTTTCGAGAAGATTATGTCACTTGATAAGCATGGACCATGTTTTAGAATCAAGTGACCATGATTCGGCATGCGCTGCACTTAAAGGACAAGGCTAATGCATGCAAGACCGTCTCATAAAGGCTAGCACGATGCCTTTCACATCTCGGCAGGAGGGTTGTCTCAGCGAATGCGCAGTGTTGGCGCTAAAATCCAGTGGGCCCTTACATCGAAGGGGAAATGGCTTCTAAGGTACGAACGATCTCACACTATTGCATGAGCTTCCGACTACTATCAGTATCTTGTTATCAGCTGGGTTGCTTGCTTCTACCGACAGACCGCTAGCTTAGACTTCTGTTCGTGTCCTTCGCAATCACCCACGCCCTCCGAATCGTACGGTATCGCTTAGCCCTTCCTCGCCCCTTATACGATCGTAAAACATCATTCAGCTCTCAGCACTCAATCATCTGCAAACCCATCATCGCTTGCGGCTTCTTTCGTCCAGCCGACACAAGGGGCACGAATCCTCAGACAGATTATCTTGAGGCACTCGGTTCTGGAAGGCTGTCGGGTGTCTGTCATAGGAGCATGGCCTGCTGAGACCCCATCCTAGGCAGTCGCGCATAGCCTCGCCCACGAGTCGCAATGCATCCGGATGCTGTCGCTACAATCAAACACGCAAGGCTCAAGACGCTCTATGACACAAGCTAATATCAAAGGTTTGTAACAGTATCGCCAGATAGACCTTTTTGCCTCAACAGGAGGACAACATGCGCTTTCGAGACACCATCTGATCGGAGCTCAACCATCACGCCCAAATTCAAATACCACTGACATTCGTAGTCTGCGTATATGTACCCAGAACAAGCATTTGTTTGTTCTGAATCTAGCCTTTCGTGGCTCATAGTCTCAATAGGAGCATCGCGATCCTTTCAGAGCCTGCCCGAGAACGATCGATTTCTACGAACGCATAACGTCTCTTGCTATACTAGCATGGGCCCTTTGAATACCTCTTATAGCCAATTTTCGAGGGCTAATCATACTGCTGGAAAGCAACAGTCGAACAGAACACATAAGCCCTATTTTAAGGCACAAATGCTTGGCAATCCATATCACTTTCGTGGGGAATTCGGAATGGCAGACCACTTTCATCAATACACTATCTCCGCCTCATCGTGTCGTTGTTCCAGCCTATCGACCGGTGCAACGTGCATCTTCTACGAAGATTTCAGGCCGCTGCCTTAAACGTACACCGACCGAGGATTGGATAGTCTATCGATACTAACCAGTGGCTTGGAATGGCAGAGATATATTCCGAAGTGATACTGAACGCTTGTTCTCCCTATCTTGGAAAGCGAATGCGCAGTTGTTGGAAACAGCATGAAGGGGCAAGGTCTATATCTTGCGCTTCACTACCTTTGCAGTTTTCCATTGCGAAATCAAGGGTTTTTGTCGAAACTTCGTTTATATAGACTGTCCTGGACTGAAGCAGCTGTGTTCTTCGGAAAGTTTGTCGGTATTTATACTGTTTGGCATCGCTTCGCACTATTTGTGCGCTTCTCCCTAGCCCACTTAACAGAGCTATCGTGAATTGAACACGTCCAAGTAAGCAATGCTATCATCTCAGATCTAAGCTATATTAGGCTCTGCTCTACATTACATACGAGCCGTATCCCTACTCAACCATCTCAAATATTTAGCTAACTGCTCTCTCGGAACGCTTGCACTCAATCAGCTCATTTCGCCTACTTTATTACCCTCTTCTCGAACGCAATCATCGTCACACAATTTCGATTTAGGATCCTGCTCTCCCATCACCGAACCACCTTTCCTTAGCCCAACCGCCTTCCGCCTGCCGTCCGCCACCCGCCGCTCGCCGTTTTCTGCACCTGTAACGCATAACTCAAAAACCCCAGGGCTGAGTCTTGTATTCACCATCTTCTCATCACATTCGCCATCAGCTTCTACGTGCTTTCCGGTTTACCCCGTCTCGACTGCGCCCCTATTAACCTCGTCAGCGCGTACCATGCTCTACAGGAAACTGTCCTCTCCACTATGGCTGGCGCCTTCTCACACTCTTTATGCATATCTGCGGCCACAAATTAGATACCCTATTTACCACGTCTCGTGTGTTGGATAAGAGCTCTCTTGTCCTTCCCTTCACGGTTTCGTTTACTACAGAACTGGTGCTTTCAAGAAGGATGGATGAAGAAACACCGTTTCTCATCGCCCAACTCGGTCGCTTCCAAGTATTCCTAACGCTTCTCACAGCTCAGAAAAAGACAAAGAGAAAGAAAAGATGATTCACTTGGGAATATTTCTTCCATCTCCCATAAGAAGAAACTTCCTACGAAATAAAGGGAAGGAAATCTATCGACTAATTTGGTGTCATTTTTCGAACCTGAAAAACGAAATGAAAGTAATAAGATACAGGACCTTGAAAAAATAAGAAATTAGAAAAGACAAAGAAAGAGAATCAGGAAATCGATTCAAACATTCGGATGTAGGGCCCGGCCAGACTCGATACGCTTCTCTGGTTGGCGTTCGATGCGAGTTTTATCTCGTTCCCTTCTTGTGTGCTAAGCAGCTCGAAAGCTCAACGAAATTTGTTGCGCTGCAAAGGGTGCTTTGCATGGTTCGTGCTTGATGATTTTTAAGATACCCCCTGTGTTGATTTGAAAACACCAAGCTCAACGAAAAGAATAAAACGCACCAAGGGAGAATTCATGGCCCCTTTGTCTGCTTTTCAGCTTCTTCTTTTTCTCTGCTGATCAGAGACGCGCATCTAGTCAAAACAGCCCCTCCACCAACTCCACCACCTTCTCATACACCTCACCCTCCTCCTTCCCTGTCGCCCTCTTCGCAATAATCGGAATTTGATCCGTGCCCACACCATACTTGTTCAAATTCGTCTCCAACCCCAACTCTCTCACCAACTCTACAATCCTCTCCCCAACCCTCTCCGCATCCCGCCTTGCATCCCCCGTCACCCCTTCCCCTAGAAAAGGCAACAACCTCGCAACCTGTCCCGCCGCTTCTTCATCCGTCTTCGCCTTGAGCTTGACGACACGGCCTAACGTCAAACAACTTGTCACCCCGTGCGGAATTCCATACGGACTCCCCAATGCATACCCCAACGCATGACTCAACCCTAACCCTCCCTTCAAATTCGTGCCCAGAAAACCTAGACTCGCGAAAGCAGCGAGCTGCAACCTCGTCACCACTCCTTCATCCCCCGCATCTTTCCTGTACGCCGGCAACTCGCGCACCAGCGCACCAGCAGCCTGCAAACATGCCCACCGCCCCGGCATCTCCGCGACATCGGCATGGTACAGCAACTCGACCGCATGGTCCAGCGCGCGGAGCCCCGTGCTCAGGAAAAGACTGGCCGGCGTGTGCGCCGCGAACGAAGCGTCGTACAGCACGACATGGGGGACGAGTTCCCTCGCCCTCACGCCCGTCTTCAAGCCCGAGGCATCCGTGTATCCCGCCATCATGGTGCACTCGGAAGCAGAGAGCGTGGTCGGTATGGCGATGTGGAACAGCCACCGCCCGCTCTTCTCGTGCAGTCGGTAGGAAATGGCCTTGGCCGAGTCGATGGGGCTGCCGCCGCCGATACTTATCACTGTGTCTACCTCTTTGTCCTTTTCCACGAGGGAGGTAGCCTCGTCGAGCTGGGCGATGGGCGCATGTTGCCCGATTTGGGAAAAAGTGCCCGCGAGATGGGTGGCGCCGAGGAGCTTTTCGACTTGCTGGACAAGGGGTGTCTTGGTGGCGAGCGAGGTGCCGGTTATGATGAAGGCTTTGCTGGAGGGAGAAGGGAGGCACGAGAGGAGGTGTTTGGAGACGGAGTCACTGCCGTAGTAGAGTTTCTGGAGCTGGGTTGGTTGCCAGAGGCCGCTTATTGAGTGGGAGGTGGACTCTGTCATTTTGGGATGACTTGGCGAGGTTGTGCTGTATGCTGTGTGACCTGTGGGGGGACTTGGTTGGATGTGGGTCTTGTGATACGAGGGTGGAGGCCGAGGAGAGAGATAGTGGTTTGTACGGATGACACTTTGTAGCGACCGGACGCGCGAACAAAATGATCCTGCAGCTACTGATAGATAGAGCGGTAGTATCATTTACGATTCTTATCTCCCAACTGCTTTAGGGCTAAAGGCACCCATTGAAGTATGCCCTCAGGTGGAGAAGGCGGCGATGACGTCACATGAACATGATGCACGGCTGCCGAACCGAGGTGGACCGTCGAGGCTGACTACTGAAACGGCACTTTTGTTCGGAACGATACGATGACAAGAAAAAAAAGTCTCTATATTCATCTTCTCTCCCGCCAATTGTTCTGATGATATGACTTTACTAGCGCCGTTGAGGGACCAGCTGGGTATCTTACACACCAAAGCCACTTTTTCCATATCCTTTCCATGCGCTTATCATTGTCTCATCAGGGTCGTCAGGTTGAATCGACGCCATCTATATGCACAAGCACGTCCGGGACATGCACATTGTGACAGCAGGGAGCCCAGAACGCCGAGGTAAAACAAAACGAAACCCAGACCCAGTTAAATAGTCTTGCCGGCCGCGAGTTGAGATTATGCAGTACGCGGTGCAGCCGGGCTTATTGTTGAATACATCAATATCAAACCATCACTAGTCACACCCATCTAACCGGACGCAACCGCGGCCGCGAGGCTGGTAGTTACGGTGGATGCGGCAGACTTTGCTGCTGAAACCAGGTCGGTCAAGGTTGACTTCCTAGACCCATTGGTAGGCCTTCCGTTGGAGACGGTATCGCCGTTGATTGCATCTCCTTCAAGCCCGGTTTGGTGGAGTGGCTTCTCCATGTCGGCTACTTCAAGGCCGTCGAATAGGGGGAAAATACCATTCTCGTCTTGGAAGTTATTGTGTACTAGCACGAGGTGAGTAACGTGTACCAAGGTCCAAATATCAGCACTTACCAATGTTAATCAGGTACCAAGTGTCCATAATGTCTTCAATCACATAACGAGACGGGCTTGTAGCGGGGTGACAGTGTGCCCATTGTTGACCCAGGCGATAGAATTCATCCTTCCAAGCGAGGAAACTGACGGCCTCGACTACGGTCGGCTGTACAATCTCCTTGCCTGGGAAGACGCCCCAGGTGACGGCATTCGGACCATCGGGAGAGTTGGTCATCAAATCGCCGTCCCTATTGACTGCATAGTACGTTACTTCGGGGTCACGCTCGATCCGTGTGATGAGCTCCGCAATGTACTCGGGTGAGACCAGGACTTCCAGGTAGGCCTTCTGGTAAACATAGCCGTTGGGTGGTCCCCATCCGTATACAGGGTGGTTTGACCTTGCACAGTTCACCGGGGGCTGAGAGTTGATGGTGAAGAAGCCACGCCGGTTCAGGTCGATGAGGCTCAGCTGCAAGGCATCGGCCTCCTTGGAGATGGGTGCCTCGCTCCATGGCAGTGTCTCGAGCTTACCAGACATGTATTTGACAAAGATATTGGAAACGTCTTTGATGGACGTCGGTGATCCCCATAGCTCGATGTTTTGCTTGTTGCTACCCTTCAGGCCAATACCATACTGGTCGAACTCTCCAAAGGCGGGGGAACGGGCATCACCCCAGCGGCCATTAGGGAACTCGTCCCAATCTTGGGTACGAGCAATGTATGATCGGTTTCGGTTGCGCCAGAAAATAGGGCGTACGTTTTCCTCGCGGCGCTTGAGGCCAAGGGAGGGTCTCCAGGGTAGTGGCTTCATGAGCGGGCTTTCGGTATCAGGCAGAAGCTCCAATTCTTCGAGGACCATGCGAGTAGCCTGTGCAAGGTTCATGGTGTAGCTTCAACAGTCAGCGTAAGAAATAAGGGCTGAAAAACGCGAGCTTACAAGTGCAGGTGAAGAATGCCGGCATCGATCAGCTTGCGGCACATGTCAGTGACCAACTCCTTGCCGACCTCACGAACCTCCATGTCATCATTCTTGATCGGTTCGAGCGCCTCGGTGAAGTGCTGTGGGACGTTGATATTGGTCCACTTCGCCCGACGCAGGAAAGCAGCATGGGTGTGGATGGGCATGATGCCGGGGATGATAGGGATGTCGATGCCCTTGGCGCGGACCCTGTTCACCCAGTCGATGAAGATGTCCGTGTCGTAGAACATCTGGGTCACGATGAAAGTACCGCCAGCGTCTACTTTCTCCTTCAGATGATCAATGAGCTCGTCCACATCCTGGTTATCGTCGCAGCCCTCAGAGTATCCTGCCACGCCGATGTCGAAATGGTCCCCGTACTTCTCACGAATATATTTGACGAGATCCTTTGCATATTTGAACCCGCCTTGGATTGCTTGCCACTTCTCGCTTTCTCTAGGAGGGTCACCACGAAGAGCAAGGATGTTTGTGCACCCCGCATCGTATGCTGCCTTAAGCGCCTCGTCAATCTTGGAGCGCTCCATGTCGGTGCACGTAAGGTGCATGCAGGTCTCGAGACCATATACGGTCTGAGCGACTTTGACCATCTCTGTAGTCAGGTGGGAAAGGCTGCCACCAGCACCCCAGGTCACGTCGATGAACTTGGGCCCCATGCCGTGCATGCGGTCCATACGGTCGTAGAGGTTCTGCACACCCTGCGGCGAGTCAGTCTCAATTGGTCGACGACGCTTTTCGTGCTCGTACCTGAGCAGTCTTGGGCGGGAAGAACTCGAAGGAGAAGGTGGGCTTCCCCTCCGCCTTGGACTGGGCGAGCATCTGCGAGATGTGCATGGTGGCGGTGTGGATTGGAGCAACGCTCTACGGTAGGAGAATAGGACGCTTCGTTGCTGGGCTGTCTCTCTGTTTGTACAGGGCATCAAGTCAGCAACCCCACTACAGGACCTGCAGGTATAGTACTGTCACTCGGGGGATTGTATGACATACCGGAGTCCGTCCCCCGCGCTCTCTTTTTACCTTCACCGACCTCGAGGAATCCCCTCAGCTATCCAAAGTAGCGAACGCGAGCCCAACGATCAGCAAGATCGCGCTGCATCAATCGCAACTGTAGTCAGGACGTGTTCAGCGGAGGTCGTGCGAATGCAGAAGACTAGGTGTAGGCGAAAGGAACAAGTGCTAGCGGCGGTGAGTTGTTTGCAAGCATCGGCGAACAATCGGAAGCGCCAAGACCATGACCAGTGCACGCAAACCGTTTGGTCACTCTAGCGATTCACGCGGGCATGCCATCTTGAGACTATCTACAGCTGTATTAGGTGCGGTCTGCTACACCGGCCTTGTTCCGATGGTTCAGATGCTTTTCCTGCGTTGGTCGGGATGCGGGCACTGCAAATTGTGATCGGAGAATTTACCCCACCATTGTTCTCTCAACATTCTGTATGTGCCTGTGGAGTACATGTCGTGCCTGATCCCGCGCGGACATCCCGTCTGAGCCTGTGCGGGACAGGTGCCGAGGCAGAGATCTTGTCATTGCAATCGTATACGTTACTAGGCGTTGTTGTAAGTCTCCAGCATAGTGACTTTTTCGTCTACGGAGTTTTAAAGGCCGGATATGCGCCGGCACCGCAGGACGATCGCGCCGCAGCAATTATTGGCAGATAGTGGCCATCCGTAGCTGCAGGTGAGGATTACATGTCTTATATCCCTCAAGGCCTGCACTATTCGTGGGGTCTCCGACGCGTGTCCATCCACGTGTTGGGCAAACGGCGAGTAATTGAGAGGTGTAATAGACCGCTTTCCCGGGCTTTCCCCATGCAGTAATCCATGACAACTCCCATCGACGTCAAGCAAAAATGCAGCATCGAGCCATGGCTGTCCGTCTTCACCTCGCCGCTGCTCCTCCGTGTGCCACCCTTTCGCGATGCCTCCCATCCCCCGTCCCCGCCGCATCGTTGGCGTCAGCCTGAAGATGTACTTCGATCTGCCCAGCACGCTCTCCTACGTCCGCGGCATGCTCCAGCTCGACGGTGATGCCTGGAATGCGCGACTCGACCTCTTCGTCATCCCTGACTTCGTCACCCTCATGGAGTCCGCGCGTATTCTCGAGCCGTCCTCCATCATGCTCGGCGCCCAGGACAGTTTCTGGGAGGACAAAGGCGCATACACCGGCGAGGTTTCTTCGGTCGTGCTGCGGCAGGCGGGCGCCAGAATAGTTGAGCTGGGGCATGCGGAACGGAGGGCCATGTTCGGCGAGACAGACGAGTGGGTTGCGAAGAAGGCGGGCGCTGCGGCTAGGAATGGACTGATCCCGCTGGTTTGCATTGGCGAGAGGTCGCATTCAAGTGTTGCTTCGGCTGCGGTGGGTGCTGCTATCGAAGAGTGCAGAACGCAGGTCACGTCGGTGCTTGCTGCTGTGCCGGATGACACCGAGGTCATCCTGGCGTATGAGCCTGTGTGGGCGATTGGAGCTGCTCAGCCAGCAGATGCGGATCACGTAGTCAATGTTACCAAGGAATTGAGGAAGCTGGCTGCTGGTCGCCAAGGCGTTACGCGGATACTATATGGCGGAAGTGCAGGGCCAGGCACGTATGCAAAGATTGCGGAGGGTGTAGACGGGCTGTTCTTAGGCCGCTTCGCCCACGACCTGCACAATCTGAAGAAAGTCATTGAAGAGGTGGGCGGGGCGTGAATGCAGGCTCAAGGCGGTTGTACGCAGAAGGGACGAAAGCCTAGCAACTTACATGAATGTAAACAGCATGTATCAATCAAACTTTGCATCTCATGACATCAAAATTCGATTAAGGTAGTCCACATCATCTGCAAATCGACTGTTCTCTGTTCTATAGCCTTTTAGGTCGGCTTATCTGTGATTGGTGCATATGCCATAGACGGCACTCGGCTAGTAGACCCCTGCCCGCGCCAAGATTTCGCTCCGCCAAAATTTCTGTGGCACATATCGATAGCAACTCTCGTCTTGCTCTGCCACCCAACACTCGTACCATATCGCTGCCGCCATGTCGAAGACGCAGTGGAAAGATATTCCCGTCGTACCGACGTCGCAGGAGTTCCTGGACATCGTACTGTCCCGAACGTATGCATGCTAACTTCCGAATTTTCCAGCGCGGGGCTAACAACACGCAGCCAGAGGCGACTCCCGACTCAGATTCGTGCCGGCTTCAAAATTAGTAGGATACGAGCCTTCTACACCCGTAAGGTCAAGTATACCTCAGAGACGTTCACCGAGCGCTTGTCCGCTACCATCAACGGCTTCCCGCGTCTTCAGGACATCCACCCGTTCCATCGCGACTTGCTCAACACTCTGTACGATGCGGATCACTTCCGAATTGCTCTTGGGCAACTGAACACTGCGAAATCTTTGATTGAAGCTGTCGCTCGTGACTATGTCAGACTCATCAAATATGGGTGCGTTGTGATTTTGCTGCTTGTGGTGAGCAGAACTAACTTGAACATAGTCAGAGCTTGTTCCAATGCAAGCAGCTAAAACGCGCCGCCCTCGGTCGCATGGCCACGATTTGCAAGCGACTCAAAGATCCTCTCGTCTACCTAGAGCAGGTCAGGCAGCATCTGGGCCGTCTCCCCTCCATCGACCCCAACACTCGTACGCTTGTAATTTGCGGTTATCCCAATGTCGGAAAATCTTCCTTCTTGAAGGGCATTTCCCGAGCAGACGTCGATGTTCAGCCATATGCCTTCACTACCAAGAGTCTTTTTGTGGGACACTTTGATTATAAGATGCTACGGTTCCAGGCCATTGATACGCCTGGTATCCTCGACCATCCGCTCGAGGAAATGAACACCATTGAGCACCAGTCGATTTGCGCCATTGCCCATTTGCGCGCGGCTGTGCTTTACTTCATGGATCTCTCCGAGCAGTGTGGATACTCGGTATCAGCACAGGTTTCCCTCTTCAACTCGATGTGAGCTATTCGAAGCTATCCCTAATTCGCAATTGCTGATCGAATCATAGCAAGCCGCTGTTCGCTAACAAGCTTGTTTTCGTGGTGATCAATAAGATCGATCTGACAAGGCCCGAAGACCTTGACCCCGAGACGCAGGAACAGCTCCAGGGTATGCTCAAGTCAGGCGAGGTGGAGCTTCTTCAGCTCTCTTGCACAACGACTGAGGGTGTCATGGGAGTCAGGAATGCTGCGTGCGATCGCTTGCTGGCTGCCCGCAACGCGGAGAAACTCAAGGCTGGTACCAACAGCTCCGGAGAGCCAACCGGAAGACTTGGCGATCTCCTTCGACGAATCCATGTCGCTCAACCTCTGGGTGGTGTTGTTCGTGAGACTTCGATCCCGGAAGCCGTGAAGAACCGGAAAAAGTACGATCCCGAAGATCCGGAGCGAATCAGGCTCGAACGCGATATCGAAGAAGAAGAGGGCGGCGCAGGAGTGTACAATGTCAACATGCGCAAGAACTACATTCTAGAGAATCCCGAATGGAAAGAAGACCGTATACCAGAAGTCTTCGATGGCAAGAATGTGTACGACTTCATAGATCCTGACATCGAAGCCAAACTCGTGGCGCTCGAGAAAGAAGAGGAGAGGCTTGAGGCAGAAGGCTTCTACAACTCCTCCGAAGAAGACATGGACGAGGATGAAGAAGCTGAGATCAAATACAAAGCGGATCTTATCCGCGAGAAGAGGCAGCTTATCCGCAACGAAGCAAAAATGCGCAAGAGTCTCAAGAACAGGGCCATTATTCCTCGTTCTTTGAAGGCTCAGAAGCTGTCCAAGATGGAAAGCCATCTCGAGAGCTTGGGCTACGATAGTACGAACATTGCTGCTCGTGCACGCAGCCAGAGCCGCGGTCGCAGCATGATTCGCGGTCCCTCGGAGGGCACCGGTGGAGATGCTATGGAGATAGATACCCCTCAGGCCGCCCTTCAACGAGCGAAGAGTCGTGCCAGGAGCCAGAGCACCAATCGCAGGACAGATGGAGTTACGGACGAAGCTGCCCGGTCCAAGGCCGAGAAGCTGGCCAAGCTGTCTCAGAAGAAGATGAACAGGATGGCCAGACAAGGTGAAGCAGATAGACACACAACCGGTTCCCTGACCAAGCATCTGGTGCGTACTCGAACCACTCCCTACCTTCAAAAACTGACATTTCACAGCTTGTTGGCAAACGTGGTATTGGCAAGACCAACATGAGATAGTCGACTTCTATGTTTACTGTGCGAGTGTGGGCGTTTAATGATGCAACAACGACTCTTATCTATGGGCATTAGACTATTTCGATGGCGTTCAGGATCCACTTCGATACCAATGTATTGTCAGACGGGAGCAAAGCATACCGCGCCCGAGTGTTCTCTCGTCGCTAACTGCGACTGCGAGAATCAAGCTTCCGTTGGTGGCACTCGGAGGTAAAGGAATTAATCGAACGCTGCAGCCTTGCCTCATGTTACCCGAAGTTCAAGCTCAGCGAAGCCCGTCTACTGAGCGCAATACTTTATCTTGCATGCCGGATGTCTAATTGTGAAGCACACTATGTCGCATATGTCCGTAGAGATAGACGGCCGCTCTTGCGAGGTAGCATACCGGTCGAAAAGAATGTGAAAGTTCGCGATGGTTCATCGAGTTCGCGCAGGCGACCGTTGGGTTGCTTTGATTCGGCGAGATGGTCGGCCATGATGAGATCCTTTACTGCTCGTTCCTCGTTCGAGAGGCCATTGCGAGGTGGCGATGGGGCCAGAAATTGGCTTTGCGCCTCAATCCTAAGCCCGAAAACGACTGGACAGGATTGCACCCCTGCCATCATGACAATTTGTCGGCGAATGGAGGATTCATCTTACAACGCCCATTCCTGCGCGCGTATACGAGCAATGCTATTAGACGATATTTCTCTCCTTTACAATGCCTCTAGTATCGTTGCTAAGCTCCTATTCTCTACCCTTCTTACAAGCAAAGTTTCCCGCAAGAGCTGCTGGCATCGGATGCCGGAGTAAATTGCAACGAATTTCCGTATTTAGATCACCTGGCCCAATGTGCTTGCGGGGGCGTTGCTGTCCAGTGAGAATGCGTGTCGACGGGACGCCTAGCGACTAAGATGCCCTAGCCCCAGCCGCAGCCACTCTTATGGATCCTCAGCCTTACCGGTTTTCGCTACCCATCGACACAGGCCACTGAAACCCTGGCATATCCTGTTAGCATGGGGGCTGGGTAAAGCCCCTTGCCCAGGAGAGGTATGTATCGGCGCTTCAGAGCGCAGAATGCGTTGGTGGGAGTGTGGGCCGCACGACGTGCAGAGGGAGCCTGAGACCCGACATATCTTAGGTGGGATCCCTGACCTGTGTTTCCGCCGTCTACGCTCTTTCTCACGGGTTCAGCCTCCTACGACTATTCAGTTGATCACTCTCTTTTATCGAGGTTTACAAAGGATTGGGGCCGTTCACCATGGTTATCCTGAAGGGTGTGAGCCTAGTGGCTTTGTGGGCAAGCACAGTGACAGCGACGCCTTGTGAGTAACGTCTGTCCGTCTCTGCGTGACCATGTCCATCTAATGAAGCTGTAGTCTTCCTCCGATCGTTGGAGAGTCGCGACGCTAATTGTGGGTCGAAACATACATCGCTCAACGGCTTGAACTTCACCACATATTGCAATACGAATAATCCCTTCAACGGTTAGTCACATCATCACGTCTGAGCAGTGAGACAAGGGCTGACGATTCACCAGATGCGAGACTGCCGCCCGACCGGGCTGATTCGTTTGAAGAGTGTATGGAGCTCTGCTCGCGGTTTTGGAATGGAGCATTAAGCGAAGGTTGCTTTGGTGTTGTGTGGAAAGAGGACAAGAGCTGCTGGATGCGAAACTCGACAACAGGCACGGGAAACTTCGAAACAGAACAAGGCACCTACTCTGCGCTGGTAGACCGGAAACAAATGAAACCTCTCGACACCGATTGCCCCTTCCCCGACCGCTCAGAACAGTCCATCGAAGGTATCCCCGAAATCAAATATACTGTCCACTGCAACAAGGACATTGGCGGCGCCTACGACACCGCCTGGAAAGGTTATCCTAGTAATCATGGCAACCCGTTCCAAGCGTTCTACCACGCCGAATCACTTTCGGAATGCGTAGGCTACTGCGTGAAAGAGCACCCTCTCTGCATGGGCGTCATCTACAACCCCGGCCTGGAAATTGGATACGCAAACTGCTGGCCCAAGACGGGCTTCGATCAGAACATTCCTTTGACATCACCCAGCCTCAACGTCACGCACTCAGCCACCTTCACCACCATCACGACCCCAGACCAGACGTGCCTCGATGAGGAGAATTACACGTCCACGAGTGACGACAGCAAGAACTTCGCCATCCACTGCAAGCAGGCCAACCAAGGCACCAACATGACGATGCTTCACAAATCAAACTTCACAAGCTGCATGGAGGAATGCGCAACGAACAAAAAGGGCTGCGTCGGCGTTGTCTACGACTCCAAGCTCCAGGGCGGTTTCGATAACTGCTACCTCCAAAACACGTCCTCAGTCTTCTCCGACGTCGGTTCCTCCATGTACGGAGTCGTCTCCGGCGCGAAACCCGTCTCCAGCAACAAACCCAGCAGCAGTGGTTCCCCCAATGGCAACAGCACTTCAGGCTCCAACGACTCTCCTTCCTCCTCAAACGACTCCTCAAGCAGCAAAGCATGGATCGCCGGCCCTGTCGTAGGCGGTATCCTCGCGCTCGGTCTCATCGGCGCGGCGGTGTGGTTCTTCCGGCGAAGGAAGAGTCGCGCAGCTGCTGCCGCCGCCGCTGCCGCCGCAGGTCCTTCTCATAACGATAAACACGATCCGTACGGCGGTGCGCCTGCGCCCGCGTACGCACCTGTTCCGCAGTACGCGTCGCATAATGCGCCGCCCAGCGAGCTGGGTGAGGGCGTGAACCACCAGGTCAATGAGGCGGATGGGACGCCGGCGGTGAAGTATGCGCTCAAGGGGGGCGCGACGACGTCGGGGCGAGAGGGAGCGCATGAGATGGCGGCGTAGAAAGGGACTTGACCACCCCTATGCTGTCCTTTCTCCTGTTTGTGTTTTTTTTGTCCGAGACGGGGAGTGGTGAGAAATAAAAAGGAGAGTTCGGACTGCGCATTTATTTGGGCGCGGTGAATACACCATATACTGGACGCTGTACAGCTTTTTTTCTTCTGTCCTTTGAACTGGTAATTTTTCTTCTGCTGCTGCCCGAAGGGTTATTTATTTTTGTTTTAGCCCTTTTTTTACGATTCAGCTCGGGCGCAGCGCATCGCATCGATTTTATCTGGTCCCCTTTTTTTTTTTGGCAGGGCGGTCTTATTCTTT
>Ga0247757_10001223_pt1 | contig 18104 bp, 23 predicted proteins | sample UWRJL126311R4_FD_180929 | JGI IMG/M metagenome (GOLD analysis project Ga0247757, IMG submission 180929) | Plant litter microbial communities from Arlington Agricultural Research Station in Wisconsin, United States - UWRJ-L126-311R-4 | ecosystem: Environmental > Terrestrial > Plant litter >... | reverse complement strand
GGGGTGGTGGCATTGAACTCAGTATTCTCTCCCAAGAATTCGACATTGAAATATGCAGCATTAATGTGCAGGACCTCCGTGTTGACAGATTCAATGAAGGTCGACCCAAGCGATGTATCCTTGTGTACTCGGGTATCCATTACGACACCGTTGCATTCGTACCTGACGGGTCCTCCACACTGGATACGGAGGGTGACATAAAACTGTTTGACTCCAGTGACGAGGTTATCCTTGAGTCCGCAAGGCAACTTTGCGGAGAACTAAGGAAGAAACATTATTACACAGACACACAGAAATTCAGTATCAAATGCAACACTTGTGGCTGGAAGGGGGCGGGGGAGCGTGCAGCAGTGCAACATGCAGAGGAAACAAGCCATATGGATTTTGGCGAGGCTTGAGAGGCAAAGTATGGTTACAATGCGGATGTTTCATAAAGAGGTTGATTATGTGTATTGCGCCAATTGGCATGGAATTGCATATACCCAAGTAATAGAAGGCGGATCAGAATAAACCGTGCACATTTGACCATCTCGTAAGCATTATACTTCCCCAGCCTTAGAATTCCGCACTGCGGAAAGTGATACTCATCGGCTTGACACGATCCGAGTGTGCTTACAAAGGTAAATTGGATGTTTGTAGGATACTCAAGCAAACCACCTTAAGGAATAAATCTCGCGCGAGACGCGGACAAAATTAGACTGCGGGCATTTCAATTTGAAGATGTCCGCCAGAGCGCCAAAGGTAACTCATTGGATATATTAGAAAAAAAATACAGGCAGGTCATCGGTCATATCCAGATTCTACATTTATTCAAAATCAACATGGTTCACACGATTGCTCTCATTGGAATTAGTGGTAAACTCGGCCGCGCTGCCTCAAAGGCGTTACTAGAACACCAAAACATAGCCCTTCGAGGTACTTGTCGAGATATTAGCAAGCTCCCCGAATGGCTTACCACCTCTTCTCAGGCAACTCTTACACAGGCTGGACCTTACGATGCTGAAGCTCTTCGAGCTGTCGTCCGAGGATCCGATATAGTGATATGCTGCTACTCCGCTGACCCTGAAACCATGCTTAATGGTCAAAAGTTGCTCATTGATCTCTGCGAAGAAGAGGGTGTTCCAAGATATATGGCGAGCGACTTCACAACTGACTACAACGGGCTGGCCTGGGGTGACTTTCCTTGGAAAGAACCTATGAAGCATGTCAAAGCGTACCTGGACACCAAACCGAAAGTCAAAGGCGTTCACATACTGGTTGGACTGTTCGTCGAGACATTCCTGGCAGGCTTCGGTGTCTGGGATCCAACTCATGCGAAGCTGTTTTACTGGGATTCTCCAGAGGAAAACGTCTGGGATTTCACAACTTATGCAAGTGCTGCTCGCCTTATTGCTGCTGTAGCTATGGATCCTTCCGCTTCTGGTACTCTCACGTGTAAGATTGTACACCATATGAGAAGATAGGGTTACTGACAATCAATAGTCCAGGGCTGTCGGCTCAACACAGCAGATATTGCACGTGATCTTGAGTCCGTTTACGGTATCAAAACTCAGCTGGAGAGGCGCGGCTCGATGCATGATTTGAAAGAGAGTATCGGTGAAGGCGCTAGTTACAACATGCTTGCGTAAGTCTGCGAAAGATCCGTCATACCCAGAACCATTCTAAACTAAGTAGAGCTTTTTTGTACTACACGCTATCGGGAAAGATGGCACTCGGCGCCACTACTGACAATTCCAAGTACCCAGTGCATGTAGAAACAATGACCGATTTCTTGAAGCGCACCAGACTTGAACAGTTGAGCACGTCATACCAGAATTTGTAATGGTGAGTATGTAGCCTTAGTTCCGCTACCATATAGAGCTTGACCGTTAGTTGACACGGGAAATCAAATCCATTCATGATTCTTAGGCCATGAGGAATTCACGTTTCAGATTTTTTGGTCGTCGATCATCTCACACCAGCACACCTACCTGGAACACCGAGATGATTTTTTAAATAATCATATTAAGATCATAGATACAAGTTTACGAACTCGGAGGTGAATGTTACTCTCTTGAAATCAGCATTAAGGTCTTTGGGCCTTGCATGATGTTTGTTTCTACTGATAGCTTGGCGGGGTGGATACGCGCATCGTTTCGTGTTGTTGGCATGAGCGTTTTAGCCTGCGCCGGCAGTTCAGGCATAACCGTATGCGACGCTCTTGTTACAGGGCCAAGGCTGTTTATCGAAGCGGTGCAGTAGAGTCTTGTCTATGGATATCCCTCTTAATCCCTTGCTGCGACTTTCCAGATCGAGTCGCGCTGCCATTTCAGTCTACTCTGCAGTGCGGAAAGATCTATACTTCGTCACGTCGTTATTGAGTGTTAAGGTATGCTCTGGGAACTCTAGTACTGAGAGCTACTGCTGATGTTCCAGTTTTGTAAATAGTGTATCGAATGGTCGACAATCGTTAGCTTGATGAAAAGTAGTGCCCGTGGAAACTAACCAAGCTGTTTAGCTAGAGAGAGAAAAGATTATTTGTTTACGGCTGGTAGTTAACAACATGAAGTTTTCTTGCGTGCTGGGCAGCTGCACCCTTGGGTTAGTTTCCGCCCGGAATCCGTATATGCTGTATGGTGTACCAACACAAGGACCGGATATCGACCTCACTGAGAAGATTCTCATAGCCAGCGTCATATCAGCAACAGTTAATAATTCCTCGCCATCGAATATAACACAGAACCCCCAGGCCTCAGCAGGACCCATTGCTCCTAATACACCGGGATTCGCGGAGCCATGTGCAATTGTCAACCAAGCAGTTCAGGACTTCCCAACAGGTGCACGCAAAATAGTTCCTGCAGAACTTGCTGTTCAGTGCTTACGATCTGTACCTCTCGATAAAGACGGGAACATTAAATTAATTGACGAACTTAAACTGTATCTTCAATGGCAAAGCAATATTGCTTACGTCAAGAATCCGCCTGCAGAGTATACCGAGTTGCCAGTGGACTTAATAGAACAAATGACAAGTATGCAGAAACAAATCAGTTCCGGTGGCTATACAAATGAATACGACTTTCAAATTGATCTTAATAGACTTTTCAATAGCGCGTACGACAATCATCTTGCATGGCAGCCAGATATATTAGCCACTGTCTTTCAGTTCCAACGCCCAACCGGCTTCGAATTAGTGTCTGTATCTGTGGATGGAAACGAGTTACCGGAAATCTTCGCCTATAGAGATCTTGAGCTTGTTAAGAACAACAGCTCATTCAAAGCTTCTCCGGTCAGAACAATCAACGGCGACGATGCACGGCAGTACCTTCAAAAAGTGTCACTACAGGCTGGTTTTCATGACGCCGATACGCGCTTTAATGCGCTCTTTCCTAGCCAACCCCTTATCGCCAGAGGTGTAAACTATTTGGGCTCATTCAGAACAGGCATGTACGCAGGCCCCAACACTACGCTAGCCTTCGCAAATGGTACGACGCGATCAGGGATGAACCTTGGGGTCGTAATCGGAAACTTCACTGGTGTTAACAGCGGTACAACATTCTTCAAGAAATTTTGTTCAGGGCCGAAGCTGCCGACACCCACCGTGCCTCAAGGAAATACTACGGCATCCTCCCCAAGGCCAAGGCCGTCGCATACAGGGTATCCAGAAGCTGTTATTCTCAATCCGAATTTGTCAATTGGTGGATACTACCTCAACGAATCAGGCTATGAAGTAAGAGAGCATTTTCAGTCTCTATCTTTACATGACTTGGATGCTGATTTTATTCGATTGTAGGACGTAGCTATTCTCAGTATTCCCTCATACGAATCCCCTGACGTTCAACTCTTCCAGAATGTCATGCGCGATTTCATTCGCATGTCAGTGGCATCCAACAAAACACGCTTGATCCTCGATCTTCGAGGCAATGGCGGCGGAAATGCAATCTTGGGCTACGATTCCTTTAAGCAGCTGTTTCCGCAGACAAACCAGGTGCCTTTTGGAGGTACGCGGTACCGCGCGCATCAAGCACTAGATATCATTGGGAAAACGACGAGCGATTTCATTGAGGGCAGAACTTATGTTCAGAGTAATGTCACAGCGTTCAATACATCTTTACAGGGGTTGAGTATGAACGACATCTTCTTGTTCACCACAGGCTTCAATTTCGAGCACCAATTGGATGAGAATAACAAAGAACTGAGAAACTGGGAGCAGATGTTTGGACCGGAGAAGGCGAACAACGATAATTACACTATTACGCTCAGATATAACTTCACAGATGAGGCGAGCTATACATATCCTGGGTTCTCGGTAATAGGTTTTCTTGCGAACGCGAACGAAACGAGTACGCCACAGCCCTTCGAAGCTGAGAATATTGTCATGGTAAGCCGCCCGTCGCTTCAAGGCTATGGATCAAAATATAGGGAACCAGTTGAGCTGGGCTGATGTGGAATAGTTACATGATGGCATGTGTTCATCTACCTGTGCTATCGTGTCTGAACTGCTCAAGAATCAAGGCGGCGTTCGCACAATAGTGATAGGAGGCCAACCCAAATTTGCGCCTATGCAAGGAGTCGGCGGGACGAAAGGTGCCCAGGTGTTCGCATACGATGACATTCAGTTTCGTAGCCAACTCATATACTTGTAAGGTCCTTTTATGTTCCCCCTCCTGTCTAGATAAATGTGCCACCTTGTCTGGAACATTTTCCCAAAGCGCTGACGAACGAATGCTTATTGATGTTCCAGTCTGAGCTCTCCAGAACAGCAAGAGCAATTCAACGCTACAACCTTGGGTCCAACGGCCTTTGCTTCGCAAATCTTCAATCGTAGTGCATATACCTCTGCTGGTCAAATTGCCGGAGGCATCAACCTACGCGACAATCTGAGACAGAATGATGACTCCAATACGCCCCTGCAGTTCGTATACGAAGCGGCTGATTGCAGAATGTGGTATACGGCCGATATGGTGGGCGATGTGAGGGCTGTTTGGAGAGGCGTTGTAGATAGGATGTGGAGTGGACAAGATATGAGGGGATGTGTTGAGGGAAGTACGGGAGATAAGAGTAGTGTCAGTGGTGGGGGGCAGAAGAAGGAGGGAGGACTACCGCCGCCGCCAAAACAGGCGGGTGCGGAGAATAGCGAGGGAGACAGGGGACAGCCAGGTAGGATATGGTGGTATTCAATAGCCATAGCGATAGCGCTTGCATTCTGATCCGAAGAGTATTTTGGTTATGAGCATGATTTTCACGCATTTCAAGTATGCATAGTATGACGTTGCGCTATTTCGAAGCTAGATTTAGGTATAGTGACCGTCAAAAAGTATTACTGCAACGCCAGGCGCGTAGGTAATGCGCGCCATTGCACTCAACACCAAAACACCTTGGAACAGCTTAAGGCTCTAGGGCTCTACGCAATAGCTATTGTTTTGAGATTTTCTAGTAGAGAGGTCTATAAGAAGAGACAACACTACCATGAGGGCTGCACCTATATCTACGTTAGGTAAGGATTTTCGAGAATCTCTTCAAGATGTATCTCGGGTTACGCTGACATTATTGATTATTGCCAATTAAGATAGTGGTTTGGACGAGTTCAATGGAAGGTTCTTACTGTTGTCGTCTATTTATTACGCTTTCAATAAAAGTGAACACACCCCTTGACCAGGGCTAGGTTTCAAAGCCCGTATTACATTAATTTGTATAGTAAATTAGCTGTATTTTTATACAGCTAAGGTTTAAGCTCTACCTTCCAACTCCCGGGTAAAGAACCTAATATTACATAGTGTCGCACTGGGATGTGTTAAAGCGATGAGAGTCAAAATATTTGATGATGAGCAGCAGAGTTGTATTGTGTTTATGTTGTGTCTTAGTCTAGTAAACCTGGCCCCACATGTCTAAGATTCTACGGCAAGATTACTAATGCAGTTTCTTCCTCAGGCTCCCTGAGATGATGCCTTGGTCTACGACACTCTATCATACCCAATAATAAGACAGGACCTACTGCTTACAGCTTGACAGCGTACTGAATAGCCAACTTTGCGTAAGTTTAACGTGCGACCTTACAGCTATCTTGAGCAAGTATTAGATAAAGTGTCTGCAGTTTATCTACAACAAGAAGAGGGCGCGTGTAGCGCAAAGTTAGTGTACATTCCAAGTACCTGTCGTTTCCTTCGGGACACAGGTGTCTTTCGCTACACAGGGGGAGTTAAACGTAAGCTGCATGGCGCCGTTTTCGTCTCACCGGAAAGCTTAACGATTATGTCAATGGCATATGTATGCATGGCAGTAGCTGAAAGGGCCGGAAATGGTAAGGGCATTGTATGTCGCCTTTATGAGGCTTTTATAATCAACAATATCATTCGCCATTTTAATTCCCAGGCAGGGTATTTATTGAATCGGCGATGCCGTGCAGATAAGGCGTAGAGTAAATTAATTTACGAGCATTAAGTGCAGATCCTGCACGCTGCAGATGGACTGTAATCGTCAAAATTTTATTGGATGTCCCTAGGGACGCTGTAATAATGCCGGACCTTGGTTGTATTTAGCTGGTGCACATTCTAGCTGCTATTGAGCAGCAAAAGTGCGGTCCATATCTCAAATGCGTATAAACAATCGTCCTTGGATATTAGGGTATATTTTCGCGTGGGATTACACATACAATTTTCCCTCCCAAAATAGCACGCCCCTCTCGGGAGAAGTTCTTGATAAGAAAACAACTAAACGCTAAGACAAATGACTGCATACTTTCATGCGTGGAGGTCTAATAAGGGAGATCATTTGATTGGCCGAATGTATGGATTGTCACCGTGACAGAAAGCGCCGTGTTGCAGCTACCGCGGTGTTTAGACCAGATAGAGAAAATGCTTTGCCTAGAGGACATGGCATGCATATGGAACGCAGAAGAATCAAATTCACAGCCAATCGATTCTGGTTGCGCCCTGTTCCTAACAGTAATAGTTTTATCTGTGCAGATGACGGAATACTTGAAGTAACAATCTCGCCTAGACAGATGAGTGGTTATAACTGAAACCTGAATTTGGGCGCAGAACCCAGACTGATTCGGTGTAGAGAACCCTCACTCTCTTTTGCTTAAATAGTACTCCTCTTGACTACCCAGCCAAACCTCTCCAATAACTACTTTTACGATGGAGAGCGAAAAACCCGATGAAGACAAAACCCTCACGAATCTTTTCGAGATCATCAAAGCCGAGGATGATACCCGAGCACTTGACGTTATCCAAAGCAACAATAGGATTGCCCTGAAATCAGATGCTGAAGGCCGTACGGCTTTGCACTACGCAGCGAAGGTAGGCCTCGAAGCAGTTGTCAAGGCACTCCTTAATCATGGTGCAAATCCTAATGCTCAACACATCAAATTAAAACACACTCCACTGCACCTTTCTGCAAAGCGCGGCCACGCAGTTCCTTCCGAATTTCTCCTCAGATGTGGAGCAGATCCAAACGCTCAAAACAAATTTCAGCGTACGCCACTACATTATGCTGCTGAAGATGGCCATGAGTCTGTCGTGCAAATGCTACTAGATGCAGATGCAGACCGGACAATTGTTGATAAGTATGGGTATACACCATGCTCTCTTGCTGTCCGGAACGAGCGAAATGCTGTAATCCAACTCTTCAACGAGCCACAGGTATTTCCAAGGACCTATGAATCAAGTGTAGAAGGGATACGAGATTGCAAAGAAGTTACTGAGCCACGAAAGCTGTTACTGTATGACAAGGAGAAGGAACGGCTATGCCGCTTCTTCCAGGGCGCAGTGTGGGAGATGAAGGAGAAAAATCTCACCGCGAGACCTGCAACCGTATTTGATATCGTCTATGGAAATATTCTTAATACAGCGAGTAGCATAAGCTGGATACACTTGCCAGCGAACAATGTGAGTACCAGAGACTGGGGTTCTGGAAAAGAGTCAAGCTGATTGCTTCTTAAGCGTGACTGGGTTATGGTTAGGCAACCCAATGATCTAAAATCATCATAAACATAACTCATATGTCCAGGACCTCGTTGATGGCATCTGCACCAAAAAACCTCCCGCAGAAGCCAAGAGTATCAAAGCATTTGTGAATAGCACCTTTCAACGAACCGGCCGAGACACTGCGCACAGGAGGCCTCATTTTGCGGTGAGCACATGCATACCGATAACGAAAAAGCACGCTAACTCGTTGCTAGAAAGGGTTAAATCAAGAAATGTGGGCAATTGTAGTATGTTGCATTATATCCTTATATCTTCATCGGTCTGATATGGGACTATATAGGTTCCAGTGCTTGATGTCGACTTGGACGAAGAGACGAAGGCCAAAATCGGACCTGCGCAAAAGGGCGCTAAGGTAATTAGTGATGATATGGCAACGCTCCTAGAGCGTCAAGTCAATGCTTTATCGAGACTGGATGCCAAATATGCTGATAGCTTACACATGCCGCGCAGTCTTGACAGGGCCTACTATGAGTTCTTGGATGCAGAAGCGCTTATCAAACGGGATAGAGGCCAGGTTATGCTCCGCTATCTCACATCAGCCCTGGAAGATATGGCATCGAATGGTGTTTCTTGCTCATCAAAATTCGATGACGGCAATGATTGCGAGATTGAGGACTTATCCGAACTCGCTAGTAACACAGCTAAGATATCAAAGAATGAGCTGGCGAAGGCAACGATGTCGAATAGGGTACTCAAGGAAAGCTCATTCCCTCAGATTATCGTGGTGCGCCAGCTCTGGTTATGGAAACTAGGCGACAGTAAGATCGATCGCGATCTGTCATGAGAACCCTTCCCTCCTTACTAACGTGAAGCGTTAGATACGATCATTACCACTTTTCCAGATAGATGGGATACAAATAATTCGGCCACTTTCTATAATCGACTAGAAAGCACGATGAAAGCCAACGCTATATGCACTGCCAACCAGATCTGCAAGTCCATCATCAATTGTTGTGTGGACTTTATCCAGGTCGAGTACAGTCTTCACAAGGGTGGTAAATTCGAAGAGTATAATTGCAGCAGCGTCTTTGCAAGCTCAATCGCGTGCTTGGTGAGTTGCACACCACTTTCGCATGAGTTGTGGTCTCTTATCGTGTTTTCCAGAGCGAAAATATTCATCAGCGCTATGGGCAGTTCCAGAGGAGACTCAGAAAGGGCAAGGCAAATCAGACAATTCTAGCAGACCTCGACCACGAAATGAGTTACCTTGCAGAGATTGATGACATTCTCGATGAACTCACTATGATCAAGCGAGCACTCAACAACCAGGCATATGTGACGAATAAAGTTCTCGAAGAGGTAGAAGAGATAAACATGCAGAAGGCGAGCAGTATTTCGAGCTACTATTCCCATCCCCACCTTGAGGTATTCGAGCGGCTCTCAGGCGATGCTCGTCGAGTCCGGAAATGTGTAGGCTACCTCCTCCCCTTTGTATGCATCACAGGCATTTTAACTCCCCAGATCACGACGTTGCTAGATCTTAGGCAGAAAGAAGCAACCATAGATGAGGCCAGATCTTCTGCCCAGCAGTCGACCGTGCTGTTTATCTTCACAGCGGCGACTGTTATCTTCGTATGAGTACTCTTCCTAAGTATTCATTGATTTGCGAGCGCTGACTGAGCATCAGGCACCATTGTCATTTGCTACATCTCTTCTTGCGCTTCAAATAAATGGGTTCAAAGAGCCATTCCATCCTAGTTGGGTGGCGAAAGTGCTTGGTAGGACTTCTTATCCGAGGCCAGAAACACGATCGTGTCCGCTAAGTCTTCTCTCTTAGGGCTCAGTGTTGCAATTACGGCAGCTACACTTATATTCATATGCGCTATTGCATGGTTAGCAAAATACATCCAATTCCAATTATTGCGCCAAAAGTCAGGAGGTGGTGATGGAGGGAGTGGTGGATCTATAGGAGCTGAGGCATCCAAAGTCAGAAACACAAGCGAGAGCCGGGGGAGTGGCGGCGGAGGGGGCGGCGGATTTGCTAACGTAAGTTGGGCTCCAAGCCGCGGCCTGCGTGACTCCGTCTTGGGGTTGGAGTTTCGAGAAAGGAAAATTAAGACTATCATAACAGATGTCGAAAGAGGCAGAAATAGCATGTAGGTATTGACGTCTTTAGCTCTCTTCGTTTCAACGTCCCTCCCTGTGTGCCCAAAAACTGTCCAAGTCTAGACTACCCATTTAGGCCCTCTGGCGACGGGTAAAATTCAGCAAGGACGTCGACTTAGACTTGCTCGACACCTTTTCAGCTAACAAGCGATTCTCCTAGTCCACATTAGTACTACAAGCCTTTCTTTCTAGATCGTCATGTGATGTCGTGACGGGTGTTTCGGCAAACCGAGGCAGCTACAATACCCCTTGCCCACTAACGAAGTTTTTAATAGGTATTGTACAAGAGGAACTATTCTCGGCCCAGCACAGGCGCTAACGCAAGAGTCGAACCATGTCGTGATCCCAAGAACGGCCTGGACTTCACGTCACAAGGCTGTGGCGCACATAGTCATGCTAGCATTTCTTGGATTTCGTTTGCTGGCTGTAGACCCTGCTTGTGGTCTATCTCACCCGCTCGAATATAGATCAAGGCTTCCTTTTGCGTAGCAGCCTCTGAGTCGGGTCCTGGATAAGCTGGTGAGCTGCACTCAAGTCTGCGAACTGAAGAAAAAAAGCGGTACACAGCCGCGGCAGCCTCAACTCTTAGCGATTCACGGCCTAACATTCTCCAGAATATCCTCTTCTTCCACTTGTCATCCTATGGATGCCATTCCCCTCTGCTTGTTGCTTGGCGGTTGAAGGCAGGATTTGGGCACAAATGGATTTCCCCACTCGAGCGCTGTGTGTCTGGCGTCCAAAGTAGCAATTATTTTCCGAGACAGCTGAAACTTTAGTCGAGTTTGTAGCCTGTTCAAGGCACCTGCATTTGTGGTTTGGGACAAACATGCAGTCGATAAAGAGCCGCCGATACTGTAATTGGATGCCTCAACCTTTTCTAATATATTAGGCTGTCGGTTGATACGGCCAGCTGAGATCAGCTGAGATACACCTTGTAACCTATGAGCGGGTTGATAGCGCGGCTCCGCGCACTTCTGTACAAATTTTGTCTGTGCGGCGGCTTGCTTCACTTCACTTCACCGGTTGCACCCTTGTGAGAGTTTACTAACTTGCAGAATTGTTGAAATCAGGATATATCTTGTCTAACCTAGCGGTGCATAGTATTAGTCCAGGCTCACAACCCAGTCAGGCACATATATTGAATTCCATTTGTTATCAATGATAGATACGACATTACTAGGCTGGACGACTCTACTGCCTCGAAGGTTGCGAGCACAGATGAGGTAACAATCCCCATCTATAAATCTTTCTCATCCATCACACTGGATTATGCAGTCCTCTCTCGCTTGGAATATCTGATCTCTATCGTCTCTAATATATGACGACTTGAGCCTTCTCCAAGACGACGATCTTGCCCAAATCCTCGGACTGCTTGGTCAGAGCCCCAAGAATGGTGTAGGCAATCATCGACTGGGAATTGTTTTGTCCCTCCGCGGCCACCGCCTCAGCAATTTGGTCCTGGCCCGCAAGCTGGTTGGTCTGGGGGATCTCGCATTTGTAGTTCTCCTTGGATTTCCTCATCTTGATCCTTAGCTCGAAGGCCTGCTCGCACAGCTCGAGGATAGTTTTGTCAAGCTTCGAGGTACCTGGCTTTACGGCTACCCGGAGAGGCTTGAGAAATTCAATAATGCGGTTGGCGGCTCGGTTACTCGTTTGATCTTGGTTCTTCAGCTGGTCGACGCATTTTAGGGTGGCGATCCGCCATTCCGAGATGGCCGTGCTGCTCACTGTGGACAAGGTCAGGAACTTGTTTGTGAGCCTGAAGAACGATTGGTTCAAACTCACGTTTTAATTCTTTCAAGACGCGCTCAAAATTGATAAAGGCGAGCTCAAAGTCGTTGAAGGTGAGCCCAACCCTCTCCTGCACATCGTCCTTAATCGAAAAGCCTTCCAGGCCGAAGCATGGGTAGTCCAGTATGTACCTCTGCAACAAGTTGAAGACTCCGCCCCTTATGCGGTTTTTACGTTCGCCCCCACTTAGGTTTTCCCAAGATTGCATATCTTCGGGCTTACCAAGCTTAGATATCTTCTTGATGTCAATCTCTCCGCTCATCGATATTTTCTGGATCTTCTGTTGTAAGCCTGTAAAGGCCTCTCTGATTTCCTGGTCGGATTTCTCCTGCTCCTTAAGCCTCTCAAAGACGATGCCGCGTAGTCTCCCCGAATCCGCGGTGACGGAGGCCAGCTTGTCGCGCGTTTCAGACAGCTGCTCGGCTAGTTGATCCCTCTGCGCCTGAAGCTCCTTAGTCTTCTCCATTAGATCTTCGCAATTCCTCTGCGTATTCACTACTGACGCTGGAGAGACTAGATCTTCAGGCGGCAACATTTGCACAGGTGCTGGAGCAGTACCAATCTGGGAGGGAGGGATGTAAGTTATCGAGCGTCAATGCGGTTAAAAGCCCGACAAAAGTTGGGGTAAGCCAACTTACCTGCATGTTGCCCGCCTCATGGCCATCTTTAGCACGACTGTGGGCGGATTCTACAGGAGACTTTCCAGAAAGTTTTTCCACCACACCAATCAGATATTTTAGCAAAGCGACGACATCACCGAAACCCCTTTCGAGCGTGCCCTCGAGACTGGCAAGAGGGCGAGGAACATCAATATACTCGTGAGGCTCGTCCTCATTAGTCCGGACCTCGCTCTCCTTAGATGCTACAGGAGCTCTCATAGGGTTGGATTGCGCCGAGTGTTGAGCGCTCTGTGTTCCAGCCATCCCTATGCCTCGAAAGAAGACTTGTACGGTAGCAGACAGGTAATGTAACATAGAAAATCTCGACATAAAAGAATTGCCAGCAACTATGCATGGGCGTAGGGAAAACTGAATTCCGCAATGGCAGCATTAGAACTTGCCCTCCTATATGCAATATACACGCATGTGCTTGTACACTCACAAGGCACCCACGAACGCCATTTTCAGCTCGTCAAGCCTGCCCATCCAAACACTTGCAGCGGCACCGGTGAAAAGCCTGATGGCTGTCCGCCTCACTTCCGTGTCTTTTCTGCCCAATCTGCAGTGCAAGCCGAGGCGCAATTATCTAGAGTCTTCTGCATCCGGAGGACGACGGACCAGAATGACCAATCTTTAGGCCTGAGGCTGAACGTGTACAATACAACCTGCTGGAACTGCTCAGCGCTAGCAAGCCTCTTACTTGGACACGTAGGCATCCACTACCACAGTTTGCTCGCCTCATTGGGTCATCGCTTTATTACTTTTGCGGCCTTGTTGAAGCCCAAAATTTTATCGCTCAGCGCGTATTAACCCATAAGCTACGGTACTCGGGGGTCGCGAAAACTCTACTAACGCCACCGTGGCCCTCGTACATTTATGCTTAAAGCCAACCGTCTTAGTCTAGAGAGTAGAGGTTGTGCTTCTTCAACTTGATAGAATTTACACCTAACTTAGTCTTCAACTGTGATCTTCCTTTGCCGTCGAAATATTTCATTATGGCTTTCTCAGAGCCACTCCAGGGCGTGGTCGAACTGATGAGTAATCTCAGCACCGGGCCTTCACTGCCTGGCGTATTCGAGTCGGACGAGAAGCTCATCATTTCTCTTGACTTCGGCACAACGTTCTCTGGGATTGCATACTGCTTCCCAAAGCAGAAGAATGCCAAAGTGGGTGTCGTCATGAATTGGCCAGGTTCGTGGTGACTTCTCTACTCCCGCATGCAATGCGCAGCCTAACACATTTCGCAGGGGCGGAGGGGCAGATGGTACCGAAAATCCCGACCCTCATCCGGTACGACCCCGACGATAAAACAAAGTTTACCTGGGGAGCATCAGTCGGCAAAGTAGCCGATAGTGTCGTCGGCATCAAGCTGCTGTTGGATCCCTCCCAGGAACGCCCCACCTACCTGCCCTCAGAGAACATGTTACAAGATCTGTCGAAGCTGCCTAAACAGCCTGTAGATATTGCTGCCGACTTTATTGGCGCAGTTTACCAGCATGCACTGAGTGAGATCAGCAAAGTTGTATCGAAGGACTACATCTCTATCTGCCAGAAACAATTCATACTGTCAGGTATGAGTCCACATGCGGGTGCCAATGAGCCTTGAGCAATTGTAACTAACGACGCCGTTGGTGCCTGCCGTCTGGTCGGACTCCGCCAAAAACGCCACCCTCCAAGCTGCGAAGAAGGCGGGCATTTTCCCCGTGACCTTGATCAAGGAGCCAGAGGCGGCGGCACTCTATACCATCAGCTCTCTAGACTTTACGCTTAATGCCGAGGATGCATTTGTCATCTGCGATGCCGGAGGCGGCACAGTCGACCTCATTTCCTATGAAGTTGTCCAGATCAAGCCTGTTCTGCAGCTCAAGGAACTGGTTCCGGGAACTGGTACGAAATATCGATACTGAGCCGCACGTTCACATGCAGTACTGATCTCTTATTTCTAGGTGGCATGGCCGGCTCTCTCGGCTTGAACCAGCGATTTGCCGAGTCAGTCAAGAAACTTGTCGGCGAGGAAAAGTGGCAGGAATTCCGTACAAGTAAGAGCTTCTTTCGGGCCGAGAGATCGTTTGAGCAGGAGGTCAAGAAGGCGTTCAATGGCCGTGATGGTGAGGAGTATTATATCAATTTTCCTATGGCGAAGCTCGCCGATAACCCTGAAGCCGGCCTTGAAGCAGATTGCTGGGCGTTGACTAGGTAAGGGCAGACACCGCATCCACCTACCACAGAGGTTTGAGATACTAACTGTGATATCAGAGAGGTCTTTGAAGAAATCTACCGGCCATTGATCGACGACATTCTCAAACTAATCGACAACCAAGTACAAGCTGTCACAATCAAGCGGCCGAGCAAAGGAGTGAAGGTATCTCTCATCGCTAGATACATATGCCGGTCCAATAGACGCTGACCCCACTATTAGGGCATCTTCCTTGTAGGTGGTTTTGGTAGCAGCCAGTACCTCAAAACCAGGGTGATGAAAAAATACCCGACTATTGAGGTCATGCAGCCCGCCGATGCTTGGGCGGCCATAGTGATGCAAGCAACCTCTCGAATCCCTCTCTCTGAGCTTCAGCTAACTTGGTGTCTAGGGGATCAGCTCTGAGCAAGCTACCACGTGAAGCAGCTATCGTTTCTACTTGTGCAACACGCCATTACGGGGTGGAAGCATGGTCTGTCTACGATCCCATGGAGGATGGCAAGGTAGAGACAAAAAAGTGGATCGATGGCAGCATAAGAGCAGCGACTGTAAGATTTTCCGTAGTTAAGGCTTATCTCTGAGCTTGCTGACTTGTATCAAAGATGACATGGTACATCAATATTGGTGAAGACATGCTTCGCGACCAAGTCACCAAGTTCCCGTTCTATCGCACGCTCTCCGAGAACTACGACTCAAAAAGTCTACTGTTCCGAGACATCCTTTACGAGAGCCATGACTTGTTTGTTTCCCCCACAGCTCTTTCTTGAGCCATGCGTAGTCCTTGATATTTACATACGAGCAGAGCGGCACCCAGACACCGATGCAATAGCAAGGGCACAGTCAAGAATTGTGAGCTAGTCTCCGATCTCCGCAATGTGCCAAGCTCTCAATTCATCAAAGCAATCGGTGAGTTCAACCTTGCAAACCTTAATTTGGAATGAAATCCGAAGCAGTAATGATTGAGACTAACGTGGCCCGCAGACCCCAACGGGACACCCTAGTAGGTAACTCGAAAGTCTATATCTAAGTCGCGCTAACTAGGATCAGTTACCGAGTTCATTACGACCTCGTCATTTCAACGGCATCAGCATTGATGACCTTTTCTCTTGAGATTGACGGGAAGTCCATGGGAACTGCTCGGGCGGAGTATAGATAGAGGGGCGGAGAAGCTGGACCAAACCCACATGTAGTTTTGGACGTTGATGGTTGACCGGGCTAGATTTATGTAAACTCCTTCTCGTTCTGTCCCTCAAAGAATTACCCATAGACCACTGGTGGGGAAAAACTGATATTCGCGCATTTGATGAACACCACCACGAGATCTTATTTGAAGTATCCACAACAACACCAATTGTTTGTCTACAAATTGATGTCTTCACAGAGATCCTACCTCGTACTACCTATCAAACTTGAAAACTCCTCGTCTATGAGCTTAAACGCCCTCTGTGCGCTTTCTGGCTGCCCTTCCATCCATGCGCCCATTTCTGGCAATCATACTGTTTCTCACGTTCTGTACGATCCTTTATTATAGTCCTGGCGTGTTTTGATGTAACATAGCCCATTTCGGGCTCTCAAACACGTTGACTTCTTCGCCATACATATGCATCCTCGAAAAGGCTTCACCTATGTAATTATGACAAGCGGTGGTTATTGCAACAAATTCATGAAGCTACAGGAATCCCCAACACTTCTCTAAAAGGAGTACCTATGGTTCAATTCAGCAACAAAGAGCGGTTTTCGTGGACACAAAGCCGCCAGACAAAAGTTGAAGAAGATAGAGCGTACGCATTACTTGGTATTTTTCGAGCTGAAATGGATCTTCGTTATAAGGAGGGATCTACAAGTGCGTTCAAACGACTTAAATCAGAGATCAGCGGGCCGAACATATGCCTCCAAGACTTGTGCTCGACGGATCCCCACGATGACAAAAAGCGAATCGAAGACACTAAGGGTGGCCTGCTAGAGGGCTCGTACACGTGGATCCTGGAAAATTACGACTTCCAGCAATAGCGCGGAACTTGGAAAAGTCAGCTATTATATATAAAGGGTGATGCTGGCAAGGGTAAGACGATGCTGCTCTGTGCCATTGTCAACGAGCCGAAAAAGTCCATAGCCAAGTCGGATCTTTTGTCCTACTTCTTCTACTAAGCTATTAACCCCCAAATCAATAACGCCACGGCCATGCTACGAGGTCCGATATATTTGCTTGTTGGCTAATAGCTATCGCTTGTCTAGATTTATGGAGATTCTGTCTAGAACTCTAAAACAAGATATTTCACTAGATGCCGTAGGGTAACCCGTCAAGCAGGTAGAGCAGCTGAAACCTGATCCACTAGCTGTATCGCACTACTCGAGCATCTACTGGATCGACCACCTCTGCGAATGGATCTCTAACTCTTTATCATGCAACTTTGAAGTCCTTAAGAGCGGAGGCATTGTAGACAAATTTATGAGAAAGAAATACCCTTAATGGCTTGAGGCTTTAAGCCTTTGCAAGAGCATGTCGAAGGGAGTAGTCTCAATGGCCAGACTAGAGGCATTGACAGAGGTAATTCCCTACCTACCTATACTATGTGGTGAGGTCATTGCTAACTAGGATAGGAGAGAGGTTCCTTAACGATGGAAGTGGTTCGAAATGCACGCCGATTCATCATGTATCATAAGTCAGCCATTGAGAGTAGCCCACTTCAGGCATATGCTTCCGCATTCCTGTTCAGCCCAACTCAAAGCCTAATAAGAGATTTTTTTTAAGGGAGAAGTAAGTTACCGGAGCGGATCACAATGAAGCCGGCTATGAAGGATAAATGGAGCCCCTGCCTCCAGACGCTCTAGGGTCATAGCCATTCGGTCAGCTCAGTGGCTTTCTCCCCGGACTCTACGCGGCTGGCAGTGGGGTCATCGGATAAGATGGTCAACCGAGGCCTAGATTTGAGTTAGGATTGTATGTGGATAACATAAAATTTGGAAAATGTATTATAACTACCTTCAGAGTATGGACCGTCAATAGTATCTGAGAAAATAGTGGGGATTGGTACTGGACATGGAAGAATATGGATATGTAAAGTTGAGCGCAACGGGCTTAATGCATTCTAAAGTGTTAGAAAATTCATGTAACAAGTTTACTAACGTTATCTACCAACGTTATCTTACAATTTTTTATTATTATCTCTATTTCATAGAGGGGCCCGGGGGTCAACTTGAATATATGATGTGCTAGTTTGCCATAGCGAAGCTTCGAGAATATTTATAAGGAAGTGGCAATTGTATAGAATTGATTGTATTGATTATGTACAGTAGGGTGCAAAAAAAAAAGAGTAATCAAAAAAGATACTATTTTTAGAAGGCTATAACTTGGCCAATATTAGCGCTATAATAAAAATAAAACTA
>Ga0247757_10001222_pt1 | contig 18111 bp, 10 predicted proteins | sample UWRJL126311R4_FD_180929 | JGI IMG/M metagenome (GOLD analysis project Ga0247757, IMG submission 180929) | Plant litter microbial communities from Arlington Agricultural Research Station in Wisconsin, United States - UWRJ-L126-311R-4 | ecosystem: Environmental > Terrestrial > Plant litter >... | reverse complement strand
CATGTGGCTGAAGAGCGACGAGTCGATCGACTTGATCGCGTTTTTCATCTTGCGCACCGACGAAGACAACACCGAGACCAGTGAAGACTCGGAACTGGCCCTGATTCCGTTCCCGGTCGACGAGTTGTTCACCGAGCACTTGCCGAGCTTCGATGCGGTGATTTTGCAAGACATCGATGCGGTCACGTACAAGCTCGCGCGGCATTTGCCTGCGCTCGCCAACTACGTGCGTGGGGGCGGCGGATTGATCATGGTCGGTGGGCCCTCGGCATTTGCGGGCGGGGGCTACGCGCGCTCGCCGTTGGAGAGCGTGTTGCCGGTGGAGCTGCGCTCGGGCGAACCCGCGTACGATACGGCTGATTTCGTGCCGCGCTACACCGAGGCGGCTCGTTCCGCGCCGGTGCTACGCGGTTTGACCGAACTATTCGCGGACGATCTGCCGACCTTCACCGGCTCGAACACGCTGGGCGTGGCTCGGCCCAACGCCATCACACTCTGGGAACACCCGGGGCGCCGCGCGGGTGGCGGCGCGATGCCCGTGCTGGCTTTGGGCGAAGCGGGGGATGGCCGCTCGATTGCGCTCGGCGTCGACGGCACGCACGCCTTGGCGTTCAGCGAGTTCGCGGACCGCGCGGCCGGTCGCGCGTACGGCGCGCTGTGGGACGGCCTGGTCGGTTGGTTGATGCGCGACCCGCGCTACGAGGCGTTGCGCTTGGAGCTCTCGGGTCCGTGCATCGCAGGTCTGCCTGCCAAGCTGCGGCTGGTGCGCTTGCCGGGCGCGGTGGGCGATGTCTCTCTGCAGCTCACGCGACTCGGCCCGCAAACCCCGCCGGTGGTGACGAAGACCGTGAAAGATCCCGCACCGGGACCCCTCGAGCTCGAGCTGGGCGTGCTCGAATCTGGCGGCTATGCGGCCAGTGCGCGGGTCGGCGCGGCGCCGCCCACGCGCTTCGATTTCGCGTGCGAACGCGGTGGGGCCGCGTGGAGCGACTCACGCCCAGATCCGGAGCGCCTGGGGCGCATTGCCAAGGCCAGCGGTGGACGCGCCGTCTCGCTCGCGAACGCGGCCGATCTGCCGGTGCCCGATCCGATCGAGGTCGCGGCGGAGCGAAGCAGTGTGCCGTTGCTGCCGGCTTGGGCCTGGACCTTGGCCGCCTCACTCGCTTTGGGCGGACACTGGTATGCGCGACGCCGTCAGGGACTGCTCTGACAACTCGGGCAGTAGTAGGTCGACCGGTGGAGCGCCCCTTGCCGTTGCATCTTCACCGGCGTGCCGCACGCGCGGCACGCCTGTCCGGAGCGCTTGTACACGTAGTACTGCCCCACGATGCCCGAGGTGGTCGTGGTGCGCTGGGGTGAGCCGGGAAAGGCGTTTCTCCGCAGCAAATCACGCGCGGTTTGGACGACGCGCACGAGGGCTTCACGATCGTAGGTCGAAACCGCGCGGAATGGATCCAACCGGCACACGAACAGCGTCTCCGATTTATAGATGTTGCCGATCCCGGACAAGGCCGTCTGGGTCATCACCGCTTCACCCAGCGAGAGCTCGCCCAGCGCGGCGAGACCGGCCACGGCTTGCTCGAGATCGAACTGGTCGGGGATCAGATCCGGGCCGAGGCCATTCAGGTATGGGTCGTTGATGGCCGCATTCGGCGCTAACAAGCGAACCGTGGGCGCCGCAAAACACACGGCCAGCGCATCCGAGACTTCCAGGACGACCCGCGCCTGATGCTCGGGACGCTGAAAGCGCTCGCCGGGGCGATACACGTGCCAAGAACCGCGCATCTTGAGGTGCGTGTGCAACACGCGGCCGTCGTCGAATCGCACCAAGAGATTCTTACCCTGCGCGCTGACGTGCTCGACGACATGGCCCGCCAATTCGGCGTGGGCGATCGCCGGCACGGATGAGCGCACGCGCACCAAGCGCTGCCCGTTGAGCACGCGCGCGAGGGTGTACGCGGTGCGGTGGAGGGTGTCACCCTCCGGCATCGGCTTCCTCGAGCTCGCCGTCGGTCTCCGAGTCGAGCGCGGGTTCCAATTCGTGGCCGCGATCGCGCAGGCTCAGCAGCAAACCGCCGCCGGCGGCAACGAAACCCGCTTCGCGGAAGGCGTTAGCGAGGGTGTGTTCGGCCGCGGGCGCGCCGTCGATCGTCGCCACGCGAAACGCGCGCCAATGCGGTTGAGTACGCGCCCAGCTCGTGAGCCCTTGGGCGAGCGCCCGCTCACGTTCTGCGTTGGGCTCAGCGGCGAATGTAATCAACGCGCCCCCGTTCTGCAGGTACGCAACGAGCGCTCCCCGATGGAGCACCACGAACGCGCCGGCGGTGCGTGCCAAGCGGCCGGCGGCTGCGCTCGCCTCACGCTCGGACCAAGGCAAGAGCGCGCCGTACGGGTTGGCCGGGTCGACCGCGGAGAGCACCTGCGCACGGGGCGCGTCTTCCTTGGGGGTGCGCTGCGCGCGCAAGTCTTCGTCTGCGCCCGGTAGGGCAAATTGAACGCCGCCGTGGCCGGCCACGAAGTAGCCGCGGCGAATGCGCCCCGCCGACTCCATCACTTTCAGGATCTCGTACACGCTAGAAAAGCCGCCTTCTAGACCTTCCGCGTGGGCCACTTCACGGGTAACCACGCCGTAGCGTTCGAGCAGCGCACGGGCGAGCGCCGCGCGGCGATCGGTCTCGCTCGGCGCTTCCCCCCAGCGCGCACTGCGCAGCGACCAGCGCCCTTCGCTGCCCGGGAGCCGGCCTTGGGTGGAACGGCGACTGGCATGCAAGCGCGCGCTGCGCCCGTCGCGTTTGCTGGACGCGGGCCGCAGCAGACTGCGCAGCGCCTCGAGCGAATCATTGGTCACTTCGCCCGACCAGACCATGTCCCACAGCGTGCTCAGCACGTCGTTCGGGAAGCCACCGGTTTCGCGCAACAGCTCGGCGAAGAACACCGCGCCGCGCCGCGCCAGCGTGCCGCGGATGGCCGCCGCCTGCTCCGTCTCGATGGGCGTCACCGTGCGCGCCAAGAGCGCCTCGTGTTCGGCCAAATACAGCGCGATTCGGCCGTCATTGCTGCCGATGGGTTCGACTCCGGCCCACACCACTTCACCGCTGCTACAGAGCGCGTCGAGGTCGCGCGGCGTCATGCCGCGCACGCGAGCGGGCAAGATGTCCTTGAGCAACGCGGAGGCCGGCAGCGGACAACCTTCGAGCTGGCCCACCGCATCGAGCAGGGCCGCGTCTCCACGACGCGGGTGCGTCGTGCCTTGGTAGTCCAACAAGAAGCGGCACAGCACGACCGGCTCGACCGGCTCGACCTCACGCCGCAATTGCGCAAGCGACCGCTGACGTAACGTTCGCAGTACTTCGGCATCACACAACTCGTCGCCGTGGCCACCGGTCAGGAACGCGCCGGAAACCAAGCGCCCACTCTGGCGCAAGTGCGCGACCACCTCGCTGACGCTCTGCCCGGAGAGCCCATAGCGCGTGCTCAGGGCCGACTCGGGGAACGGCCCGTGGTTGCGCGCGTAGCGGCTGATGATCTGACTCACCGCGTCCGGCACTGGCTGCAGAAAAGCACTGGGCGTGCCCGGGGCGGGGGAGAGCCCCAGCGCGTCCCGATAGCGACCGGCGTCTTCGGCGGCCAAGTAGCGGGTCTCGCGCTGAATCCTGACCGGGAACACGCGATGTTCGCGTTCGAGCTGTCCGAGCCAGTGTTCCGCGTCTTCGCCGGCAATGGTCCGCTCCCGAAGCTCGCTCAGAGTGAGATCGCCGAGGGCGCGCAAGACGTCGCACAGCGCGTCCGCGTCTTTGGCGGGGTAGGCGAGCTTCTGCAAGAAGCGTTCGTGCTCGGCGATGATCTCCGGATCGAGCAAACTGCGCAGCTCGGTTTCACCGAGCAGCTCGCGCAAGCGCTCATGGTCGATGGTCAGCGCTTGCGCGCGCCGTTCGGCCAAGGGCGCGTCGCCCTCGTACACGAAGTTTGCGACGAACGAGAACAAGAGCGAAGCCGAGAACGGCGAGGGCGCCAAGGTGTCGACCGTGCGCACGCGCACGCGCCGCTTTTCGATGTCCGTGAGGATCGAAACCAAGCCCGGCAAGTCGAACACGTCGCGCAGACATTCACGGTACGTCTCGAGCACGATCGGGAAGGAAGGATGGCGCGCGGCGACGGCCAGCAGATCCGCGGCACGCTTGCGCTGCGCCCAGAGCGGCTGGCGGCGCGTCGGGTGGCGGCGCGGCAAGAGCAACGCGCGCCCCGCCGCCTCGCGAAAGCGCGCCGCAAACAGCGAGGTTCCGTCGATCGCGCGGCTCACGCGGTCTTCCACTTCACTCGAGCTAGGCAAGAACCATTCGCTGGGCGGGGGCTCGTCGGACGCGGGGATGCGGAAGATCATGCCGTCATCCGACCACACGCTGTCGATGTCGCCGACGCGGCGCGTGCGCAATGTTTCGGTGACCGCGGTCGCCCACGGCGCGTGCACGCGCGACCCGAACGGCGTGAGCACGCACACGCGGTGATCGCCCACTTCGTCGAGGAAGCGCTCGATCACGATTACGCGGTCACTCGGCACCTCTCCGACGGCCGTCATCTGCTCGTGCACGTATTCGGTCAAGGTGTGCGCCGACGGTGCATCGAGGAAGTATTGTTCGACGAGCAGCGCTTCCGCCTTGGGACCCGCGGCTTGGGCCAAAGTACGGGTCAGCGCGCCCACCGCTTTGCCGAACTCGAACGGTCGACCGGGGCGATCTCCGTGCCAAAACGGCATTTTTCCAGGCTCGCCCGCGGCCGGTGACACGAGCACGCGGTCGTGGGTGATCTGCTCGGCGCGCCAAGAGCTAGCCCCGAGCAGGAACACTTCTCCCTCGCGCAGCTCGAAGACCATCTCCTCGTCCAGTTCACCGACGCGGCGCCCCCCCTTGGGCCCTTCTTCGCCCGCCAAGAACACGCCATACAGCCCGCGATCGGGGATGGTGCCCGCGTTGGTCACGGCCAGGCGCAAGGCGAACGAACGAGCGCGCACGGTGCCGTTCACGCGGTCCCAGACGAGTCGCGGTCTGAGATCCGCGAACTCATCACTCGGGTAGCGGCCCGCGAGCATGTCGAGCACACCGTCGAAAGCCGAGCGTGGCAATTCCGCGAACGGAGCGGCCTGGCGCACGATGCGGTAGAGAGTGTCGACCTCGTGGGGCTCGACGGCGCACATCGCGACCAGCTGCTGGGCCAGCACATCCAGCGGATTGCGCGGGTAAAAAGTGGCTTCGACGCGCCCTTCGAGCATGCTGCGCGTGGCGGCGGCGGTGGCCAGCAAATCCGCCTTGTGCTTCGGCATCAACACGCCTTGCGGCGTGCCGCCGACGTGATGGTGCGCGCGACCGATGCGCTGCAGCCCCGACGCGATCGACGGCGGGGCCTCGATTTGCACCACCAAATCGACCGCGCCAATGTCGAGCCCGAGCTCGAGCGATGAAGTAGCAACGATCGCCGGCAACAGTCCGGACTTGAGTCGCTCTTCGATCACCTGGCGCTTCTCACGTGCCACGGAGCCGTGGTGCGCGAGGGCGAGCTCTTCACCGGCCAGCTCGTTCAACGCGGAGGCGAGCCGCTCCGAGAGCCGCCGGCTGTTGACGAAGATCATCGTCGTGCGGTGCTCGCGGATCAACGTGACCAGCCGCTCGTGGACCGCCGGCCAGACCGAGCGCGCGCCGGCGGGCCCGCGCGTGGCGGGCCCGCTCACGATGTCGCGCAGCCGATCCGATTCGTCCGTCTGCGGCTCGGCCACCGGCTCGGGCAGCTCTACGCTCAGCTGGAGCGGCTTCTTTTGTGCGGCATCGATGATCGTGACGGGGCGTTGCTGGAGCTCTGCGTCGAAGCCCACGAGCAAGCGCGCGACCTCTTCCAACGGTCGCTGCGTGGCCGACAAACCGATGCGCTGCAGCGGCTTGCCCGCGCGGAGCGCCTGCAGGCGCTCGAGCGAGAGGAACAAATGCGCACCGCGCTTGCTCGCGACCAGCGAATGAATCTCGTCTACGATCAGCGTCTCGATCGACTCCAAGATCTTGCGTGTCTCGGAGGTCAGGAGCAAAAACAGAGACTCGGGAGTCGTGATCAGAATGTCCGGTGGCGTGCGGCGCATGCGGGCGCGCTCGACCTGAGGCGTGTCGCCCGTGCGCACCGCGAGCGTCGGCACGCGCACGTCTTTGCCCAGCCGCCGCGCGGCCTCGCTGATGCCGGCGATGGGCGCGCGCAGATTGCGCTCGATATCGACCGCCAGCGCCTTCAAGGGTGAGACGTACAGCACCCGGCAGCGGGTCTCTTTAGGCGGCTCGGGCGTGTTCATCAGCTTGTCTACCGCTGACAAAAACGCGGCGAGGGTCTTGCCCGAGCCGGTGGGGGAGAGCAGCAACGTCGATGCGCCGGACATGATCGCGGGCAAACCGAGGGCCTGTGCGCGCGTGGGCGCGCCGAGCGTCGTCTCGAACCAGTCGCGCGCCGGATGGGAGAGTTCGCGCAGAGGGTCGGCTGACACCCGGCGAGTGTACGCGCTAAGGCGACGGTACGCTCTTCAAGATCCGATGCACGGCCGCCAGCACGTCTTTGAATAGAAGCGGCTTGCTGAAAAACGCTACGACATTCTTTGGCCGAGGCACGTCTTGCCGGTACGTGGCGCTAGTGAAGATCACGGGGATGTGCTGATAACGAGGGTCGGCGAGCATTCTTAGACAGAGCTCGCTGCCGTCCATCTTTGGCATCTTGAAGTCGGTGATCACGAGCGACATCGGCGCCTCGGCCAAGCGCTCGAGCGCTTCTTGACCGTCGCCTGCGGTGTACAGACGGAGGCCCTCGCCGCTCAAAAGCAGAGCTAGGACTTCGAGCGAAGCGTATTCGTCGTCGACCACCAGAACGTTGTGAGGCGCTTCCGTCATTGATCGGCGCGTTTCAAGCGCCTTCCGGTGAGCGGGGCTTTTCGTTGTGACGTGCCGAGTACTCGTCCGAGTGTGCGACGACCTCCGCCGCGCTGGCCGCATCGGGTGCAACTTCGATGCCGCGCTCGGTGAGGAAGAACTCTCGCGCGGTGGTTTCGTGGGCGCTCGCGCGCTGCTTCACGATCGAAACCAGGCGGCGCATGCGCGGCCCGACCGTCATGTACTCGAGCAGGAACAAATTCTCGACCAGGGCGGAAATGCCTTCGACACGCATCTCCATCTCCGGACCAGACGGCTTCATGGTCTCGTCGATGAGGATCGTGGTGATCTCACGCACGCGCAGTTCGCCCAAGAGCGCGGTCATGAAACGGAGCGTGCGCGAGGGATCGATTGCGGCTTGCCGGAAGCCGTCCAAGCTGTCGATCACGACGCGCTTGGCGCCGATGCGCTCGATTTCGCGGAGCAATCGCGCGCCCAGGCGGTCGAGCCCGAACTCGTAGGACGGCTGCCACACGTGCGAGAACTTGCCGTGCGCGGCGTGCTCACGCAGCCGGAGGCCAATGCGCTCACCGCTCTGGAAGATGCGTTCCGGGGACTCGTAGAAACCGAACAGCACGCCCGCTTGTCCGGCTTCCGCACCCGTGTTTAGGAAATGCAGGCCCAGGGTGGACTTGCCGCTGCCGGAAAAACCCAGCGCGACGGAGCTCGTGCCGCGCAGCACGCCGCCCCGCAGCATGGTGTCCAACTCGCGGATGCCGGTGAGCTGTCGGTCGTCACTGGCCGGTGCGGGTCTAGCCGAGCCGTCGAGCAAATCTTCGAGCCGGAGATGTACGGAGACGCCGTCCGCGCCGATCTCCAAGTCGTGCCGACCGAGCAAGTGGCGCGTGCCTCGGAATTTCAAGACCTCGATCGTCCGGAACGTGCGGCGACGGAACTGTTCGAACGCCAGCTCGATTAGGCCATCGACCATGGTGTGCTCGGGGTCGTTGGCATCTGCGGCCGTCATGTTCGCAAGCAAGACGGTGGTGCAGTTCGTCATCGCGCTCAGCATCTGCAGCTCGACCACGAACTCTTTGAGCGCGACGTCGTTTTCGGCCAGCGCGCGCGCTGGCGAGATGCCGTCGATCACCAGCAAGGTGGCCTTTTCGTCCAAGATCACGCGCCGCACCATGTCGAGCAGGCCGCGCAGCTTCTCGTCGCGGAGCGCGCGGTAGGCGCCCACGTACGACAGGCCGTTGTTGATCAGGCTCGAGTCGAAGAAGCTCATCGTGTGCAGGTTCTTCAACATCGCCGCGTGCGATTCGGCGAGCAGCGTCATGTATGCGGCGCGGCCACCTTGCTTCACGTGTTCGAAACAGAGTTGATTGCCGAGCGTGGTTTTCCCGGTGCCGGGTCGACCCATCACGAGGTAGATGGCGCCGCGCACGAGGCCCCCGCGCAGCAGCGTGTCCAGGCCGGCAACGCCGGTCTTGTTCCGCTCCACCAGCCAAGCGCCTTCGAGTTCGGGTTGTGGTGTTGTGGGTTCGGTCATGGGATTCGTGTCACGCCTCGTCGCCAAAGTTTAGCTAAGCCATCGATCAACCGCGTCGGATCGAGCGGTTTACTCTCGTGCATCTGAAAGCCGGCCAATAGCGCCTTGCGACTGTCTTCGACGCTGGCGTGCCCGGTGAGGGCGAGAGCCGGAATGAAGGCGCCGGCGCGTTCGCCGGAGGCGCGCAGTTGGCGCATGAACGCGTAGCCGTCTTGCTCGGGCATGCCGACGTCGCACACGATCACGTCGGGTTGGCGCACGCGGATCAAGTCGCGTGCCGCCTTCGCCGAGTCGGCCAGGGCCACCTCCGCACCTTCACGGCCGAGCAGCAACGCGAGCAACTCACGCGCGTCGGGGTCGTCGTCCACGACCAGCACGTAGGCGCCGCACAGGTGTCGCTGGGCTTCGCGGGCTTGCTCGGGGCTGGGCGGCAGCGAGCCGCTGGAGAGCAACGGTAGCGAGACCGTGAAGGTCGCGCCCAGCCCTTCGCCATCGCTTGCCGCGGTGATCGTGCCGCGGTGGGCTTCGACCAGGTAGCGCGCGATGGCCAAGCCCAAGCCGAGCCCGCTGCCGCGCGCGCGAGTGAGCGGGTGCCCGCCTTGCCGAAATCGCTCGAATAAGAGCGGCAGGAACTCGGCCGCGATGCCGCGGCCGTCGTCGCTCACTTGCAGGCGGACCTGCCGGCCTTCACGCTGAGTTCGAATCGCGATTTTGCCGGCGGGTTCGCAGAACTTGATCGAGTTGTTGAGCAAGTTGGCGACCACTTGCTGCAAACGCACGGCGTCACCCGACACCTCGCAGGTCCCGCCCACGAAGTCGGCGCTCAGGCTGAGCTGCCTCGCGAGCGCGGCCGGCATCGCGGCTTCGATCGCCGCTTCGACTACTTTTTTCAGATCGAGGGGCGACAGCGTGAGCGAAAGCTTGCCGCTGATGATGCGCGATACGTCCAGCAAATCCTCGATCAGCCGCGCCTGCTGCTTGGCATTGCGCAGAATCGTCTCCACGGCTCGGGCTTGCTCGGTGGGGCCGAGGGTGCCGGCCTGGAGCAGGTGCGCCCAGCCGGTGATCGCATTCAGCGGAGTGCGCAACTCATGGCTCAGCGTGCCGAGGAACTCGTCTTTGATGCGGTTGGCCTCTTCCGCTTGCACACGAAGCGCCCGCTCGTCTGCCAGTTGGCTGGCAAGGCTCCGCATCTTCCCGTCGCTGCGCACGCGGGGGATGCTAACCCATCGTTGCGGATTTGCCCGCGTGCGAAAGCCGCCCGCGGTGCGCTCCGGGCGGCTTTTTTCGAGGGCGATGGCTGAGTCGCGCCGGAACGGCGTGGCTTTCTGCGACACACCGCCCTCGGTGTGACATTTGATCCCGTTAGTCGAATTTCAGTCGTAGTACTCGTTGCCCAGGTGGGTAATGAGCTCCTCGCCCATCATCCAGCGCAGCGTGTTCTTGAGCTTCATCGATTGGATGAACACGTCGTGCTCCGGGTACAAGCCCTCCGCGGTTTGCGGTGACTTGAAGTAGAAACTCAACCACTCTTGCACGCCGCGGAAGCCCGCGCGTTTGCTCAGGTCACCGAACAAGGCGAGGTCGAGTACGAGCGGCGCCGCCAGGATCGAATCACGGCACAAGAAATCGATTTTGATCTGCATCGGGTAGCCGAGCCAACCGAAAATATCGATGTTGTCCCAGCCCTCTTTGGCGTCGCCGCGCGGCGGGTAATACTCGATGCGGACCTTGTGATACAGGTCGCCGTACAGCTCGGGGTTGAGCTCCGGCTGGAAGATCGACTCGAGCGCGCCGAGTTTGCTCACCTCTTTGGAGCGGAAGCTGCCGGGCTCGTCGAGCACCTCACCGTCGCGATTGCCCAGGATATTGGTGGAGAACCAGCCTTTGACTCCGAGGCCACGCGCTTTCAAGCCCGGCGCGAGCATCGTTTTCATGAAGGTTTGCCCGGTCTTGAAATCCTTACCGCAAATGGGCGTTTGGGTCTCGCGCGCGAGCTCGAGCGCGGCGGGGAAGTCGACGGTCAAGTTTGGCGCGCCATTGGCGAAGGGCACGCCTTCCTTCAAACAAGCCCAGGCGTACATCATCGAGTTGGCGATGGCCGGGTCGTTGTCGTGCAGACCTTTTTCGAACGAGGCGATCGATTGGTGCACGGGGCCCTGTTCCAGATACACCTCGGTCGAACCGCACCACACGCACACGGCGCGTGAACAGCCGTTGTCTTTGATGAAGGTGCGAATGTCGGCGCGCAGTTGCTCGACCATCTCGAACTTGGTGGCGGCGGTCTTGACGTGCGTGCCGTGCAAACGCTTGACGAACTCGGGATAAAAGACGGCTTTCATCGGCTTGATTGCCGAGAGCTCTTCTTTGATCGGATCGAGGTCTTTGCTCTCCAGCACCTTGGCGTGCAGCGCGGCTTCGTAGGCGTTGTCGGGGAACAGATCCCAGCCGCCGAACACGATGTCTTCCAACTTGGCGAGCGGCGCGAAATCTTTGATGCGCGGAACGCGGTTGTCAGTGCGCTTGCCGAGACGGATCGTACCGCTCTGCGTGATCGACCCGATGGGCTTCACGAGCCCCTTGTTCGCCAAGAGGACGCCGGCCATCAAGGTCGTGGACACAGCGCCCATTCCCGGCAAGAGTACGGCGAGCTTGCCCTCGGCTTTTTTAACTTTCTCAGGTCGTTGCATGCGCGGCTCCTAGCAAGGTGCGTGCCCGTGCGCAATGGGCACGAGCCAAGGAATTACGGAAATTGTAGATGAAAACGACTGCAGCAGTGATTCTAGTGGCGGGTATCGGGTCACGACTCCGTCCGATCACCGATGACCGCCCGAAGGCATTGGTCGATATCGGCGGGGAGACGATCTTGGGACGTACGGTACGCTTGCTCGCAAGCTACGGAGTGCGAAAAGTGATACTCGCTACGGGGTACCGTGAGGACGCGGTGAGGGCGGCGATGGAGGGCGCGCCCGTTGCCGTCGAGTACTGCCGGAACCCCGAATTCGATCGCACTCAAAACTCCGTATCGTTGGCATTGTGTCGGCACGCGCTCGGCTCCGACGCTTTCTTCAAGCTGGATGGGGACGTGGTCTTCCAGCGTCAAGTCCTGGACCGGCTCGATGCTTCGCCCGCGGAACTCGCCGTGGCGGTGGATGCCGGCCGTATGCTCGATGCGGAAGCGATGAAAGTGACGCTTTCGCAGCCTGGAGGATTGGAGATCAGCGCCTTTGGCAAGGGCATCGCGCTCGAGCAAAGCGCGGGAGAGAGCATTGGAATCGAGCGGATCTCCTCGACCCTGTCACCGGTCCTGTTCGACGCGCTCGAGGCCGCGATTGCCGGGGGTGAAACAGGGCTCTATTACGAGGACGTTTACTCGCGTCTGATCGCGGCGCGCGCCCTGCGGGCGGACGCCGTCGCCGTCCTGGACCTGCCTTGGACCGAGGTGGATGACTTTTCAGACCTCGAGCGGGCCCGGGAGCTCGTCCGTCGGGGGGACTGATCCGGGTGTCATTCGTGAGGCGTTACTGCGAAATCTCTGACGCGGCGCGCCGCTAGTGCGAAAACAGCGGCAAAAGCCAAGCTTTTGTTGAAGTTCGCAGGTAACCATAAGAGATTATTGCGTTATTTTCTGGTTCTACCACTGGCGCGGAACTCGGACAGTAGTGTCGTCTTTTTGCGACACTGTGTTCGGCCGAAGACACCGCTTAGAGGGTCTAAGTCATCGAATCGAATAGGCTTTGCCCACTTGTCACGGCGCATGCTAAGGCCCATGTATGCTTCAACCCGGGGTCCCCCTGGGTGACGAAAGAGAGCCTTGAGATGACTGAGCGACGCGTCACGCGGGCCATCGTACTGGCGGCTGGTACTGGGTCCCGACTGAGTGAAGGAGCCGACGTGCTCCCGAAGCCCCTACGTGTAGTGGGAGGTGTGCCGCTGGTCGTGCGGGTGCTCCGCACCCTGAAGAGTGCGGGCATCCAGGAGGCGGTCGTCATTACCGGCTTCCAAGGTGAGGCAGTTCGGCGCGCGCTCAAGGCCGAGACCGACTTGGGCCTGAAGCTGTCTTTCGTGGACAACCCCCACTTCGACAAGAAGAACGGCGTGAGTTTGCTCTCCGCAGCTCGCTTCGTTGATCGCGAGTGCGTGCTCACGATGTCGGATCATTTGTATTCGCCCGAGCTCGTGCGTCGCTTGCTCGCGGCGGACGTGCCGGAGGGCTCGTGCGCGCTGGCCGTCGACTACGACATCGAGCGTTGCTTCGATTTGGACGACGCGACCAAGGTCGGTGTCGAGCTCGGCAAGATCAAGCGCATCGGCAAAGAGCTGGAGACCTATGACGCGCTCGACACCGGCGTGTTCCGTATCGGCCCCGCGCTGATCGCAGAGCTCGCCGCGGTCGAAGCCAGCACCGGTGACTGCTCGCTGAGTGACGGCGTGCAAGCGCTCAGCCGCCGTGGCCGTTTCTTGGCCACGGACGTGGGTGATGTGCGCTGGGTCGACGTCGATACGCCGCAAGCTTTGGCCTGCGCGGAAGCCATGCTGCGCGTCTTCGGCGATACCCTCGGTGACGAGCCGGGCACGGGGGAGCCACCGGTGATCGATCCGGAGAGCATCGAGTTTTACGCCCCGAGCTGGGTGCGCGCGGCAAAGCCGTACAACGAAGACCACTTCGCCGTGGCCGAGCAAAACGACGTCTTGCGCATGATGTCGAACGAGAGCCCGTACTCGCCCAGCCCGCGCGTGATCAACGCCATCATCGAGGCCGCGACGCGCGGTAACTTCTACCCGGGCGGCGCGCCCGCGCTGAAGAACAAGCTGGCCGCGCGCGACAGCTTGGCGGAGGGCAGCGTGATCCTGGGCGCCGGCTCCACGGAGCTGATCGACCTCGTGATCCGCACCTTCGTCGGTCCGGGTGAAGAAGTGCTGCTCAGTGTGCCGACCTTCAGCATGTACGAGGCGCGCACGCGCACCGTGGGCGGCATTCCGGTGCTGGTGCCGATGACCGAGGACCACGATCACGATCTTTCGGGTCTGATCCGCGGCGTGACGGAGCGTACGAAGGTGATCTTCCTGTGCACGCCGAACAATCCCACGGGGGGGCGGATCAGCGAGCCAGATTTGAAGCGCTTGTTGCGCCTCGGTCTGCCGACCGTGATCGACGAGGCCTATCACGAGTTCAGCGAAGGGGAGTCGTTCTCGCGGCTCCTCGGCGAGTTCCCGAACGCGATCGTGCTGCGCACGTTCTCCAAGGCGTTCGGCCTGGCCGGCATTCGCTTGGGTTACGCGCTCGCGCACCCCGCCGTCGTGCGCTTGCTCTCGCGCGTGAAAGTGCCGTGGAACATCCCGGCCATCACCTTGGCCGCCGCCAGTGCCGCTTTGGACGACGCGGCCGAGTTCGACACGCGCATGTCCGAGCTGCGCATCGCTCGCGAAGAACTGACGGACAAGCTCACGCGCATCGAGGGCCTCGTGCCCGTGCCGAGCGAGGGCAACTTCGTGCTGATCGACGTCTCGGCTACGGGCCAAGGCGCCGAGCGCTTGGTCGAAGCCATGCTCAAAGACGGCGTGCTGATTCGCTCGTTGTCCGTGCACCACGCCAAGCGCAGCTACGTGCGCGTCACGGTCGGCACGCGCGAGCAGAATGCGCGCTGCGTGGCGGCCTTCGAGCGCGTGCTCGGCGGGCGTACTCGCCGCGAGCACCGCGCGTACGCGCCGATTGCGGGCGCCAGCGACGCGGAGTGAGTTCTGAGCCGCCCCTCTCGTCGTCGAGAGGGGCGCACGCAGAGTCGTGCTAGGAGCATCCGCCATGAGCTTCTGGGACGCGTATTTTCGTAGCCTCAAGCCCCTCGAGGTCGAAGAACCGATCGATGTGTGGGTGCATCGTCCGCCGGCCTACGTGCTCGCGCGCATCTTGCTGCCCACGCCCGTGTCACCGAATTTGGTGACGATCGGTTCGATCCTCTTGGGCTGCGCCGCGGGTGCGGCGATCTTCGCTGATTTCAAGGGGCACCTGCCGGCGGCGGGGGCGCTGATCTTCAGCTCGGCCGTGCTCGATTGTTGCGATGGTCAGTTGGCGCGCTTGCGCAAGAGCTCGTCTGCATTCGGGCGCATGCTCGACGGCGTGGCCGATCTGGTGGTATCGACGGTGGTCGTGGGCGGCGGCGCGTGGCTCGTGATCCGCAAATTCTCCGACCCGCCTTGGTTGATGATCATGGCCGCCGTACCCACCGTGTGGACGATCCTGACGGGCTCATTTCACACCACGATGTACGACCACTTCAAGAACGTGTTCCTGCGCATGACTCACCCGACCTACCGGGAGGGTGAGGACTTGGGCGCGGCCGAAGCCCGCTTTCGAGCGCAGCGCGGCGAGATGTCGTTCGGGTTGCGGCTGGCTTGGGGGATCTATTTTTTCTACATGCGCAGTCAGAGTGACTACGCGGATAAGTTCGACCCGACCGCGCGCGAGTTGCTGGCCGCGAACCCCGAGTACAACGAGCGTAACGCGGCCATCTATCGCAAGTATGCGGGGCGCCCGATGCGCGTGTGGCGTAATTTCTTCGGCTTTGGCTCGCTCGTGTTCGGGCTCGCCGTGTCGATTGCTTGCGACGTCACCGAGTACTACCTGCTGTTCCGGCTCTTGCTGCTAAATGCGGTCTTTTACGGTTATTTGCGGCCTGCGCAGCGTCAGGCGTCATTGCTTGCGCTGGAGGAGATACAGGCTTCGCCTCTGCGCGCTTCGTGATCGTCGGACGGCGGTGCTATGTTGCCCGGACGTGCGCCCGTCGACCTTCGCGTTGATCGTCCTCTTGGTCACCTCGGCCGTGCCGGCGAAGGCTGCGCTCTGGCCGAGCAGCGTGCTGCGCGTCGAACGCGATTTACACAGCCAAGACGCGGACGTGCGTCGGCGCGCCGCGCAGTCATTGCGCGATCTGCCGAAGAGCAGTGGCACGCGTTTGGCGAGCATTGCCCTCGACGACGCCGACATCGGGGTGCGGCTGACCGCGCTCGATGCGTGCCTGAGCTTCGGCTTGCCGGCGCTCGGCGATCGCTTGGTGCCCTGGTTGAGCGATGGCGAGCGCCGTTTGCGGCTGGCGGCTGCAGAGGCGCTGAGTGAGAGCCCGAGCGCGCGCGCCGTGCCATCGCTCGGCCGCGCCTTGAGTGATGGTGACGCCGGGGTGCGCGGAGCCGCGGCGGTCGCGCTCGGCAAGTCCGGCGCGCCCGAAGCCGTGCTCGCGCTGCTCGGTCATTTGGACGACGGAACGCCCGAGGTTCGACGCGCGGTCGCGCTTTCGCTGGGCGAGCTCGGTGATGTACGCGCCGTCGTACCGCTGATCGCCAAGATCCAAGACGCTCGCCCCGCCGTACGCGAGGCCGTCGCGCGTGCCCTCGCGCAGCTTTCGGATGCTCGCGCGGGCAGCGCGCTCGTGCTTGCCCTGCACGACGCGGACGACGGCGTGCGTGTAGCGGCCCTCGCCGCGTTGGCCCGCATCGCTGATCCCAACTCGGTCGGTAGCATCGGCGCGTTGCTGGCGACCGGCAGCGAGAGCGTGGTCGCGGCCGCGCTCGACGCGCTGTCTCGCATCCGTACCCCGCAAGCGAGCAAGCTGTTGATCGAACAGCTGGGCGGAGAGCGATCGAGCAGCGTGCAGAGCGGAGCGATCCAGGCGTTGGCGCGCTCCGGCCCGGCCGCGTTGCCGGCGCTTCGCGCCTGCCTGAGTTCCGAGTCGGATCCGGATCGCTTGGGCGGCTGCGCGCTCGCCCTCGGTCAAACGCACGACGTGGCCAGCGCGGGGGCGATCCAAGACGCCCTGCGCCGCGGCGCGCTGCGGCCGATGCCCGCGCTGCTCGCATTGTCGCAGCTGCGCGCGCCCGAGTCTCTGCCGACGGTGCTCGAATATCTGTCGGATCCGGACGTGCTCGTCCGGCGTACGGCCCGCTTGGCCGCCAAGGGCTTGCTCGATCCGAATCATCCGGATGGCCGCGCCGTCGAGCCGCTCGAGCACGCCCTGAAGCAAGCGCGGCGTGACCGCGCAGAACTCGCAGAATTGCTGGATTTGCTGGGCCAAACGGGGGCGCCGCGCGCTGCGCGCAGTTTGCTGCCATTTTCCGCGCCCAGTGACGACGCCGCGCTGCGGGCGCGCGCGCTTTCGGCGCTCGGCTTCTTGGGCGAAGCCGGACAATGGCCGGCGCTGCGCAGCGCCCTCGACGACGACTCGGGCAGCGTGCGCTTGGCGGCCGCCTCGGCGCTCGGTCGGCTCTCGCTCGTGGGGCGAGCGCGACCGCTCTTGGAGCGACTCGAGCACGCGAGTGAACAAGATCGCCCATTACTGTTGCTCGCGCTCGGCGGCACGCTCTCACGAGAGCGCGATCCGGAGGTCGCGCGCCAGTTGGAGTCGCTCTTGGTGAAGGCTCGCGATGGCGAGCGCGACGCGCTGATCGAACTGCTCGGCCGCATGCCGGCGCCGGAAGCCACGGCGCGCCTCGCCGCCCTCGCCGGCGCGTCCGCATTGGCGGCAGACCGCGCGAAATTTGCGGAAGCGTTGGCCGCGCACCCGAGCGAGCGCGCGCGGCTCGTTCCCCTATTGAGCGACGCGAGCCCGGCCGTGCGCGCAAACGCCGCGTGGTCATTGGGGGAAGTCGGCACAGCCGTTGATCGCCCGGGGCTGGAGCGCGCTTTGCGCGACCCCGCCGCGGGGTCCAGCGTCGCGGGCAACGCGCTTTCGGCTTTGGCTCGCATTGCCCAGCGCGAGCACGGAAAGATTGCCCCGCTGGCGTGCTCGCTGATGGCCGACGATCGAGCGATCGTGCGTGCGCTCGCGCTGCGTGCGCTCCGGCTCACGCGCGAGCGCTGTGAGAACGATGCAGAAGCGACCGCGCTACTCCGAGATCGTTCGGAATTCGTGCGCCAATCGGCGGCCGCGCTGCTGCGCGACGTGTCACGGGGCGCCGCCGATGAAGCGCGGCTCGCGCGTTCGCGCGATCGTGATCCGAGTGGCGCGGTTGCCGCCGAGTGCGAAGCGCCCATCCAGACGCAGCCCCCGGAAGGGCGGGAAACGACGCTGATCGTGATCGTGCCGGCGGGGCGCGACACGCCGAGTCCGGCGCAACCGTTCGCGCTGCTGCGCGCCGACGGCCTGGTTCGGTTGGGCGTCTCCGATCGACGCGGCCAGGTGTTCGAAACTGCGTCACCGCGGGGCGCGCTTTCGCTGCTCGACCCGAGCGCCGATTTCGAGTGAGTGAAGCGTGGCCGCCGCCCTGATCGTGATCGAAATCGCGGCGCCCAAGGTGTCCGACGACGCATTGGCGGTGCTGGTTTCTTCCTGCAGCCGCGCGGCGCGCGACGCAGAGTGCGCGTTGGCTCGGAACGCGAGCGACGAGCAGCCCGCCGCGGTGGCCATCGTCACGCTGCAATCCGAGGACAAAATCCGCGTCGAGGTCGGCGTGCGGCGCGGTGAGCGCGACTCCTGGCGCACGAAAGAGTTCGCTTTTTTGGCCGCGGATCAAAGCATGGACCGCTGGCGCGCGGTCGGCTTCGCCATTGGCACGCTCGCCGAGAGCAGTCCCGCACCCGACGACGAAACGAGCACCCGTGTTGCCCCGACGTCGCCATCATCGCCTTCGACGACGCCGGCTTCGCCCGCAGCGTCGTCCCCGACACCGAGCGCGTCA
>Ga0247757_10001221_pt1 | contig 18116 bp, 13 predicted proteins | sample UWRJL126311R4_FD_180929 | JGI IMG/M metagenome (GOLD analysis project Ga0247757, IMG submission 180929) | Plant litter microbial communities from Arlington Agricultural Research Station in Wisconsin, United States - UWRJ-L126-311R-4 | ecosystem: Environmental > Terrestrial > Plant litter >... | reverse complement strand
AGCTGCTGATTAGCACGGGCAAGGTCGACGTCGACGTGAAGGATATATACTACAGATGGACGCTGCTCTCGCGGGCAGCAAGGAACGGGCACGAGGCGGTAGTTAAGCTGCTGCTTAGCACGGGCAAGGTTGACGTCGATGCGAAGGATAATAACGGATGGACATCGCTCTCGTGGGCAGCAAAGAACGGACACGAGGCGGTATTCAAGCTGCTGCTTAGCACAGGCAAGGTCGACGTCGATGCGAAGGATAATAACGCACAGACGCCGCTCTCGTGGGCAGCAAGGAACGGGCACGAGGCGGTAGTCAAGCTGCTGCTTAGCACGGGCAAGGTCGACGTCGACGCAAAGGATAATGGCGGATGGACACCGCTCTCGTGGGCAGCAAGGAACGGGCACGAGGCGGTATTCAAGCTGCTGCTTAGCACGGGCAAGGTCGACGTCAATGCAAAGGGCAAGGAGGGACGGACGCCGCTCTGGTGGGCAGCAAGAAACGGGCACGAGGCGGTAGTTAAGCTGCTGCTTAGCACGGGCAAGGTCGACGTCGATGCCATGGACAATAACGGACGGATGCCGCTCTGGCGGGCAGTAGAGAACGGGCATGAGGCGGTAGTCAAGCTGCTGCTTAGCACGGGCAAGGTCGGCGTCGATGCCATGGACAATGACGGACGGACGCCGCTCTGGCGGGCAGTGGAGAACGGACATGAGGCGGTAGTCAAGCTGCTGCTTAGCACGGGCAAGGTCGACGTCGACGTGAAGGATAATAACGGACAGACGCCGCTCTCATTGGCAGCAAAGAACGGACACGAGGTGGTAGTCAAGCTGCTGCTTAGCACAGGCAAGGTTGACGTCGATACGAAGGATAATAACGGATGGACGCCGCTCTCGTGGGCAGCAAGGAACGGACACGAGGCGGTATTCAAGCTGCTGCTTAGCACGAGCAAGGTCGACGTCGATGCCATAGACAATGGCGGATGGACACCGCTCTCGTGGGCAGCAAGGAACGGGCACGAGGCGGTAGTCAAGCTGCTACTTAGCACGGGCAAGGTCGACGTCGATACGAAGGATAATAAAGGACGGACACCGCTCTCGTGGGCAGCAGGGAACGGGCACGAGGCGGTAGTCAAGCTGCTGCTTAGCACGGGCAAGGTTGACGTCGATACGAAGGATAATGACGGACGGACACCACTCTCGTGGGCAGCAAGGAACGGGCACGAGGCGGTAGTCAAGCTGCTGCTTAGCACGGGCAAGGTTGACGTCGATGCCATGGACAATGACGGACGGACGCCGCTCTTGTGGGCAGCAGAATATAATAGACACGAGGCGGTAGTCAAGCTGCTGCTTAACACGGGCAAGGTCGACGTCAACGCAAAGGACAAGAAGGGACGGACGCCCCTCTGGTGGGCAGCAGAGCATAGACATGAGGCGGTAGTCAAGCTGCTGCTTAGTACGGGCAAGGTCGACGTCGATGTCATGGACAATGACGGACGGACGCCGCTCTGGCGGGCAGTAGAGAATGGACATGAGGCGGTAGTCAAGCTACTGCTTAGCACGGGCAAGGTCGATGTCGATGCGAAGGATAATATGTACGGGCAAACCCCGCTCTGGCGGGCAGCAGAGAACAGATACGAGACGGTAGTCAAGCTGCTGCTTAGCACGGGCAAGGTTGACGTCGATGCCATGGACAATGACGGACGGACGCCGCTCTCGCGGGCAGCAGGGAATGGACACGAGGTAGTAGTCAATTTGCTGCGAGCGTACCGCCTCCATTCATAGAAAAACCTACTAGTATGGGTATTGGACGACAACTAGTATTATTGTTAGAATAGAAAGTGTTGGCACGGCAATAGGTGCACCGGGTGAATTGGTCTGCAGCTGCAAAGTAGGTTCGAGAGTAGATGATTGATTCTACAGAGATAACTATGGAAGAGTTTATATACATAAAGACGCGTTATCCCTTTGCAACGCACGAGGCGTCATAGACTTCATATTGCGCAGCGTAATGAATCATAGCGACGGCGAAGGGAGCGAAAGAATGAGGTTACGAACTATGGTGTTGTCATCATAGGAATATGATGATCTCAACACCATAGGCATGTGATGGTTTCATGTGATGGCTCCAACACGTGAGGTCACGAGACATGGTGTTGACGCCATAGGAACATAATGTTCTCAACACCATAGGAATCTGATGATTCCAACACAGAGCGTTATGGGCCATAGGCTATGGCGCGCAGGCGCAATGAGATATAGCGAAGAAAGGAGGTTTCGACAGTTGTTCTAAGAAGGATGATTTTGATTGAATTGATTGATTGAATCTATGTGTGTTAAAAGGTGTTGTTCTCTCTGTATCCTCGCTCCTTCTACTACCGTCTTATATTCCTTTCCTTAGTACGCTTTCCGACGGCTCTCCGCCGGGTTTCTGGCGACTTTCCGCCGGTTTGCTGGCGGCTTTCCGGTAGCGTTCCTAGGGAACACTACTAGCTTTCTAACTAGTGAAAGCCATTCGCTTGCTGCCGGCATTCCTAGGAAAGCTGCCAGCTTTCTGGCGCTTTCTGGCGCTTTCTGGCGGCTTTCTGCCGGTTTGCTGGCGGCTTTTCGGCGGCGTTCCTAGAAGTAGTACTATTCTAACAAAGGATCCTTCACGTAGGTAGAAGTCAGGTTTAGGTTAAGTTTACTTATACAAGGCCCAAACCCAACTAAAAAACCCCGACTAATTTGCCAGCTTAATGACGACCACTAGGATCAGCCGATAGTCACCTGCCCGATTACGTCTCCTTGCATGAAGCCGAAGGCTGCGGGCAGCAAAAACAGGACCATGGCCTGGTGGTAACACTGCGTTGAGAATCTTCTATCCGACTGCACTGACGGGATCCCTACCCATTAGCTGTGGCTGGTAGGTGATGGGGCCAGTATGCTTAGGTACTTGCGCTGGAGCGGGTGAGCCCCGCCAGCTTACTCTACAGTGCACATCTTTTGCAAACACCAAGATACTACCCTATGGTTCTACATCTGGGGTACCATAGCTGGATGTCTAAAGAACAGCATGGTAGTGATAATACGCGTCGTGATCACTGTATGGTTAGCCTTAGTTACGTTTGTTGACTATACGAACGCAGTGAGCACATCCCTGGACCTCAAGCCAGTAGATGAACTGCGAATTAACATGCTTCGCGTTGTTGTACAGCGAGGGTGAGCAGTGGCGCCTGTACCGGTGCATCACGACACCGTTCTTCAACCAGAAGACGTACGGCAAGGTCTGGAAGGAGAGTCTGGCCAAGGTCGGGCGTTTGGCCACGCAGTGGAGCCGTGCAGATGACAGCGGGTACGTGAAGGATGTAAAGCATTAGCTCATGTCGAAACTGAACCTGCGCGCCATCGCCAAGGTCTTTTATGACTAGGAGCTGCCGTACGATATGGAGGATGAGATGAGAGACGTTGCACTAGAGGGGCACGGGCTGACGTTTAGCGATGCTATCAATGCCGTGCTGGCGAATCTGGCCACGGTGTTCAGCGTACCCAAGTGGTTGCTAGGTGAGTTGACAGGCTTTGATTACAACATGGTTCGACCCCTTGCTCATGAATGGGGAAGCTAGGTCGCCGTTTGAGTCGCACAAGAAGGCGCACCGGGGGTTCGTAGAGTGGCGGCAGTACATGCTTGAGATGCGAAACTCGGTGCAATCACAAATTGAATTGGCGAGACAAAAGGATGATCCGTACTTCCTAGGTAAGTCTCTAGGTGGTCTGAATAGCTCCGTATGATTACGGCCGTCTTGAATATTGACCCCTGAATCGGATGGCGCTGAGGAAGCACCAGAGTCTCTCATAATCTCCAGCGACGCCGCGTCCCCCCGCGATGGCATCCGCCCTCTCATCGAAGCAGAGGTCCTCGGAAACATGTTCTTCTATGTCATGGCCGACTTCGATACGACCTCCACGACACTCTCCTTCGCCTTCCTCCTCCTGGCCCTCCACCCCTCGGCCCAAACCCTGCTCCAGCAGGAACTCGACCGCGTCCTCAGCTCTAGAGCCACTTCCGCGTGGGATGCCAACAAGAACGTCCTCGCCCTCCTCAACGGCTACCTCGGCGCCGTCCTCAGCGAGACCCTCCGCCTCTACCACCCCGTCGCGTGGTACGCTCGCAAAACGGCCCGCGACTCAACCGTCACTACCGCCACGAGCGCCACGGTCCAAATCCCAAAGCACACAATCGTCATGATCAACGTCGCTGCCATCGGGCGGCATCCTGACTACTGGGAACCCTCAACATCTGCCGGAGACGTACACCAGTCCCCCGCGCGCGCCTTCAATCCTGCCTGCTGGCTCGAGCCCTCCGCCATCAACAACGCGGCCGCCTTCCCCTTCTCCGCCGGCCGCCGCATGTGCCCTGGCAAGCGCTTTGCCGAGGTCGAGATGTGCGCCATCTTGGCGCGCGTGTTCAGCCAGTTTTCGCTGCGGCTCGAGGCGCACCCGTTGGATTTGGTCGAGGCCGAGGGGCGGGACGCCGCGTGGTTGGCGGGGTGGACGAGGGAGCGCGCGGAAAGGGCGCTGTACGAGGGAATGGTATTTGGGCATGGGATTTATCCAAAGGCGCATGTGCCGTTTAGGGCTGTGCCGAGGGGGGAGGCGGAACAGATGGGAGGAGAAGATGTATCTGGGGGGGTTTGTAGAGGCTGTGGATAGGACAGGACGGGACTAATAGCGCAACTTCTTTGTCACACGTGGAAGGAGCGAGGTTTTAGGAAGGCATCACCGTCACCAAAAAAACTCTTGTTCTCTCTTCAGGTATCTTATACCCTGTAATCATTTCATGTAGCTGCTACACCGACCCAACAAAGCGCCCATTGACGAAGCAGCATAGAAGCTCATATGGAGAGATCAGCATCTCCCATCCTAGCACTCTCCCACCACCTCCATGGGACTTCTGCTGCCTGAATACCTCACTTCCACTTGACGACGATCAAGTCTAGCTTCGCGCCCGGCGTCCTCCTGACCTCCTCAAGCGTGAAGTTCGCGTCCGCAGCCGCCAACAGCGCCTTCCAATCTTCTTCGTCGCGCTCTAGCGAGTTGGACGTCGCCATCATGGTAATGTCCGAGTCCCTGTTTGTGTCAGTCACATCTGCATAAACAGATAGTGCATGACACGTACCTATTCCACTTCTCCGCGCGGGGCGGCAGCGTGCACGGCACCGCTCACTGAACAGAAGGCGCGCTCCCGTCTTTAACGCGGGAATCAGCGCCCGCAGAATCTTAATACAGTACTTATCGGACCAGTCGTGCAGGATCCACCGGAAGTAGTACACTTCGGCGTCTTTGACGGACTGCTCTTCGAAGAAGTCATGCGCCATGAACGTCACGTGGTGGGCCGGTTCAGGCGGCGATTTCGCCTTGGCATCTTCAATCACCTTGGGGAGGTCCTGCACCACGAACTGCAGCTCGGGGAACTCATTTGCAAGCGCGATACACACGAGTCCGTGGGATCCACCGACGTCTACTACAGTGGCTTTGCCCAAAGAGGCCCAATCGTACGCCTTGACCGCATACGAAGGCTCTAGGCCCGGCAGCGTTTGAAGGAAGCTCATGGCATCTTTGAAGCGGGACATGCGCTCAGGGTGATCCTCGAAGAATTCGAACATGGTCTTGTCGGTTGAGTTGGCGAGTTGGAATCCCTGGTTACACCACCCGTTAGTCACTTCTTCGAGAAAACAAGCTAAAGGCATTGCTCACCGCGTGATTTGGCTCCTCGGAGTCGGGCCATTTAGCAGCCGCATCAACCATCTACCATAGTAAGCATCCGTCCTGGTATACATAGGCCCAGACGTACACGCATCTTAGCCGGTCCGACATCGTACATGCCCATCGAGGCCTACGTGCCGAGAATAGGCATGACAGCAAGCGCCTTGGTCGCAGCTGTATGCTTGATGTGGCCCGGCTGCGTCTCGCGGAAGAAGTGATCCGTAATGCCGTGTCTCAGCAGGCGCGTAAGCTTCTTCTCCGGGACACCCGTCTTCTCGGCAAGCTCCTTGAAGGTGGTTCCTGTCTTAAATGGGACAAGGTTCTGGATGTTGTATTTGAGAATGGTCTTCAGGCCGACAGATGTGGCGAACTGTTTGGGTCAACGAACTGCCTACATGGTCACAACAACGTCACGCATGACATACCGCCTTCGTGACTATAGTTTGGATTGGACCCTGGTTGAGCTACCATAGCTCGTCTACGACTGCCGACAAGGCCTCCTGCGTTTCTGCGACGTCAGGTGGGAACGGATACATCAGAGGGGCATCCTCGTCGAACGAAGGTGGAGGTAGCCTGCTGTCTGTGAAGAACTTGTCGAGCTTGACTGTCTGCGTCTCAATCTCTTTATCGAGAGCGACGATGCGGCTGGTCTGCGCCATACTGGCAATATACCTGGTGTAAGGAAGTAGCAAGTGTGAAGAATTGAATGTATTGATTGAGTGTGTAGTTCCGTGTAGAAGTCTATGTGCAGAAGATATGTTTGACGCTCTTATATATCGAGAACCCATCATGTGACATGGCCCTAGCTGCTTACACACCCCCTTCAGGTTCGAACGTAGTTGGAAGCTGACTTGACTATGAGTCCCCCTCTATCTGTTTTGTGTAGACAGCTGCATTAATATAAGAGGTGATCAGTCTCTCTATGAATTGATGGTGCAGTGCCAGGTAGGTAGTCTCCGCTGTCGCGGTATATATGGAGCCCTTATATTTTCAGACGTCTCTAGAGGTGTATCCCCTTAATTGCTTTATATTTTGTATATAGTAGGGAGGTGCTTCTTTTGAGTATTTTATAAGTATATCGCTCTTTTAAGTGTACTGTAAGCGAGTGGCTCTTTTATATAAATTTTAAGTAAGTAGCTCTTTTATATGTAGTAAGGAATTTATATACAGTAAGTATATATATAGTGAGCGTGTAGCTCGCTAGCTTACCTAGGAAAGCTACCAGCTTGCTGGCGGCATTCCGTCGGTTTACTGGCGGCTTTTCGGCAGCGTTCCTAGTGAACGCTACTAGCTTTCTAGCGGTTTACTGGCGACTTTCCGGCCGCGTTCCTAGTAGTAGTACTATTCTGACAATATTTAGAAGCTATAGAACACCAGCGAAGGCTAGAATTTAAAGCATTTATCTAGAGACTATAGTATCTATACTTCTCGACCGTTACTGTTGGAACTATCAAGTTCCTATGGTATTGGAATCATCATATTCCTATAGCGTCAACACTATGTCTCGTGATCACATTCTTCCTCTCCCTTCGCCCCCTTTCTTCGCCCCTTTCTTTCGCTCCCTTCCTCGCTATGACTCATCGCGTCTACACGCTATAGCCTATAGCGCTCCATGCGTCGTAAAGGGATAACGCGTCTTCGTGTTTATAAACTCCTCTATAGCTCTCTATATAGAATTAATCTTCTATACTTATACAACGTTATTGCAGCTGCAGTTGATTCACCCCCGTGCACCTATTGCCGTGCTAACAGTTACTGTTGGAACCATCAAATTCCTATAGTGTTGGAATTATCATATTCCTATAGCGTCAATACCATGTCTCGTGATCACATTCTTCCTCTCCCTTCTACCCCTTTCTTTCCCCCCTTCTTTCGCTCCCTTCCTCGCTATGACTCATCGCGCCTACGCGCTATGGCCTATAGCGCTCCATGCGTTATAAAGAGATAACGCATTCTCGTGTATATAAACTCCTCTATAGTTCTCTCTATATAGAATCAATCATCTACTCTCGAATTTACTTGCAGCTGCAGACTGATTCACCCGGTGCACCTATTGCCGTGCCAACAGGAGGATATAGATATAGGCTTAAATATTATTTAAGCTATCGGAACTAGCTATATACTATAGAAGGGACGAGCTAAGTAGATCGAATAAATGGATTAATAGCAATATAAAAAACTATATTAGTTCAAAATATTCACTACTGCAACGTGCCCGCCCGCTTCTGCTAAAGATAGTGGAGTCCGTCCACTACAGTCCTTTACGTTTACGTCTACCCCGTCTGTGTTTAGTAGCAGCTCCACTACTGCATCGTGTCCATGCGCTGCTGCCTCTAACAGCGGCGTCCACCCGTGCTCGTTCGGTGCGTTAACATTGGCCTGGCCTAAGCTAAGCAGCAGCTTCGCTACTTCAATACTCCCGCTCGATGCTGCCCACGATAGCGGTGTCCGTCCACGTTCATCTTCTGCATCGACGTCGACCTGGCCCGTGTTTAGCAGTAGCTTTACTACTGCGTCGCGCCCATACTCTGCTGCTAAAGACAGCGGAGTCCGTCGACTACAGTCCTTTACGTTCACGTCTACCCCGTCTGTGTCCAGCAGCAACTCCACTACTGCATCGCGTCCATGCGCTGCTGCCTCTAGCAGCGGCGTCCACCCGTGCTCGTTCGGTGCGTTAATGTTGGCCTGGCCTATGTTGAGCAGCAGCTTCGCTACTTCAACACTCCCGCTTGATGCTGCCCACGATAGCGGTGTCCGTCCACGTTCATCTTCTGCATCGACGTCGACCTGGCCCGTGTTTAGTAGCAGCTTTACTACTGCATCATGCCCATATTCTGCTGCCAAGGACAGCGGAGTCCGTCTACTACAGTCCTTTACTTTCACGTCTACCCCGTCCGTGTCCAGCAGCAGCTCCACTACTGTATCGCGTCCATGCGCTGCTGCCTCTAACAGCGGCGTCCACCCATGCTCGTTCGGTGCGTTAATATTGGCCTGGCCTATGTTGAGCAGCAGTTTCGTTACTTCAATACTCCCGCTCGATGCTGCCCACGATAGCGGTGTCCGTCCACGTTCATCTTCTGCATCGACGTCGACCTGGCCCGTGTTCAGCAGCAGCTTTACTACTGCATCGCGCCCATACTCTGCTGCCAAGGACAGCGGAGTCCGTCTACTACAGTCCTTTACTTTCACGTCTACCCCATCTGTATTTAGCAGCAGCTCTACTACTGTATCGCGTCCATGTGCTGCTGCCTCTAGCAGCGGCGTCCACCCGTGTTCGTTCGGTGCGTTAACGTTGGCCTGGCCTATGTTGAGCAGCAGCTTCGCTACTTCAATACTCCCGCTCGATGCTGCCCACGATAGCGGTGTCCGTCCACGTTCGTCTTCTGCATCGACGTCGACCTGGCCCGTGTTCAGCAGCAGCTTTACTACTGCATCGTGCCCATACTCTGCTGCTAAGGACAGCGGAGTCCGTCTACTACAGTCCTTTACTTTCACGTCTACCCCATCTGTATTTAGCAGCAGCTCTACTACTGTATCGCGTCCATGCGCTGCTGCCTCTAACAGCGGCGTCCACCCGTGCTCGTTCGGTGCGTTAACGTTGGCCTGGCCTATGTTGAGCAGCAGCTTCGCTACTTCAATACTCCCGCTCGATGCTGCCCACGATAGCGGTGTCCGTCCACGTTCATCTTCTGCATCGACATCGACCTGGCCCGTGTTCAGCAGCAGCTTTACTACTGCATCGTGCCCATACTCTGCTGCTAAGGACAGCGGAGTCCGTCTACTACAGTCCTTTACTTTCACGTCTACCCCATCTGTATTTAGCAGCAGCTCTACTACTGTATCGCGTCCATGTGCTGCGGCCTCTAGCAGTGGCGTCCACCCGTGTTCGTTTGGTGCGTTAATATTGGCCTGGCCTATGTTGAGCAGCAGCTTCGCTACTTCAATACTCCCGCTTGATGCTGCCCACGATAGCGGTGTCCGTCCACGTTCGTCTTGTGCATCAACGTTGACCTGGCCTGTATCAAGGAGCAGCTTGACCACCGCCTCGTGTCCGTTCTGTGCCGCCCACGATAGCGGCGTTTGTCCATCATTGGTAGCCGCTGCTATATCTGCACCTTTCTTGACAAGCAGCTCCACAGCTTCTAGTTTACCGCTGTATGATGCTGTGATCAGTGGCGTCCACCCATCATTTGTAGCCGCTGCTATATCTGCACCTTTCTTGACAAGCAGCTCCACAGCTTCTAGGTTACCGCTGTATGATGCTGTGATCAGTGGCGTCCACCCATCATTGTTAGCTGCTGCTATATCTGCACCTTTCTCGACAAGCAGCTTCACGACTTCTAGGTGATCGTTGTGTAATGCTGTGATCAGTGGTGTCCACCCATCATTGTTAGCCGCTGCTATATCTGCACCTTTCTCGACAAGCAGCTCCACAGCTTCTAGGTTACCGCTGTATGATGCTGTGATCAGTGGTGTCCACCCATCATTGTTAGCTGCTGCTATATCTGCACCTTTCTTGACAAGCAGCTTCACGACTTCTAGGTGATCGTTGTATAATGCTGTGATCAGTGGTGTCCATCCGTTATTATCTTCTGCCTCCAGCTCTCCTCCAGCTTCCATTAGCATGTGGAGAATCTTGGTACAACCATTTGTAGCGGCTGTATGCAGTGGGGATCTTCCCATCCTGTCTCTGAGTGCTAGATTGGCGCCCATCCTAAGTAGTGTCTGCACCATCTCTACTTCACTTCCATTTATAGCAGCATTGATGGGTACTCCAAATTTTCCGCCTGTAATGTTGGGGTCTGCTCCCCAGTCAACCAACATGTTGAAAGCATTTGTATGACCCTTGAAACAAGCTGCTTGTAGAGCGGTGCCATATTCCCCGCCAGTTGCATCCAACTGATCTTTATTTGCAGCCCATATTGAATTCATGGAGGAGGTGAGATCAAATAAAGATGCGTAATACAGAGGCATTGCCGCAACCATCTCATGTTTGGAAATGTCCTTACTCTCTTCCATAGACATGGATTGGAAGTTGACCCATTCCGTAAAGCTCACGTTTTCATGACGTAAGAATTTAGTCACTAGGCTGAATAACTTGGGGCTGTCGTTTGCTGCCTTTACGTGCGAATTCCAGTATCTTCCGGCGTATTGGACGAGAGAGTATTTGTATCCAGAACTTTCTTTCATCCATGTCTCACTGCGGTTCAGATAGGTGAGACACGTCCTTGCAATATAGCTGTGCTGCTCGAATTTAGACTCGTCGTCTTCCCATCCTGCAGAGGACTTGCTCATTAGAAATTCTCGGACTGACGCATGAATTAAGTGCACGGTTTTCGCTCCGGATTTAACTTCGGGCTGTTCTGTCCTAGATTCCACAAGCGATGCACACATGTCGACTATTTCGGTACTGATGTACTGTTCGCTGATATTATCGATCTTCTCGTTCAACTCATCCGTGCCAGTCGAAGTACCATCATCCTCGAGCTCGAAAACTAGAGCTTCGGTAATCTCGGCAACGGTGAGTGGCCGTAAAGCAAAAGTTACCCATCTCAGTATGGCCAAGGCACGTTTCCGGTCTTCTGGATCGCGATCCAGGATCTGTTTCCAGTTTCGCTCATATGTGTTCGTGAGACCTGTAGGCATATTTTTGACAGTCCTGTGCAATTCCTTCGCAGTTTTGCCACTCCGGAGTCCTCTTTGCAAATTTATCCACAAAAACATACCATCACACTTTTCAGCAAGCTCTGCTGCTAGGTTCTCTTTGAGGTCGTTGTTCTTATCTGGCAGGCTTCTTTCGACTACGCTTTTAGAGTACTGGTATATATCGTGACTAACATCTTCTTTAGAAACCTTGCAATTCAAGAACACGTGCGCTGAGCTCTTAGACATTGGTGGGGACAGTTCTGCCTCGATGTCTTTCTCATTTCTGCTGGATACCAACACTCTTGTGCCAGATCCCTCGGTAGCCTTCTTCAGCTCTTGCAGGAATGCAGCTCGGACATCGCCCGTTCGATTGTACTCATCTAATCCATCAAGCACAAAAATAAACTTTCGGCTTTGAGAGATGATTGATCGAAAGAGAGTCCATATGGTTGATTCCACCGCTTTCTGACCCGCCTCGTGGCGCCCCCCGAGCAATCCTAGAATACTTGGATCACGTTGTGCTAACTGTGAGATCCAGGATCTGACAATAACGCTCGGTTCGCCTCCAGATTGAGCATGTTCAGAAGCGAAAAAATATGCGACCGGAGCGAATCCTAGATGTTCCAGGTGTTCAATCAAGCTTGCACATAGTATGGTTTTGCCAGATCCAGCTGGTGCAGAAATCCAAAGTAACCTAGCGGCTTCATAAGAGACATCATCTGAAATCCATGAAAGGTATGCAGGATGACGAAGAATCCACCCACAAGTTCCTTTCAGCCGTAATGAAACTTTTTTGTCATAAACATGGCTCAAGTTGAATTGACTGTTCAATCTCGTAACGTCAAGCCAGTCGTCTACCGCGTTCTTCGATTCCAGTATAGCTTTACGCTGCCACTGCTGAAGTAAAAGTCGGACATCTTCCGAGGCTCTTGTAAGTCCGAGTCGATGATCTGTCTGAGCATCTAAATATATAAATGATCAGTGATATTATTTTAGGAAAGGTGTCATACCGTAGCTATCATCTTCCAGCTTTGTTGCTCGTCGGACTAAGTGAGGTTCATAATTTATGGGGGGGACAGCATTGTAAAGTGCTTCAACTAATTTGTTGAATAAGTCGATCTGGTTCGCAAATCTGCCCCGGCGTCTAAAAGCCCAGTCGAATCTACCTCGTACGAATTTGGAAGGAAATGAAATTTTCGTTGCTTTCGCAAGGCCCCTAGGTATAGCGAGTGAAGAATCAAAGTCATCTCCTAAGTTATTGCGTAACTTTGAGCGTGTAGAATCAGCTTCTTGGAGAGCCTTAAGCGTATTTTCGAGGATGTCTTTGATCACTTCTATCTCACGATCATCCAGCTGAGGATCGTGTGCTCCTGTCCATTTTCCATCATGGAATCCGACATTGGATCCCCACCTCTTGAATCGTATCTTGTCTGCCTCAAACCTGCTGATCATACTGCGTGATTCGACACCGAAATCTTTGTATGCATCGATTCTTTCGACCAAATCTACGCAAGCACTGAATAGGCCTACGACACCCACGGCTAAACCTACGGCCTCCATGACGATCGGTAGCTTGATTATTTCTATGCTGTCTCTAGCCGGATCTAGGTCTCCGTTAAAACCGCTTGATAAACTTGTTATAAGCTAAACTCGAAATTGTTCGGAACGCACGTACCTGTATCGAGGAAATATTAATCAAAACCTTCAAGTGGTAATCGAGAGAGAGATCTAGCCATAAGGAGTCCACGGCTCTCGCTTGCTGTGTCGCTCAGTTAGAAATCGCTTGAAGAGCGCGGGGACTCTTTGAGCTTGGGCGTACTGCTTTTCGTTGGTCGGCGGGAGCGTCACGAAGCTCGAAGGCGGCGTGGTATTCCGGTTCTGTGTCACAGAGACTTAGGATATAGACATCACCACATGTTGCACAGAATCGCAAAGCTGTAGGAGGGTTGTCATAAAAGAGGGTCGAGAGGCGGACGCTAGGCTCAGCTGCCAAGCCTTCTCACGTAGTCTCCCCGCACCATTCCGGCGCACGAGCTTTGAAAACCCCAGTGGGCCGCTGACATTGAATCTCCACATCTTTTATGCGGTGAGCACCGAGGCTTCCAGGTCCACACTCTCGACAACTCAAGCAGCACCACCTTTAATCTTCCCTTGGTAAGCCGCCCGCGGGCTGCGAGGCGACGCGCTAAGACCAGTCCCAGAACGTCCAAAGACGTCCGCCGCGACGCCGTCTTCGTCGAGCGAGTGACGATAGTGACTAGATCCACTAACGGTGCGCGGTACCAGGCTCATGGGCCGCGCTTGTCAGCCTAGGCGGTGTGGGTGAGCAGGAATAATTTCACCAAGACCATGAGCTTGAGGTTCGCGAAGCAAGTCGGAGAATGAATAATGTGGGAAGGAAGTCATGGCACTGCTTCTCGACCAGCGTGGGGACGAGGTCAAGATCATGCAAGTGTCAGATTTTCAATGTTCTGAGAAGGATGATTTTGATTGAAGTAACTGATTGATTCTGTGTTCTACAAAGGTCCTCTGCGCGTCCTTCTTATATTCCTTTCACTCGTACGCTTTCCGCCAGCTTTCTGGCGGTTTTCCGCCGGTTTGCTGGCGGCTTTCCGGCAGCGTTCCTAGAGAACGCCACTAGCTTTCTAGCTAGTGCTCATAGAGAAACTACTAGTGTTCTAGCGTTCCTAGGAAAGCTGTCAGCTGACTAGCGCTTTCTGGCAGCTTTCTGGCAGCTTTCTGGCAGCTTTCTGGCAGCTTTCCGTCGGCGTTCCTAGAAGGGGTACTATTCTGACATAAAGAATAGAAATATAAAAGCTATTTTAAAACCTACCTAGTAAGGTATTCCTCTAGATAAAGAAGACGTTAGAGGTATAACTTCTTTATATAGTTGTCAGATTTTTCGATGGTTCTGAGAAGGGTGATTTTGATTGAATTGATTGATTAAATCTATCGCTGAGCTTCCGTGTTCCTTGTGTCCTCTACTAGCGTCTTATATTCCTTTCCTTAGTACGCTTTCTGACGGCTCTCCGTCGGCATTCCTAGGAAAGCCGCCAGCTTTCTGGCGGCTTTCTGGCGCCGTTCCTAGAAGGGGTACTATTCTAACATCTATACCTACTCGCTTGAAAACTCATATAGAACTTGAAGGCTATATAACAGGTTACTAAGTTATAACACTGAGAAAATAACACATATATATATATATTTTTGGGTATAAGTTTACAGCCTTAGAAACATTTACCACGTATTCTGCAATAATATGCGGAAAAACCCGTGTTGGCACGGCAATAGGTGCACGGGTTGAATCGGTTTGCAGCTGCAATAACTTTGTATGAGAGAAGACGATTGATTATTAAGAGAGAACTATAGAGGGGCTTATATATATAGACAAACTCTGCAACGCACGGAGCGCCAGAGGCCATGGCGCGTAGGCGCCATCACGTGACACTAGTCACATGACTCGGAAAGCTGCCAGCAAACCGACGGCAAGCTGAGTAGTCACATGATACTAGTTGCGTAATTCCAACAACCCGACGTTGTGAGGTGTTTTGTATGGCGCCAAGGTAGGATGCGACATTTTGGCGTGCCACTATTCTCTGCAACCGCGTGGGTAGGCAGTCGACCAAAGAAATTGCGTGCTGGGCGGCTCGGGCTGAGCCGTGAGCTAGTCTAGCGCCACCAGCGCGAGCCGGCTGTGCTACAGAATGCCAAGCGCCCCGCCCCAGCTGAACAGCCTTAATCAGGCTGGCGACAGCACCCCAATATCTCTATCTACACTGAAAGTACTTGGACGAACGCCGTAATGAGCTTCGGATTCAGCGTTGGCGACTTTCTGGCTGTAATCCAACTGGCCAACAAGATCAGGAAAGACTTCGTTGGCGCTCCAAGCCAGTTCAGCGACATATCCAATGTGTATGTGACCGCGATAGAGAAAAGAGTTATACTGATACAATTAATAAATAGGCTCCGAAGCCTTTCCATTGTCCTCACCGATGCTGAAGTAACAGTATCCGAACAAGAACTCAATCCCCAAGAGAAAGCAAACTTCCAGAATGTTCTCGATGGTTGCCAACATACTCTTCGCAAGCTAGAACACATAATAGACAAGTATATCGTGCTCGGTTCACAGCAAACGAGCATCGGTGGTAAGCTGAAAAGAGCATGGAAGCGACTATCTATAGAGCCAGAGGACATCCGCGAGCTTCGGAGTGATATCAACGCCAATGTTACTCTACTCACCGCACTTACCGGGCGGCTTACTAGGGACAACACAGTTAAGTTAGTGCGGTACCAGGAAGACAAGGAACAGCAAGCCATCCTTGACTGGCTAACACCAACCGACTATGCTCCTCAGCAGAACGACTTCCTCAAGCAGCGGCAAGCCGGATCTGGAAAATGGCTTCTAGACTCGGCGGAATTCAAAAGCTGGCTGGAGACTAAGAACCAGACACTGTTTTGCCCAGGTATACCAGGCGCTGGGAAGACAATACTCACATCAATTGTGGTAGAAGAGCTTTTTACACGCTTCCAAGACGAAAGCAGCAATGTCGTCGCATATATCTACTGCAACTTCAAGCGGCAAGATGAGCAAACATTGGAAGATATACTCGCAAGTGTACTGAAGCAGCTGGCTCAAGCAAGATCTTCTCTGCCACAGAGTGTCAAATCCCTCTATGACCGGTGTAGATCTAAGAAGACCCGGCCTTCAATAGATGACATCTCAACGGTCCTTCAGTCGGTGGCTGCTGAATATTCGCGAGTCTTCATCCTCATCGATGCGCTGGACGAATGTCGAGTCAATGATAGCTGCCGAGCGAAGCTACTCTCACAACTCTCACAACTTCAGACCAAGTGTGGAGCAAATCTTTTCGCAACGTCAAGATATATTCCGGACATCACAGAGAGATTTGAACGAGACCTGCAGTTAGAAATCCGCGCTAACGAGGAAGATGTGCAGAGATATGTAAAAGGACATATCGATGAACTGCCGCGTTTTGTCCAACGTGATCCGGATCTACAGCAGGAAATTATATCTGAGATCGTTAAAGCTATTGATGGCATGTACGTAGCTTCTTGCAACTTCCTTGAAGATCCCACTAACTATACTAGGTTTCTACTTGCACAACTTCATCTCAATTCGTTAAAAGGGAAGAGATCCCCAACGGCTATTCGAGATGCTTTGAAGAAGTTGCCCACCGGCACAGAATCATATGATCGTGCATATTCTGATGCTATGGCGAGAATCGAAGGACAACTATCGGATGAAGAAGCACTTGCGAAGGAAGCTCTGTCATGGATCACTTGCGCAAAGAGGCCACTGACTACCACAGAGCTTCAGCATGCTCTTGCTATCAAAGTCGGACAAGCAGAATTCGATGAAGGAAACAAACCAGATATTGAGGATATTGTTTCGGTATGTGCTGGACTAGTCACTGTTGACGAAGAAGGTGGCATCATCCGCTTAGTGCATTACACAACACAAGAATACTTCGAAAGGACGCAAAAGGACTGGTTCCCAACCGCAGAATACGATATCACGGCAATCTGTGTGACTTACCTCTCATTCACGGTCTTTGGATGCGGATTTTGTCACACGAACTCTAGCTTTGAGGAGCGACTCCAACTCAACCCATTGTACGACTATGCCGCGAACTACTGGGGTCACCATACATGTCAGATTCGGAGTTCACATTCGAAAGTTGTAGAATTTTTACATCACGAGATGAATGTGGAAGCAGCAACTCAAGCAATGCTAGCCCGCAAACGTCACCCATGGCAGTATAACTACAGTCAAAACGTTCCGAGGCAAATAACAGGACTGCATTTATCTGCACATTTCGGAATTACAGAAGTAGCTGCGGTGATCCTTGATTGGGCAGACCTTGACTCGAAAGACACAGTCGGCCGGACGCCGCTGTCGTGGGCCGCTGAGAACGGGCACGAAGGTGTGGTCAAGCTGCTGCTCGACACGGGTAAGACTGAGGTCGACTCGAAGGATACATTCGGCCAGACGCCGCTGTCGTGGGCCGCCAGGAACGGGTACGAAGGTGTAGTTAAGCTACTACTCGACACGGGTAAGACTGAGGTCGACTCGAAGGATACAGACGGCCGGACTCCGCTGTCGTGGGCCGCTGAGAACGGGCACGAAGATGTAGTTAAGCTGCTGCTCGACACGGGCGAGATCGAGGTCGACTCGAAGGATACGAAGTACGGCCAGACACCGCTGTCGTGGGCCGCCGAGAACGGGCACGAAGATGTAGTCAAGCTGCTGCTCGACACGGGCGAGATCGAGGTCGACTCGAAGGATACAGCTGGCCGGACTCCGCTGTCGTGGGCCGCCAAGAACGGGCACGAAGATGTAGTCAAGCTGCTGCTCGGCACGGGCGAGATCGAGGTCGACTCGAAGGATACAGACGGCCGGACTCCGCTGTCGTGGGCCGCCGAGAACGGGCACGAAGATGTAGTCAAGCTGCTGCTCGGCACGGGTAAGATCGAGGTCGACTCGAAGGATACAGCTGGCCAGACGCCGCTATCGTGGGCCGCCGAGAACGGGCACGAAGATGTAGTCAAGCTGCTGCTCGGCACGGGTAAGATCGAGGTCGACTCGAAGAATACAGCCGGCCGGACTCCGCTGTCGTGGGCCGCCAAGAACGGGCACGAAGATGTAGTTAAGCTGCTGCTCGACACGGGCGAGATCGAGGTCGACTCGAAGGATACGAAGTACGGCCGGACGCC
>Ga0247757_10001220_pt1 | contig 18136 bp, 10 predicted proteins | sample UWRJL126311R4_FD_180929 | JGI IMG/M metagenome (GOLD analysis project Ga0247757, IMG submission 180929) | Plant litter microbial communities from Arlington Agricultural Research Station in Wisconsin, United States - UWRJ-L126-311R-4 | ecosystem: Environmental > Terrestrial > Plant litter >... | reverse complement strand
AGGACGGTCAAGATCTGGGACGTACACAGCGGCGAGTGCCTTTCGACGCTCAAAGGGCATAGCGACTCGGTCAGGTCCGTCGCCTTCTCATACGACGCGGCCCGGGTCGCGTCGGCGTCGAGCGATAGGACGGTCAAGATCTGGGACGCACACAGCGGCGAGTGCCTTTCGACGCTCAAAGGGCATAGCGACTCGGTCACGTCTGTCGCCTTCTCACATGACTCGGCCCGGGTCGCGTCGGCGTCGTACGATAGGACGGTCAAGATCTGGGACGCGCACAGCGGCGAGTGCCTTTCGACGCTCAAAGGGCATAGCAACCAGGTCGACTCCGTCGCCTTCTCATATGACTCGGCCCGAGTCGCGTCGGCGTCGTACGATAGGACGGTCAAGATCTGGGACGCGCACAGCGGCGAGTGCCTTTCGACACTTAACGTTGGCAAGACACTTTACCACATTGCTTTTGACGTTTCTGGCTCATATCTTAACACGAATATTGGGACTATCGACATAAGTGCTCTGTCGGGTTCAGCCACGTTTTCAACTATTTCAGAGCCTTGCAGTCCTCAATATCATGGCCTTGCTCTTAGCGCAGATGGCGTGTGGATAACCTATAATTCAGAGCATCTATTGTGGTTGCCCTCAGAGTATCGGCCGTCATGCTCAGCAGTAATAACGAATACAATTTGCATTGGTGTTGGAACGGGAAGGGTGTGGATATGCAAGGTTAAGCGTAACAGATCCTAGGCTATTTTAACATTATTTTTATTGTTGTAACTCTCTATCTCTTATATCTTTTATTCTCTCTATTTCATAGAGGGCCGGGGATCAACGTAACTATATAGCATGATAAACTGCCACGAAGCTTCGAGCATGCTCTAGATCGAGTGGTGGCGAGACGGCTACTTCTAGAAATTACTGTACCGTATGCCTTGGCGATCTGTCACTTCTGCCTCGTCAAACTGACGAACACCTCCGATGACGCTAGCAGGGAGGACGGCCGAACTGCACCTGCCATAGGTTTGTAAGTTGGCGAATATATAAAAGATAAAAAAGATAAGTTATTTGTTGGGGAGGCGGAGAGGTGGGCACAGCCGCATTTCTGTCAGCCAGTGACCGGGTAGGGTGTATAACGCTACAGAATGACCAGCCACAATTTTACACTTGATTTCCTGTGTAATAGGGAGTGATTGCACCTACTTGGAATAGAGGTAGGATTTCCGCTTCCACCGAGCATAAGTACTCGGCCCCAAGGTTGATAGCTCGGTTTTCTCGCGAAAATGCCGTGCTACGCACAGCCCCACATACTCAATGCAAAGACACGCTCAATGCAAAAAATATCCTTAAAGATGTATTTTCTATAGTAAATTGTATATAAAAAAAATCCTAAATTATATTATATATATTCTATAGGGTGTAAGAGAAAGATCACGAATATATCTAGTTATATTCCTTGACGTTAAGGTATTGTTTATATATATATATTGTCAGAATAGCACTATTGGCACGGCAATAGGTGCACGATAGGGGTTGAATCAACTGCAGCTGCAATAAGTTTAAGAGTAGACGATTGATTCTATAGAGAGAGGGCTATGGAGGAGTTTATATAGAAGAGGACGTTACCTCCTTACAACGTACGGAGCGCTATAGGCCATGGCGCGTGGGCGCAATGAGTCATAGCGAAGAAGAAGGGAAAGGGGGTGAGGAAGAAGGAGATCACGAGATATGGTGTTGACGTCATATGAATCTGATGATTCCAACAAGCACCTCTTCTGGGAACGCCGCCGGAAAGCCGCCAGCAAACCGGCGGAAAGCTGGCAGCTTTCTGGCAGCTTTCCTAGGAACGCTAGAACGCTAGTAGTGTTCTCTATAAGCACTAGCTAGAAAGCTAGTGGCGTTCTCTAGGAACGCTTCCAGCAAACCGATGGAATGCCGCTAGAAAGCTGGCGGAAAGCGTACGAATGAAAGGAATATAAGAAGGACGCGTAGAGGACCTTTCTAGAATATAATGAATCAATTACTTCAATCAAAATCATCCTTCTTAGAACATCGAAAATCTAGCATATATAGTTCTTAGATTTTCGATAGTTCTGAAGGGTGATTTTGATTGAATTGATTGATTGAATATGTCTCTAAGAAAAAAGATATCCCTCCCTCTGCTATTACTCCTCCTGCTAGCGTCTTATATTCCTTTCCTTAGTACGCTTTCCGACGGCTTTTCGCCGGCATTCCTAGGAGGGCTGCCAGCTTTCTGGCGGCTTTCTGGCGGTTTTCCGGCGGTTTTCCTAGGGCTGCCAGCTTGCTGCCGGCATTCCTAGGAGAACCGTCAGCTTTCTGGCGGCTTTCCAGCAGCCTTCCTAGGGAATACTACTAGCTTTCTGGGCTAGTGAAAGCTACTAGCCTACTGTCGGAATTTCTAGGAAAGCTGCCAGCTTGCTGCCAGCTTTCTAGCGGCTTTTCGGCAGCCTTCCTAGGAGTAGTACTATTCTGACAATAGTTACGGCCAGCTTGCCGGCGGAAAGCTGGCAGCAAGCTGGCGAAGGGCTCTAAGGGCGAAGGCTTCTACTACTCAGAGAACTACTACTAGAGAAAACCAGCGGAAAGCTGCCGGAAAGCTGGCCACAACTATATATATATATATATATATATATAAATAATACCTTATGTCAGATTTCCGTTGTTCTGAGAAGAGTGATTTTGATTGAATTGTGTTGGAACCATCAAATTCCTATGGTGTTGGAATCATCATATTCTTATAACGACAACACCATGTCTCGGGATCTCATCCTTTCGCTCCCTTTTGGAATCATCAGATTCCTATAGTGTTGAGATCATTATATTCCTATGACGATAACACTATGTCTCGTGATCTCATGTGTCGGAACCATCACATGCCTATAGTGTTCACATGCCTATGGTGTTGAGATCATTATATTCCTATAACGACAACACTATAGCTCGTGATCTTATTCTTTCGCTCCTACGTCGCAAAGGGATAACGCGTCTTCGTGTATATAAACTCCTCCATAGTTCTCTCTCTAGAATCAATCTTCTATACTCATACAACGTTATTGCAGCTGCAGTTGATTCACCCCCGTGCACCTATTGCCGTGCCAACAAATTGATTGATTGAATCTATATCTGAAGAAAGGTGTTGTTCTCTCTCCTTCTAGGGAATACTGCTAGCTTTCTAGCTAGTGAAAGCTACTCGCGTGCTGCCGGCATTCCTAGGAAAGCTGCCAGCTTGCTATCAGCTTTCTGGCGGCTTTCCGGCAGCCTCCCTAGAAGTACTACTATTCTGACACCATCAGCCTTGGGGCCGAGTAGGTGCTCTACTAAAATCCCTCTAGCGTACCCATACCTCCTAAACCTACCAACACTATCCGCGATGCTAGCGTAGAGCTTCTCTCACGCACCGAATCGAACAGTGTTCCGCAGCTATAGGGAGGCTATATAAAGTGCTCGGCGGTATCTCTAGGCGACCTTTCTGGCGTCGAAATCAGTAATAGAAATTGGGGTTAGCGAAGCGCACCAATTACTTGCGCAGAGCCGGTCTCTACTGGCACGGGTGATCTGCCATCGCTGCTAAACGATGGCTGAATGAGTACGCGAAAATTGGTAGTAGCGCTGAATTTGTTGGGGTGGTTGGGAGGGAAGAGGGCGAGGACGCTACTCCATGAATTACGAAACCTCTGATTTGACTCTAAAGCAGTTATAACTACGACACTTGAAAGCAAGTCTAACGACACTATCTTAAAAATATTAAAGGTAAGCGGAGTAGAGTCATGTAGCGTTCCGGTAGCGCAGATGTATTACCTTTCTTACCTTCCTCCCTATCACGCTTGTGGGTGTGCAGGGCCTGGTCATGCCTCTAGTTAGCCAACTCAACTTCCTGAGAACACCTACAGAATCGCCACATTACAACCCTCTAGCAGGTGCGGGTCGGCCGTCCTCCCTGCTAGTGTCACTAAGGTGTTCGTCCGCTTTCTTTGAGACCTAAGCATGGCGAATCCTTTTAAAACCCATCTTGCCCAGCTCAAGTCTAGGGCTACACGACCACTAGTGTTCGCTGCCGCCTAAGTGATGCTTGAAAGGCACCCAATCATGAGCCGCCACGATTCGGTTTCAGCCTCGCTGTCCCCGCATCTTAGTGTGGCTTAGCAGTTGCTCCAACAGTCGCCGCCTTCAGATCATTAAAGTGCATTCCGCAGGATGCGGCGCTCCACTTACCAACCTACCTTCACCTGGCAGCACAGGTATGGTTTACACTGTACTGTTCACAATATAGCTTCTTAGATGGAGTACGCTGGCAATGTCACAGTCAACTGGCGTCCCGCTTCAGAACCTTTCTCCAGCGGCGCCCGCGGCATCAGCAGTACACCCAACGCCTACCCTTCCCGCAAATCTTCCAGCACGAAGCCAGCACAACCAACCCCAAAACCGCTCATTTTGGACGAAACTAAAAACATGTCTTCCCACAAAGGTTCAGATGATGCCCATGCTCGTGCAGGTATTGAGCCTCATTGGTCTAGTCGTTGCACTAATTGGTTTGGGCCCGGGCTTTCAAGGAACGAAATATGGGAAGGAGGCTGTCCAGTTGGCGAAAGAGTCTTTGGAATTGGATGTTTGGCAGAGCAAAGTGGCTTTTAGAGCATGGTGTCAAGATGAGATGGTACTGAGACGTTATTATTCTGTAACATGGAGGTTAATTATTAGAGCTGACTGTAGTCTGGATATAGGATGCTGGTAGAACCCTTACAAACCGATGCGAAGATGCCGTCAGTCGGCCGTTGCCGCCACCTCCTCATATCAAGCGCTCTTTGCTCGAAGCTTTTCTGCCCAACCAAACGACGAGTGGCATAAGCATAACTAGGAGTGTCGTAGCAGTCGTCACCGGTGGAGCGCTTCTCTTCAAGTTGTTCAAGACAGTTTCCATGACAACTCGCTCTTCCAACGGCGATGAAGTTCTGCCGACTTTTCGGCGAAATTACTATAGTCAATTGTTTTGGTCAATTGGCAGATCGGTTAGAGGCAAGTATCCACCTCCGCGAGCCAAAAAGAAGGAAACCACGCAAACGCAAATATTCAGCCCTCCCGACGTATCATCGATAGATTTCACATTTAAGGGCGATGATTCTGGCCTTAGACAAAGAAAACCACAGACGAAGCAGAGGGAACCAAAATGGATGGAGTTGTACCAGGCTGCCACGAACGGACACGAGTTAGCCGTGCGGCTACTGGTGGACAAAGGCACTAACATCAACGCGAAGGATCCATCTGGGTTGACGGCCTTGCACCAAGCTTCCGCGAACGGACACGAGGCGGTTGTACAGCTGCTGGTGGACAAAGGGGCAGACTTGAACGCGAAGGATCCATCTGGGTTGACAGCCCTGCACCGAGCTGCCGCGAACGGACACGAGGTGGTTGTGCGGCTACTGGCGGACAAAGGCGCCGATGTTAACGCGAAGAGTTTATCTGAGTTAACGGCCTTGCACCAAGCTTCCGCGAACGGGCACGAGGCAGTTGTACAGCTACTGGTGGACAAAGGGGTAGACTTGAACGCGAAGGATCCATCTGGGTTGACGGCCCTGCACCGAGCTGCCGCGAACGGGCACGAGGTAGTTGTGCGGCTACTGGCGGACAAAGGCACCAACATCAACGCGAAGGATCCATCTGGGTTGACGGCCTTGCACCAAGCTTCCGCGAACGGACACGAAGCAGTTGTGCGGCTACTGGTGGACAAAGGCGCCGATATCAACGTGAACGATCCATCTGGGCTAACGGCCCTCCACCAAGCTGCCGCAAACGGGCACGAGGCGGTTGTGCGGCTACTGGTGGACAAAGGCGCCGATATCAACGTAAACGATCCATCTGGGTTAACGGCCCTACACCAAGCTGCCGTAAACGGGCATGAGGTGGTTGTGCGGCTACTAGTAGATAAAGGCGCCGACGTCAACGCAAAGAGTTTATCTGGGTTAACGGCCTTACACCAAGCTTCTACAAACGGGCACGGGGCGGTTGTACGGCTACTAGTGGACAAAGGCGCTAACCTCAGCGCGACGAATGCGTTAGCACGGACGGCCCTACACCAAGCTTCCGCGAACGGGCACGAGGCGATTGTGCGGCTACTGGTGGACAAAGGCGCCGACGTTAACGCGAAGAGTTCATTTAGATTAACGGCCTTGCACCAAGCTGCCGCAAACGGACACGAGGCAGTTGTGCGGTTACTAGTAGATAAAGGTGCCGATATTAGCGCGAAGAGTTCATCTAGATTGACGGCCCTACACCAAGCTTCCGGAAACGGGCACAAGGTAGTTGTACAGCTACTGGTAGACGAGGACGTCGACGTCAACGCAAAGAGTTTATCTGGGTTAACGGCCCTACACCAAGCTTCCGCGAACGGACACGAGGCGATTGTGCGGCTACTAGTAGACAAAGGTGCCGACGTTAGCGCGAAGAGTTCATCTAGATTAACGGCCCTGCACCAAGCTTCGGAAAACGGGCATGAGGTGGTTGTGCAGCTACTGGTGGATGAGGGCGTCGACGTCAACGCAAAGAGTTTATCTGGGTTAACGGCCTTACACCAAGCTTCCGCGAACGGACACGAGGCGGTTGTACAGCTGCTGGTGGACAAAGGGGCAGACTTGAACGCGAAGGATCCATCTGGGTTGACGGCCTTGCACCAAGCTTCCGCGAACGGACACGAGGCAGTTGTGCGGCTACTGGTGGACAAAGGCGCCGATGTCAACGCAAAGAGTTTATCTGGGTTGACGGCCTTACACCAAGCTTCCGCGAACGGGCACGAGGCAGTTGTACAGCTACTGGTGGACGAAGGGGCAGACTTGAACACGAAGGATCCATCTGGGTTGACGGCCTTGTACCGAGCTTCCGCGAACGGATACAAAGCAGTTGTACGGCTATTAATAGACAAAGGCGCCGATATCAACGTGAACGATCCATCTGGGTTAACGGCCCTACACCGAGCTGCCGTAAACGGGCACGAGGCGTTTGTGCGTCTACTAGTGGATAAAGGCGCTGGCATCAACCTGAAGGATCTATCTGGCTTAACGGCCCTGCACCAAGCTTCCGCAAACGGGCACGAGGCGGTTGTGCGGCTACTAGTAGATAAAGGCGCCGACATCAACCTAGAAGATCTATCTGGACTGACGGCCCTGCACCAAGCTTCTGCAAATGGACGTGAGGTGGTTGTGCGGCTACTGGTGGACAAGGGCGTCGACGTCAACGCAAAGAGTTTATCTGGGTTAACGGCCTTGCACCAAGCTTCCGCGAATGGGCACGAGGCGATTATACGGCTACTGGTGGACGAGGGCGTCGACGTCAACGCAAAGAGTTTATCTGGGTTAACGGCCTTGCACCAAGCTTCCGCGAACGGGCACGAGGCAGTTGTACAGCTACTAGTAGACGAAGGAGTAGACTTGAACGCGAAGGATCTATTTGGGTTGACGGCCTTGCACCGAGCTTCCGCGAATAAATATAAAGCAGTTGTGCGGCTATTAGTAGACAAAGGCGCCGATATCAACGTGAACGATCCATCTGGGTTAACGGCCCTACACCAAGCTGCCGTAAACGGGCACGAGGCGGTTGTGCATCTACTAGTAGATAAAGGCGCCGGCATCAACTTAAAGGATCTATCTGGATTAACGGCCCTGCACCAAGCTTCCGCAAACGGGCACGAGGCGGTTGTGCGGCTACTAGTGGACAAAGGCGCCGACATCAACCTGGAAGATCTATCTGGACTGACGGCCCTGCACCAAGCTTCTATAAACGGACACGAGGCAGTTGTACGGCTACTGGTGGACGAGGGCGTCGACGTTAAGAGTTTATCTAGGTTAACGGCCTTGCACCAAGCTTCCGCGAACGGGCACGAGGCAGTTGTACAGCTACTGGTGGACGAAGGGGCAGACTTAAACGCGAAAGATTTATCTGGGTTAACGGCCCTGCACCAAGCTTCCGCAAACGGGCACGAGGCAATTGTACGGCTACTGGTGGACAAAGGCGCTGACATCAACCTGGAAGATCCATCTGGACTGACAGCCCTGCACCAAGCTTCTGTAAACGGGCACGAGGTGGTTGTGCGGCTACTAGTAAACGAGGGCGCCGTCGTGAACGCGAAGGACGCGAAAGGGCGGACGCCGCTCTCGTGGGCGGCAGAGAAGGGGCATAATGCTGTGGCAAAGCTGCTGCTTAAGAAAGACGACATCAATGTTGACTCTAAGGATAATAGCGACCGAACAGCGATGTGGTATGCAGCAGCGAACAAGCACAAGGACATCATGTCGTTACTACCTAAGGTTGATGACAGGGTTGATGACAGAGGTGACTGGTTGATGATTTTCGACCCGAGTGTGCCTCGTGTGCTTGACATCGACCTTGTCTGCACTCTTCTTCATAAGAGTATCGTCTGCTGTGTTAGATTCTCGCATGACGGTAAATACGTTGCGACGGGCTGCAACCGGTCGGCGCAGATTTACGACGTTACTACTGGCAAGAAGCTTTTTGTGTTGCAGGATGAGTCAGCTGATGTGTCTGACGACCTCTATATCCGAAGCGTCTGCTTCAGCCCCGACGGCCAATATCTCGCCACTGCAGGGGAAGATAAACTGATTAGAGTAAGTGCCCTCAATCCCGCGCGGTATGAGAGTGTCCACTGAAAGTCCCAGGTCTGGGATATTACATCTAGACAGATATATCATATCTTTCAGGGTCATGAACAGTATATCTACTCGCTGGACTTCGCCTGCGACGGTCGCACGCTTGCGTCGGGCGGCGGTGACAGAACCGTCCGCCTGTGGGATATTAACACTGGCCAGAGCACGCTGACTCTGACCACCGAGGATGACGTCACTAGTGTTGCTCTCTCTCCCAACTCTAAGTACATCGCCGCCGGCTTGCTTGACAAGAGCGTCCGAGTCTGGGATCTCCACCAGGGCTATCCTCTTGAGCGCCTCGAGGGACCCGATGGCCACAACGATTCTGTGTATAGCGTTAACTGGTCCCCCAATGGCAAGAACCTAGTAAGCGGCGGTCTGGATAAGACCATCAAGATGTGGGAGCTGAGCCACTTGGGGGTGGTTCCAAACCCGGAACCTAAGGGCAGCAGATATATGAGAACTTTCGAAGGGCACAGGGTAGGTGTCATCCCAGATATTCCTCTCAAATCAGTTAGCTAACGGGTAACCAGGACTTCGTTCTCTCTGTCGCTTTGACCCCAGATGCTGCTTGGTTAATATCCGGCTCCAACGACAGGGACGTACAGTTTTGGAATCCCAACACTGGCGCCACACAGCTCATGTTGCAGGGTCACAGGAAATCAGTCATTTCTGTTGCGTCAAGCCCGACTGGTGGCTTCTTCGCCAGCGGTTCTAGAGACATGACAGCCCGCATCTGGTCGTACCGGAACATCCATGTCATTCAGTAGGAGGAACATCGAATTGAATGGAGAGGAGGAGAACGACGACGACGACGACGACGACGACTACTCCTCTAATAAAAAAATCCCCTTATAGTTCATATCATGGCTGTTGCAGGGCTCAATCAGCACAATAGCAAGGCCGGTGTCTGCTGTTAGTTGGCTTGCGCGGTTATGTCTTTTTTACTCTCTCTATTTCATATTGTTGAAGGTATTGTGGATCAACGTGAAGATATAGCTTGCTAATTCGTCACACCGAATCTTCGAACATCCTCTAGATTAAGTGACATAGGTGGTAATAGAGCCACGTGTTGAAGATTTGCCACTTACGTCTCCTTAAAGGTAGACGAACGCCCCGATCACGCTAGCAGGGAGGACGGCCGACTCGCATCGGCCACAAGCTTGTAAGGTGGTGAATATATAAAAGATAAGTTATTTGTTGGGGAGGCGGAGAGGTGGGCACAGCCGCATTTCTGTCAGCTAGTGACCGGGTAGGGTGTATAACGCCATAGAATGACCAGCCATAATTTTACATTTGATTTCCTGTGCCATAGGGAGTGATTGTATCTACTTGGAGCTAGCTTAATAGAGGTAGGATTTCCGCTCCCACGGAGCATAAGTAATTTATATTGCTTACAGCGTGGTGCGAGCTCAATCTAACTGGATATAATTAGAAGCTGCTTTGAACAAAGGTACCGACCAGGGTAGCGAGACCGCATGAATCCTCACGACACGCCAGCCATAAGGCCAATATTAGCATAGTGTTGAGTGTTGGTTAGTCGAATAAGAAAAGGACTAAGAAGGAGTAGAAGTATCGACACTTGATCGGGTGGGTAGATTAGGTAGGATTAGTTTTCGTAGGTTGCATGTCCGCGACCCGCAAGCTGAAGATGTTCTAAGGTAGAAAGGAAAATAAGTATTCGATAAGTAGTCGTAAATTCCAGTTCCAAATGATAGACAATGATCAGAAGTTTTCCTCTATTCTTCTCAGGATAACTAAGGATGATGCTTTGACTAAGGGTCGAAGCCAGAATATATATACACTCTCGGAGAATCCCTCGGTCCGTTCCTCTGTCGAACAGCCTTCTACTAGAAAATTTAAGGAATACTCCAGAAAGCCGCCAGCTTTCTAGCCACCCACCTGCCGCCAGCCCCTCGCTAGCATTCTAAGAGAATGCTTCCAGTTCGCCATCGGAACGCCCAGAGCATGCCGCCAGCTTGCCGCCAGAATGCCCAGGGAAAGCTGCCAGCTTTCCCTACGTCGATAGTCAGGCGGACGGACTATTACACAACAATAACTTCATCAAAGCTAGTCATTAAGAGTCAGGCGCCGCCTTTGGCGGGGAATTTAGCTAAGCTAAAGCTTTATTATAGTCGTATACAGAGAGGACTAGTCTAATTATAAAAAGAAGGCTTATCGCGCCTAAGGGTAAAATGTGTTAATACTGTCAGAATAGTACTACTATCAGAGTAGTACTACTTCTAGGAACGCCGCCGGAAAGCCGCCAGAAAGCCGACGGCAAGCTGGCAGCTTTCCTGGGAATGCCGGCAGCAAGCTAGTAGCTTTCACTAGTAGAAAGCTAGTAGTTTTCCCTAGCAAGGCTGCCGGAAAGCCGCCAGAAAGCTGGCAGCAAGCTGGCAGCTTTCCTAGGAACGCTAGAAAGCTAGTAGTGTTCTCTAGGAACGCTGCCGGAAAACCGACGGAGAGCCGCCAGAAAGCCGCCAGAAAGCCGCCAGAAAGCTGACAGCTTTCCTAGGAATACCGGCGGAGAGCCGTCAGAAAGCGTACTAAGGAAAGGAATACAAGACGCTAGTAGAAGGAGCGACGACAGACAGAGAACAACACCTTTCTACACACATAGATTCAATCAATCAATTCAATCAAAATCATCCTTCTCAGAACAACGAAAATCTGACAAATACGATTGTAATTTTCAGATTAGATAGAATGCGAAGTATAAGAAGGTATAGAAATTATTCCGGTATAACTGCCACATGCATCAGCTACTTAAAGAGGAATATCGTATCCTAAAATCAAAGTACCCATGCTTTGTCCCGCAACACCGTGCGTCCCGCGACCCCGGGATGGACCTTACTAATAGCAATACAAAACATTCACATTAAAAAGCACATGTAATTATATAGTTAAAATATTCATATTAAAAAGCACATGTAACCATACAGGAAAATAAAAAAAGAATAACAAGAAAATAAACCCTTTGTCAATGGTTCAAACCCATTACAGCGATGCGGGCCATTTTTCTACTTATAATTTTGTAAATTCTGTCTTGTGCCACGGACCTTCATTCATATTATCGTCTGGGTCCTTGTCTGTTTCCTCGTTTGTGTCCTTGTCTGAATCCTCGTCTGTATCCTCGTTCGTATCCTCGTTCGTGTCCTTGTTCCAGTCCTCGTCTGCGTCCTTCTCTGTATCCTTGATACCAGTCATCCTCGCCTGCACCCTCGCCTGCTTCAGAAGGAGTTTCCATCAGGGGGAAGAAAACACCGCGGCACATAGGGCATGTGTTCTTCTGCTGCTCTGAGATCCACGTCTGCAGACATATCGTGTGGAATATGTGGCCGCAGGAACGGGTGCGTACGCACCTATTGTGTTCTTCTTCTGTGCTTGTGCCATGGCATGGGGAAATACAAATCGGGCAGTTCTGCTTGTCATCTGGAATAATCGTTATTTGATCTATACCTTGCCAAAGAAACGTTATAACTGAATCGTAAGCAGCCATTCCAACTTTTCCTTTTTGGGGTTAAGTCTATTAGTTATTCTTATCTTGTATTTGCATTTTTTCTTTCGTAGCAGTTTCTCATTATGTATATATAATCTTTCTTGTTCGTTGTGAGTTTACATTGTATTATTACATCGTTCTCTTGGTTTTTGTAACAGGGGAAGCATTGTTATCTTGAGATTATTAACTGCATTAGACCATTGCCGTCTGTTCTCTCGTTATCTACAACGCACTTTTCTTGCACCACGCTCACCACTTTGTCTTCTTAGTGCGCGTGAACTCGGCTGCAGAGTGCAGACCATCGGGAACTTCCAAAGCTGTCGTGTACGCTGATTCCTTCTCCAGCTTGCCCCAAGTGCTCTGAACGATGGGCGCCACTTTCCTTCCATTGTGCTCCAGCTTCACATTGGGCACAGGCCACGGGACCGATTGGTTCTTATTGTTCAGCTTTCCAGCGTAGCTGACGTTCCAGTACATCTGGCTAAGAGGAGTTTTCCCTGACCACTGACGAACATCATCGCCCGTCTTCTTTGCGACAAACTCGAAAACGTTGGCTCCCACGTCCCACCGGCCGAGCGTGTCCAAGCCCCAGTTAGCCTGCACAGTCGCGATCTCGCTGTAGTGGTTGTAGAAGTTGCTATCGGTGGTACCTACGAGGTCCTCGGGGACGGCATCGCCAAGAAGAATACCCACGATGCGGTTCTGCTGCGTGTAGGTATGGTTCTCGTCAAATGTTACCAGGACCAAGGTATTCTTCATGAACTTCTTATCGTTCAAGAGAGGCTCAAGGAAGGTTCGCGTCCAAGTACCGGCAACCGTGACGGTGGAGTCGTGGCCATCGCTGGTCATGTTTGGCGTGATGAACATCCACTGCGGCAGAGCATCGGCCTTTAGATCGTCGTAGAAGAGGGTTAGATTCTTGATATTAGCGAGACGGCTGTCTTCGGTGGCTACCGAGTCGTATAACACCGGTGGGTTGTGCTTGCGCACATAGTCGTTGGCGCCCGTCTTCTGGTTACGATAATCGAAACCTTGGAAGCCGGTGTAGGGCATGTCTTCCTGATACGCGCCCCAGCTTATGCACTTGGCCTCCAAAAGATCGACCAGGGTGGATACGTTCTTGGGGATGGCCGTCATATCATCGTGGTTGATACCGTAGTAGTCGCCCGAGATGGCGGCAGCATAGTTGGGCATGGACGGGTGCGTCACGGCAAAGTGGTTGGAGAGGGTGATGCCCTTCTTTGCCAGCCAGTTCAAGCTGGGATCTCCGATGGCAAGGTCATAGTCGGTATTCTCGAGCCAGACAACAGCGATGCGGTCAAAGGCCTTGCCCTTCACCCAGGCTTTGGCAGGATGGGCAAAGGCGCTGCTGGCGAGCAGCGAGAAGGAGAAGAGGCCGGCAGAGAGCATCTTGCCGTGCGGTAGCGACTGACGCGAGAAAGAGCAGTCGCCGTCGCTGGTGGGCAGGAGCGATGGAGGTCTGCGCAATGAAGGGCAGGCGCCAGGGACGAGTGCGCCATTGTGATTTATCATGCAGTGCAAGCAGAGCGCTACTGCCCCGTTAGGAAGGAAATTGATGGGTGCCGCCGGCTATTGTACAGTGCCATGTCCGAGAGTGTCTGCACACCTGTTTTTCCCCTTCCGACCTGCCTATCAGACCCCATGAGCAGAACACATGCACGGCCCAGGCCCAATGACCGCCTTGACCACCAGGCCCAGTTAAGCTTTTGCGGGAAGGTGCTTGGGTGCGTGCTAGCCCTAAGCCTGCTCATTGGAGGCCTTGGCTGCCTTCTCCTGTTCGCTCTGCCCCACATCCCGGACGCCATCGACGCCACCTCCAACGCGTGGGTGGCAAGTATCGAGATATTCTCCGCCGCGAAGGCGAGCCTGCGACATATGCGATCCCCTGGTAGAGTGCAGTGGTCCCTTCGCCATGGACGACCCTGAGGCGTATCAGCTGCGGAGACTGGAGGAAGATGCCGTGGATGGGGAAGAGCGTGTTGGGCTGCTGGACCCAGCGGAGCACGCCGAGGATGCCAGCCAGATCTCAGAAGACGAGAAAGCCAGAGATGACCATAACATACCAACTCTGGCACGCTTCCGGAAAAACTGGCTAAGGATACTTGTCATCACGCTCCTAGTCTCCTGGACTGTAGGATTTATCATCCATTCCTTCGTCAATCCACGCAGCCGCCTGTCTTCAACTGACACCGCCGCCAAGCTACGCCCTGAAGAAGATTACATTCTGGATCCGGCATGGGACTTCCAAGCGATGCCTACGACGAGGGAGTACCACTGGACCATTGAAGAGCATGAACTAAACCCAGACGGTGTATATAGGCCCATGATCCTTATCAATGCCATGTTTCCAGGACCACTGATTGAATGTAATGAGGGAGACGAGATCGTTGTCCACGTGCACAACAAGGCCTCGAATGCGACTTCCGTTCACTGGCACGGCCTTTATCAAAACGGTACTAACTGGATGGACGGGACTGTCGGCATTACTCAATGTCCTGTTGCCCCAGGCCAGTCGTTCACATACCGCTTCAACGTGTCAGGTCAAACGGGAACGTATTGGTACCATAGCCATATGGCCATGCAAGCTTCTGATGGTCTAGTTGGACCATTCATTATTCATGCCCGAGGCGAAGAGGAAAAATCAATGCAAAAAGTGCCGTACAACCAAGATCGGGTGGTCCTAGTCTCAGATCACTATTATGATATCTCCTCCGCACTGCTCATGGAATACCTGGCTCCTGGAAATGAAAACGACGAGCCTGTTCCCCAGGCAGCACTTATCAACGGCCGCGGCGTGCGAACTTGTGTTGACCTACCTAACCGCAAATGCTCCTCCTCTGGCAGATCGAAAGCCCTCTTTGACCTCTCACCGGAGCATAATACGCGGTTACGCATTATCAACGTGGGAGCCTTTGCCGAATTCCAAATTCAGATTGACGAACATGAGTTTTCCCTCACAGAAGTTGATGGTGTAGACGTGCATCCCCAATCTATTCACCGACTCAATATCAATCCGGCCCAGCGTTACAGTATTGTACTGGTACCACCAAAACCAAATAAGAGTCTCTACTGGATGAGAGTCCGCATGGTTACTCATTGTTTTGCATACGAGGAGCCTGAGTTGAAAGAGGAGGTGTGGGGCATTGTCAAGTATGAAGCACAAAACGAAGGCGTTGAGCCAAACAGTAAAGACTGGCCAGAGATCATTGAGCTTGAATGCCGTGATTTGAACACCAGTACGCTGAAGCCTGTTCGATCGCTCGCAGCTCCCGACAAAGCGGATGATCAAGTGTACCTCCGCTCAAGCTTTTTGATCAAGGACTGGCGTCTTAGTCGTGGTTTTTTGAATGACAGTTCTTATCGTGCGAACATTTCGCATCCAACCCTTAGTAATGTCATCTCGACCTACAGGCAGGAACAAGAGCCCCACGTATCTCTTCCATCCAAACCGTTTGGTGTCGTTCCCCAAACGTCTGGTTCCAACGCCCTCGTCTACCAAACCTCATCAATCCGCACCATCGACATCTTGATCCAGAACTTTGACGATGGAAACCACCCCTTCCACCTCCACGGCTACAAGTTCTTTGTACTGGCAGCTGGCCACGGTTATCCTCCTGAGAACCTTTATGGCACATTAGACTTGACCAATCCGCTGCGACGTGACACAGCTAGCGTGGGAGCCTTTGGTTGGACGTTGATCAGATTTGTAGCGGATAATGCTGGTGTGTGGGCATTCCACTGTCACATAGGATGGCACAATGAGGCGGGATTGCTGATGCAATTTGTGACAAGAGTAGATGAGGTTGCAAGCTGGAGGCTACCGCAAGATGTGGAAGGATTGTGTGCGACACAGGGCATAGAAAAGGGGGCTGGTCCGGAGGATCGAATTTGGTATGGATCTTGGGACTGAGGCTGAGATTGACCGGACATCAGAGAAGCTATCTCGTCGAAAAAGCACGACATACTAACACCACTCTGGTTACGATGCACCTTTGCGTCACACAGCTTTCGGATATCTGGAAGAATCACAAGCGTACCCTTGATTAGAGGCAAGTCCACTTCCGTACCCACGTATCAGCTCCCAGGAAGTACATTTGTTTTGGATACGGCAACTCCGGACCAACATCATGGACCCTCTCGAATCGCCCTCAGCCACAGTAAGGATGGAAGGCTATGCTTATTTACTGTGTCGAATGCCCCGAGACTATTGTCTCGTTTGGCAGCATTGACATCATCACATGTATGGGAAACGCTCCCGTGGGATATGTATCTAAACAAGAGACTAACTTGATCTAACTCGAACTCAATAATTGTAGTAATTACAGCAACATGTTGGACGTCAATACAAAGCATCTGGTCAACAGGATTTTCACGTCACATCTGGCTCTACTTTTAGAATTACAGTTACACTGCTACTGGCATTGTTAAATCAAAGATTTGTATTTGCTATTTGGTGCTACCTTTTACTCAATCATTATCTTGGATCTGCTTTCGCGTTCACTGACTGATGGAACGGCGGTTGAGCCCGCACGAACATGGATCCGTGATGAAGGTGCACAACAGATTTCAAGGGTTACTTAGGGCCTTCAACACGTCACATTTGCCGAAGATTGTGATTGCTCTGTTGTTCATTGTAAGAGACATTACCATGTTTTTGCATTGGGTCTTCCTCACAACCCAATACAAGCTCTCTTAGTGGATGTCTAGCCCCTGCGATGTTTACAAAAACAAAGATCAGCAGACACTGTTTTCCTACAGGGAGCATCTCAATGTGACTTGTCTTTTTGTTGCCTGCCAGTAGGCCACCAAAATCCGGCTTGAGCATTGTTGATAAGACGTCGATTGGATGGCTATACGCATACGCACGACCATGTGTTTCAAATAAACGATCCACGGACCACAAAAGCAAATGGTACGAGGCGATAAGCCGTGGTATACGCAATGCAATACTCTCTTGGCGGATGTCAATATTCGCAGTGCATATACGCAGAGAGCTGAACCCATGGATCGATCTACATCACATGCATAGCCGACCCACCGACTTGAATGGTCGCGGGTCCCTGCATGGTTGATTGGTAGATCCGAAAGAAAGCACCATGTCCGATGCAGGTTAACATGTCATTTTTACCTGACATATCGAACATCTAGAGTCCGACCTATCGTCCAGCCCAGACACCGGGTTCACCCCAGCACCACCATCTGCCAACGCATCAGCACCTGCAGCCAAATCTACCGTGTGTATATCGGCGACCACACCACGCGATGACTCCTCACCTCGAACGCGTCCTCCTTGCAAGCCTCCTCTATCGGCACACCTTGCCATCAACCCTCGATTCCTCGAGCGTCCCTGTCTCCGATGTGCTTTTTTTTGCTAAATTGAACCCCGAGTTCCCTTTGACCAACTAGGAGCCCAACCAAAAGCATCCTTGTAAGGGATGAAAACGGTGGGGGAGGGGGAGGCAAAAGACGGGGCTGCTGCTGCTGCTGCTGCTGCATACCAGAGCGACGTGCCTCGAAGGAAAATGCTGCTGTAATTCTCCTGGCCGCCCGCGCGCGCGCGTACACTCCCCAACCCAGTCGCCCAGCGGACCCATTCCTTTCCCGCGCGCGGGGAAGGGGGGGAATTCATTGGGAACGTTTTTTTTTTTTTCCCCATTGTTTTGCCAAACCCTCAATTTGCTCTTCCTTTCCTCTCCTTCTCTCTCACATGATTGCCTTCGCAGTTACCCCCTTCCTATTCGCCGCGACGCATCGCGCCCAAGCGGCATTCCGCACGCACCTGTCCGGCCCGCTCTCGCCACGCACCGCTGCCCCTGCCCTCTGCTGCCCGTGCCTGACTGCCCATACACCGCCCACGCTGGACCCAGCTACGACGAGCGCGAGCAGTAGCAGCAGCAGCAGCGCGACGACGACGATGCGGGCGCTGTGCTTTCTCCACCGCGCACGC
>Ga0247757_10001219_pt1 | contig 18141 bp, 20 predicted proteins | sample UWRJL126311R4_FD_180929 | JGI IMG/M metagenome (GOLD analysis project Ga0247757, IMG submission 180929) | Plant litter microbial communities from Arlington Agricultural Research Station in Wisconsin, United States - UWRJ-L126-311R-4 | ecosystem: Environmental > Terrestrial > Plant litter >... | reverse complement strand
AACCGGACGGAGATCACTTTACCATTATAAGTCTCCTCGATGGAAGGGAAAAAGGATGGATTCGTTACGATGTTGAGAACGGCGAAGATCTTCGCAATGAAAGATGTTTCGTCATAGGAAGGACAAAAGGGGAGTATTACATACTAGTGGCCAGGCCCACTAGTATGAACGGCGAGTACAGGAGAGTTGGAATTGGATTGGTGCAAAGCGACAGCATAGTGAAAGAGCGACTCAATGTGCGACTAGTTTAACGACAATGTCTTCAAGTCCACTCTTAACATTCGTCCACTTACATACTATATACATCTAGTCTACGGGTAAAGTTTTATTGTCTTATTGTCTTGTGCACAAATCCTTTACGTAAACCGCAGCAATATAACCCACTAATTAACCAGTGTTTATTCACAGACAGATACTTGATACACGATCCGATTTCACTCGCCCCCTCTGGTGGGGCGTGCACCCGAACTACACTGACTCTGAACCTGCGTGAAAGGCGATAATGTGTTAATGTGGGTGAAAGCGGAGTCAGTACGCAGCCCTAGTTTTAGTATCCTCTTGGGTACAACAAGCTGAAACCGAGCCGTTTATTCCACTGACATCAACAGTCTGAATATCTCGTATCTGTCAACTACCAAACTTTAATATATTATAATAGTACTAATGATTGCAGCGCTTATGCAAAAAGCCATTTATTGCATGATTATATGACGGCTGTATCCCCGAATCAGGTTCCCGAGCACGTGACTGTTGACGCTTCTAGAAGGCTATGGCCATACACCACAGATATTCTTGGGTGCCGATCCAAGATAAGGATAGCGTGATGTTAGCTGTAAAAAGGTGCTAGTACCCCACCATATTAAGAACTTTTTAAGGGCTTCTACCTTCCTATCTAATAGAATACCTAGTATATATACTCTTAACTACAGAAGATATTCCTAAGCTTAAGTAATTACTTACTCGCAATCATTCTCACTACCATTGGCTGTATTATTCAGCGAGAAGCTTTCATCCGAGCCTTAAAGCGAGGATGAAACATACGATCCGACGGCTCTAGAAGCAGAACGGTGATGGTGCGGCAGGTGTGGAGAGTGCCTTGTCAGAAAGAGAAGTGAATCGAAATTGCACAGCCCGTTAAAGTGCAAAAATCTGTCAGGCCGTCAACTTCTAGCGCGACCCCGTATAGGCAAACCAAATCTGCCTTTCCTTCCGCCCTTTTCTTTCCCTATCCAACTAACCAAGACGTACGCTAAAGCATACCGTGCCCTTCGTACATCGATGTACGATAGGCCTCCGCAATCTCCCAACCGCCCGAGGCGCCTTGCACGCCCGTACCAAACCCGTTCCAAGTATCTCATCTTCTCCCACAATGACTCACCCGTCTAATTCATCAATCGACCCCTTTGAAGCAGGCGATGCTCCCGAAAATAGTTTGGCTTTTGTACGCTTTAGCACTCTGGGACCGGCAATGACGTAGGATTTCTCAGCAGCGCTGATTATTAAAACACGCGAACAACGAAGGGTCCGTGCGCTGACTCACGCAATACCACGATTACTCGGAGTTTGGGCGGGCGTTGTGCACTGACAATGCGGCTTAGTACACGAGTTTGCTGAGAAATTCGAGTGAAAGTCAGGTAAGACGTTGTGAGGGATGGAGTGTTATAAGAATATCGCGGCGCCGGCGTCGCTGGAGGGCATCATTGTCAGAAGAGTTAACAGCTATCGAGCATCGTCTTTCATCTGGAGTTAGAGTTCGCGCTTGAAAGAGACTCCTCTTTGTTTGTTTGCGCAACGTTATAAAAGGAGTTTGGGACACTCGCCTTGAGGTCTACATTTGGTTTTTATATCTGTAAGAGTAGGGACAGGGCACACCATGTCTGTAGCCGTCGCGGAAATCTATGTCCCGTTATCATCGAAACGGAGCCGAAATGCCAAATCAAAAGGTGGATCTCGAGACCAATATCGTCTCCAAGCCCTCCTTTCCGACATCCAAATCACATATATCGGATCGCAGTTCTCCACGAACATCGAAAAGCAAATCTCAGCGCTCCACAAGTCTGCAAGGACGCCCATCACGAACATCCTATCCCTCGGCCTAGGTAGCCTCTCTAGCGCTGAAAGGGGCCAGACCCGCCGCTTGAAGCAGTTCGCTCTTCTCCTCGCTGTCCGCGACACACTCCACAGGATATCGGGCAAAATAATCGAGGTCTACGCTCAAGACCCAACATTCACGCGCCAGGACGAAGTATTCCTATCCACACACGGCGTTCGCATCCTACGTACCCCCTCGGGCTCCTCACTTGGTGAAGCAGCTTCCGTGATAACGCCATCCACACTTATCTACTCGCCGTTCCTGACACTGGAAGCCTACGAGCAACTGCTGGTGCGGCCGACGCAGCCCGTGCAGTACCTAATTGGTGACGACTTCAGTGCGCTGGCGGAGAAATGGCCCAAGTACAGCGCTGAAAGCGCGCAGGCCGAGAAAGTGAAGAAGGCCGCGTTGGGCCGGTACAGGAGGAAAGCTGTGAGCGGTGAAGGGTTCTGGATTGAAACCGATGCCTCGTTCCCACTGGCCGTGTACACCATTCAGAACAGCATCAAGGAAAAGGCGAAAATATAAAATAATGGATGTTCGTATTTAGAGAAACCACATGAGATACCCAATATATCAAGATATTAGATTCTTTATCAAATAGCTCTTCTAATGTTTATTTACGTGCCTCTCAACCAAGCATCTTCCCAAAGCTCCCTGCGATGCCTGCGGCGCTGACGCTTAGGCTTAAACTTAGTTTTAGACCCTTAGCCTGAGCTCTGAACTCCTGCTTGCGGTCTCCCCACTCCTTCTTGAATGATGCGTGTTGTTGCAGACTCTGCCTTCTAGGCACATTTTCAATCCTCTTCTCCTTCTCTTTCGCCCGTCTTTCTGCCTCCTGCATATCTTGTATGATGGCTGCTTTGATTGCTTCTAAGCCAGACACCTCATGCGGAGGAAGGTTCTCGGAAATTGTGGTTCCGTTCTTAGACTGCGCGATGAAACACTGATATCGGTACGGATGTAGCGCGATACTGTGCACCTCGGCGATGCCACGGATTTGCGTGCGTGAGAACTCTAGCATTTTCGAAATGGTCACATAGTAGCTTAAATCCCATACTGCGGCATGCTTCTCCGTTATGAGCAGGAAGTTGGAATCAGCGCCCAAGGCGACGATACGGGGTCGGTCCAGCCAGTTCCCGTCCTTGATGCGAGATTGGAAGGCAGAGAGAAGTTGGTGTGGGAGATTCATCCAGAGGTATGAGGAGCCATCTTTGACGAAGAAAGATTTATTGTATGGACCGAGAGTGAGTCGAATGCCAGGGATGTTGCGGATGAGATTGCCTTGGGAGTTTTTAGAGTAGAGAAAGTCCTTGAGCTCTGCTGGAAGGCCTTGAGAGTCTGGGAGATGGTTAGTATATTTTCCCAAAAGCCCTGAGTAGAAGACACTGTACCTATGTAATCATTTCCCCTCCTGTCCTGCCAAGTCAACAAGAAACTATTTTCGAATCCTAAGGTGACATGGTAAATCGTCTGAAGTTGGGTCGATGTCAGAAGATTTGTGAGCTTCTTGGGTAACCGCGTACTTTGCATTTATTAGCCTCTCTGTTCGTTTCAAACAGTGTTGAGCCATCTCATACTGGTCCCGAAGAGAAGGGCACTGGAAGAAGTGGTTACCCCGCTGGCCGAAGGTGAATGTTGTATCACACATGGCCGCTAAAGCCGTCACACACCCCGGTTTTTCGTAGATATTTAGCCGCACACCGTTCAGGCCTCTGTTTGACGTTCAGTCAACTCGCGATGCAGTGTTTGCGATCGCAAACAGCATCGGACCTTTGCCCGCCAAGCCGATCGCTCCCGGGGTCATACCAAGGAATCAACGATATTCATGCCCTCACAACACCACCACGGCAACCGTTAACAACACAGGCCCCGCGCTCGCTATGCGTCTTTTTAACTTCTCCTTTGTACTACGTTCTCGGTCATCTCTCGCTCCTTTCCCCTGACAGAACACGAGTGTAGGACCGCAGTCCATCTTTTTCCGCGTCTACCCTGCATATGACGTCATCTCCGCTTCCATCCAATAACACTCGAGCATGAACAGCACATCTAGCAGCACGTGCTTCTTCTCTTTCGGGCCAGACGACAGTTTTATTTCGAAGAGCTTCGAGGGACTGAGATAGTACCGTTTGTCCTTCCAAGCCTTGTGAATCTATTCTAACTTCCCAACGGCCACGATCTTCCCAATTCCCTCCACAGCCTCATTGTCGGCGGCAGTGTCCTCGACGTGCACTGGGTGGCCCTGGGCCCCCATAGAGACTCTTGGGTGTTGAGCTTCAAGGACTCGTCTGGAAAAGATAACATTGGTTAGCCGATAGTTGCATTGTTCACGATTCGCTTTTGACATTGTTCAGGCCAGGGTCCATCTACACCAGTACGGCTTCAAACAGTCTTATCTAAAATCGCCCCTTCACCACACCTACGAGTCTTTCTTGGTCCTAAGTCATCTTATATAGCCTGGGACCCCACTTTTATCCGCTGGTCGAATCTCCCAGTAAGCTTGGAAGATACCCTGCAGTCATGGCTTACGCCCGCTGGCTGGAAATCCGGCCCTCCCAGGATAGTCACTTGGGGTCCCGGTGATGCATTCTTCGCAATGAGTGAGTATGGCGATGTAGCTTACCGGTTAGGATTAGCCGATCATGGTGACGAGTGGAGCATCTGGCGGGACACAGTCGAAGAATGGAAGACCGAAAGAGGCTTCCTGTGGAGCGAAGTGGCCGTAAGCTAAACACCACCAACACTACTTTAACGCGGTGACTGAGGCAGAAGCAAAAACAAAGTATATCTCGCTAGACCCTACGACGCCTGACCAGTTCGTCGCCATACGGAACGACAACACATGGTCCGGCTCCATCGACGACTCCAACTCCGACGCCCTAACAGCTTTCGCGCACAACTTTTTCCGCGCTGCGCGCCCGAAGACGAAATCGAGACCGAAGCCACAGGCACAATCTAACAGCCAGCCCAACGGCCACCAGTATCAGCATCACCAGCAACAACGCCAACCCAACGGGTCCCCCAAACCTCGCGACCCAACCCCTGACCCCATAACTCAAGCCCACTACAACACCTGGTCCACCGCAACCGCCACGCTCTTCGCCTCTGCCCTTTCTGCCGCCGGTCCCACCAAGCGCGCCCCCAAGAAACTCCAAGTCCGCTCGCAGTCCTCGAAAACATCTATCCCTACTACCTCCTCCATCCCTTCGTCCTCGAACAGCGTGCCGCAGCCGAAGCTCCTCACCTCTTTCCCCTATCTCCCTGCCGCCGTCACTATCTGTGGGATACCTGTTTGTGTGAGACAGAAGGCGGAGGCTGATGGCCTGCGGGCGTGCAAGCACGATGTGGAGCGGCTGCTGAAGGCGAGCGGGCTGTATAGTTATGAGTGGCTGAAGCAGGAGCGGATACGGTGGCACCCGGATCGGTTTGGGCGGCTGTGTGAGGAAGGGTGGAGGGAGAGGGGCAGGAAGATTGCGGAGGAGATGTTTAAGATTATTGATGGGTTGATGGCGGAGGTAGAGGCATCTCGGAATGCCGGGGGTGGGTAGGGTATGCGGAAAAGATTTAAGATGACGGTATGGTTTGTGATGTGTGACATTTATATTTAGCTATGCGTCGTAAATTTTCCCTTCCAGGAATATTAATGTATAGGATTGAGATGCTTCTTTTTAAGCTTCAGCTCTTCGGACGACCTTTCCTTGGCCGTCTAGTACAATGAACCAGTACCGTTATGAATAGTTTTATAAACGATTACATCGCTGATTGTTTTTAGCCACTGGCTTCTCTTCTGTGGCATCTTCCCCATTGCTCGAATTGCAGCCCGAGCAGCACTATAGGGGCTAAAACAACTTGGGGCGATACCAAATGCTGTAACAAAACTCGAGTCCGTCCCGGTGCGTAAATATCACGAACACTCGATGCTCACGAGTCGTCGCTGAACCTCTGTATCGTAGCTGCGTGCTCCGAGCTCTTATGTGCAGTTTTATTCTCCTGTCCTAGCTCCCGGCTCATATCACCGTATCATACGGAACGGATGACCTTCAGTGCTAAACACCCACCGATCCAGATGCGCCACGTCGATATCGCTAAACGTTAGCCATAAATACTTCAGCGTCTCAGCAGCCCAGAAGCTCTCCTGCATATCAATCCATCTATCATTCCCATCTCCTTTCCACTGCCCTGGGTTAACGCGATAAACGTCTGCCAGCTGTGCGTACCCATACGGAGCCTTGCAGTGCTTTTCCATTGCTGAGAAAGCTTCCCAAGCCCATTCACGAAACCGGGTTTGACCAGTGATGCGGTAGGCATAGAAGAGTGATTCCACGTATTCAGGGCGCCCTTTGTACCTAGGATCTGCACTCCAGAAGCCGGATGCTTTCCATTCCGCCTTCTCCCGATCACTCGTAGGCCTGTAAACAGGTTGGTCGTAGCCGAACTTGGGAATCCAAGACCACTTTTCAGGTCCGATTTTGGAGGGTGTGGATGCATAAGCGTGCCGGCAGCCTTCCAGAAGCGCCAGTGCAAATGTACCCAGGTTCTCCTTTTTGTAAAATTTGGACGCGAGAAGCAGCGAGCCGGGTGCGAAGCACGAGAGGTGACCTTGCCTGTTCAGAAACCACTGTTCGTCTCCACGGCCGAGGAACAGGTGCTGCATAACGTGGTCAGGAGAAGATGCTGACCGAGAAGAGTAACGCTTTCGAAGCGAATAGGCCGCGAGCTGGAACTGCTCTTGATATCTTTCAAGGTGAGGATCAAACGGAGGCGCTAAGAGGGTCATTTTGATAAGGTATTCGTAGTACGAATCGTGACCGCCATCCCAATGTCGCTGCCTTCCCACAGGCGCACCTGTTATAATATCGAAAGGGCCATCAACCATTCCAGAATACGTTCGGTACCACTTCGACCATACTAGGGGAGCCCAGGCAAAAGTCGAGTTTCGGACATAAATAGGGTCGCCAGTAAGTCGCGTCAGGACGCGGTTCTCAAGGATGGATGAACCAATGCGGGCGGGGCCAGCTATTGGATTCTTGTGCTTAGTCAGTTCTGGGTGTTTGGCGTAAACCTCAGGAGGATCGGGAACCCCTTGTGCTTTGGCAAAGTCAACTCGCGGCCACGGCATTCCTGTGGGTGTGTCGTAGGCCGGACCAAGCGCTTTTGCGAGTATAACGGCTTGTTTGAGAATGAGGTCCCTAGCCTCCGCAGTTATTACGTTCTCCGGTATCACGCTAGCATCGTATAGGTCTACGAGTGACACCAGCCCTCCGAGATATCTTATGGTGGTTTCAAACGGATCTACCAGATCGTTCGTCTTCGTGAAGTCGATGGTGACAATGTGCTCGACCGAAAGCGCTAATTCGTCCCAGAGCCCCATCAGCACCAGAGTTGTCGCCGAGTCTACTATGAAGGCGCCCCATCCGTTCCGCGATGAGCTGTTACCGCCAGACACCGGCAGGATGTCATCACTACCCCAAGCATGCTCGTGGTACTTCCAGAAGGTATACTTCATGGCGTCGCGCACTTTATCCGCCTTCTCCTTGTCCGCCCGCTCCGTGCCATTTTTCCACCGTGCATATTGTATGCGAGCGCCGTACGAAGGGGCGCGATGCGATAATCGGACGACCGGATTGGAGAACTCCTTGATGATAAGGTAGAGGGTGATAACGAGGACGGCGGCGAGGAGTTTGAACGAAGACTCGGGATTTCTCTGGAACTTGGCTTTGCCCCAGCGACGGAAACCAGGCATGGCGAGCAAACTCACGGGCGGTTGCAGAGCTGCGGAACGGACCAAGTCCAAGCTAGAACGTCATGGTTTTTGTATGCCGGGAAGAAGTGCTCGGTGGCTCTCCCGAGGACGCGCGAATGCAATTAATGTAAAAGTTCCTAAGACAAGCAGGAATAGTACAGGAGCGCTCGTTACAATGCTGTGTGGTGTCCATGTGTCCGGATGCAGTCGCATCTTTCGCTCGGCAGTTTCGCCGAACCTCCGTGTCATTCCTTGCCTGCAGCCATCCCATCCTCACCATCCTCGCAACACCCACTCAACAGTACGCGTCATGGCTGTCTGGCAGTAAGTTGCGCTTTTGATGTGACGAAGAAAGTGAAATTGGCTAATGCGATCGAAGGTGGTACAAAGGCATCACGCCTAGAGCGCGCATTTTCATAGGCATAGGTGTCATGGCGTACGCTGGCGCAGGCATGTTTTTATCCGACAAAGTTGAGGAGAAGATGGGCTTTGCACCCACTGAAGAAGATAAAGAGGAGCTGCGGAGAGCCATGCCCACCATCACAACGATCGAGCGACGAAGCAAATAATGATGGAGATCCTCTCATTTCTGTATTGAATACGACAAGGACCGAGTACCTTCATAAACCATACTTCGATACTAAAACGCCCTCCCGGTGCCGCCCATCATATACCCTAGAGTTCTTATAGAGAATGACAAGAAATATTACAAAAAGCATTTCAATTCAAACCGCGCATATCTCCTTCACCCTCAGATCGTCGTCAGATACAGGCCTCTGGACTTATCCCAATTCACTGTTACGCCGTCCGTAGCCACAACCTCCCACGCGACGTCTCCACTTGGGCAGGGGAAGCTTTGGAACGTCGTTGGGTCGCCAACCACCACGTTCGCTTCGCCAACCTGCACCACCCAGCTGCCAACATGAGCATCACGCCCGCTGGATCCCTGGTTGTTGTTCTGAGGGAGGATTATGTTTGTTGCGAAGACATGCACCTTTCCTGAGCCCGTGAAGGTGTCAGAGCCGCCAAGCGTGAAGCCAAGCTTGCACGTTTGGCCTGACAGAGCGAGGTTCTTGAAGGTAGAGACGGTGCTCAAGACGGGCGAGAAGTTCTTGAAGATGGTACTGCCTGCCGTATTGTATGTGTTCTGGTGAGGCCAATCGATCTGATGCTGTGTGAGGTAGGTTGGACGGTATACCACACCACGCTTCTCCTCAATTGGGGCTGCTGTGACCAGGCTGACGACGGTGGTCAAGAAAGCGAAGCTGAAGGACTTCATTGCGACTTGAAGTTTTGAAAAGTGTATAGAAGATGTATAAGATGCTCGTTGCTGTCGAAGTAGCTGCTGGATGCTGGATGGCCATCGTACTTCCTCTTTGCGCATCTTTATATACCCCAACTCTTCCTCTGCAGCCTCATGACCAATTTACCAAGAACACTACACTCCACCGCCTTCATTGCAACATCACAGCACCTCCACCGCCAGAGCACCGCCATCCTGTCCGCCCTTCCCTCTGGTCTATCGTATTCCAAGACCTCATAACTCAGCTCCCAACATACTTTGCATACCAATAAGCCCCTCAACCACAATTCCGGCTCCTCACAAGACGTCACGATCCCATTACCTCACTGCCGCGACCCGTCGTCCACTAAGCGTGCAGCCGGCCGGATGCACCGCCCGTGTTGGCCAGGCCTCGATGCAGCGTCGTTCGAGAAATTTCCGAGTAGGATGAAAGACACAGCGAATCGGCTGGCAGCGAGATGCGACACCGCCCCCGGCTAGTTTGCTGGTCGGCGGATGTGGCGTGTTGTGGTGTGCGGCTGGCGAGAACCAAGTCATGCATACGGGAAATGCTATATTTGGGTGTCACGTGTGGACCATCTGCCTGGGCCAGAGTGCTTCTTCGACTCTCCATCGGATGCCTTGTCATGGTTTTTCGCTACGAAAATGGAGAATGCCTAGGCAGCTTGGAAGAAGTGGCTGTTCGAGCTCAGCCATTGAGACGCGGAGTTTTTCGGCTGGTGGGAGGGAGCTCCCATCTGTATCCAAACTCCTGTGAGTCTAACGTGACGATTTAGGAATTGGATTGATAATACACATATAGACCATGTGACTCTGAAGAGAAGCATATGGAATCGTATTTCATACCTGGGTGGACAAATTCTCCTTAGTGCACGCCTCAATGAATGCGATGAACGAAACCGCACAAGACAACGCCAATATTTGTTTTTCTTTCCCCCAATCGTACCTCTTTCTCGTCACATACTAACACGATGCATTGTAACCCTGCCGTCTTGCACCAACTCCCCCACATCCTCGCGCACGTCAGTCTTACTCTCTCACCGGCTACTATTGCCTCCACTCGTATCCATCTACAGCGCATGTGGGTCGACCTCGACCACCGGTCCCGCGTAACTCTTCTTCGCATACAGCAGATAGTAGCCGATGCTGAACAGCGCCACGCCCGCCGTGACTACAACAGCCCAGTTCATCTGTGCTGGATCGTTGATGCCGAGTTGGCTAGGCCAGAAGCTAAAGAAAATCAGGAGTAAGAGATAGATGCAGGCAGTCACATTGTTGGCTACCCCGAGTGCGCCTCTGAGTCGCCAGGGCCCCCAGCCGAGATTCCGGTCGAGCGTCTCGTCGGAGTGGTCCGTCGAGGTGAAGGCTGTCAAGCCGGAATTGGGGTCGTCCATGTCGCCTCGGATGCGGCGCCAGAGAAGCAAGCCAACTGCTATGAGATAGGAAATGTAGAAGCCCTCGAGGACCAATGAAATTGTGCCGTTGAAGGCTGCATTATTGCCAATATTGATCAATGCGAGACGACCGGAGAGGGTAGTGACTACGAGAATAGCTACTACGGGTATGGTAGTGCGTTTTTCGATCTTTCTAGATCAGCAAGGGGAACCAAAAACTTGTCAAACATTTACTGACCATACTCAGGGCTCTGGCGAATGGCAATCCGTGGTCTCTTGCAAACGACCATGTCATGCGGGATGCGGCAGCCAAGCAGCCCATTGCGCTGCAAAACTCGAGTGCGATAACAATAACGGTCATGATGATTGCTCCAGTTTTAGAGCCCGTGGCATATATGAATATACGCATGAAAATGGGAATAGTGGTTGAAGTATCCTCCAGCAAGTTCATGATGTCGGGTGCACTAAAGAGAACTGAGACAAGCATACCAAGTGCTAGACAGCCGTTGATACCGAGACTCAGAAGCATGGATCGAGCAACATCAGTACTGGCATTTCTTACTTCTTCAGACATCTACTACAGTTAATAAAGAGCAACATTGCTGCCTTGCTCATGTATTTGAGACTCACGTGTACTGCAGAGTCTGTTCCCACAAATGCTAGAGCATTTCCTTGAAGTCCAATGAAGAACGCCATTGCTTTACTTTGCCACCCACCTACATTATAAAAAGTGGTGAATATCTCTTTCGCCGAATGGTGGGAAGCTGTTAGATAAACCATTGGTATGAGGATGCCGAAGAATCCAAGAATGTGGATGATTAACACAATCACCTCGATTGTGGGCAGCGCTCCGCTTACAAAGATGTTTATGAAAACACAAAGCAGCAAGACTGCCCACAGGACTAGTGTCCCATGCCACAGCTCCCGAGAGAAGTCGCCGTGGGTCAGCGTGACAAGGCCTAATGTCAAATCCGCTACGAAGAAGCAGACAGAAGTAAGAGCTGCTATCCATCCAACTACCGTAAGCCACCCTGAATAGTTAGCTCCTATTCTTACCAAATATAGTTAACATACCAGTAATGTAGCTAAAGAATCTCTTGCTCGAACGAGGTGCAAGCAGCGATACCCAATGATACTGGCCTCCAGCTGTATTTGATGGCGTTAGACGTATATTTGAGTAACAGGTAGTGCCGTGTCTTCACCTGTCGGAATTGCACTCGATAGTTCGCCAATGACGATGAAGACCGAAATGTTACCAAGCCATACGAGAAGAAACCCGTAAATCAGGCCAGCCGGCCCTCCACTAGCCCAATTATCATCTGATCTGGCTTAGTGTGGGATAGAACTCACTTTTGGAAACCTATCGAAAAGACCCTGAAATAGATTAAAATGTGAATGCATTTATCGAATGAGGAATAAGTACACTAAAATGCTTTCCCACGTACACATCAAGCCGCACGATAGACCAGTCATAGACACCAATCCAAAGCGACGCTACACACGTTGTCAGTCGACGGTCCGAAGACACTTATCCAGACTGGAATGTTATACACACCTTCAGCACTTGTTGCTTTCCGACCCGCGCCAGCTCATATCTGTCTCGATCAAAGCTGGCAGCTTTGATTTCCGACACCGAGCCGACTCTAGCTCTTTGATGAACCCCTTCATCGTTCAACGTCTGGAACTCGATCATTTTGTCCATAGCATAGGCGGCTGCAGTCCAGAGCAACACCAGGCCTTCAATCTACCAGAGGAAAGATATAGCAGTCGCCTCTTTAGAAGCCAAAGATAACAGAAAAGCCGATCAAGGACGAGGGCACAAGGGATCCGTAGCACAGGACACATGTAATGCAAGTCAATCGCAATATCCGGTCCTTCCCATTCCACACGTAACCCCAACCATGTGCGCCGTCAACCGTATTTAAAGTACGAAGAGCGCTTTTGACGGCGCCGCTCGGCAAGAGTCACGGCACGCCGTCCACGGATTTCACCCAGCCGGTTAGGCACTCGTCCGGAGAGAGAGGCGTGGAATCTATGCAGAAGACAGGTAACAGACTTGACATATCGTACCGCGTCTTGAGACCTGTATCGTTCCGCGAAGACGGGCGCTAATTCGCCGGTGGCGGTCGTACGGCTGGGCCTCGACGGCTGCACTTTGCGGTGGCATGCATCGGAGTTTATCCCTTGCGCTTTTTTCCACTGCGTCAGTCTCATTCTGCGAATCACCTAGACTCTCGGTTGCGCCAGTGCCGTCGCGGCCGTACACAAGATATGTTCGATGCTGCAGCGAGTGATGAGATATGGAGGCTAAATTCTCATGACCGGCTGGCCGTGGAAGGTGAGGCATGCACGGCTATTGTCACACACTGGCATTGGGATTGTGGCATGTTGAGAAGCTTCTCGATAGCGCCAGAGGTGCTGGTGGCGAAACGGCGCGTCGAACAGCAGTAGTAGGGATGCAGAAGTCCTCGCAGGACCAGGGTAGTGCAAAGGATACTGGCTGTCGGGATGTGAGGTGGCTGGGCCGGAGAAATGAGGGGAACCAGGGAGAGGTCAGCCCAAGATGCCAAAGACGTTATGCAGCTGTGAAAGCTGGCCTGAGCGTGCGTGCCACGTGGGAGGCACCGTCAATGCCACTTGGACCAGCTCATCAGAGACAGAAGCAGTTTTATCCTTTCAAACACCTTAAATGTGAACACCAACGTACGAGTAACTGTCTCGAGGCGCAAAGTGAGTCGGTCATGTCTGAGAGAGGATTCTGTTCAAACATAGGCTTGCTTTTGCTTGCTTTTATTGCCACTCGCGCTGTTTTTTTGGGGAGCACACCAAGCCACCTGATGATGTGGCAAAGCCCATGTCTTCATTGTCCGACAAAAGCGTCAAGCCACTTTTTTGGGACTGAAGAAGCAGTATGCTGAGCGACTTGAACGTTTCTGCTGTTGTTTTCAGGGGTTTCTATAGTAGATGCGTTGGCAAAAGACAGTAGGCAGCATGGACATCACAAGCAAGAAATCGATGACCAGCAGCCATCCACTCTCATCACCGAGACATAAATATGATTTCACCTTCGAACAAATCGGTTCTACTAAGGATATCTGCACGATCCTCTTCCTCAACCCTTTCTCTTCCCCACAACCTCAATCTCATCCCTCCCTCTCCCCTTATCCCCGCTCTCCCGCTCCTCCCACTCCGCGCACATAACAGTAGTCTTCTTAATTTTCGTCTGACTCTCTGTACTCTCCGTCTCCCACCTCTCTGCATCTCCCACCACCTCCGCCGAAATCTTCACATTGACATTTCCATCCGTCCTCTTCGGCCCGCCCGGTAAGCCGCTCGCTGAATTAGCATGGCTCGTCTCGTTCAGCATAGGCAAGAACCTCTGTATCCCGCTCTCGGCCTGGCTGGGCCGTGGACGCTTTTCTCGGTGGGTGGTCGTCGAGGGCGTGGAGCTGAGCTTGTAGGAGTCGCTCTTACTGTCTTTGCGGGAGTAGCCAAGCTCGGATGGTGTACCGCGCCGACGCAATTCATCAGCGGCATAGAGCCCAGATGGGAGCGATTCAAGAAGGGGTCGGAGGTATGGGACGCAGGATGTTAGGATTGTGATGCACTCGATAACTTGTGTTGTGAGAGTCCATTTCCAGAGTGATCGAGTGGTGTTGGGTTGGTCGAAGGTGGATGTGTAGATCAATTGAACAGCTGTGGCTATGATGTCGCTGTGATCAAGTAAATATCCCATATCACTGAGGCTGTGGTGCTCTAATGCTTACATTGAACGTGCGCCGAAAAAGCTCACAATCGTGATTTTCTTGCTGATGTCCATTTGCAAGGTGAAGATGACATGTACAGGAAAGAGGATGAGGCACAGGTCTGTGAACATGTTGAAAGCACCAAAACAACGCCAGAAATTCGCCTACATACTGTATCAGCTCCATTATAGGTTATCATTGATGCGATACGACCAGAAAATCGGACATACGCGGTTAATGCATTTGCTGTCATTTCCAGTAAAATGCCATGGCCGACGAGCTTCGCATTCAAAAGCAGCAATAAGTTCCGATACGACCCCCCAAAGTGCAATAAAACCCGTCAACGCCCATCCGAACTTACGATGCATGCTTGACGCCGTCAAGATCATGAGAAGCGATATAATCGACAATTTCGCCAGGGTGAGAGTCGCTATGTAGAGCAGCTTATTTGCATACTCGGCCTGCATATAATAAACTTTCCGTTCATGTATGTGGTGGATAGGGGACTGAGGGATGCTGAACCACAACAAGTGCTATGCAACACAGAATACTAGATGAGACGACGCGACCAAGCATACCTTCTCATAGGCCTCGACCTGCGCATCCGATAACGTTGTGAAGTCTCGTCCAAGACCATGTTCTGTTTGCAAGACGACCGCGATACCTGAGGCGATACTTGTAAGCTACTCATCACCATCAGTAACCATGTATTGTAACAATTCAGCCAGCAACTATCCAACAAGATAGAAAACCTACCAATGCGCCTACTACTAGATAGTCGTCGACATCAATCCTTCTTCTAAGCGCCTTCTTCGTCCCCAGTCTTGTTAATACCGCCAAAAAAGAAGTAACAAGCAAAACCCAAGTGACAACATTCAAAAAAGGACCAAAGTCCTTCGCGGACCCCGGATGCCGTGCGACGCGCAGCGACGACGGGGCAGCTCCAGTGCGAACTGCAGGAAAAGCAATCATGATCGTATCGACATCGCAAAGTGAATCATGCCAAAGCGCTCTTACTCTCCGCCGCGATCGAAAAATAAGGACGAGCGTCAAGGCGCAGGAATGGGAGCGGGAGCTGAGCGGCAGGTATGGGAAAGGCGCGCACTAGCAAGCATGGCAGGGGAAAGCCGCATTTCACAGTCGCAGTCGAAGGAGAAAGGCGCCATCCAGTCTTTTGGTTGCAAGATTTCGAAGGCCGCCCAAGGGTGACGATGGCTGGGTGACAAAAGAAAGGGCGCGCCTGGTTGACATCGCACACGGAGGCAAGCGAAGTGTCGAGGAGGATCGACTTGGGTGAGCCGACAGTGCCGCAGTGGAAGGTTGCGTGTGGTACCGTATGTGCGAGTTGGGAAGATGGTGAGCAGTAGCATGCAAGGGCTACATGAATCAGGAGCTACGGGTTTTCGTGCTTGCCGAGGTCAGTTTGTGCTACCGGCGGATTTGTCGCGTACTTTGACCTACTCTGCCTTGTTTCTCGGACCAAATTTCAATCGTAGCGGATGCAACCGTCCGAAGTATATTCGAGAACACATAGGACAATGGTTGTTGGCATGGGGGAAACAAGGGACAAGTGTCTCTTCTGTACCTGTTTACCAATCAGGACAGCTCTGCGTCTAATCAAGCGCCGTGTAGCACTACGCTGCCGTGCTTGTACAAGCAAATTTGAGGAGCGGTTACGTGGCACTAAACTTGAAGCTGTGAAACACATTCCAGTGTCTTTACCTTTGATACTGCGGCATAAGCGTATCACTTGATGCCCGCTTATGAAATCGCGGGGAGCAGGGCGCATGTTGTGCGGCACTTTATCCAGGCTAGACGGGCATTTTCGATAGTGTCAGCTGTACGAGTATTGGCTCTTCGAAGAAAGTGGATCAGTGTTGAGAACAGACACCTCAAAGTTGATTACATCGCACGGCAGTCCCAATAGTTTGGTCTACCGTTCTACACACATCTTCCCCCAAGATCTGACATGATGTTATCTAGTGCCCAAGGCAAACCAGTCAGCGGACGTGGCGACCCATACCACGCCTGAGCCATAGCCGACCTACCTTTACAGGTGAAGCGTCGTCGCAATCATTACATCCGATTTTCCGGGTTCCGTTGGAAGATAATATGGCTTCTTCAGTGGCCTTGGCTTGCATGATATTAAGTTCGACGGCTTAGAACCCAGCTTGGTGCGAGTGATGAAAAGTGAACCACAAATTTATTCGAGTATCAAGCGCCAACCTATGACATGCTTGTGACTGAGGGAAAGAATGTTGAGGCACAATGTGAACGCGAGGTATGCACAACATTGCCTCGTGATACGTCTTCGGTTATATGGAAAGGCGTAGAAAGTGATATGACAGGCCGATAAAGTCATCTAAGCCAATTGCTTGGGTTGCCTAAGACTGTGAGATGATTTCTGGGCGTAGAAGCTGAAAATAGGGCAGGCGCGAGCGAACTTTCGCACCACTCAGCAGCGTGCGGCCCAGCATAATACGACCTGATTTTCCGCCACTCTTTGGTCGTTCTGGATGGCTGCCTTACTGGTAGTCATCATTCACACGCGTCCCTCTTCACCAACTTGTTTGTTTCTCTTCCATCTCTTTTGCAACTGCCGAACATTTTGGAAGAGAAAAAAAAGCAGCGGGTCCATAGAGAAGCAAAATTCTCCGAGATGTGGGCGGATCGCCAGGATATTTGCTTCAGGCAATGACAAACGGGGCGACAAGGATATAGGTCGGACCGTTTGAATGACCTTTGTCCAGTCTCAGCGTTGCCGCAGATGACCATAAACCTTAGTGGTTGATGATGACCGATGACCACACAAACATTGGTGTGCTACTGCAGCAGATCACGATGACCTGCTGCATTTATCTAATCCATGAGATAAGCTTTATGATCATGAAATGCTTGTTGTAAGCTCTGAGATCACGACATTGGGAGGGAGAAGTTTTGCTTAAGAGCCTGAATCTGAGTTGCTTCGCAAGGTGACATCGAGGCTCTGGTAGCCGCGTCCAAGAAGCGTTAGCTTCCGTGCTGGCGATAAAAATGGAATCCTACGATGGCAAGTCAAGAGATGTACATAGATAGAATCTCTTGACTTTCCAAGTATGAACGGCCCCGCGAATCTACCATGCCGGTACGGCGACTAGACTAAGCTTGTCTACCGACCAGGCGGAACTCGAATCTCTCTTTTGTCTTCGCTCCTTCCTCTTTTAGTCCATCGCATCCCATCTCTTTACCAAAACCTCCGGTATCTCGAGTGCGGCCCGAGTTGCCTGCCTGTCTTGTTCACCCTGCCATGACGAGCAGCCAGGGCACTCAGATGCTCTTTCGCGCGCAAGACACTCTTCTCCCAGTGCCCAGCGCCCAGTGCCCGAGCTCGGATCACACACGAATGGCTTGGGCCCGGTATCGGCGTACTTCAGCTGCTGCAGAACGTCGCGGGTGAGCGCCCCCGGGCTGCAGAGGGCCCATGGGGGAAAGCGACAGAAAAATCTGCATACGGAGCTCCGGTGGGTGCGACACTGCGTAACCGCCCGACAGCGCGTCGATACCATAGATGAGTGAGGGGGTTGTGAAACGCGAGGCCTGCACCTCCATCCGCCACGACAACCAATTGGGCCGCCGAGGCGCTAGCCCCGAAACAGCAGCTGCCCTTTTGAGCAAGAGCGAAGCGCAGGACAAGCAAATGGTCGCTATCTATATCGAGTGCTCGTGGTCGGCACACGTGCGAACCGACTGTGCCTCTAGTCGATAACAAACACTATTAAATCCTTCCCGAGTGAGAGCGTCTTGTATTTAAGGCCTGGACCGAAGAGCAATTCTGGGCTGCCACTTGGATCGCAGCTACACCAAACGCCAGAGCATCATGGGCT